>Ga0180009_10000805_pt1 | contig 40465 bp, 35 predicted proteins | sample OS_PC_MetaG_FD_123537 | JGI IMG/M metagenome (GOLD analysis project Ga0180009, IMG submission 123537) | Groundwater microbial communities from the Aspo Hard Rock Laboratory (HRL) deep subsurface site, Sweden - OS_PC_MetaG | ecosystem: Environmental > Aquatic > Deep subsurface > Groundwater...
TATTACGAAATTGCTGGTAAGGGAGATAACATCATCTTAATTCATGATGGATTAATACACTGCGAAATTTGGGATAAACAATTCCCCGTATTTGCAAAAAGTTATTGCGTTGTCCGCTACGATCGTCGTGGTTACGGTAAATCTCCTAATCCTCCTACCCCTTTCTCAGATGTTGAGGATCTAAAACAACTGTTTGTTCAGCTAAGGATAGATAAGGCTATCGTGTTCGGGATGTCGGCCGGTGGTGGTTTGGCCATCGATTTCACCCTGAAATATCCCCAAAATGTATCTGCCTTGGTTTTAGTTGGTGCTATAGTAGGAGGGTTTTCTTATACGTCTCATTTTATGACCCGTGGTGGTCATGTCAATTCATTGGAGAAGCTATTGGCCAGTCCACCAAAAATGATTCAATATTTTGGAAGGGAAGATCCTTATCAGATATATCCGGAAAATTTAGAGGCAAAAGAAACATGCTTAAAATTGTTACAAGCCAATCCGATCAATGTTGATGCTGAGAAATTCAATTATATGAAACCCGCTGAACGAACCGCGATAAAATTTCTCTCTGAGATCAGCGTACCTACTTTGGTTTTGGTTGGTGAATTTGATATCCCGGATGTTCATGCACATTCAGGGGCGATTGAGTCAGGAATCCCTGATGCAAAGCGTAGGATTATATATAATTCCGGTCATCTGATTCCTTTTGAGCAGCCTGAAGCTTTCAACGCATCAGTTATAGAATTTTTAAATAGTATTGAATTATAATAGATACTCATTTCCAAATATGCTGCCTCAAGGATCACAATTATCGACTTTATCCTCAATAATTGCATTTCACGGCTTAAAAGATTCATCTTCGTCAGATCATAATATACACAAGCCACTGGAATTAACTATACTAGTCAAAACGATTTGATTTGAATCACTCAAAGATGATCCATACTGTGAGTTAGGAGTTACACATAGAATGGATGAATCAATGTGGGATAGTAAATCTAAATATTAATCTAGAATAATTGAAATTATGAATTTTATAAACCACAATTTTCTGAATATTGGTGATAATTACAAAAAATACATGATTATTATTTTTACTTTAACTTGTTTTTTCAATTCAAATATTATTCTGGCTCAGAAGAAAGATACAATTTTTGATTTCTATGAATATGCAAACAAAGAATGGCTGGATAATACAATTATTCCTGAAAAAGTTTGTGTAGTTAACAATTGGGGGATACTTTGGGAAGAAATTATTGAAAAATCGATCGAAATACTTTCTGATAAAGTACAGTACGAACTTGATGAGAACAATCAATACATATTGATTCAATTACAAAATTTTTATAAAAGTGCAGCTGAAAATATTCCCAATGAAAGAAAAAGAGTTTATTTAGTTCAAAAGCATTACCCAATAATATTTGGTGTAATATTTTCAAAAATTACCATACCAAAAGAAAAAGAAGAAAAAATTAAAGAATTAATAAAATATTTGGCCTTAACTTTCAGGCAAAAAATTGAAAATAGCAACCATATTGAAGAGAAAAATATTGATTTCTTCCTATCAATCTTAGAAGATATGAAATTTGAAATTGGAGCTCCGGATATATCCCATCTTCCCAAAATACCAGAACTCTCAACAAATTCTTTAGAAACAAATATTGAGTTAACAGAAGAATATCAAGCCATTATAAATACAGAAAAGCCTTATTGGGAATCGCCTCCTTTTGAGACAGATTGTAGATATAATTATAATGAAAATAAAGTAAAAATATATGCAGGTACTTTATATGCTTCAAATTTCTCTAATGAGAATGGTGCTGCTGAAGTGTTTGCAACAATTGGTAGAACGATAGCGCATGAAATGACTCATGCGTTCGATAAGCTTGGAAAAAAATTTATTAAGAAGGATTGGGAAAATATTAATACTTCCTTAATCAATCAGTTTAACAAATATTCAATTCAAGAGAACTATATAGTAGATGGAAAAACTACTCTTCAGGAGAACTTTGCTGACTTGGGTGGAGTGGAAGTATCTTTATTAGCATTACAACTCTTTTTGAAAGATAAATTTCCACAATATTCAGAAAAGGAAAAGCTGGATGTAATTCGTAACTATTTTTTAGCATATGTGGCATTTTGGAGAGAGAAAGTCACCCCTGAATTTGCATTATTAGGTTTAACAAGGTCGCATACACCACAAAAATTTAGAGCAATTGGTCCAATATATAATCAGAATGAATTCTATGATGTCTTCAAAATAGATATTAAATCAATATACTATATTCCTGAGAATTTACGGATTTGTATATGGTAGGAAATTTATTGAATGGTTTAGGTGAAGCCTAAATGAGAAATGGACAAAAAGAATTCGCTTTTAACATTATTAGAAATCCTTAAAGCTAAATCCTGATATCGAGAATGCCAAAAAAAATGCTGAATGTAAAAAAGAATTAAAACCACAAAACTAAAATGAGAAAATAATAAATGAAGAAAACTACTTTTATTGCTGTTTTAATAATAGCACGATTATTAATTTTCTTACCTGCATTTGCTCAAGAAACAGAATTGATTGTATTAAAAAACACAAATTTCGTTGATGTGAAAAAGGGTAAGTTATGCAGCAATGTTGATATCGTGATTGAGGGATCAGTAATCAAAGAAATAAATCAACATTCTGAAGATAAGAATTATACAGGGGCCAAATTACTTAATCTGGAAGGGTGCTATATTATTCCCGGACTTATAGAAGGGCACACTCATATTACTGCTATTCCGGAAAAAAATTTAACAATTGCATTAAAACACGGTGTAACAGCTCTTAGGGACATGGCAGGTGATGGAGAATATTTAAAATTGTTACAGGATGCAGTTAAGTCAGGTGAACTTATCGGGCCTGATATTTATTTTTCAGCTCTCATGGGTGGGGAGGAGTTGATAAAGAATGATTCAAGGGTGCGATTATCAACATCGTCAAATTATTCGATAGGCGAAGCACCATGGATGAGACTTGTTGATGATACAAGTAATATTATTAAAATTATCAGCGACGCCAAAAATTGTGGGGCAACCGGAATAAAGATTTATGCTTATTTGTCTGCTGCTTTAGTTTCTAAATTATCAGAAGAAGCAAAAAAGCAGAATATGAAAGTTTGGGCGCATTGGGAAGTTTATCCTGCAACTCCTGAAGATGTTATTAATGCTGGCATTGAAGTTGTTTCACATGTTTATTTTTTACTATCTCCACCTGATTGGAATTATAAAGACGGTTCTAAAAATTTGGATCCTGTTTATTCTGATTCGTTCAGAAATAAAAGTTTATTTGATATTATGAAGAATAACAACATTTATCTTGATCCTACCATTGTAGTATCAAGAGAAATGTTTAGTTCAAACACAGATAGAAAAAAGGTGGACGAATTAAATTCGGCTGTTTATAAAATAGTAAAAGCAGCTTATGATGAAGGGGTAAAGATTATTGCAGGAACAGATATCTTCTTTCCAGGGAATGAAATTGATAATCTACCACTTCATGAAGAAATTGAATTTCTGGTAACAAAAACCGGAATAAGCCCGATAGATGCTCTAAGAGCAGCTACTATTTACAACTGTGAAGTATTGGGAATCGATAATACACAGGGAACCATTGAAGTAGGAAAAATTGCGAATCTTGTTGTACTTACAAAAAACCCACTTAATGATATTCATAATATTGAAGAAGTTAAGTTCGTAATAAAAAATGGATTAATTATTAACTAAAATAAATAAATAAAATGAAAACTAAAATTACTTTACTCGTATGTGCTATTTTATTATCAGCATCTCACATTTTTAGTCAAAAATTGCTTGACTTTGGCAAGTTTGAGGTTCAGATAGCCGAGGTCAAAAAGATTGAGAACTTTACCAGCGAAAGCGGAGACTTAATATCGGCAAATAAGCGTAGCAACCAATTATTTGAAGTTAAATTAGAGATTACATCCTATGATGAAGGAGAATTTGGATTGTACCCAAAGATGTTCAATTGTATGTTTCAATACAGGGGCCAGGTGTTGGTTACTGCAGCAGTTGCTTTTGGAACAAAGGTGATCGATAGAGGTACAGGAACAACCACAGAATATTGGTATACCGATCCGGAAGTTTCTATAAATATTGGAGTTGGTAAAAACGATAAATTTAAGAGGTATCTCATTGTAGAGTTACCAAGAGAAGTCACAAAAATCTTTATTCAGGGGCCAAAAGTTATTGGCGAAATAAGTCTTTAAGATTCCATTTAACAGACAATTTTATTACAATGATGGGGCAGGCATAAATAAACTGTTTTTGTCAATATTTGAATAGAACCTACTAAGTATATGATCAATAATAAATAAAATTAATAATATGAAATTACATACTCACATCATTATGATATGCTGCATTTTGGGTTTGCATCCAGGTGTATCTTTGCAAGCACAACAACAGAAAAATCATGTCGATTTTAATTCGCAGCAATTTAAAATTATTCAGGGTGAAACTCTTGATTATCTTGGACGAAAGACCTTTAAAGGTTTTGGGGTAGTTTCTGATTTAAAATTCAAGAATGGAATAATAGAAGTCGATATGGCTGTCAATGGCGGACGATCTTACCCTGGAATTAATTTCAGAATAAGTTCTCCGGGTAATTTTGAACATTTCTATATTCGCCCGCATCGGGCCGGACTTTATCCTGACGCATTGCAATATACACCTTGCTGTAACGGAATCGATTCATGGCAACTCTTCAACGGAGAGGGTAATACAGCTTCAGTAATCATTCCAAAAAACGAATGGTTTCATGTTAAATTAGAAATTAAAGATTCAAGGGCCAGAGTATTTATTAATGATACCCTATCATCATCTTTTGACATCTTTGAACTATATCATGGAGATAGTGATGGCTCCATTGGTTTAAGCGGCCCAATAGATAACAGCGCATATTTTTCAAACTTTTCTTATTACCAAACTGATGAGGTAATTTTTGATGTTCCACCTGTCAAAGACACTCCAATTGGGTTTATCTCAGACTGGGAAATCTCTCAACCTTTCGGAATATTGGAAGTTGATTTTGAGAAGACTCCCTCGCAGCAAAATCTGGGTGAAATTAACTGGAAGAAAATCAAAGCGGATGAAAGCGGGCTTGTAAATATTGCGAATCATTACGGCAGAATTACGATGGCCTCAGATATAATATATGCCAAAACCATTATTAATGTCGATCAGGATTCACTTATCGAATTGAAATTCGGATATAGTGATGCGATAATGCTATTCTTGAATGGACAAAAAATGTATTTCGGAAATAGTGCGTACACTCAACGTGATCCTTCCTTTTTAGGAATAATTGGTTTGCATGATGCAGTCTATCTCCCTTTAAAAAGAGGTAAGAATGAATTACTCATAGGTTTGGTTGAAGTAATGGGTGGATGGGGATTCATGTTTCAGTACGGTAGTTTGATTTACAAGAATGAAAATATGACCGAACTCTGGGAAACAGAAAAGCAATTTAATATCTCTGAATCTGTTGTGTATGATCCTAAAAGAGATGTGCTTTATGTTTCCAACTTCGACCAGCTAAATGTTGGTAATCCAAATGTAAATCAACATATATCAAAAGTTTCACTAAAAGGTGAAATTATTGATTTAAAATGGATTGGTGGTTTGAAGAATCCATTAGGGATGACAATATATAATGACAAACTTTATGTTGCTGAGCGAAATCAGGTAGCGGAAATTGATCTGGATAATGATAAAATAATCAAGCACATAGACGTTCCAGGTTCTATTTTCTTAAATGATATTGCAATTGATGAAAAAGGGAATATTTATGTTTCCGATTCACGAAAAAATGTAATATGGAAGCTTTCCGACAGCACAGCAGAACAATGGCTGGTAGGTAACGAAGTTCTTGACCCTAATTCTCTTTATATGTTTAAGGGAAAACTATTATTTGGTAATAGTGGTGATAGCTGGCTTAAAGCAGTTGATCTTGACACTAAAGATATTACAAAAGTTGCCAGGTTTCCCAAAGGATTTATTGATGGGATCAAAGTTGCTAATAACGGTGAATTGCTTGTTTCATTATGGTCAGGAAAGATTTATAAAGTCTCAGAAGAAGGGTCAATAAAATTGATTATGCATACTGAAAACAAAGGAAAGTATAGTGCAGATTTCGAGTACATCCCCTCAAAAAAAATGTTGATTGTTCCGACTTTCTATAATAATACAATACAAGCCTATACTTATGAATAAGAAATATAAGTATCTGATTGATAATAGCAATTTAATAATAAAAACTAATCACTAAAATCAACATAAATAATGAATACAAAACTAAATTTAACAAATGCTATCGTTTTCTTTTTTATTATAATAAGTGCCAATCTGTATGCACAAAATATAACCCATTTTTCCTCTCCAACATTGATATTGAAAAATGCCGTAATAATTAGAAGTCAAAATAATGTATCCATTCCAAATCGTACATTGATTATAGAAGACGGATTGATAAAATCCATTTTGGGTCCGGATAGCGATGAAATATTACCAGATGGTGAAATCATAGAATTATCAGGGCATTATATCATCCCTGGCCTAATTGAAGGGCATAATCATATAAGCGGTATAACTGATGAGGAACTCCAGAAATCATTAAAACATGGAGTAATGGGAATCAGGGATATGGCCGGAGATGCTATGTTCCTAAAGGATATCCAGACCAGAATTGATAATGGGGAACTTCTTGCTCCTGACATTTATTATTCTGTTTGTTTGCTGGCAGGGAATTTATCCAAAATGATTTCCGGGCCAGAATAGCAACTCCCGAATCAATACCCTTGGGTTCTGCACCTTGGATAAGGCAAATTGACGAAAATACAGATATCGGAGAAGTGGTTACTGAAGCACAAAATTGCAGTGCAACAGGTATCAAATTATATGCTTATCTGAATCCAGATCTTGTAACCAAAATAGTAGCTGAAGCAAACAAACAAAACCTGAAAGTCTGGGCTCATGCTTTTGTTTATCCTGCAACCCCAGAGGATTTGGTTTCAGCCGGGGTGAATAGCTTATCGCATGCCCCATTTCTGATATATCCTACCGATTGGCAGTATCAACCACAAGGTTCATTTGATTTGAGTAAAGAGGTGTTAGATTCGAAAAGACTTGATGACATTTTAAATAATATGCAGAAAAAAGGTATAATCCTTGACCCAACATTGTACCTGTTTGAAGTAACTGTTAGCGAACTGTCTGACGAGAAACCAGAACTAAATGAGAAGCTCGAACTAGCTTATGAAATTACCAGAAAGGCTTACCAAAAAGGAATTAAAATTGCAGTAGGCACTGACTTCTCACTGATAAATGAAGAGACTGATAAACCCACCATTTTTGATGAAATGTATCTATTGGTAGATGAGATTGGGATGTCTCCTATCGAGGTAATTACCGCCTGTACAAAAACCAATGCTGAACTATTGGGCATTGAAGAAACCTGTGGGACTATTGAAGTTGGGAAACGGGCTAATCTTATTGTACTCAAAAGTAATCCAGCTGAAAATATTATGAACATAGAAGATCAGGCTATAATTATAAAGAATGGTGAAATTGTTTATGATAAAAGACAGATTAGATAGTGAAAAGAATCTGTTGTTGACGGGTAATGATATATTTAGGTCAGAACTGTAATATTTTATCGAATCCTTAAATCATCAAAAAAGAAAATTAATTGATATGAAAAAACTATTTTCACTAATTCCTATTGTTGCATTATATTGCAATCTGCTTGCATTGCTGATAATATCCTTTCCTGGAAAAGCCTCAGGATATCAACCAGTGAACTTGCAATTCGACACTGCCTTAATAAACAAAGAAATAGCTGAGTTAACCAGGAAATATGATATCCCTGGAATTGCATTAGCCATTATTACTAAAGATAGCATATGGATTGGAACACATGGATATGCTGATATAATAAGCAAAGACCAGGTTTCTGAAAAAACAATTTTCAGGTTAGGATCAATCTCAAAAACTTTTCTGGCAATAGCAATTATGCAATTGGTTGAGGAAGGGAAAATAAACCTTCATGATCCTGTTCAAAATATATTGCCGGAAATTGAAATGAACAACAAATGGGGAAAAAAGTATCCGGTACGAATCATTCACCTCCTGGAGCATACATCAAGTATTGATGATGTTCATTTTAATGAAGGCTATAATACAACATCCAAGCAGGAACTGCCATTAAATGAAGTTTTTTCTATTAATCCTAGATCCAGATATGTTCGTTGGAAACCCGGTGAAATTTGCAGTTATTCAAACGATGCCTATTCCTTACTGGCATTAATCATCGAAAGAACTACTGGCCAGAAATTTGAAGACTATATTCAAAAGCATATTTTAGATAAAATCGGAACTGTTTCAACAACTTATTTAAGAAATGATAAAAACAATAACCTTTTTGCGCAAGGATATACAAATGACGGCCATCCACTTGACTTTGTCCCTGTTTTAATGAGACCATCAGGGGGGCTCAACTCAAATGTGTGGGATTTGGCCAGCTTTGTTCAAATGCTTTTAGACAAAGGATCTTACAATAATAATCTACTAATTGATTCTTCAACTTTAATCAGGATGTTATTCCCATCATCATCAATCCCGGCAAAGGAAGGATTTAAGCCAGGATATGGTTCAGGGTTTGGTTCTTATTATATAGATGGGCATAAATTATATGGTCACGGAGGAGGAATACCTGATTTTAATTCTATTTTTCTTTTTGATCCAGACCTAGAAGTTGGTATTGTTGTCTTGATAAATAAGAATTCTGATTATTTCTGGAAAGTGGTTAGAAAAGTTGTATCATTAATTCAACTTGAGAATAGTACTCAGAAAAAGGCATTGGAATATCCAAAAAACAGATTAGTTCTTGATGACATTACCGGGTATTACTCACAAGCTAATTTTGGGATCAACCTGGACAGATTTCCTAATTACTTCTTGTCCGGTAAAACATTGTTTTTTGAAAACGATACATTGTTTAGTAAGGAATTTCAAAGTGAAAAGAAAGCGATAATCCATGTAGAAGGAAACGCATACAAGAGGATAAATGAAAACTATGAGTTGCTATATTTTTTCAAGAATTCGGATGGGGAAATGATGTTGACCGTTTCGGGAAAGGATTTCTACAAGAAAGACGCTGCCTGGAAGCCTATATTTGATCGCTTATTCCTGTTGTTCAGCATTTTTATAATTCTATCGTTTGTTTTGTTTACTTTTTATTGGCCTGTCAAAAGGGTGATATTAATCTTGTGGAAAAAAGAACGTCAAAAAATATCATTTCTTTCTCGCCTGATTCCTTTAGCTGCAATTATCTCCCTTCTAGTTTGCTTAATTTCACTTTCTGTGTGGTTTGGTGATTATAACAATGCTGGTATAGTCAGCTTTGCCAGTGTATCAATATTTGTTTTTTCATTGTTCTTTTCGCTTTTTTCAATAATCGGTTTTTGGATTTGTAGCTTCAGGAAGAGTACGAAGATTAAAAATAAGCTTGAGAAAGTATATCTAATCATTGTGTCATCAACCCTTGTAGCCCTATCAATATTTCTTTATAATTATGAGATCATCGGGCTGATGTTATGGGCATATTAGTCAATCATCCATGAAATTTTTCTATTGATAGATGTATAAGGCCATAGCAAAAACCATAGAAAAATTAGAACCGAAAAAAAATAATTGAAAAAAGAATCATGAAAATAAAAAGAACTCACTTTTTCCTAATGATCTATTTCTTTTTAATAGCAAACTTACATTCACAATCAATACACGATGTAATACTACATGGAGATCTGCTTAAAGTAAAAAGCCTGGTTGAAAATAACCCCAACTTATTGGAATTTACCAACGACAATTACAATTCATGTATTCATTATGGAGCAAGGACAGGTTTTGTAGAAATAATCGAATTTCTTATCCAAAAAGGAGCAGATGTAAATAGTGAAAATATTGCTCAGGAAACACCTTTACATTTTGCAGCGGCATTTGGACATCCAGATGCAATAATAGTTCTGCTAAAAAATGGAGCCAATATAAATGCCAAAAACTATGAAGGTAGCACACCCCTTCACTATGCAGTTCAGTTTGCCGATATGCAAAGCATTGAACCACTTGTTGAAAATGGTACTGATGTTAATGCCAGGAACATACTTGATTATACACCACTTGATTATGCCTGCGCTTTTCATAAAGAAGATGTTATAAAATATCTCAAATCGTATGGGGCGCTTGCCTCTCAACCAGGTGATCCTGAAATTGCACAATTAACTGAAAATGTATATCGCATTACGTACCCATATTGCGAAAGATCGAACATCGCTGTATTGAGAGGCAATGATGGCCTGCTTCTCGTGGATACCGGATGCGATGAGAAATTAATAGAAATACTTAAAAATGATTTAATCAAACTTGATTCAGGAGAAATTCAATACATTATCAACACACACCTACACCAGGATCACATAGCCGGAAACAGTATTGGAGGGGATAATTGCACAATTATTTCTTATACAAACCTGGAAAAGTTGGTTACGGAAGGAACTTTGACCAAACAGAATAAGCCCCTGAAAGGTTCAAACGGTAAGTCATTCGATAGCATTTACACCTTGAATTTTGATGATGAAAAAAAACAGATAATTCCGTATCCGGGTGTTCACACTAATGAGGACATAATGGTTTATTTTCCCAATTCTGGTGTTGTTCATCTTGGAGATTTATTTATTTCCCAATCCTTTCCTTCTGTTTTCCAAAATGTGCCAGGTTATTTAGAATTTCTTGAAATAATATTAAATGTTTTCCCCGAATCCACGATTTATATTGGCGGACATGGAAAAGAAGTAAACTATGATGATTTAGGTAACTATTATAAAATGCTTTTGAAAACAAATACTGTTATTCTTCAAAAATTAAAGGACGGAGAAACAGTTAAGGAAATCAGAAAATCATCAGGTTTATCCGGATATGACCAATGGGGTGAATTTATTCCTCAACTAAGTATAATTTACTGGATTGAGAGAGCACAGTAGAAAAAACTATTGTGAACTAATCCCGATTTTCATCGGGACAGGTTGTGCCTATTGTGGTAAATAAATAGAACCACAGTCACAATAGAGCACAGTAGAAAAAAGCAGGGTTTTCGCTGTACAATCCTTATATTTGCCTCTTTACCAGGACATGCATTTTATGAAAAGAGAGCCAAGGGGCATAACCCGCTTCCCCCGTACATTCTGGATTGCCAACGTCATGGAGCTTTTCGAGCGCTGGGCATGGTATGGCATTTTCATTATTTTAGCCATTTACCTGACCGGTTCCACCGACGAAGGAGCATTGGGCTTCACGCAGGTGCAGAAAGGGTACCTTATGGGAACCGTTGTAGGCATTCTGTATATTCTGCCAACCATCACAGGAGCCATTGCCGACAGGTTCGGGTACAAACGCATGCTTATTCTCTCTTATCTTATCCTTGCCAGCGGTTATTTCCTGATGGGTTATGCCAGGAGTTATGCAGGCATGTTCCTGGTTTTCCTGTATGTTGCCCTTGGGGCAGGACTGTTTAAGCCGGTGATTTCGGCCACTATAGCAAGGACGACCACCAAAGAAACCGCCACGGTCGGATTCGGTATATTTTACATGATCGTGAACATAGGCGCTTTTCTTGGTCCGGTTACAGCGGCCAAAATGCGCGTGCTCGACTGGCAATACGCATTCATGATCTCCTCTGTTGCCATATTGATTAACCTGGCGCTGGTACTCATCCTGTATAAAGAACCACCAAGAGATAAAGTATCCGAGCCATTGGGGAAAACCATCAGAAGCATATTCGCCAATCTTTTCACTGCCCTGAAAGACCTTAAGCTGATCTTTTTCCTGATCATCATCGTCGGATTCTGGACTATGTACAATCAGTTATTTTTCACCCTTCCGGTTTTTATCGACCAATGGGTCGATACCAACGTCGTATACAGGAACATTCACTCGGTGTGGCCCTGGCTGGCCGGGTTCCTGGCCAACGAAGAATCAGGAATCAACGCGGAGTTGCTGGTGAATATCGATGCGCTGTATATTGTTATATTGCAGGTACTTATTTCCTGGATGATCAAAAGAATAAAACCCGTAAACACAATCATCACCGGCTTTCTGATCAGCGCTATTGGCATAGGCTTGTGGTTTGTGACCCAGAACGGCATGTATCTTTTCGTCACCATCCTGGTTTTTGCCGTTGGTGAGATGGCCAGTTCCCCGCGCATCCTGGAATATATCGGGAATATTGCGCCCAAAGACAAAGTGGCCATGTACATGGGAACCTATTACCTGCCGCTTGCCGGTGGAAATTTCCTGGCTGGCATACTGTCGGGAAATGTGTATGCCAATATGTCGGATAAGATCAGCCTGCTGCAGGAAGAAGTGGCAAAAAGAGGGATTGAATTACCTGAAATATCCACTTCATTCACTCAAAATGAATATTTCAGCGCTGCCGCGAATGCTTTAGAGATGAATTCCCAGGAACTGACAAACTATCTCTGGACAACCTACCATCCTTGCAATATCTGGATGGTCTTCACCGGCATCGGGCTGGGAACTGTTGTTTTGCTGTTTCTTTTTGATAAATTCGTATTGAGAAGATCCCCAACCTCTAACCCCTAATCCCTCTCTGATTCTCTTCACTCGACCGTTCTCTTCCAATACGCATGGGGATCATCCTCATCCTCCTCGTCCTCTTCTTCCAGCTCCCAGGAATATTGCTTGCGCTGCGGCCCTTCTTTCCTGAAATACAAAGCCAGTAAGGTACCTGCCACCAGTCCCAGCAAATGGGATTCCCAGGAAATATTTTCTTCAGGAAAAAGCTCGGGGAAGACACCCCAGATAAGGCTGCCGTAAAGGAAAGCCACTATCATTGAAATGGCCATCAGCCGGGGATTTTTGCGAATCAATCCGCTGATGAACAGAAAAGCCGCCAGTCCGTATACTATCCCGCTGGCACCGATGTGATACGCTTCCCTGGCCCCTATCCACACCCAGAAACCGGTGAATAACCAGATAAGGATCAAAACTTTAAAGGCGATCTTGCGATAAAAATAAAAGAGGGTTAGCATTAAAACAAAAAGAGGCACCGAATTGGCCGAAATATGTTTAAGGTCGGCATGAACGAAAGGCGCCAGCACGATGCCCGGAAGTCCTTTCCAGGAAAGAGGATACACACCCAGAAACCCAAAAGAGATGTCAAAAATCATTTCCGAAAACTTCACCGCCCACATCAAAAGGATGATGACTGCGGAAATCAACAGACTGTTGAAAATGTGTTTCTTTTCCTGAATGCCGGATACCATAGTTGCAGATTGTCAAAAACTATTCCAAAGATAATGAGAATAGAGGCAGGTTGCTGGGGGCTGGGAACTGGAGACAAGTTGCAGGTTGCAAGTTACAAGTTACAGAGTGCAGGGTGGTGAGTGATCCTTGCTACTTGCAACCTGGGACCTGGGAACTGGGACCTGGGAACTGGGTACAAGTTGCAGGTTACAAGTTACAGAGTGCAGGGTGGTGAGTGATCCTTGCTACTTGCAACTTGTAACCTGTGACCTGCCTCTTGTGACTTTTGACCTGCACCGTTTTCTCATTTTTTGCGGATATTCAACTAAAATTTTCACTTTTTTGCAACCCCTCTTTCTTTTTTCTGTCACTCAAATCAAAACATCATTAATTTTAGCATCATGAAAAAGCACGCAGGTATTTACACATTGGCATTTTTATCTGTTTTGTTCTCTCTGGCCGGGTTTGCCCAGGAACCGGAAACAAAATATTTATTCAGCGGAAAGGATAAGGACGTGAAGGTCTCGGCATTTGCAGCCGTTTTCACGCAATTTTCAGCATTGCACGGTGATTTCGCCGTTTCCAGCGGAGGCGGGGCTGCTTTGATCTTTAACCAGGGATTCTTTTTCGGAGGTTACGGGCAGGGTGTGGCTACCCGGCATGAGTACGGACCTCTTACAAGGAAACTTCCTGAAGCAGTCATCATCGACGGTAAAGTGGTTTATAACGAAACCATTGATGATTACAGGATGCTCATGGGGCATGGAGGATTCTGGACGGGATATGTCTTCAGCTCTCATCACGTTTTCCACATCATGACCGGGGCCAAGCTCGGATGGGGCTCGGTTGCCCTCACCAACGATTACCATAACAACAACAAAAATACGGATGCGGTGTATGACAGGATCTTTGTGATGATCCCCGAAGTTGGCGCCGAGCTGAATCTGACCAAATGGATGAAGATCAATGCCACCGTTGGATACAGGGTCGTAACCGGACTAAACAAAGAATATGCCTACGACACGGGAACCGAGGTCGTTGAGAAAAAATACTTCGAATCATCCGATTTCAACAGCATAGAAGGATCCATCAACCTGGTTTTCGGCTGGTTCCATCAGTAATCATTTTGTTTGTACCATCCTGGATTGTTTCAGGAAAATTACTTCTCACCCCGTTCTTCTTATGAACGATTACCCGGAAAATTGTTTATAGATTATTAACCCGTTATTTAAAAAATCTTATAACCATGAAAAGATTTGTTTTATTTATTTTCTTATCCCAGATTCTGTTTTTCACGGCCCTTGCCGGTGATGATGTCTCCCGCGATAATAAAACCATAAGCGGGCATATAAAAGATGCCCGTAGTGGAGAGGATCTCATCGGCGCAACCATTTATATAAAGGAACTTGGTACCGGAACGGTTACCAATGTGTACGGATTTTATTCAATTAGTCTGCCCAAAGGGAATTATCATATTTCCTATTCCTATATCGGTTACGAACCGTTGTCACGGGCCCTAGAGCTCAAGGAGGATATTAGAATAGATATTGAGCTCGAGCAGGTAAAAACACAACTTGAAGAAGTAAGGATCATAGCCGAAAAAAAGGGTGAGATCCTGCAAAAACCGGAAATGAGCGTTGCAAAGATTGAAGCCCGGACCATACGTGAGATACCTTCACTCTTCGGTGAGGTGGATGTTATCAGGGCCATTCAGTTGTTGCCAGGAGTACAATTCACTTCTGAGGGTAGCACGGGGTTCAGCGTCCGGGGAGGCAGTCCGGACCAGAACCTTGTACTGCTCGACGAAGCAACCGTCTACAACGCCGGCCATCTGCTGGGATTCTTCTCGGTTTTCAATAACGATGCTGTAAAAGACGTAATGCTATACAAAGGGGATATTCCGGCTCAATTCGGAGGGAGGCTGGCTTCTGTCCTGGATGTAAGAATGAAAGACGGCAACACCAAAAAATTCGGGGTAACCGGAGGCATCGGGCTCATATCTTCCCGTCTCACCGTGGAAGGCCCGATCATTAAGGAAAAGACATCGTTTATCGCCTCAGGGCGAAGGACCTATGCTGACCTTTTCCTGCCTTTTTCAAATAATAAAGATATACGTGATAACAAGCTTTATTTTTACGACTTCAACGCGAAGATCAACCATGTGATCGACGAAAACAACAGGATCTTCGCATCCGGATATTTCGGAAGAGACGTTTTTAAGAATGATTTTGCCAAAATGATTTTGGGAAACCAGACCGGGACCATACGATGGAATCATTTATTTTCGAAAAGAACGTTCAGCAACTTTTCATTCATTTACAGCAATTACCAGTATTTACTCGGAACAGCAGAGGAAGACACACCCAACTCCTTTGAATGGACAAGCGAGTTGGAGGATGTAGGATTAAAGGCCGACTTCACCTATTATCTTAACGCCAACAACACCCTTAAAGTAGGTGCCAGCGTTATCCATCATTTCTTTGATCCGGGTAAAGCCAAAGGAACAGGAAGCGAGAGCCTCTTCACCGAATATAACCAGCCCAAAGCCAGGGCGCTGGAAAGCGCGGTATACATCAGCAACGAACAGAAGATCGGAGCCAGGCTGACGGCAAGGTATGGGCTGCGCTTTTCCATGTTCAACAATATAGGACCAACGACAGTATATTATTTCGATGAAAATTACGACTACGACCATGAAGAGTCGATGAAAGACCTCGATTTCTATAATACCTATACAGGATGGGAACCCCGCCTTGGATTAAACTATGTACTAACGGAAACATCATCCTTTAAATCAAGCTATGCCAGGACATACCAGTATATTCAGCTGGCCCAGAACTCAACGGCAGGCACACCGCTCGACATATGGTTCCCGGCAAGTCCAAATGTAAAACCCCAGATCGCCGACCAGGTAGCGGTAGGCTATTTCAGGAATTTTATGCAGAATGCTCTGGAAACATCCCTGGAAGTTTATTATAAAAACATGCAAAATACCATTGATTTCAAGGATCACGCCAGCCTCCTGCTAAACAAGGAAATAGAAGGAGAACTCAGGTTCGGAAAATCCTGGTCGTACGGAGTGGAACTCATGGTAAAACTCCTGGAAATGCAGGTAGGAAAAGGATATATGAACGGCTGGGTAAGCTATACCTACTCCCGTGCTTTCAGAGAAATTAAGGAAATCAATCGTGGGGAAAAATACAGCGCACCCTATGATAAGCCCAACGATATTTCCATAGTATGGAACTACGATATCACCAAACGCCTCAGCGTTGCTGCCAACTGGATCTATCAAACGGGCCGGCCGCTCACTATCCCGACAGGCAGGGCAGTGATAGAAGGTAATGTCATTCCAGTTTATTCCGATCGTAATGATTTCAGGTATAAGCCCTATCACAGAATGGACGTATCCGTCACTTTCAGGGGAAAAGACAAAGGGCAGCGTTTCCAGTACGACTGGAATCTCTCCATCTACAATGTTTACAACAGGCATAATATGTGGTCGCTGAATTTTGCGCAGGAAGATCCCGACCAGTCCGATCCCACCAAGGCATACGATACCTATGTGGAGAATGTATATCTCTTCGGGATCATCCCCTCATTGACATTTAATTTCAGATTTTAACCGACAAAAACGAAATACCATGAAAAAGTTTATTATACCTGCCTTTATATCATTGGTCATCCTGGGAACAGCATGTTCGGAAAGAGTTGAGATAGACCTGAACGATGAACAGAACAAACGACTGGTCTTATATGGTTATCTCACTACAGACACCATGAAACACCAGATATCGCTCACTTATTCGGCAGATTATTTCTTCAATGCCCCACCGGTTCCGGTACAAAACGCACAGGTTAAAATTGAAGAGTGGAACAGCGATAAGTCATCGATGACCAGGGTTATTGACCTCGACCCGAGCGGCAAAAACGACGGGATCTACGTTACCCGACAGGAAACCTATGCCATAGAGAACCATTATTACAAGCTGGTTGCAAGTGTTCAGGATTCAGATATTGAAGGAACCTACACAGCCGAAACCTTTTGTCCTCCCATTTCAAGGACAGGCCTTGAGATAGAGCTGGAACTGGAAGAAGACTGGGGAAAGGAAGGCTATATCGTAGTAAAGTGTTATTACCAGGATCCTCCCACCCGTGAATGGTACCTTTTTAACATATACAAAAACGGCATCCTGGTAACAGACTCTTTGTCAGAAAAATCCGTATCCGACGATCTTTTCTATAACGGAGGCTACACCAATGGCATAGGAGTGGGATTCCTGGATCAATCGAGGAAAGATCAAAAGGTTTACCCCGGGGATACCATAACATTCCAGGCAGGAAGCATTACGGAAGAGTACGCCAAGTTTATCTGGGAGGCCCAGGCAGAGATACAGTTCAACACTCCGTTATTCAGCGGGCCGCCTGCCAATATTTCCAGCAATATCGACAATGGAGCCATCGGATTCTTTTCAGCCTTTTCAACAAATTATGCATCAACAATTTATCAATAACTATTGACTTTAGTCTAATTATGTTGTAAATTGAGCAACAATTTCACGTTCATTGACGTTTCTCAACAAAGGATTAACAAAAAATCGAACCAGAAATGCTAGAGTACACGAAGACAATCCTTGACAAAGTCAGTTTCGATCAGTATTTGTTTTCCAAAGAACTCAGGAAGTCATTCAAATGGCTTCAGAAAGATGAGATACTTGCATTATACACCTGGTGTATGCTTATGTTCGGAGAGATCTACGGAGACCTGATTAAGGACACATTTAAAGTTTTAAGTTAAAAAAAGTGAAAAAGCCAAAAAACCGGACCCACAAGGTCCGGTTTTTTATTTCCTGCCAAATCATAATCAATTTCGTGATAATTGCTTTACTTCGCTTGTAATTTTTAATACTTTTAGCCAATGATATCGGGTTATCATTTTGTGAAAGTTATGGTAACTTTCCTATATTTGGTCACTTTAAAACACATGGTATATGGAACTGTCGACTGTTAGCGCCATTTCTCCCATAGACGGCCGCTATCGCAAACAAACGGAAACACTGGCATATTACTTCTCGGAAGCTGCCTTTATTAATTACAGGGTTTTTGTAGAGATTGAGTATTTCATCGCCTTATGCAAGCTTCCCCTGCCGCAGTTAAAGAATTTTGACACCTCCATGTTTGAAGAACTCCGCTCCATCAGCCGGGATTTTACCTTCAAAGACGCAGAGGAAGTCAAGCAGATCGAAGCAACAACCAACCATGATGTGAAAGCAGTTGAATACTACATCAAAAAACGCTTCGACAAGCTGGGATTAAAGGAGTACCGCGAATTTGTCCACTTTGGACTTACCAGCCAGGATATTAACAACACTGCCGTGCCTTATGCAACACGGTTATGTTTTAATGACACCCTGATGCCTATGATCCTGGAGTTACAGAAGAAGCTTGCTCAAAAAGCAAAGACCTGGAAAGATATACCCATGCTGGCCCGTACGCATGGACAACCCGCCTCCCCTACCCGGCTTGGAAAAGAGATCATGGTGTTTGTGGAAAGGCTGAAAAACCAGTTGCAACTTTTGCAGTCCATCCCGTTTTCAGCAAAATTCGGCGGTGCAACCGGAAATCTCAATGCCCATTACGTAGCTTATCCAACCATCGACTGGGTGGCTTTTTCCGATGATTTTGTGAACAATACCCTGGGACTGCGCCGTTCAAAAACCACAACGCAGATAGACCATTACGACAATCTGGCAGCCCTTTTCGACAACCTGAAGAGGATCAACACCATCCTGATAGACCTTTCGAAAGATATGTGGACATACATCTCCATGGATTACTTCAAGCAGGCCATCCGCAAGGAAGAAGTAGGCTCCTCGGCCATGCCGCACAAGGTTAATCCCATTGATTTTGAAAATGCGGAGGGAAACCTGGGCATTGCCAATGCTTTATTCGAATTTCTTTCGGCTAAGCTACCTATATCACGGCTGCAACGCGACCTAACCGATTCAACGATCAGCCGGAACATTGGCGTTCCCATAGCCCATATGCTCATCGCCATAAGGTCGTTGATCAAAGGACTGAACAAACTGGTTCTCAACAAGCAGAAGCTTGAGCAAGATCTTGATGACAACTGGGCTGTTGTTGCAGAAGGGATACAGACCATCCTGAGAAGGGAAAGATACCCCAATGCCTATGAACATCTGAAGGAGCTGACCCGCACCAATGAACGCATTTCAAAGGAAGCTATACATGCCTTTATCGATAAGCTGAAACTTCCTGCTGACATAAAAAATGAAATGAAAAAGATTACACCGGAGAACTATACCGGCATTAATCTTATCTGATTCCTGAAAACAGAAGAAATACCACTGCATGAAGAGTTATTACCGTATCCTGGCATACATAAAACCCTATTGGTTTTTCGCAGTTCTGAATGTTCTTTTCAACCTGCTCACCATTGTGTTCTCGCTGTTTTCTTTTGCCATGCTTGCCCCTTTCCTGAAATTATTGTTTGAAAAGGGAAACCTGGTGACAGATAAACCGGAATTCAGTTTCAGCTCCGATGCATTGATTGACTTTTTGAACTATCACATGAGCCAGGTAATCATCTCCCAGGGCCCTGCAAATGCATTGGTTCTCATTTGCATAGCCTTGCTGGCAGCATTTTTTCTCAGGAATCTGGCCCGTTTTTTTTCTATGTATTTCCTGGCCAATGTCAGGATTGGCGCAGTAAAGGATATACGGAGTGAGATTTTCTCAAAAATGCTCATCCTGCCATTATCTTTTTACAACTCCAGGAAAAAAGGAGACATTATAGCCAGAGTCACCACGGATGTTCAGGAAGTGGAATATTCTATTATGAATTATATGGAAATGATCATCCGTGATCCCATTACCATTATAGCTTATTTTATTTTTCTCCTGAGCATGAGCCCGCAATTGACATTGTTTGTCATTATCGTACTTCCGGTTACCGGGTATGTGATCGGAAGGATAGGGCGGACATTGCGAAAAAGATCCAGGACAGGGCAGGCCCGTTTTTCTGCCATGTTATCCACCATTGAAGAAAGCATATCGGGTTTGAGGATTATCAAAGCGTTTAATGCCATTGGTTTCCTGAATAACAAGTTTAAGGATCAGAATGAATCCTATTCCAGCCTCTCCATGGGCATTTACCGACGCAGGGATCTTTCTTCACCCCTGAGTGAATTTTTATCTTCGGTGGTGATCATTTTTGTTTTATGGTTTGGAGGCAACCTTGTGTTGGGTGAAAAATCAGGCATCAGCGCAGAAATATTCATTACGTATATCGCGGTGTTTTCCCAGATCATCCCTCCGGCCAAAACATTTGCCACAGGGTTTTACAGTATCCAGAAAGGGATAGCCTCCGCCGAAAGGATCTTCGAGATCATGGATGCCGAGGAGGTGATCGAAGAAAAGCCTGATGCGAAAACCATTACCGAATTCAGGGGAAATATTGAATACAGGGATGTTTCTTTCCGCTACGAAGAACAGTTTGTCCTGAAAGATATCAACCTGGAGGTGGCCAAGGGCAGGATCATTGCCTTGGTCGGGCAGTCGGGCGGGGGGAAATCCACCCTGGTTGATTTATTACCCAGGTTTTATGATGTGGTAAAAGGCTCCATTATGATCGACGGGGTAGATCTCCGGGATTACCGCATCAGTGATGTGAGGGCATTGATGGGGATTGTTACGCAGGAATCCATTTTGTTCAACGACACGGTATTCAACAATATCGCCTTCGGCCTGAAAGATGTGAGTGAAGAGGATATCATTGAAGCGGCGAGGATCGCCAATGCCCATGAATTCATCGTGCAGATGCCGGAAGGCTACCAGACCAATATCGGTGACCGGGGCACCAAGCTTTCGGGCGGGCAGAAGCAGCGCATCTCCATTGCCCGTGCCGTATTGCGCAACCCTCCGATCCTGATCATGGACGAAGCAACATCATCCCTGGATACCGAATCGGAAAGGCTTGTCCAGGATGCCCTGGCCAAGGTAATGAGCAACAGGACCTCCATAGTGATCGCCCACCGGCTTTCCACCATCAAGTTTGCCGATGAGATCATCGTGCTGCAAAAAGGCGAGATCGTGGAGCGCGGCAACCACCAGGATCTGTTAAATAAAAACGGTATATACAAGAAGCTGCATGATTTACAGACGTTTGCGTGAAATGGGGTGGTATCTTTTTAGAACAGGAAGTCTTCAATTTTGTATCTACAATCATGTTATTACGATTGACTGTTCGATTATCCATTTAATCCGGCAATAAAAACCTAATTACAATTTTTCCTATTTTTGCAAAAAATACATCAATGGACCTAAAGGAAATCTTAGCCATTTCAGGAAAGCCGGGGTTATATAAACTGGTTTCCCAGACCAAGACTGGTGCTATTGTGGAATCCCTTACTGACGGCAAGCGTTTTCCCGCTTTTGCGCATGAAAAGATAAGCTCGCTGGAAGAGATCAGCATTTTCATTGAGAATGATGATATCCCTTTGAAGGAGGTGTTGAAGAAGATCCATGAGAAGCAGGCAGGTGGGCCGGCTCCCGACCCTAAGGGCGAAACGGAAGTAGTGCGCGCCTTTTTCGAGGAAGTGCTTCCGGAATACGACCGCGACAGGGTTTATCATTCGGATATCAAGAAAGTCCTGACCTGGTATAATCTCCTCCTGGAAAAAGAAATGCTTGATTTTACCGAAGAAGAGAGTACTGAGGAAGAAAAAGACAAGCCCGAAGCAGGTGATACGGGAAAAGCGGAGGAAACGGAAGAAGATAAGGAAGAGGAAAAGAAGGAATAACTGATGTCCCGTACAAGCGGGACATTTTTGTAAACAACAGAATGAAAAGAGTCCAGGATTTTAAAGTAGCCGGTCACCGGTGGCTCAGCGACAACAGCTTCCTGATCGAGTTCCGTTCGGAAGAGAGCATCCCTCCTATCCTGCCGGGTAATTTCGCCGAAATCAAGGTTCCGGGAAACCCCGGTGTTTTCCTGCGCCGGCCGTTTTCGATATATGATGCAGATACCATTTACAATACCCTTACATTTTTTGTAAAAGTCATTGGTAAAGGCACAGCCGGACTGGGCAATCTCCGGCAGGGCGAGACGGTAAACATCCTGTACCCTTTGGGCAATCATTTTACGGTCAGCAACGAAGGTCCGGTCCTCATTGTCGGAGGAGGTTCCGGAATAGCTCCCTTCCTGCTCCTTGGCAAAGCATTGCAGGAAAAGGGAGTCCCTGCGACCTACCTTATCGGAGGGCGAACATCTGCAGATGTGTACCTTACGGAGGAATTTGGGCGCTATGGGAACGTATTGACTACCACCGAAGACGGATCAGCGGGCGTTAAAGGAATGGTAACAGACCATCCTGTATTCCAGGAAGAAGGTTTTCCTTACCGGAAAATATATACCTGCGGGCCTGATCCCATGATGAAAGCCGTTGCTGCCATTGCCCGCCGGAAAGCTGCCGGGTGTGAGGCCTCCCTTGAGAACACTATGGCCTGCGGCTTCGGGGCCTGCCTCTGCTGTGTGACCGATACCACAACCGGCAAACGCTGTGTATGCACCGACGGACCTGTATTCAACATAAAAGAGTTGTTATGGTAAACCTGAATGTCAACATCGGAAATCTTAAGCTGAAGAACCCGGTTACCACGGCCTCCGGGACTTACGCATACGGGCAGGAATTCAATGATTTCATGGACATAAGCAGGCTGGGTGGGATTTTTGTGAAAGGCTTGACTCTGCACAACCGGGAAGGCAACAATTACCCCCGTATGGCTGAAACAGCAAGCGGCATGCTGAATTCTGTAGGTTTACAAAATAAGGGAATCGATCATTTCATCGAACATATTTTCCCGGCCATCAAAGACTCCGGCACTCAAATCATTGCCAATGTCAATGGAAGTACGATCGAAGACTATATAGCCGTTTCCGAGAAGCTGAATGATCTGGAGGGAATGGAAGCCATTGAATTGAACATTTCCTGTCCCAATGTTAAGGAGGGCGGCATGGCCTTCGGCATCAATCCTAAATCGGCCAGGGAAGCAACAGAAGAAGTCCGGAAAGTCTATAAAAAGACTCTTATTGTTAAGCTATCTCCTAACGTGACCCACATCGATGAGATGGCCCGGATCGTGGAAGACGCGGGGGCAGATGCCGTGTCGCTGGTGAACACATTCCTGGGAATGGCCATAGACGCAGAAAAACGCAAGCCCATCCTGTCGACCATCACCGGAGGCTTATCCGGTCCCTGCATCAAACCCATTGCCCTCAGGATGGTATGGCAGGTTTATAAAGCCGTTAAAATACCGGTTGTCGGCATGGGCGGTATCATGGATGCCACGGATGCCATAGAATTCATGCTGGCAGGTTCAACAGCCATACAAGTAGGAACCGCCAATTTCATCGACCCCTCCGTTTCCGTAAGGATCATCGACGGTATTGTTGAATACTGCGAAAAATACGGGGTTAAAGATGTAAATGAACTCGTTGGAGTTATTTAATATCCTTAACTATTCCGGCAGTTTCATGCGCCATGCGCTGGTTATATTCATATGCCAGATCCTGGTAATTGATCAGGTCAATAATGGTTCCGATGAAACACAGCCCGGCTGTAAACAGGTAAAGCAATCCCATACCGATCTGACCGACGAGAAAGCGTTGCACGCCGGCAACCACTATAAAGCCCAATAATGTGGTCAGCAGGATCATTTGAGGATCACGTCTGCGTGTCCGGTAAATATTTGCAAAAGTCTGGATCTGGGACTCGGTATACTCCTTGGTCAGGCTTTGCACCAAAACAAGTTCTCTTCCCTGTAGCTCAGGTAAATACTGATAAATGTTTGCCATTACGTTAATGATTTTTGTGTGATTAAATCCTTTCTATATTTATAGAAAATATTGACGATCCTGTATAAAAGTATAACTATTGCCGGAACTCCCAGTGGGTGAGCTTCAAATGACCTCAGCAGTTCACCCCTGAAGAACCAGGAAATAGAATGTCCCAGTCCGCAGCCCGGACAATACTCAAAGCCCAGGTTCTTTAGCGGGCACAGGCTGAAATGATCGCATCCCGGATCGGTCATGGCCAGCGAGAACAGTGCGATAATCCAGACAAATGCTTCCAGGTTGTGCCGGAGGAAGTGCCAGGCTTTGCTCATATTGCTAAATATACTCTTTAAGCCGGTTTAAAGTGAAATCAAATTTAGTTCAATCGGAGATGAAAAGCAATGTAGATTTAGAATTTTCTTTGAACCACAATAGGCACAGTAGTAATAAACCACAATAGTCACAATAGAGCACATTAGAGATATATTATGACTAATCAAATACCTCCATAACTATAAAACAATGAAGATATTAACACTTTAGTATTATAAAAAACTACTGTGTTCTACTGTGACTATTGTGGTTTATTACTACTGTGTTCTACTGTGACTATTGTGGTTTATTACTAATGTGTTCTACTGTGACTATTGTGGTTTAAATAATACGCACTTCCCTCTCCAGCTCAACACCAAATTTTTCCAGCACCGATAATCTGATTCTTTCGGAGAGGTTAAAAATATCATTTCCTGAAGCTTTTCCATAATTCACCAGTACCAGGGCCTGCTTTTCATGAACTCCGGCATCCTCTTCACGATAACCTTTCCATCCGCATTGTTCAATGAGCCATCCGGCGGCAAGTTTAACGGTATCATCCTGTTGAGGGTATCCCGGGATATCAGGATAATCAGCCTTTAATCCCTCAAAAAAATCCGTGGATACCGCAGGATTTTTAAAAAAACTGCCTGCATTACCTGTGATTTCAGGATCGGGCAATTTGGAGGAGCGGATCCTTCTAACGGCCGCGGCTACATCACGGATTCCCGGGAAAACTATGTTATCCTGCATCAATTCATAAGCTATGGCACCATAGGAGATGTTAAGCTGTGGATTGCGATCAAGTCTGAAAGTCACCGAAGTAATAATATATTTACCTTGGAGTTTCTGTTTAAAAACACTGTCGCGGTAACCGAAGCGGCAATCCTCCGCGGAGAAAGACATGATATTTCCTGTTTCAATCTCCACAGCCTGCAATGCGTAGAAATGGTCTTTCAGCTCTACTCCGTAGGCCCCTATATTTTGAATCGGTCCTGCCCCAACCTTTCCCGGTATCATACTAAGGTTTTCGAGGCCACCATAGCCTTTCGAGAGACAATAGCTTACCAGATCATCCCAAATCTCCCCGGCAGCAGCCTTAACCATCACATGCCCGTTGTCTCCTTCTTCTTCAGAAATGCCTTTGTTATCGATTAAAACTACCAAACCGGGAAAATCCCGGGTAAAAAGGATATTGGAACCCCCACCCAGGATGAGAAGATCCTTCAGACTGTTTTTCTTATATAATTCCAGGATATGAAGCAGATCGGTTTCGGAAAAGACATGGCTGAAATACCGGGCTGACGCATCCAAACCAAAGGTATTCAGACCTTTTAATGATATATTTTCAAGCAGTTGCATCACTTCAAAGATAAACCTTTCCGGCAGAAAAATAGAAACGGGAATGGTACGTTTTGCTAATAATACTAAATTAGCATTTAATCCAAACCAACGACCTTGAAGAAAGCAGTCCTGTCTGTCATTAACGATCTTGTGACCGACCAGCGTCTCGACCGTATATGCACAACCCTCACAGGGATGGGGTTTGAGGTAATGCTGGTAGGGCGCAGGAAAAAGGGCAGTCTGCCACTGCAGCCCAGGGATTACCGCATGCACCGGATGAAACTGCTTTTTTCCAAAGGAGCGTTATTCTATGCCGAATACAATATCCGCTTGTTTCTGTATCTCCTCTTTCACCGGGCCGACATCCTGGTTTCCAATGACCTCGACACCCTTCCGGCGAATTACCTTGCCTCACGGATAAAGCGCAAGCCGCTCATCCACGACAGCCACGAATATTTCACAGAGACCCCGGAGTTGGTGAACCGGAAACGGGTTCAGTCAATATGGAAGTGGTTTGAACGCCAAATCTTTCCGAAGTTAAAAACCGTGTACACCGTCAATGAGTCCATCGCAGGGCTTTACGAGCAGGAATACGGTATACGGCCGCATGTTATCCGCAATATTCCCGCTTCCGGCAAGGTTCAGCCAAAGCTTTCCCGGGCGGAACTGGGATTACCGGACGACAAAAATATAATTCTGTTGCAGGGTGCCGGCATCAACATACAGCGGGGAGCCGAGGAAATGGTGGAAGCAATGACCTATATGGAGGATAGCATCTTCCTGATCGTTGGCGATGGGGATGTGCTTCCCGTTCTTAAGAGCATGGTCAGGGATTTATCCCTGGAAGAAAAGGTAAAATTCATCCCCAGGCAACCCCTGGAAAAGGTGAGACAGTATACCATCCTGGCCGACATTGGTATAAGCCTCGACAAAGACACCAACATCAATTACCGGTTTAGCCTGCCCAACAAACTGTTTGATTACATACATGCCGGACTTCCCATCCTGGCATCCCCATTGGTAGAAGTTAAGAAGATCATCAAAAAATACGATATAGGCATGACGATACAAAACCATGATCCCCGGCACATTGCGGATTGCCTGCTAAACATGTTGAGTGACAGGCAGAGAATGGCAATCTGGAAAGAAAATCTTACATTTGCTGCGAAAGAACTGTGCTGGGAAAAGGAAGAAAATAAACTAAAACAAATATACAGTCCCTTTGTCTGAACGGCATCTGCATATCATCTCCTTCGACGTTCCCTATCCGGCTAATTACGGGGGAGTTATCGATGTTTTTTACAAGATAAAGGCCTTACATGCCAAGGGGATCAGGATACATCTTCATTGCATTGAATATCCCGGACGTGACCGTGCCGATGAATTGAATCAATATTGTGAAGAAGTTCATTATTATCCCAGGAAGATGGGATTTATCTCTGCCCTGAGCCTGAAACCCTATATTGTGTCGAGCCGCCGTTCGAAGGAAATGCTTGATAAACTCCTGAAAGACGATTACCCTATTTTGTTTGAAGGCTTACACAGTTGTTTTTACATCTCCCACAAGGCCTTGCAATCGAGGAAAAAGATTTACCGGGAAAGCAATATTGAGCATAGATATTATTTCAATCTGTTCAAAGTCGACAGGAAATTTCTTCACAAGTTGTATTTCCTCACTGCCAGTATGAAACTGAGATTATATCAGCGCGTTTTGCGCCATGCCGATCTCATGCTGGTAGTTTCGCAGAAAGACACTATATACCTGAAAAAACATTTCAGGAATAACAAGGTTTATTATCTCCCCAGTTTCCATCCCAACGATCAGGTTTCTGTTAAAGGTGGAAAAGGAGAATATGTACTATATCACGGTAACATTGAGGTTCCGGAGAATGCCCATGCCGCACAATTTTTGATGACAGAAGTCTTTAACGACCTCGATCAAAAGCTGGTCATTGCAGGAATGAAGCCACCGTTGTATATTAAAAAGTTAGCCTCCGGTATGACCAATGTGGAAATCATTGAGAACCCGGATGATGAGACGATGTTCCGGTTAATCCGCGACGCCCACGTTAACATTCTGGTTACCTTTCAGGCGACCGGTTTAAAGTTGAAACTGCTGAACACGCTGTATAATGGGAGGTTTTGTCTTGTCAACGACAAGATGCTGAACGGGACAAGGCTTAACGGTCTATGCATCACCGGGAACACTGCAATTGAATTGAAGGCCAGGCTGGCGGAATTATCCGGGAGGGAATTTGACCGGCAGGAGATTATCAAGAGGGAAGAAATTCTTCAGGATCTGTACAGCAATGATTCCAATGCCGACCATTTGATCGAGTTAATCTATTAATTCCAGAAGGTTTCCATCTTCACATTTCAGGGTACGTGCTTTAAAATCCTGAAACAATGAATAATCGTGAGTAGCCATAACCACGGCCCTGCCGGCAGTGCGAATATCGAACAAAAGCCTCATGATACCTTTGGATGATTCGGGGTCGAGGTTACCTGTAGGCTCATCAGCCAGGATGATATCAGGATCATTAACGAGAGCACGGGCTATGCTCACACGTTGTTGTTCGCCCTGGGAAAGCTGGTGTGGCATTTTAAACCCTTTGGTTCCGAGGCCGACTTTTTCCAGCACATCCTGCATGCGCTCCTCCATCTTTCGTTTGTCTTTCCAGCCGGTGGCTTTCATGACAAATAAGAGGTTTTCGTTCACATTACGGTCTGTAAGCAACTGAAAATCCTGGAAAACAATACCGAGCTTTCTTCTCAGGAAAGGCACTTCGCGGGATCTCAGTTTACGGAGGTCATGATCTACCACCCGTGCACTTCCTTCCAGCACAGGCAGTTCGGCATAAATGGTTTTCAGCAGGGAGCTTTTGCCGCTTCCCGTCCGGCCGATTATGTATACAAATTCACCTTTTTCAATCTGAAAGGAAACCTCGGTTAACACCAGGTTATCTTTTTGGTAGATCGGGACTTTATCGAATTCTATGACAACATCAAGAGACATAAAGTATTATTTATATAACAGGTCTATTGCATTTTTTATTCCTGACAGGACCATCTGCGTGGCAATAACTGCGAGAATAAGCCCCATGATCTTCGATATTACACTAATCAGATGCTTACCAAGAAATGAAACGATCCTGTTTCCGGATATAAACAGGATAAAGGTAATAAAACACATCAAAGCAAAAGCGGCAATAACGGAAATAATATGGATCAACCAGGGAAGTACCGAATTTAATCCTGCGAAGTTCATTGCAGTTGCAATAGTGCCGGGACCTGCAAGGATAGGTATTGCCAAAGGCGTTAAAGCTATGTTCAGGGTAGAATCGGGATCAGAGGCCTCGGCCTGGATCTCATCACTCTCTTCTTTTGGCGGGTTGTGGGCTTCTGCATTCTTACCCTGCAACATATTATAACCTACCCAGAACAATAAAATGCCACCGGTGATTTGAAAAGCCGGTAGGGTTATTCCAAAAAGTTTAAAAATAAATTTTCCCAGGATGATAAACACTGTGACTATTATGAATGCATACATAACAGATTTCACGGCCACCTGTCTTTGTGATTTTCTATCAAGGTTCGAGGTAAGGCCAAGAAAAATGGGTGTATTGGCAATAGGATTCATGATAGCAAAAAAGCCCATGATCATAGTTGTCATCAGTAATATTTCCTTATGCATGGAGGTAGTTTTGGTTTAACATACAAAAATAAAAAAACCCGGCAAGCATGCAAGCCGGGTTCAAAGACTCTTTTGACGTATGATCAGACCATTCCTGCAAATCCCATAAAAGCAAGGGCAAGAATTCCTGCGGTAACGAGTGCGATCGGTACGCCTCTCATTCCTTTAGGGACTTCCATAAGGTCGAGGTGTTCCCGTAGTCCGGCGAAAAGTAGCATAGCCAGACCGAAACCCAAAGCATTAGAAATGGCAAAAACAACCCCTTCCAGGAGGTTGAAATCTTTGGCGATGGTTAGCAGGGCAACACCGAGCACAGCACAGTTCGTTGTAATAAGAGGCAGAAAAATTCCCAGGGCCTGATACAGAGGGGGGCTTATTTTTTTCAGAATAATTTCAACCATCTGGACCAAAGCTGCTATCACCAGGATAAAACTTATGGTTTGCAGGAAGGTGATATTAAGCGGGGCAAGCACATAATTATAAATAAGCCAGGTAACGACAGTTGCGATAGTCATTACGAACAAAACGGCACCACTCATACCGGCGGCTGTGTCAACCTTATTCGATACACCCAGGAAGGGGCAAATACCCAGGAATTGGGCCAATACGATATTGGAAACGAAAATGGCGGAGACGATTATAATAAAATATTCCATATCTTATTGATTTAAGCGGTTTTTTTGAATCTGTTGAACATGGCAATGAGGTAACCAAGAACGAGGAACGCTCCCGGTTGAAGGATAAATACCAGGATGGCATCACCGGGAACAAATTTATAACCGAAGATGGAACCTGCACCCAGCATTTCCCTTACGGAACCGAGTAAAGTAAGGGCAAAGGTAAATCCGAGACCCATCCCAAGTCCATCGATCAGGGATGAGAAGAATCCCTGTTTGGAGGCAAAGCCCTCAGCTCTACCCAGCACAAGACAATTGACCACGATGAGTGGAATAAAGATTCCCAGGGCTGCAAACAATGAAGGAGCATAAGCCTGCATCACCAGTTCCACTATGGTTACAAAAGAAGCAATTATCACGATAAAAGATGGTATTCTTACCTTATTGGGAATCAGATTTTTGATCAGGGAAACAACCATATTGGAAGACAATAATACAAACGTGGTTGCTATACCCATTCCAAATCCATTAAAGGCAGAAGATGTTACCGCAAGCGTGGGACAGAGCCCCAGCAACAAACTGAATACCGGATTCTCTTTTACAAATCCCTTGGTAAAATTGACCCATTGGTTCATTTGCTTTCCTCCTTAATGTTTTCATAAGTTAGATATGCTCTTTCCACAGCATCACAGAATGCTCTTGAACTGATGGTTGCTGCTGTGATTGCATCCACCTGACCCCCATCTTTTTTCACTTTCAACGTAAAATCCTTTGGATTTATATTCATAAACTGATCCTTGAATTCCGGTAGCGACATTTTAGTTCCCAAACCCGGTGTTTCTTTTTGCTGAATTACTTCTGTATTAGATATGGTTCCATCAGGAAGGATGCCAACCATGAGCTTAATGGGAGTAGGATCATAGCCTTGTGTGGAATAAGAAAGCACGGCTGTACCCACAACATTTCCATCCTTGATTCCCTGGTTAAAAACCAGCGAGTCGGCACCATTCACCGGCAGAACCCTGAAAGTTTTCAACTCATCAAAACCCGGAATAACCTGTCGTATTGCAGCTTCCTGTGCTGCTTTTTCAGCCAGGGCAATGGGGCCCTTAGTCAGGTTATAAATACCTCCAAGCGACAAAGAAGCAATCAGGGTGATTATGAACAGGGTAAGCACCATATTCTTAAAAGTTGATTCTATTTTTGCCATATCTTTTTTATTAAAAAGCGTTAATCATTAAGCCTGAGCCACTTTTTCACCGAAGCGCCTGGGCTTGAAGGCCCTGTTTATCAAAGGAGTAAAGCCATTCATGATCAGGATGGCGAAAGCCACACCTTCGGGATATGCCCCCCACAACCTGATGATGGCCGTGAGCAAACCTGCACCGATTCCGAAAATCAGCATCCCCCGAAAGGCAATTGGAGTTGTGACCATATCGGTGGCCATGAAGAAAACCCCAAGCATGAGTCCGCCGGTCACCAGATGGAAGAAAGGACTGGCATACTGCATGGGATCGATGAGGTGCATGATACCGGTAAAAGCAAAGAATGTCAACAAATAAGCCACAGGGGTATGCCAGGTGATGATCTTACGGATCAGCATATATAAAGCTCCCAGGATCAATGCAATAGCGGATATTTCACCAAGAGATCCTCCCTGATTGCCCATAAGTTCATTGATATATCCGGGCATTTCGGGCATTTGCATAATATCGGGTATACTCTGCCCCATCTTGAGTTGTTCTTTCATCAATCCGAGTGGTGTCGGTCCTGTTACTGCATCCATAAGGGCGGTGCCACCGAAAACGGGTTTTGGCAGGGGCCAGGACGTCATTTGCACAGGAAAGGAGATCAGCAGGAAAATCCTACCAACCAGGGCGGGATTAAAGGGATTTTTTCCCAGTCCGCCGAAAGACATTTTTGCCACAACAATGGTAACAAATGCTCCGACGATGATCATCCATACCGGCAGGTTGGCCGGTACATTGAATGCCAGGAGTATTCCGGCTACCAGAGCGGATCCGTCATTAATGGTGTTTGGTCCTTTCAGGATATACTTTTGTACTATCCATTCGAAAAAGATACAGGCAACGGATGAAATGACCAGTATTTTAAGGGCATCGAGCCCGAAAAAATACACCGATACCAGGATGGCCGGTATCATGGCATATACCACGCCGTACATGATCTTTTTAACGGAATCATCCCCATGGACGTGCGGGGAACCCGAAACTGTCAACATGTTCATATGCTATTTTTTTCCTCGGTTTCTAATGATTTGACCAACCTTGTTCTTGCCCAGCCTGATATAATCAAGCAGAGGCCTGCCTGAAGGACAAATATAATGGCAGGATCCACATTCGATGCAATCCATGATCCTTTCATTTTCTGCCTTATCCCACATTTCCCTTTTAGACAGCTGAGAAAGTAATAAGGGTTCAAGTCCCATAGGACAAACAGAAACACAGCGGCCGCAACGGATACAAGGTTTAATTTCCACCCTGGCAGAATCTTTTTCCTCCATAACCAGGATGCCTGAAGTACCCTTGACCACCGGGGTTTCCAGGGATATCAAAGCTTTACCCATCATAGGACCACCACTGATTATTTTTCCTGCATTTTCAGGCAGACCGCCGGCTTTTTCAAACAACTGGGAAATCGGGGTTCCAATTCTGACCATGAAATTGGAAGGCCGGCTGACCGGTTTTCCTGTCAGGGTAACCACCCGTTCGATGAGCGGTTTATTTTTCTGGATAGCCTCATAAACGGCAAAAGCAGTTCCTACATTGTGAACTACAGCGCCAACCTCAATAGGCAGTTTTCCGGAAGGCACTTCACGGTTGATCACCGCCTTGATGAGCTGTTTTTCACCCCCCTGAGGATATTTCACCTTCAGCGGGACTATGGTGATACCTTCAAAGGATTCTGCTAATCCGCTTAGATGGCGGATAGCATCCGGTTTATTGTTTTCTATTCCGATGAATGCTTTTTGTACACCCAGACCTTTCATCAGGATCTTTGTACCGATAAGAATCTCTTCCCCCTTACTCAGCATTAGCTGGTGGTCGGAAGTCAGGTAAGGTTCGCACTCTACCCCATTGATCAGGAGGTATTCCGCCTTTTTCCCGTCAGGGACCATCAGTTTCACATGGGAAGGAAAGGTAGCCCCTCCAAGGCCTACAATTCCCATCTCCTTGATCCTGTCGATGATCTCTTTTTGCGACAGTTTAATATCCTTAATAATTGTTTCGGTCCTGTCGATTGAGGGATCCCATTCATCACCTTCCACGGTAATGAATACAGCCGGTCTTTTATAACCGCTGGTATCGGTAATAGTATCAATCTTCAGCACCTTCCCTGAAACGGAGGAATGTACGTTGGAGGAGATAAATGCTTCACCATTGGCGATCAGTTGACCCACCTTTACTTCATCCCCTTTATTGACCAGCGGTTTAGCCGGGGCTCCCAGGTTCTGGTTCAGCGGTATAAAAGCTTGCTTAGGTGGTTCAAGCACTTCAATGGCCCTGCCGGCAGAAATTTTATTCTCAGCCGGATGGACTCCCCCAATACTGAAAGTTTTTAAAGTACTCATCCTGTATATATGGATTATACGTTGATGTTTTATTATTTTTCCTTGGTTTCTTCAGTTTTATCCGCGGTAGTGGATTCCCCGGCTGATTCGGTTTTCTTTTCCGTTTCGGCTTTTCTGGGAGGAAAATTCAGTTCGTGTATGGCGCCGGTGGGGCATTCCGTTACGCACTTCCTGCATAGTTTGCATTTCACAGGATCGATATAAGCCAGGTTGTTTTCCATGGTAATGGCCTCGAAAGGGCACACCTTCACACATTTTCCGCAACCTATGCAGGCCACTTCGCAATTTTTACGGGCCGGGCCGCCTTTTTCTTCATTAACGCAGCACACATAGATGCGACGGTCTTTCTTTCCTTTGGGCCGGAGTTCGATGATACCCCTCGGACAAGCCTTGACGCAGGCACCACAAGCAACGCATTTATCATTTACCACCGGCAAGCCCGTTTCTTCATCGATAAATATTGCATCGAACTGGCATGATATTACACAGTCGCCCAATCCGAGACAGCCGTTGGGGCAGCCGCTTTCTCCCGAATAGAGATTATGGGCAAAGCTACAGGTTGCAGGACCATCATAATTTATCTTCTTCGGAGCATTGCTTCGGCTTCCGTTGCATCTGACCACTGCGATCATGGGCTCCTTCTCCTCCACCGTCATACCCAGCAGGCCCGCAACTTTAGTCATCACTGCAGAACCACCCACCGGGCAGTTAAAATTGTCGAGGTTCTCTCCCTTGCTAACCGCCTTGACCATGGCCTCCGCGAAATTTCTGCAACCGGCAAAACCACATCCACCGCAATTGGCAGCAGGTAAAGCCGCTTCTACCACATCGATTCTCGGATCCTCTATCACCTTGAATTTCTGAGCTACCACGTATAAAACTACGGCGGCAACAACGCCAATGGCACTCAGGGAAATGAAAGAATAAAGTATTACATCGTTCACGGCACTATTCCTTTTTTGTGTTTCAATACGCGAAAATCGCGCTGTTTGGGAATTAACAAGAGGCAAAATTAAAATAAATGCCGCACCCATCCATGATTTGGGAGCTTTTTTACTACCATATTAAACATTGATTAACAACCTGTTAACCAACAGGCATAAAACACCCTGTAACAACAAAATCCTGAAAACCTTTTATAATAAGGAATTCAGGATTTTCTTAGAATACATCTAAATTGAACCCGGTCAATAATTTAGAAAGGGTATAAAATATGGTATCTTACCGGATGAGCACCGGTAAGCTTTGAACATGCCTGCCATCGGTAATCCTGACATAATACGTTCCTTTACCCAGGAGGTTCAGGTCGAAATTACGCAGGTATTCACCATTGAAATTACGCATTCTTTCTTTGAACAAGCTTTGTCCGGAAGCATTCAGGATTTCAAGATCGATCACACTGCTTTTTTTTCCTGCAATATCAACAGTAAAATTTCCCGGGTTTGGATTGGGGTAAATTACCATAATATAAGGATCATTCCTGAATTCCCCGATAGAAAAGCAGGGATCATACGTCACCACGAGTGAACTGGATGCGGTATCCTCACACGCGGTGGATATCCCGGTTATCATCAGTTCAGTGCTACCGGCTGCAGTATCGGCGGTTCCCGGGAAATAAACAGGGGAAAGGACAAAAGGATCAGAGAAAGAACCATCGCCGGAAGAAGACCATGTTACCTGATCATAGTTCCTCGCGTAGCCATTCAACGGTACTACGCTGTAGGTACAAACGGTGGTATCATTGCCTGCTCTAACGGTAACGAGAGAATCAATGAACAAGGTCATCATATCCGTGGCCGATTGCCCCGGGAGATATCCTGTTACGGTCACGGAAAGGTCCACGGAGCCCTTTGCAATATCCTGGGGACCTCTGAGGTAGGCCATATTCAGTTTATTGGGGTTTTGGAACATTCCATCGCCGGAGGTAGTCCAACGAACGCTTTTATAAAATTCTGCCTGGGGTGTATGGTAGAACACCTGGTTAACACAAATGGCGGTATCATTTCCGGCATTCACGAGAGGAGCAGAAATGGGGCCAAAGTCAAACGAACAAATCCGGGTTTTCCATCCTCCGATGCAATATTCATGAGTATACCAAAAAGTTGAATCATCCAGGGGATCTACCGACATCATTGCATAATCGCCCCAGCGGCTGTAAGCCCCTTGCGAACCGCTACCGGCAATAACCTCTATTTCAGCAAGGTTCATTTCGCCGAGGGGGGCATCGGCGGTTCTGCCGACATACCTCATAGAAGGGAAAAGGGTATCGCTTGAAATGGAAAAGCCCAGGGCGATGGTTCCCTTGCTGTTCATGGCCATTGTTCCCATCCAGCGGCTGTTATCATCGGGGGCATAGGTTCCCTGCTGGTAGATATACCATCCGTTTCCGTTAAAATCGTCTCTTAGTTCATACCAGCGTATTCCGGCTTTTCCAGCCCCATCGGCATTCACGGTATGGTTAACCACCATGGCAGCATGGCTTCCAAAATTCCGGTAATGGAGACGGTACATAAGGCGGTCGGATATGGCTTCCAGCCTTGTACCGGTGGCGGGTTGATGAATACACTGCCAACGCGGGGCCTCACAAAGCTGTGAAGTGAAAGGCTGGGTTTGCAGGATGGACTTCTCGGTAAACGTGCTGGCCGAGGGGTTATCCCAATCGGCTTTGAACTCCCAGATCCGGAGCTGGTCGTAAGGGAAGCCCCAGGCATCGTCTTTAAAGAACATCATGTAGTTTGGTGTTCCTTCAGGAGGGGGCGCACCGTCAAAATCGGCAGGGAGGGCATTAAACACTATCGTTCCTTGCGGCATATCGAAAAGTATCATACGGGCATCCGGATCACCGGCCAGCATACGGTCGCGCTCAAAAGCGGCAGCGGCAGTACGGTTATATTCTCCGAACATATTAAATGTCGCGTAATATGCATCAGGCCAGATACCAATTTTAGGATAATCGTTGAATCCTGGAAACTGGAATGCATACTGAAACCAGGAGCCAAGAGGGTCACCGGTTTCGGAGATGGCAATGAGTTGCCAGAAAGTACCGTCGCCGGTATTGATGGCAAACTGGCTGGCAAGCCAGCGGTCAGCCTGCTCATCATAAAGCACAATAGGGTCGCCATCGTTCGTGCCTGTCCAGGATCCGATGAACCCACTCCACAAGGTGCTGTTGTCGACAGGTCCGTAAAGCCTGTTCCCGGCACGATCCCAAATGGCAAAGGATAGATTGATCATCTGGAAATAATGGTCAGGGCCAATATCTCCATCGGTATCCGGAGGCAATACACCGTTAACATTACCTACGCCATCAAAATTCATATGTGGCCCCCGGTGGTACAACTTGCCAAACGATTCCTGTAAAACAGGATCAGGCCCTTGAGGTTGGGAACCTTCCATGTTTCCGTCACCGATCATGAGGTTCATCTCATTCCGGATGATTCCATCTTTCCAGCTGCGGTCACGTTCCCCGGGAAGGATCACTTTCATTTCCCTCAGCGGTTCCGTTTTCCTGAAATAAGAAGCCTGTTCAATGCGAAGAGGCCCCTGCTGGCCGGCTGCGGTAAAGGCAATCAATACCATGACAGACCACAATAATAATGAACGGTAAGATATTTTCATCAAATTTAAAATTAGTTAAACACAAGGGTGTGAAATGCCGGGATTTCGCATTCAAAATTAAATAAATATATATACCGCAATAAAAAATCCGTGCAAATCTGTGTAATCTGTGGTTAATTGTAAAACACAGATTACACAGATTTGCATAGATTTTCAACCGACTAATATATTACGAGTTTCCTGGTCTGATGAGCATCCTCATTGCTGAGAGTGATGAAATATATTCCCTTCGGGAAAGCAGACATATCAATTCTTTTGCTGTGGTTTTCCTTCAGGGATGAAAGCCTGTGGGTAAACAGGTTTTGTCCGCTTAAATCGTATACCTGCAAGGTCATGTTTCCGCTACCGTTCATGATCACGTTGAAAGTTCCGGTGTTTGGATTGGGGATAATAGTCATTTCAGGACTTGTCAACGATACCTCTCCAATGCCGGTACATTCTTCGATTGTGACGGTGATCGTGCTGGCATCTGATTCGGCACAGGGAGTTTTGCCGCTTGCGGTGAGAGTCAGGTCAACAGTTCCAGCAGCGATATCAGTACTTCCCGGGGTATAGACAGCATTAAGCAGGGTTGCATCATCGAAGGATCCGTCCCCGCTGGTAGTCCAGAGCAAAGAGTCATAGCTTATAGCCGAAGCCTGATCCAGCCAGAGTACTTCACCGATACAGAGTAGAGTATCATTTCCTGCAAAAGCCGATGGCAGTTTGTTAACAGTAACCAGTACACTGTCGCTGGCAACGAAACCCGGTTCATATCCTTGTGCAGTAAGGGTAAGCATAACAGTGCCATTCACAATATCCTGCGGGCCTCTCAGGTACAAAGTGCTTATATTATTAGGATTCTGGAAAAAGCCGTCGCCGGCGGTTGTCCATAAAACACTTTGTGCAGAGGTAACAATTCCGTTGGCGGGGTATAGCATATTTTCGCAAATAGCGGTATCAGCACCGGCATTTACGGTGGGTGGTGCGAGAGGTGAGAGATTAAAGGAAACTATTCTTGTTCCCCAGTTGGATGCTTTCATATATTCCTGAGTAAACCAGAATGTGGAATCATCAACAGGATCCACCGACATGCAGGCATAGTCACCCCAGCGGTTCAGGAAGGTCTGGGAACTTAATCCTGTGATAACCTCTACTTCCTGGACGGTCATCTGTCCCAGAGGATCTTCAGCCCGGCGTCCGGTGTAACGGACAGAAGGATAAACAGTTGAGCTTGATGCGCTGAATCCCAGAGCGATGTCACCGTTTCCGTTCATAGCAATACTGCCCATCCAACGGTGGGTGATATCCGGAGAATAGGTGCCTTGCTGATAGATCGTCCAATTGGAACCGGTCTTTCTGAGTTCATACCAGCGCACACCTGCACGGCCGCTGTTATTAACAGTATGATTGAGCACAAGCGTCTGATGCGATCCAAAGTTCCTGTACTGGAGCCGGTACATCAGGAAAACAGCCAGGTCATCGAGTTTCTGGGAAGTACCCGGCTGCGGGATCCCGTTCAGACTGGAACTGAAAGTGGCAGGAGTCAATGTATTGACAAGGGTGAAGGAAGAGTTTCCTGTATTGTTCCAATCGACATCAAATTCGTATATCTCCAGGTTATGGTTATCAAAAGTCCTGAGGTGCGCAAAATAAGCCGGTGTTCCTGCCGGAGGAGGAGTTCCGTCAAAATCCGAAGGAAGCATCCCGAAGGTACTGGCTGAAAGGTCATAATAAACCATTCTTGCATTGGGGTTTCCTGCAAGCATCTCATCACGTTCAAGAGCGGCGACCCCCACACGGGTGTATGATCCGAACATATTGAATGTCATGTAATAAGCATCCGGCCACACAGCAAGCTTGGGATAATCATTAAAGGCAAAGAACTGAAAAGCGTAACGATACCATTCACCCAACGGGTCGGGAGTCTGCGACACTGCAACCAGTTCCCAGTAGGTTCCATTGCTGGTATTTACTGCGAACTGTGTGGCGATCCAACGGTCGGCGAGTTCATCATAGAGCACAACAGGGTCACCGTCGTTGGTTCCGCTCCATGGGCCGGGGAAACCGCTCCAGAGAGTGCTGTTGTCAACCGGACCGTAAAGTTTGGTTCCGTTTTTATCATAAATGGCAAACGAAAGATTGATCATCTGAAAATAATGGTTAGGGCCGACATCACCATCGGTATCCGGCGGATATACACCATTAACGTTCCCTGTACCATCCATGCTTACCAGGGGGCCCATTACCGAACGGGAGGAGCGTGATGACTGAACAGCGGCATCGGGGCCGTTAAAAGGATTATTTCTGACCATCTCGCGTATCTCGCCTTCAAAAGATTCATTTTGAATGACGCCATCTTTCCAGCTCCGGTCGCGTTGACCGGGAAGGATCACGGGCATGTCGCGCAATGGAGGTGTTTTATCGAAATAAACAGCCTTCTGAACAAGAGTAGGCTTAGTATACTTTTCCTGAGAAATGGCAGTTGCTGCAATGAGTGAAAGCGCAACAAAAACTAATAGTAATCTCTTCATTTTAAATCTGGTTGAATTTCACAAATAAAAAAGAAACAAAAATAAGGGTCTTTTGTTTAGTCGCACCATTTTATGAAAGCATACAGAAAACAAAAAAATATTATGAGTATTCGGAATGAGTGAAATCAAGTTACAGGTTACAGGTTACAGGCTGCAGGCTGCAGGTTGCAGGCTGCAGGTTGCAGGCTGCAGGTTGCAGGCTGCAGGTTACAGGCTTCATCGACCCTTACTGTTGGCCATACCAGTCCATAGGAAAAAACAGTATGCATGTGGAGGTCGCATTTCAGGGTTTTATATTCCAGGATGTCGGGAATTATGATCTCATGCCTTTGCTGCGGGGCAATGACAAAAGCGGTTCTGCCAGCTTTATTCAGGTAATTACTTCTCCTCTGCGGCTCTGCGCGAAATAAACTCAGCTATGAGATAAAAAATTTCCACTCTGAGAGAGCTATTTTTTTCGCGCAGAGGCGCAGAGTATGCAAGGGGCGCAGAGGGCGTGAAGTCAGAATCACCAAAATCCCTGCGTCCCTGCGGTTCTGCCAGCTTTATTCA
>Ga0180009_10000806_pt1 | contig 40454 bp, 52 predicted proteins | sample OS_PC_MetaG_FD_123537 | JGI IMG/M metagenome (GOLD analysis project Ga0180009, IMG submission 123537) | Groundwater microbial communities from the Aspo Hard Rock Laboratory (HRL) deep subsurface site, Sweden - OS_PC_MetaG | ecosystem: Environmental > Aquatic > Deep subsurface > Groundwater...
GAGGTGAACATGGCTGGAATACGAGTAAACAGGCAGATACTGGACAAGGCAATAATCTTGTCGGATTACAATATTATGACAATCTGCAAGAAAGCGGGAGTATCAACCCAGATGCTGCATTACTATCGCACGGGGAAATACTACCCGAATGTTTTAATTGCGGTAAAGCTTTGCAAGATACTGGACTTAAAAGTAGATGAGGTGTGGAATGACGAATTTGATATTGCCGAAGAAAAGAAAGTATAGGGAGTGCGAGGATTGCGCCGAATATGCCTTACAATTTTTTGGCTGCGATAACTGCAAGATTAGAAAACGAAAAGAAAAAAAGAAAGAGGGTATTTACAATGGAATTAAATAATGAAGTAGAACTTCAAAATATCGAAAGTCAGATTTCACCAGTAGTAGAAAAAGCGCAAAGTTATGTTGTAGAAACTATCAAAGATGTTGATAATGCCTCTGCGTTTCTAAGAGAGATTAAGGACATGGAAAAGATAGTAGAGGATAAAAGGATTACTTTTACGAAGCCACTAAACGAATCTTTAAAAAACATCAATGACACTTTTAAGAAAATGAGAGAACCGCTTGAGCAGGCAAGGAGCTTGCTCACTAACAAAATTCTAACATGGAAAAGAGCGGAATCGGAAAAGGTGGCAGCAGAACAGGCAGCATGGAGAAAAATACAGGAGGCGGAAGCAGTGCTTAGACGATTAAGAGACGAGCCTGAAGTGAAAGTAGAACCGATTATCGTAGCTCCCGTAGTAAATAAAATCGGCAATATGCAGACCGTAAAGAGGTGGACTTATGAGGTTACGGGCTTTAGCCAATTACCGGATATTTTTAAATCTATCAATACAGTAGAAATAAATACAGCAATCAGAGCCGGCAATAGAGATATCCCAGGTTTAAAGATATTCCAAAGTGAGTCTTTAGCTATTGTAAGCAGATAAAAGGAGGCAGTGATGAAAGTAGAAAACCAGCGTATCGTATATGATTTTTATGAAGCCGTAGAAGTATATCTAAGAAATAAAGTAGAAAATAAAGACAATGAGTATTATAGCCAAAATATTCATGTATCAAGTCTTGATAACTGTGAGCGTCAGGTAGTATATGATTATTATAAATTTCCCAGAAGGCAGAGGACGCTGGCTGAACTTATAACCTTAGATGTTGGCACTTACCTGCACACTGTTATGGACGAAGCATTGCAAGCGTCCGATAAATTTGAAGTTGTCCATAATGAATTGAAACTAACAGAGGGCTTACCTGAAATGTTTAGCGGCAGGTGCGACAATGTTATAACTCATAAGCCCACAGGTAAAAAGATACTCCAGGACACCAAGTCAGTTAGAGCAGGTGCCTTTAAATATTTTGATAATTTAGTTAAGGAAAGTTACAAAAAACAAATTAACACGTATCTGTACGGGCTTGAAAAAATGGGGATTGATATTGACCTGCTGCTGATAACCATATTTGACAGAGGCGGGAGCAACAGACCGCATATAACAGAAGTTGACAGGAAACCTGCCGAAGAGATAGAAGCATTATTTGCCAAGTATTCTAAAGCTGTAATAAGATACGGGGCTGATAAAATACTGCCCCCTATGCTTGATGAATTACTGGACGCAGAAAAATATTGGCAGTGTTCGTACTGCCTATTCCAGGGGCTGACATGCCCGCAAGTAATTTCTGAAAAGAAAAAAGGAAAATAAGAGAAATGAAGGGAGATGACTAAAATGAATAAATGTGATGGTTGCAAGTTTGACTGGCTGCAAATTGTTGTAAAAAATCAAACGGTAAGCCGGTATTGCAAATTGAAAAAAGATTTGGAAGAGGAAGGCAAGGAACAAATTAAACAAGCTTTAGCCAATGTAGGGTTGGAGGATATAGATAACTTAGACCCCGATGAAGATGAATATGAGGACATTCAGGAAGGGGAAGAACAAAGGAATTATCCTGATGATAGAGACGGTGCAGATGAATTAAGGGATGCACGTATAGATTGGGATTATACACATAAGGATAAATTTTTGGATAACTACATGAAAGGAGGAAATTAATGAGTGAAACGACTTTTGATGACGATGAATTTAAGGACGTCAATTTTGACACGATAGAGGAAAATGACAAAGAGGTTGCTGATGTGGATATCGCCAGATACAGCCCTCCCGTATCACTTGAGCGTATAGACAAGGATACCGTGATTGCCAACATGAAGGCACAACAGGAAATATTTGAGGCATTCCTTGAGTATGTAAAAAACACTTTAAAACCTAAAGTGGATTACTACACCATCGTAGCAGGTGCAAAGCCAAGCTTAGGGCAGACAGGCGCTGAAAAAATACTGGATTTCTTGCGAATATATCCTAAGTTTGCAGTTACCCACAGGGTGCTGTCAAAATCAGAGATAAGCTATGACGTAACCTGTAACCTGTATTCTAAGGTAGATCAGCGACAGGTGGGCAGCGGTGGCGGCTTCTGCAGCTCACAGGAAGATAACTATTTATACGAATGGGTATATGAGAAGTACCTGCCCAAAGGCATAGACAAGAAAAACTTGGAAGTAAAGAATTTTAAGGGCAAGGACGGCAAGTGGTTTAGCAAATATAGAATGGAGCTTGCCAACCATTACAATGTTGCAAACACTGTAAAGAAAATGGGGCTAAAAAGAGCGTTTGTTGATGCAACAGTAAGAAGCACATTTGCAAGCCACATATTTACACAGGATTTGGAGGATAGTTATATAGGGACCAAGTTGGCAAGGGAAGAAACCACTCCGATAATAACGCCCAAAACGTCAAATAAGACGTCTACAAGTCCTGTAGAGCCACGAAAAGCCAAAACTGATACAAAAACCCAAGCTACGGTAAACGAAGCCTTGAAATACCCAGACTTAGACCCCCAAATCTATGTGATGTCTGGTGGCAAGCATAAAGGTGAGCGAATGATAGACTGCCCCAGCCATTATATTGAGTGGAATATTGATACAGCTAAGAAATCCAAATACAAACAAACATTTGAAAAAGTGCCGATGGGAGAATGGGTAAAATTCCTTGAAGTCTGCCTCAAGACACATATAGCATTAAAAGAAGCTAAAGCCGAAACTGTTACTGATAAAGATTTAGAGCCTGAATTTGCTGATATAGAACAGGCAACGCCCGAAGAGTTAGAGAAAGAATTTGGGAAGGAGGAATAATATGAGAATAAAAGAAATATTTTGTAGGCATGAATGGATTAGTGAAAGTTGTTATATGCCAAGTTGGAATGCTTATGAGTTTAGGTCAAAGTGTCTTAAATGTGGCAAAGTAACAATAGACAAAGATAATAAAAAAGAATGGACAACCAAACAAGATAAACATTATATAGGGAAACAATATATTTGGATAAATGGGGAAAAGAAAGATTTATACGAATATGAAAACTTTAATCCCAATAATCCCGGAGGCATATAAATGGAAGCATATAAGATAACATTTCCCGGGTGGCTATGTCAGAGGTGCGGGCATAAATGGCCCAAACTAAAGCCTGCTACACCTATAGTATGCAGCCATTGCCGCAGCCCATACTGGAAAACTAAAAGGGGTGGGGCAGTCTATCCTACGAAAATCCCCACTGAAAGCAAAATTGAAATTCCAATTCCAAAATCAGAAGAAGTGCTAATTGAAATTCCTGTTCATACAGCAAATATGTATTTCACCGATGTAAAACCTATAGAAGTAAAAAAGCTACATATATCTGATGAAGTGGTTAAACATTTTCAGGATAAGACAATATCGGTAAGCACCCCACCACATATACCCCAGAAGGATATAACGCCAGACAATGAAAACACGGTAGAGCGTGAGTGCTTTGTATGTGCGCAGGAGAGGCAGTTTGAATGTGTCAACCATGAGCTAAAGGAAGCCGCAAAGGATATATGCAACTATTGCTTTGGTGCAGCATTCTGGTTACAGAGAGATATGTTTAAGGATATCCTTGATATGCAACCGCCTGAACCAGAGATACAATTTGCACCTACCAAAGACCCCGACAGCAAAGAGGAATATAAAAGGGAGGCATACGCCTGCAAGCTAAAAGTTAAATATCCTGATGGCATGATAGTATGCCCGAATAAAGATAGGGCAAGGATAGTAAAGCCAGCATGCCCGCTTTGTTGGGAGCTAGAGGAATTATGGCACGAGTTAGCCGCAGGTTACAGGGAAAGACGAGGGCTGAAATGAAAAAATTAATTAAAAATCTACTTACAAAATATAACCATTGGGCTATTAAGCGAATACTTAAAAAATCAATAAGCAAACCTTGCCCATCTTTTCACATGAGAAATTTTATGGGAAATGCTTATAAGAAATATTTATTTGATTATAATATTTTAACTGAAGAAGAAAAGGAAAAGTTAAACGACCCTGAAGTTAAGGCATATTATGCTTGGGCAAAAAGAAATAAAAAAGGACAATGGTGAAATTAAGCGGTCGTGTGTTAGGAAGACAATCAGGCATATTTTCTACTTATGAAAGAAGATACTGCGACAGCTGCATTAAATATGATCCTAAAAATGGGAATTGTAGTATTTTAAAAAGAAAAGTTATGTGTCCAGAAGAAAGTAACTGTTCCTGGTTTATGAAGAAATTGGGGGAAAAATGAAAGCGTGCCGGCGTTGCGGGGATTGTTGCAGCTCTGGAACTTTGCTAAATCAATGCAACGAAATAGAGAAAAGATTATTTAAAATGATATATAGATTAATGGATAAAGACATCGAAAACACACCATGCCCTTACCTTGATTTTAAATTAGGAATGGCAATATGCAAGATATATAATGATCGTCCTGATTTTTGCAGGGAGCATTATTGCGAGAAGGCAAAATGAGCATCGAAGTAACAGCTAAGGCAAGGATATTCAACAGCGGAAGTATATCGTTTGAACCTGATGAAGATATAACTGAAAAGCTAAGACCTTTGCGAGGTAAAAATATAATAATAACTTTTAAGGAGATAGAAAATGAGTAAATTTATTAGAGTTACAGCTTTTATCTTAACAGTATTATTCCTGATCGGTGCAATCTGGTATGGGTTGGATTATAAGAACGATAAGATTAATCGCTTGCAAAACGAAATAAATATTTTATGGAATTACAAATTAAATGAGCCTTCACTTAGAGAAAAGATTGCTAAACTTGAAAATGATAATGCGAAGTTACAACAGGAGTTAGATAACTTAAATATACGCTATGCAGCTGACCAGAAATATATAGATTATGTTAATTCCCAATATCTAAAATCAATAATCTGGATAAATATAGCCGAATTAATATTTGAAAATAATGATATTATGTTCCCGCTATACTTGGGGGACAGAGAATTAAATCAATGATAGGCAAAATCATAGTTTATATATTTTTATATTTAATCGCAATAATAGCTTTAATTTTTGGTAAAAGTAAATGTTGACAAATAATTTAGTTTAGTTTAATATTATTTTATACATTGAAGGGAGGTATGTGTGTTAAAAACAGTAGCAGAAATTTGCAAAATTTATGGGGTTACTGACCCATGTGTCAGAATTTGGATTAAAAAAGGGCTGCCTTATAAGATTGAAAAAGTAGTCGGGATAAAACCCCGCATGGTTATACAAATTGAAGATGTGGAAAAATTTATGGAATTTGGGATAAAAACCTACGAGAAAGTATAAATGGATAAATCCGAAGGATATTTTATTATATGGAGAAGTCTTTTCAAGGATACATTATGGTTAAACGGAACGCCAACACAGAAATTATTAATGGTAATATGTATCGGAAAAGCAAATCACGAACCTGGCGAATGGCATTGGCTGGGTGAAAAGTTTACGGTAGAAAGAGGGCAATTTATAACGTCTTTAGAGAGCTTAAAAAAGAACATGGGAAAACACATCACAACGCAAAATTTACGAAGTGCATTGAACAATTTAGAAAAGTACCATTTTTTAACAATGATAGCAACAAAGGCTGGAAGGCTTATAACTGTGCTTAATTATAACGATGGACAGTCTGTTACTAACAAAGATACTAACAAAGAGGTAACAAAGACCCAACAAAGAGGTAACAAAGAGGTAACACCTAACAATAAAGATAATAAGGATAATAAAGATAATAAAAAGATATTACACAAAAAGGGTATCAATATAAATTATGAAAAAGCTGTAGAAATTTTAAATTATTTGAATGAAAAAGCAGATAAGAAATTCACCCCAGCTGGATATGTAGGTATTATTATAAAAAAGCTAAAACAATTCCCCTTAGTTGAGGATTATAAAAAAGTTATAGATATAAAAGTTGCTAAATGGAAAGATGTTCCAGAATGGGACGATAAATTAAGACCAGAAACTTTATTTACTTCAAAGTTTGAAAGTTATAAAAATGAAAAAATAATTAAGGCAGAAAAAGAAAAAACATCAATAGAAAGGATACATGAACAATATAAAAGAATTTAATAGAATTGCAATAGATGGACTAAAGACTCCACTTATATATGACAGGGACCTTGAACTTGAAGTACTTGCCTGTATTGTGTTTAATGCAAATAATTTTTCTAAAATTATGCTGCTTGATATTGATGATTTTTACAGTTTAGAGATGAAAGAATTATTTACTGCTATTAACGGGCAATATGATGTTGATAGAATAATAAACCTACCGTCAATTTATACCACACTTAAAAGCAAAGATTGTTATTTGAGTTTATATAACAGGAATAATTATGTAATTACATCACAAGTTGATGTTAATATAAAAGGATTAAAAGAAAAAAGTAATGCCCGCAAACTCCAGGATATATCATATCAGGCTACAATAAAAGTGTCTGAAGGTGAAAATTCTACCGATATTAAAAACTGGCTTATAGGTGAAACTGAAAAAATAGATACTTTGAATAATATAAGGGAAATAACAAATGACGAGTTAGATGATAGATTTGAAAAAATGCTAAGCCAATCAAACTTATCGCCTACTACTGCAAATCTTAAAAAATTTGATGATAAGACTGGCGGTTTTGATAAAGGAACTTTAACAGTAATAGCTGCGATACAGGGTGCTGGCAAAACAACTCTTGCAATAAATTTATTAAATCATATATGTGGCAGTTTAAATAAAAGCGTTTTATATGTTTCTCTTGAAATGACTTTTGATACTTTGGATTTAATGTCAATTACAAACTTAACGGGAATATCATATTTTAAAATAAAACATAGACATAAAGAAATAGAAGAGCAAGATTGGAAACGAATAAATAATGCGAGGGCAAAAATAAGCGAATATAAGTTAACCAGGATAGGTGAGGAAGAGATAAGTACTGATATTATACGAGACAAATTAAGAGAAAAAAATATTGATGTTGTTATTATTGATTATTTGCAGAAAGTTAATTATTTAAAAAAATATAATAATGAATATGAGAGACTGACAAATATTTCAAGGGAATTAAAAACACTTGCGAATGAATTTAATATACCCATTATTGTTATTGCTTCGTTAAATAGAGAATACTCAAAAAGACCAGATAAAACTCCACAAATTAGTGATATTAGGGGATCGGGCTCGATTGAGTATGATGCCGACATGGTATTATTATTACATAGAGAAGGTGCTTTTGGACAATATAGTGGAGAAAAGAATGTAGAAAAAGAATTTAAGTTTAAACACAATGCACAATTAATATTGGCTAAAAATAGATTTGGTGAAAGCAATATCGTAATTGATTTATTTTTTGATGGTGAAAAATGCTTAATTAAGGAGATGGACGAATATGAACCAGAATGAAAAAGAATATATTACAAAAATAATACTTGATAGACAAGCATTAATAAATGCATTACCAGATAATATCAAATCTCAAATTAATAAAGTTATAAATGGAAAGGAATGATGTCCAGCAATAATATTATATTAAAAAATTGTAAAAAGGAGATGAAGTGAGTTTAAGTACACGTATTGATTTATGGATTAGAAAATTGCATTTTAGTTTTATAGTCAATAATGATTATGATTGCTCCAACGATAAGCCGATGTTTATATGCGAATTAAGTTATAACTTTATAATAAAATTTGGGATAGAGATTTTGAAGGTTTACAACGACAATCATAATTGGAATGGAATAGGTATTTATAATCCTTATTTTAAAAAGTGGCAAATTAAATTAACAATCGGAAAATTTATCAAAATTTTTAATAATGCAATAATTAATAAATTATAACAAGGAGATATTATGACAAATTATATTGTAAATGAAGAAGAATTAAAAAACATTTTTAATATGGGTATAAATGGGGAAGATTTTAGTTTTGATGATTTCCTCAAATCCAAACAACTAGTAGAATTGGTGGCTGAAGGAGACATAGAAGAAGTTCTTGAAGATTTTAGAAGTTGGGTACACGAAGAACATAATAAAATATCACACTTAGAAATTATGCAAGGCAATCTTAAAATGATTAAAGTCTTTATAGTAAGGGAGATATTATGAATTTTACAAAAGACTACATAGAATTATGTAAGTCAGATAAAATACAAAAACTTAAATACTGGAAAGACACTGACGGAGTAATTGATTGGCTGCTTCTAAAAACAGGGGATTGGCTATATTTACCGTTAAGAGAAGAAATTTGGTGTATAGATGAAATTAAAAACTTCGGGATTGCTAATGTTTGGCTTCCAACAGGCGACCAATTAGATGAAATTATAGTGAAGATATGTAAGGAAGGAAATCATTATACAACTGGAACATCAAGTTCAAATAAATGGTTTGTCGAGGTATCATCAAAATATCATAAAGGTGAAAATCAAATTATTTTTTATGATATTAATCCTCTCATAGCTAAGCTAAAATTATTATTACAATTATTAGAGGTAAAGGATACAAAATGAAACTTATGGGCGATTATATAAATTCAACCTATTGCCGCACTTGTGGTAAGCAAATAAATTATAGGTTTTATGGCTATGAAATTAAATGTAGCCAATGTCAAACTGAATATGAAATAAATGAAATGGGATTACATAAATTAGAAAGGATAAAAAATGGAATACATAATTGATGATGAATTATTAAAAATACAAATAGCTTCTATGATTGGAGATTATAGAGGTTATGCTATTGAACAAGATATTATAAATAATGAAGTTGATAAAATTATTCTTAAATCCCTCAAACCCGTTGAGAAGATAGCAGGTGGGGAACAGGAAAAAGTTAAAAAGGATTTTACTTACTGGATAACATTTAAAAATAGTTTTAAAGAATTAGAGGTTTATGTTAAAGAAATAGGGAAGGACTGACATACTCTCCACGACTAAAGTCAGGGGCTTTCCCGTTAGTTGTTGTAACTGAGATATTTATACCAACTCACAATACAACAAAAATAGGTATAAAATTTGGTAATTTAATTTTGGAAAAACAATGGACGAAAGATAAGGAAAGTGAGCGAAAATGAACATAACTGAAAAAGAAATAAAAGAAATTATAGAGATATTGAATGATGAACTTGAAGTAGATAGAGAGTTTAATATAATTTTAAATAAAGAGAAAGCAGCCAAAGCAATCCTGGATAAAATTAAGGAAAAGGAAAATTTACGAAATGAAGATTTGAGTACAATAGATATAAATGTTGAAATTGGCAGACAATTAAAAAGGCTTAGAAAATCCAGAAATATAACACAGGCAGAATTAGGTAAAAAATTAAAAATGTCTCATGCAAATATATCGGACATGGAACATGGTAAAACTAAATTAACCATAGAGAATTTATTAATTTATCAAATTATTTTTGGTAAAGAAAATGTTGAAGATATTTTAAAAGTAATTTTTAAGAAAGGATAAAAATGGAAGATAAAATAGAAGAATATTTAGATAAAGTTAAAAAGCCTACATTAAACAAAATAATGGCAAAAGACATTGTTGAAATTATTGAAAAGGAATATGCACATAATTTAGGTTTTACTGACTTAATGAAAGAGAATATCAATTATAAAGAAGGTTGGGAAAATGCTGTTGCTATTAGTTATGAAGCAGATAGTAAAATTGTTAAGCTTGAAAAAGAAAATGCTGACTTAGAAGAGAAGTTAAAAATATTAGAAGGGCATTTTGACGCTCTCAATGAAGATTACCAGGATGCTGTGAAGAAAATAAAAGACCTTGAGGTTAAACTGATCTGTAGAAATGGCAGGATACTGGAACTTGAAGAACAAATTAAAGAATATGAGTTAATAAACAAGCACCATATTGATTTAATAGGCAGGCAGGAAAAGCAGATCGCAGAACTTAAAGCATGTATAGAAATGGATATAAGGCGGGTGCATAGTCAAAAATATTTAGACAGAGATGAAGTTGAAGATTTTGTAAAAGAAATTATTACTATTGCTGTTAGTACGTTTAACGATGAAGAGGGTGAACCAATAGATGATTTACCAATACAAACATGGGAAGATTTTGAAGATGATTTTAATAGGATTATTACCGCTATCTGCAAGCTTGCGTTGCCAATTATAAACGGTAAGGATAATATGGGACCTATAAAAGAAATACAATTAGGTGTATTTCCATTTAAAGATAAACACAAAGATAAACATATAGATGTATATGGTAAAGATGGGGAAATATTAAATAATAAGGATAATATATGAACATTGTCGACTACCGCAATGTTAAAAAAGTTTACATTGGAACGATTAAGTTTGACTCAAAACGTGAAGCACAAAGATATCAGGAATTGCTGTTACTTGAGAAAGCGCATGTTATAACCGATATCAAATGCCACCCTGAATTTGTGCTCATACCTACTTTTAAAAAGTTTGGCAAGACATACAGGGCTATAAAATATGTGGCTGATTTTGTATATACTGATTTGGAAAAAGATAAAATTATGATAGAAGATGTCAAGGGATTTTCAAGTCAATTATTTTTAGTTAAGCAAAAACTATTTGAATATTTTTATAAAGATTTAACAATAACGGTGATAAGATGAATATAGCAGAGTCAAGGCTGCAATGTGATTTTTGTGCCAATGTGATATGCGAAGAAGTAGACTATCTCAATAATATAATAATCGGCATTTACGATTGCAAACCTGTATTCTATCTGGGCAAGAGGCTTTTTATGTGCCTGGATTGTATTAAAAAATTAGAAGAAAAGGAGTGATTAAATGGAAACAGCAGACATAACGACACTTGCGGCAAACGTATCAAATAAAGACTTCTACTGCTGGCGCCCTGATGACAAACCTGATAAGAGGACATACTGGCTTGAGCGTGGCAGAACGGAGCTTGAGAAGCGCCTGAAGGAGTTTAACAGCTATGTCCATGCGGTAAACCCTATGGGGCTGGATTACCTATTTATAATCCTTGAAGTCATAAAGACAATACTGATATCGGATATCAGGGTTGACAATAAAGGTATAGATGAGATATACCTGATGATAGCCGATAGGGTTGTAAGTGAGATGGAGAGCAAAAAAGAAGATATAAAAAAACAAAATGATATGATAAACACGGGGCACAGGGTAGCAGGTGCAGGGCTTATTGTGCCGCCGAGATTTGCACCTAAGAATTAATAATTAGCATGACGAGGGATATTATCGAAAAAGTTAAAGACCTGGACACGACCATAAATATCGATATTAGAGATAATGAACACTACCGTCAGTTTGCTGATTGCTATTATATTCTATGTCAGGAAACTTACAAGCTGTCAAAAGCAACACGAAGCATATTGCAGTTTAGTAAAAGCGGATCACCAGCAGTAGCAGCCGAACCAGTCAATTACAGGAATTTAAGGTTAAAAACAGAAATTGATGGACTAATGGATTGGATGTCAGAAAAAATAATTAAGATGTTGAAGTTAAAATAATTGACCCCAACGGAGCAGACAGTGAAGGCCGGCAAGTAAACCCCACCGGCCTTAACTAATTATTTAGTCTTTACATTTTTAACATTTCACCTTCCTTATTTATAATAATATTTAATATTTCCAATCATGCAGAAAGCTGCTGAACCAGTCTTTCCAGAAAACAACATCAATGGCTTTACATGTCTTATTGCTACGAACCATTGTGCAAAGTGCTGGAGTATCGTATCCGCCATATCGGATAGAGAATGTATAATTTTCGGTTTCTATGGTATCACCGTCTTTAAAGTCTGAACCCTTGTACTTGCGTAAATCTTTTTTATTTATTTGGTAATACATTTCATTTCTCCTTTCTTTTTGTTTTAATATCTTCAACTAACTCCACTAATAAATATATCAATGGAGTTAGATTCAGGATATTAAGATTTCATGATTTTGACTGGTGTTAATATCGTCCCACCAGTTTCGGGGTTATTTATCATAATATATTTTTGGCTTCCGATTGTAGTTTTATAACTTTTAGGATAATCTTTCCAATCTTCTTTAGTTATCTCTTTCATTTTCTTTCCTCCTCTTACTTTATAAAATTAATTAATCGTCTTCTTCTTCAACTTCGTCTATGCGCTCGATGTAATATAACCACTTCTTAATATTTGGAGTGTCGTTCCATTTAACGGCATACTCCAGCTGGCCCTCCATTAATTTTAATTCTTCCTTTTTAGTCATTTTTAACCTCCAAATGTGTTATAGCTGCAATTATTGTATTTTTTATCGTAATACCAACAATCAATACAATCATTATCCGGCTTTTTAAATTCACATGTTTTCTCGTCGTATGTTTCATCTTTACATTTCATTGTTTTTTCCTTCCCTAAAATTATTTATGATTTGGACATTCCTGACAGTCCCCATGATCCCGCTCGCATAGAGCGCATGGATCACGCTTTACAAGCTTGCGAATATAAGCGTTGGCCTGTGATGCTGCTGACATTGTTTCTCCCTTCCTATTTAATATTCTACGCTCAAGATAGCACGGAATATATATAATGTCAAGTACTTTCATATATAAATATAAAGTATTTTAATATATACAATGCAGGATAAAAACAAACAGCGAGAGGCAAAACAAACACAAGTAACAAACACATCAGCATGTATGCGATGCTGCAGGACCTGCGATCTTGCGCCCTGGTAAACTGGGCATACAATACCATTGCCTGGCAAATTCTAATGCCTTAAAATGGCTTGTAGCAAGTCAGTTATTATAAAAACAATACAAGTTACTATAAAATTAGCTTAATACTTGACAAACGCCCTGCCAGCAGACTAAAATCTCTATAATTAGCGAGAGCTATCACTTCAGGAAAATATCACGATCATCAAAATAACCAAATACCACAATGATAAGACTAACAGACAAACAGATAACAAAAATACACCAAACCTACGCAGTATTTAAAAGCATAAGAAAAACAGCGGCACTACTGAACTTAAAACCAAACCAGATATTCAAGACTCTAAAACAACCTTATAATATTAATATTAATAATATATATAATAATAATAATATAAATAATAAAGATATAAATAATAAAGAAGATATTAATATAAATATAAAGGATATTAAGAAAGAGGTAATTTCCCATAATAATATATTTAAGACTAAAATTCCTACATTAATTGATAAATTAATCTTAAAGCTTTTAAGAGAACTTAAGGTTAAATATATAGACTTAAACCCAAGAGATTTAGCAGCATCAATTGTACAGCTCTTAAACAGCAAAATGAAAATAGAGAGCTTAAAGCTTGAAGAGTCCAAAGCCAACCTTATCCAGGAGATATACGGCAATTATGAGAATATGTTAGCACTCTATAGGGAAATAGCAGAGCAGCAACCTGGAAGGATCATAGAAGTTAAGGAGCTTCCAGAGCCAGACAGGCCAGTATCGGAGATAAATAGACTGGTTAAGTTGACATAAACATGATCTAATAGGCATTATTTAGATATATAGGCACATACCCACCCCCCCTCCTACGGGGTATGGACATTATAGTTATTACCCACCGATAATTTTATTATATTTTTATAATTTTATATTTTTAATATTTATTATATTTTTATTTTTTATATTTTTCTAAGCTTAGGGATTATAGGGATAGAATATAGGGTACAAATAGCGGTTTAAGACGTCTGGAAGGCTCGTAGTTAAAAGATATGGGCGAAAAGGTAGAAATGTACTGCCTTGCCTTAAAAATAAATTTTAATCCCTTAGGATTGGCTACAGCGATTTTTATATTAATTTTATAAAAGAGGGATTATAATGAAAAGTTGGTTGCAGGTTAAGTTGCACGATGAAAAGGTCAGGGCAAGAAGGGCTTTGAAAAAGAAAATTGTACGGGCAATGTTTTTAAAGCCAATTGATAAATACCCTGAACTCAAGAATAAAAGAGATGCAGCTCTAAAGAAAAAACGATGGAGTTTTATAGAGTGGATAAAGAAATTATTTTTTAAAATTTTTCGCAAAACGAAAGGAGCCTAACATGGCAAATCAGGATATAATTAACGCATTAAGTTTAGGTGGTGGGCAAGGTATGCCTTCACCTTCTGCACCTCCTGGTATGGGTGCACCTATAGGAATAGGCGGAGCCCCGCAGGGAATGGGCGTGCAGGGTGGTGGAGATGTTGAAAATCAGATCAACCAATTTTTGATATCGCTTCCATTGCCTGTAAAAAAAGCAGTGGTTGACGCACTTTACAAATCACAAGGGGCGCAGGGTCAGGGGCAACCTCAAGGGATGCCTATGGGCGCAGGTATGGGTGCTGGTATGAGACCTGGCGGCATATAAAAATAAATGGAAAATTACAACAGGATGCAAACCTTTAAGATAAAAACAAGAGATGCAATGGACAAATTTATAGAGGAGGAACTTGAACAGCCGATTGCATATGAAAAGCTAAGGCAAAAGGAGAAGCTGCGAAAGCCTGATAAGAAAAGACATTCAAACAAATGGGACAGAAGAAGGGAGAACATGGGGAAATGAAACTTTGTATCTTTGGAAGCGGAGGCGGTGCACTGCACATTTTGCAGGACGGCATGTGGTTTGACAGCGCAGGAGAGGAAAAAGATTTTGATAGGGACGAAATAGTCTTTGTAGTGGACAACCAGTATTACACCACGGATACAATCAGGATATATGGCAGCGATTACCATGTAATGCCGTACAACGAGTGCTACGAAATGGGTGTAGAATACGGACACATATCGGCATTTGACTGCAAGTACAAAAAACGGATTGCAAAAGAAAACGGACAGATTATTTGGTTAAATTCATATGCCGAAGATTTCAAAATATATAAGGGTATTGACATGGGACACGGAGTAAGGATTAACCCAATGTGCTACATAGACAGCAGGGTTAAAATAGGAAACCATGTAAAAATAAACTCTCAAAGTTTTATTGGACATGACAGTTCTATCGGCGGCTACAGTTACATTTCGCAGCATGTAGTTTTGGACAATAACGTTACAGTTGGTGAAGGTTGCTGTATATTTGAAGGTTCGATACTTATGCCAAAAGTCCACATTGGGAACAACACGGTTATAGGGGCAGGGTCAGTTGTTACAAAAGATATCCCTGCAAATGTTGTCGCTTACGGCTCACCATGTAAGGTGGTGAGAGGCAATGATTAATGTTTTCGGTTGCCTGACAGGTGCAGAAGAGCTGGAAGAGATAAAAAGCAGTATGGACGCACAGTGGATGGGCATGGGTCCAAAAGTTGAAAAGTTTGAAAAACTTATGAGTGGTAAAATAGGACTTGATTTTGTGGCGGTTGACAACTGCTCAAATGCCCTGTATATGGCACTAAAGATTTTGGATTTGCCAAAAGGCAGTGAGGTAATAGTACCTGCAATAACATGGATAAGCTGTGCAAATGCAGTAATAGTTGCAGGACTGACACCCATATTTGCAGACTGCGACTACGACACGATAAATGTTACAGACGAAACTATCACGGAAGTTATAACAAAAAGGACAAAAGCAATTATGATTGTGCATTACGCAGGACTTCCCACAGAGATTAATGCAACCCTACCTGTCATAGCAGATTGTGCACATGCAATTGATACTTACAATTCAGGATATCACATAGCAAAACTTTCAGACATATCGGTATTTTCATTTGACCCTATAAAAAATATAGCGACTTGCGAACTTGGTGGCATTACAGCGCTTAACCCAGCATATACCAGTAAAGCAAGAAGCTTGCGTTACTGCGGAGTATTAAAGTCAGGATATCAGGCGTCATCGGATAAAAACAGATGGTGGGAGTATGAAGTTGGAGCACCATTTATTAAAATGCTGCCCAATGACATAAGCGCAAGCATTGCAATAGCACAGTTTGAAAAACTTTCACGATTGCAGTCAAAGAGAAAAGCCATCTGGGACACATACCAGCAGCAGTTTAAAGATTTGGATTGGTGTTTGACGCCGCCGCCGATACCCGAATATGTCCAACATAGCTATTTCACTTATTATTTGAGAATATTAAATGGCAAACGGGATGAGTTAGCAAAGTTTCTTTTAGATAATGGGATATATACCACAGTCCGTTATCAGCCATTACATCTTATAAAAAGTTACCAGTGTCAGCAGAAATTGCCTGTAGCCGAGCTTTTAAACGAGCAATTAATTAATTTGCCGCTTCACCCGTCAATTACTTCCGAACAGTTGGTATACATTGTGGGAAAGGTGGTGCAGTTTGGCAAAGGAAAATAAAATAGCAATTTTTATTTCAACATACAATCAGGGGCAATTTTTACTACCAAATTGTTTATGGTTTATAGCCCAGCAGACATATAAGGACTTTATATGTGTGGTAGGTGATGACCAGAGCAGCGACAATACTAAAGAAGTGGTAGAGAATATATGCAAACAGGACAAAAGATTTATATATCACCTAACGCCTAAAAAATATTTCAGGAACGCTTTATTTTATAACTGGGCAGCAAAAGAGTACAAAACCAAATATATTATAACCTGCGACGGGGACAATTATTTATACGAGGATTGTGTTGCTGCAAGACTTGAGGCAATAGAAATTGGAGGCGATGTCGCAGTTTACTCTTACAGCGATGTTTTGTTCTGGGACGAAAAAAGAGAAAAAATTATAAGCCAGTATGTTCGGGGCAGGCAGTGGAACTTAAACGATTATGTCTACTACACTTCCTTTAACAATTATATCGATATGTGCGACATAATCTTTGACCGCAAGGCATATCTTGATGTGGGCGGATATTTTGAGAGCGGCATAGGTTTTCAGGATTATTCGATAATGATAAGGCTTGCAATGAAATACAGTAACCGTATCGGGTGTTTGCCGAAAATATTGACGCAGTATAACAGTTTTACCGATGGGCAGTGCAGAGCAGTCGACTCGTCAGAAGAGGCTCATAAAAATTGTTTTTCCGATGACCCGAAGGACTGGCAGCTATGAAAACCTTACTAATAGATTTGGGTCAGTTCAATGCAGGAAGTCTGACCGATGTTACATTTTCATGGCATAATCACGGACTTGGTATGATTGCCACCGTGTGCAAAAAGCATGATATTGATGTTGATTATAAAAGTTGCAAAGACGGATTAAGTGAAGAAGATTTAAAAGGTTACGATATTGTGGGTATTTCGATGATGTCATCGGATTACCCGCAAGCAATGGCAATTATTGACATAATAAAACCTGAAAATCCAAATTGCAAAATTGTGGTCGGTGGAATACACGCAACGGTTGACCCCGACAGTTTGTTAAGGAACGATAAGATAGATTTTATCATAGCCGGCGAGGGCGAGATAAGTTTTGTAGAATATTTGAAAAGTGCATCTCCGCAGGGAAGCAGGATTATAAGAGGCAAGAATGTAAAGAATTTGGACATTTTGCCGTATGTAGACAGGGATATTTATTCAAGTCCACTTGAAAAAAATGTAGATGGTTGGGGAGAGTCCCCGATGGCAACTATGATAACGGCAAGGGGTTGTCCTTACAAATGCACATTCTGCCAACCAGCAGAGAGAAACCATTTCGGTTCAAATGTGCACAGGCGAAGCGTAGCAGATGTTATTGGTGAAATAAAATTTCTGATAGACAAGTACGACCCGAAGTATTTTGTCTTTTATGACGACAGCTTTTGCTATGACATTCATTGGCTAAATGAGTTTATAAAACAGTACAGAGAAATAGGATTGCCGTTTTTTGTATCTGCAAGGGCAGATTTTGTATGCAGGTTCCCTGATATGATAACCCTGCTTAAAAGTGTAGGCATGAAAGTAATTTCAGTAGGATTTGAGTCAGGAAGCGATAGAATTTTAAGGATGATTAAAAAGGGTACTACCGTTGCACAGAACTACGAAGCCATAAAAATAATCGGCGAAGCGAACGTTAAGATATTTGCAAACATAATGTATGGATTTCCAGGTGAAGTAAAGCACGAACAGTTCGAAACTTACAACATGTGCAAGTTTATATCGGAATATGACAGCATGATAAGCCCTGCATATTTTACGCCGTTTCCAGGAAGTTTTCTTGGTGATGAATGCAAACGAAAGGACTTGAGTTTAGTAAATGAAAATAACATGACAAGATATGGCAGGGATAAAATAAAAGGTGTGGATTATGACTGGCTTGACAGTTTTATCTGGAGGAACTAAAACATCGAAAGGATATTCTCAATGGCAACGATAATAATGACAATTTCAAATGACAAAATCATACCGCAAGCAGAGATTGACCGCCACAGGGCAAACTACAGCAATAACAGGGATGCCTTTGTGGTGCAGTATACTGATGCTTTCATACCTAACGGATATGTCATAACAAAAGATGATAATTTGGTTGAGCATATAAAAGACATAGACAAATCAGGCATTGACATTAAAAGGGAGATTTACAAACAGGCACAGCATATAAAGGACGGAGCAAAATACTCACGGGACTCCTCTGTGTTGAAAGGAGAAAAGCCTTATGAGCCAAAAAAACCCTAAGCTCAACGAAAAAGAACTTGCTGACAAGCTTGAAAAGCTAATCCTTGATAACCTGTTTTATTTTGACAGGGAACGTCTCGGTTATGACTGCCGCAAGAGTGCTCACTGGGACATGTGCAGGTTTATAGACGGCACATACAGCGACCACCCCGATATAATGGGTCGCAAATTCAAGTTAATCCTTATGCCCAGAAATACATACAAGACAAGCCTTGTTACCATAGGCAAGCCTATAAATTTTCTTATAAAGAACCCTAACGGCAGGGTACTCATAGGAAACGAACTCTTTGACAATGCCAAAAGGTATCTTGGTGAAATAAAAGGGCACTTTGAGCAAAACGAAAAGCTAAGAACCTGCTACGGCGATTTTGTGGGTTCGGAATGGACAAAGGAACAGATAACGGTAAAAGCCCGCACAGCCAACTTAAAAGAGCCTTCAATAGATACCTGCGGAATAGGTGTGGTAAAGGTAGGCATGCACTACGATTTGATAATACTGGATGACATGCACTCACAGGCAAACACCAGAAGCAGGGGCATGATTAACGAGGTAATAGAATTTTACAAACTGGCACTTTCGCTTCTTGATCCGAATGGGGAAATGATCGTAATTGGGACCCGGTGGACGTATTATGACCTGTATAACCACATAATAGAAAATGAAAAACACAGGTTTGATTATATAGTAAGGCAGGCAATAAATTCTGATGGGCAGTTGCTTTTTCCTGAAGTGCTCTCCAGGGAGTTTTTAGCTGATGTGCGGTTGTCGCAGGGCAGTTTTCTATATAGCGGTCAGTACCAGAATGACCCCATCGATGATGAAACGGCAGAATTTAAAAAAGAAGATATACGGTATTTTGAAATAGACAAGTTTGAAAAATATGTTCCTGTTGATGAGCCCGACAGCCACAGGGGGCCGAATCCCAAGAATTACGGTGCAAATCAGATGAACTGGTACATGCACCTTGACCCTTCGAAAGGTGTAAAGCACGGCGACCTGTCAGGTCTTATCATATCGGCGGTTGACCCCAAAGGCAGGATATTTGTGCCTTACGCAGAAGGTTTTAACCTTAGAAAGAATGAGCTTATAGACAAGATGATATGGTTGCTGCGCAAAAACAGGTATATAACAAAGTTGCTTATTGAAACAAGGGGCTTTCAGGAATATATTGCAGACGATATTTACACTCGCTGCAGGAAAGAGAACATACCATTGCAAATAATGGAAATGCTAAGCTCAGATAGAAAAGATGACAGGATACTGGGGTTGCAGCCTATATTTGCAAGGGGCGACATATACCTTGCAAGGGGGTTACTGGAACTTGAAGACGAGATACTGCGGTTTGGCTCGTCAAAATATGACGACCTTTTTGACGCATTATCTTTTGGAGTCAAGCACTGGAAAGAGCCGACATCGGAATATGCAAATTCCGAAGGCGCAAAAGAAGGCACGGTTGACTGGTGGCGACAAACTGGAAGGGATGCAAACCCCGATAAATATAAAGACGTAATCGGCAACAATGTTGCCTTGCAAAGGATTGGGATAAATGCCTAAAAAAGAGGAAAAAACTAAAGGACCTATAATTTTAAAGAGCGAGGACGAAAAGGTGCGTTTTTGGAAGGATTATGTCAACTGGGGCATAGCTTTTAAGGATACATATTACACGGCAAATGCAGAGCGGTGGCTGCGGTTTTTCAAGGGCACGCACTGGCCTGACCAGGATAAACTCTCAGAGGATACAAGGCTTGTGGTCAATTACTGTTACAGTATAACAAAATCTATTGTTCCGCAGATATATTTTCAAGACCCTTATTTTTATGTAACGGCTGCAAAACCCAAGTTTGAGCAGGGTCAGGCAATATCGGAAGCGGTGCTTAACAACGAGTGGCAGGTAATGGGCGCTAAAAAGCAGATACGAAGGATAGTACAGGATTTCCTTGTTATGAGTTTTGGTGCAGTTAAACAGGCATACCATACAAAATTTGTGCGTGACTATTCAAAACCAGACCTTGCCAGCGGGCTTGAGTATACAGAGTTTATTGAAGAAGAAAGACCCTGGCTGCTTCGGGTATCCCCGCAGGATATTATATTTGACCCCGAGGCGAAACACTTTGATGAGCGCAGGTGGCACGCAATAAAATATGTGCTTCCAGTTGTACAGGCAAAACAGCAATACAGTAATCTTTCAGACTTTGACGAAAAAGAGCAGGGGGCTTTTTCAAAGCAGTTTACAGATTTGGACGTAAAATTTATACATTCTGGTGATAACCAGATGTTTTCAAGGATAATTGTATGGGAAATACACGACCTATCCGATAATAAAATTTTAACAATAGGCGAGGGTGTTGACAAGTTTCTGGAAGAAAAGGACAATCCTTACGACTTTCATACAAATTTAACTCTTTACTCACCAAATACCATACCCGATGAGCTTTACCCGATATCTGAAATTTCACAGATTGCAGACCTTAACTGGGAACTTGACCAGGTTCGTACGCAGATGATGAACCACAGAAAGAAAATGCAGAGAAAAATCATCGCAGAGCATGGTGCATTCCCGAATGATGTTGAGCGAAAGAAATTCCTTTCAGGCGAGGACATGCAGATGGTAATAGTAACCGATGGGGCTATATCGAGTAAGAAAATTATGATAGTGGACGCAAGCGGTATATCACCGAGTTTTTATCAGTATGACGATAAGATTATAAATGATATGCAGAAGGTATCAGCTACGGGCGCTAACCTCATGGCAAACCCCGAAGAAGGGGACAAAACAGCAACAGAAGCGGCTATAATTGATAAAAATGCAGGACTTAGAAACTCCGAGCGTCTTGACTATATGGCAGAATTTAGCGTTGAAGTAGCAACAAAACTGTTTAAAACAATACAGAAATTTGGTACAGGTGATACCTTTTACAGCGAGAAGCTAAACGGGTGGATAGAATGGGCAAAGAAAAACATTGCGGGAGATTACAATGTAAACATACACATGGGCGCTACCGCTCGCAGGAGCGAGGAAGCTGAAAGGGCAATGATAATCCAACTCCTGCCGTCAATAACGCAGATGGTGGGACGCAACGGACAGCCCGCCTGCAACCAACCTGAACTGTTCAGGTATTTGTTCAAGAAATACGGCATGACAGAAGAAGAAATAAAAAGAATTATTTACCCTGAGAGTGACCAGCCGCCACAACCCAATCCTCCCAGGCAGGAAAGCAACGCCCCGCAAAATGATATAATCGCAGCGCTTTTGGGCGGCGGGCAGTACGGTATGCAGGGTGAGCGTCCCATGAATACGCAAGCACCGCAGGACGTAAACGCAATGGCCAGTATGCAGGCAGGAGGCATGCAGTGAAATTAATTGATGTACGATGTGAGCCGTCAAATGGTATTAGCACCAGTTGTGGCAAAGTTATAAATGATGTATTTGATGATGAAATGGTGGGGCAACCTTGTGAGTGCGGAGGAATTTACAGAAGAATGTATTCGGCAAGGATTTTCAAAGAATTTGTGCCAAGATTTTATGAGAATTTTGAACACGAACCGATATACATCGAAACGAGAGAACAGTTCAAGGATGAGTGCGACAAGAGAAATCTTTACCAGAAAAGCGGGGACGGGTGCTACGATATAAGACTCACCCCCAAAAGACACCCGACAGAACTGATTGTACCCGTAAAGAAAAAAAGAACGCAGGCAGTAACCCCTGAAAAGGCGGTCATTGATGCGTACGAGAAGTTAAACATAGAATAGGGGCTCGTTAGAGCTTTTAGATACAAAAAAGGAGAAGTAAAATGTCAGGAATTGAAAACGGACAAAGTGTCAACAACCAAAACGCCCCCATAAGCGCAGAGGAATTGGCTGGCGCACCAAGCGACCAAGAACCAATTACCGAAGATGCTGGACAAGGTGTTGAGGCTGACAGCCCGGAAGTGGAAGAACCTACAAAACCGGGAGAAGGATCAAAACCAGCAAAAGGCCAACCCAAAGACTATGACGGTTTGCGTAAAGAATACACGCAGAACCAGCAGAAACTTGCCGAAACTGCAAGGCAGGTCGAATTTTACAGAAGTATGTTGCAAGACCCCGAAATAGCACCGATAGTTAAGGCAAAACTTGCTGCCCTTGAGAGAGGCGAAACTTTTACGGCTGCACAATCAGCGCAAAAGTTACAGCCTGCAGCAGCGGGTGAGGAAGTATTGCCAGACTATTCGCAGATGCAACCCAATGATGTTATAAAAGACATCTATAATAGGGTTTATACAAAGGTGAGAACGGAAATGGAAACTACTTTTGGCGAACGAATTGAACCTGAAATAAACAGGATAAAGGCAGAAAAAGCGCAGGCAATAGTTACGGATTTTTTCAGAGTTGTACCGGAAGCGCAAACTTACCGCAATGAACTTGCAGTTATAATGGGCACACGCAATGTAAACCTGCAGGATGCCTGGAAAATCTTTGATTATGACAATGCGCCAAGCAGAGCAAAACAGCAGTTTGAGCAGGACATAAAACTAAAGAAGGACGCAAACTTACTACAGACAGGGTCGGGCACTCCATCAGTCAAAACAAGTAAAAATCCCACAGCAGGGCAGGCGATTGAAGCAGTGCTTGACAGGCTTGGGGTAAAATAAGGAGTGAAGTAAAATGGTAACAGAAAGTAGAGTTGAAGAAATATTTTCAACGTCAATGTATAACTACAAAAAGACCCTTGTCGATAAGTAGTATTGTCGACATAAAAGGTTAGTAATAAAGGGGACGCCCTCTAATAAAAACGGGCAACCCTTAACAAGCAGTTCTTTTTAGAACTAAAGGAGGCAGAAATGGCTGTAAAACCAGCAACGATTGCCTTAGCTTATTGTGCAGGATTAATAGACGGAGAAGGTTGTATATCTATCGGGAAGAAACCAAGAGTAACGCATAACAACTTAGGAAATAACCAAAATCCCAAAGGAAAGATTGAAAGGAAAGATACTTATACTTTAGATTATAAGTTAAATATAATAGTAGTGCAGAAAGATAAGATACTTTGCGATTGGTTAAGGGGTAATTTTGGTGGTTCGATAGGTATGGTTTACAGAAATAGAAGTGATGGTCAAATTGATGAATATTTCAGGTGGTGTTTAGGTACAAATCCATCAACAGCATTACTTAAAAAACTAAAACCTTATCTTATATTAAAAAAAGCGCAAGCTATTGTTGCAATAGAATTTGGTAAACATTATCACAGAACTCTCGGCAAATGGAAAACTAAAGAAAACCTAAAAAAGAGAGAAGAATATTACCAAAAGCTAAGACAACTTAAAAGAGAATTTGCAGTTGCAACGACTAAACCTAACCCAGATTTGAAGGAAATATAGCTAAAATCTGAAGTGATAGTCTGGACTGCAACGATAGTAAAGTTGCAGATTAACAAATCGAATATTTTCGACAGTTATCCGCTTTTTGAAATGATTGAAAAGGGCGGAAACGAGGCAAGGGTGCTTGAGGACAGCGCAAACGATATCATAATCCCGCTTATGTATGCTACAAATGCTACTGTAAAATCTTACAGCGGCTATGACTACATAGACATCACACCACAAATCGGTATCGGAAATGCTAAGTATGGCATGAAGCAGGTCGCAGGCGCAGTAACAATTGATAGATTCTCTGAAAGGCAGAACGCAGGAAGAACACAGGTCATAAACCTGTTCAAGTCCAAAATGAAACAGCTTGAGATGAGCTTTATCGACCAGATAAACATAATGTTATTTGCCGATGGAACTGGCAATGAAAATAAGGACATTACAGGGCTTGCAGCACTTGTCGACCCAACACCTGCAACAGGAACAGTGGGCGGATGGAACGCAGCAAACTACTCATGGTGGAGAAACTACCAGGCAACTGGTTCAAAGACAACCACCATCTATGATAACCTGCTATCAGCTATGAGGACTGCCTATAACACGGTTTCAAGGGGCAAGAAAGACAAACCGACCTTAATGATTACAGACCAGACAACTTATGAGGGATATGAATCCCTGCTTACCGCTGATATCAATTTCAACGTAGGGCAGGTAAATCTTTCACAGGGAGATTTGGGCTGGGAGAACTTGAGGTACAAAGGTGCATTACTTACGTATGACCGTGACTGCACAAACGGATATATGTATTTACTAAATACAAACTATCTCGGATTGCACGCAGACAAGGAAACATACTTTGAGCCGATGCCCTTCCAGAGAGCAGGAAACCAGGATTGCAGGACTTCAATAGTTTTGCTCTACGGTGAAATGACCGTATCCAACAGGGCACGACAGGGAATACTGACAGCGACACAGAGCTAAGGTCTTTTTGTAAAAAATAATAGTCCCGTGCGGTAAAAGAGCTAACACGAAAGCCCGCAGGGACAAAAAGGAGAAAAGTTATGTATATAAAAACACACAAAAGAGCAGGATGGGAAACTGTTGATATGGTTGTCAAAAACTCATTGACATACCGGATAGTTGCAGGTATGCCTCTTTCCTGGGAAATAGTAACGGCACAGGACGGAAGTGTAGCGCTTCCTGCCACAAGCACTTTGAGGTGTGCGGCAGGTATTGCACTGGAAACTTTCGGTACTTCCGGGCAACATGATGAGGTAAAGAGGTGCAGGGCTTACGGATGGGTAGACAAGATATTTGTAGCAGGTACTACCATAACCGCAGGCGCTATGCTTGTGCCGAGTAATGGTAACAGTTATCTGACACTTGCAGTAAGCCATGCAACTTCAGCTATTGAAGCACCTACAGAAGGTTACATGTGGGCAATAGCAGGAACAGCAGGTTGTGCTATCGCAACGTCAACATTTTCAACAGCTTACTACGTCACTGGCTTCGTAAGATGCCTGGGATAAAGCTTGGGGGGCGGGAAACTGCCCCCGATTATTTTAAATATTAGCCGAAAGGAGTTGGGTCTGAAGTGAGGAAAATACGTTTCAGGGTGGTAGAGTTAATAAAGTTGTTTTACTCAAAAGATGTCGATTACGAACTTATTGTATGTAAATGCCGTGTTTGCGGGCAACTCCGCTCAAGTTATGAATGGAACATGAAAGGAGTGATAAATTGTCCGAACTGCGGAAGCAATCAAATCGTATATCCTACGACATCAGCAAGGATTACAGCGAGTTTTGTAACTCAATTCCTAATAAGAGGATATTAGTATATATCCCAAGCGGAACTGAAATGCTGTCGGCGCAAGTTGTAGAGGGAATATTTGAGCTACTGTGGGACTGCACCAAATGGCAAAAATACGGCTTTTCTTTTATCCCGCTTGTGGGAAGAAGAATGCCCCTGCCAAACGCAAGGACAATAGCAGTTGAATTTGCCCTGCAGCACGATTGTGGATATATCCTGTGGCTTGACGATGATATGGTGCTGCTGCCAGGAAGCAATGCCTTTTCAAATCTGCTCTTGCAAGACAAGGATATTGTAGCGCCATTGTTTTATACAAGAGTACCGCCTCACCTGCCATGTATATTTACACGCAGGTACAGGGCTGATAACAGATTTTGCACCTTTGAAAATATTGTAGATTATCCCAAAGACGTTTTGCTTAAAGTTGATGGAGTGGGTTTTGGGTGTGTACTTACAAAGACAGAAGTATTTAAAGCCACACCAAAGCCCTGGTTCATTTACAGCGACACTTTCGGTGAGGATTTATTTTTCTGTAGCAAGGCGATAGACAGTGGTGTAGAGATTTACGCTGATACGTCATTTTCAGTTGGGCACATGGGTATTGCGGGTATTGTCTTTGAGGACGCCCACAACATTTACAAGGAAGCCGCTAAGGAATTTGTAAAGCAGAAGATAGAGGGCGAGGAACTGCTTTCAAAGAAGTATGAACTTGAGTGCGACATTGTAATGCCATGTTATAAAAATTTTGAAATTACCAAGAAAGCCATAGAGAGTATTTTAAACTACTCCTCAGGTGTTTCTTTTAATATGATTTTAATAAATGACGGAAACGACAGCCGTCTTGCCAGATATTTTGAAAGACTGGTGCGCTCACGTCCGAACATAACGACAGTAACAAATAATGAAAATATCGGATGGATAAAATCGGTTAACCAGGGACTGGCAAAAGCGAAAACTCATTACGTGTTGCTGGTAAATAATGATATTGAAATATGGCCACAGTATGCTTACTGGCTGCAACTTATGATTTTTGAACTTATGTGCGATGATAAACTGGGTGCGGTAGGCCCGACAAGCAATTTTGTAATGGGGTTGCAATCGGTGCAGCATAATGAAGTTTTAAAGATGACAAGACACTACGGCAAATTTTTAATTGGCTTTTGCATGATGATTAAAAAATCTGTCCTTGACAATATAGGCGGACTTGACGAGCGGTTCGGACTTGGTGGGGAAGATGATTTGGACTTGTCTATACGAATACGTAATGCTGGATATAGGCTAAAAATACTGCGTGATGTATTTGTACACCACGAGGGATTTAAGTCATTAGGTTTAATATTTAAAGACTATAAGGAAATTGAGGATAAGTTAAGACCACTTCTCATTGAGAAGTGGGGTAAAGAAAAAATAGATGATTTATTTATCATGAGCGATAACTTTATTTTAAGAGGTGAATAATTATGGAAGCAATAAATACAAAAATTTATGAAAATCTAACTCCCAGCCAATGGGAAGAAAAAATATTCTATCGTGGAGTAAATGTAAAATATCCACAGCAGTTGAAGTATTTAATTGATGAGATGTACCCTGCTAAAGTTATTAAACTTAAAGAGAGATTAAAAGTAGGCAAATTAGATATAGAGGAAGTCCAGTATCTAAATTCTAAAATACTTCGCTTGACTGAAAAATATGCAGTATGCAAAAAGATGTATGATTTGCGTATTGCTAAAACAGTGCCTACAACAGGTAAATGGGCTATGCACGGTACAGTTTATTATATTGATAGTGATAGGGCTGATGACACAGGCAATGGACTGACTCCTGCAACAGCTTGGAAAACTATAAATAAGTATACCACTGTAACAGTTTGTTCCCCTGGCGATATTGCTTATGTACGAGCAAATAAAACTTATCTTAATAATGCTGCCGATATTATATTTGACGAGGACGGTACAGCTAATGCCTATATAGAACTTAGAGGTTGCAGTGTTGCAGATGACCCGTGGGGTGATGCTTCTGATGTAAAACCTATTATAGATTTTGGCGATGCACAATATCAAATATTATTGTCTGATGATGACTATTGGAAGCTTGCAAATTTAGATATTATACAAAGTGCAGATATATTAGGAAATATACAAGTCAGTACAGTTAATGGATTATATCTTCTTAATTGTATTATTAGGGATAACAGTGCTGCAACGGGTAAATATGGTATGCGTTGTGCTCTATTGTACAATTTTAAAATTGAAAATTGTCAATTTTCAGATAATTTAATTCATAGTTTTTCTTCCATTAGGTCATCTGGTATTTTTGATAATTGTATATTCAATAGTGGTATTACTACAACTGCCTGTGGTCTATATGGTGGCTTTGGTTCAACACTTGTAGCCAAAAATTGTAGTTTTGGTCAAACTACATCACATGTCTCGGAAGATATTATAGCGGAGTATGTTTCATTTATTCATACTATTAACTGTAAAAGAAATAAATCCACATATTCTGCTACTCTTGGTAGCGTAGTATTTGCAGAAGATGATAACCAAGTCAAGGGTGCAAATGTAACTTATTCATGGTTAGGTACAGTTACAAAATCAGCAACAGTAACTGATGGAGCTTTAAGTTCAGCACAATTACTACCTAATTCAAGTTGTGGTTTATACGCACCATTATCAGTAACTCCATTTAATGATTATGACTTTAAAATACCTTGTAGCGCAGCACTCACAACGCTAACAATAAAAATAAAGGCTGATAGTGCATGGGCGGTATATCCCACAGCAGCACAATTGTATATGGAAACTTCGTATTTAAGCCATGCAACAGCAGCGACACGTGCAACAATAGCATCTACTCAGGTATTGGCTGACGGTACAACATGGGTAGCATTTACAAATACATTTACACCGCTGCAGGCAGGATTTGCTTATGTAAAGGTATATTTAGGTTTATATACAGCAACAGAAGGGGTATTGGTAAATATGCAGGTGGTGAAAACATGATAATAAATTATGATTGGGCAAATTCTATACCAGAGCCGTATTGGGTAACAACAGGCATACTTAATTTTGATTGGGTCAGTGCTAAACCTAATATAAATATTGTAACAATGCCTGCCACGATAGTGCTTCAGATAAGACCTGATAAGGTACTGGAAGTATCGGGAACTGATAATATAGGTAATTTGCAGCCTATCAAAGATAACAGGATATCTATTGTTGTAAGCGGTATAGCTTATAGTATTAATCCTTTCAGTTCAGATACGGCAAGGAGTTATCTGGTTAGACACATTGATGGAGTGCTTACTATCAAGGTTTTGGAATAGGAGAGGTTCAATATGGACATAACAACAATTAAAACTAAGGTGAAATCTAATACTGGTATCAGTGCCACAAGGCTTGATACTATAATTGCAGACAGAATTGATGAGATACAAGACCTGTATATAATCAAAAATGCCTTCGGGCATAAATGGTCGTGGCTCAACTCACAGTCATCACTAAATACTATCGCCTCATATTCAGATGGCACTGTCGCCATCACGCAGGACAGCACAACGGTTACTGGAACGGGTGTGGCTTTTACTTCCGCTATGGTGGGACGTGTTATCAGATTCGACGATGAGGACGAGTATTATGAGATTTCAGAGGTTAACGCAGGAACAAGCGTTATAACTCTTAAAAAAGCATATATCGGGGCTACCAATGCGCTTGCAACGTATTGCATATACAAGATTTACTACGAGCTTGAAACCGATGTAAAAAATATACTTTACTTCAAGCAGGTGGTAACGCCAAGACCGGTACTTCCTGTGGCACAGCTTCCTTTTACAAGAATACTTCCCGACGAGTTCTTTACAAGTTCAGGCGAGATACAGGGATATATACTGTCAGGAATGGACTTAACCAATGAAACAGTGCTTGTAAGGTTTACGCCAATCCCTACTGTGCGCAAGCGTGTCTATTACGGATATGCCAAAAAGTTTTCAACCTGTGCGACAGGTGAAAGCTCTATACCATCAGATTTGCACCCGCTCTTTATACACAAGCTTAGTGAATTTGTATATGCCGCTTATGATATGGGGGCAAAGGCTGAATATGAGAAGAATGTTTTTGACGCAATGCTTTTTAATGCGATCAATGAAGATAAGGATTTAATTTTAGATGATGAGAATGTAATGGAAGATGAGTATATCGGGGGAACTTACAAGCGAAGGACACAACTGCCCGATAATTATCCGCAATATTAAAATTTTAAGGAGTGATGATATATGCCAGCTTTGTATCCGACTAGTATAACGACACAATTATTTAAGGTCATAGCAAGGACACAGACAACACTTACGGCAGATGTTACGGCAGGAGTGACAACATGGCCCGTTGTAACGACATCGGGCTGGGAAGATAAAGGATTTGTGGTTTGCGAAAATGAAACAGTTTATTACAGTGCAAAGACTGCAACATCACTTACTGTACAGCGTGGATTTGCAGGAACTGCCGTATCCCACGTATCGGGCAAGGCCGTAAAACTTGCAGTGGTGGCTGAAACTATAAACAGGATAACGGACGAACTGGTAGCAACGCAGACACATGTTGGAATATCTGGTTCTGCTGTTACTGGCTCATTGGATTATAGGGTTAGGAATCTGCCATCACAGGGAGTATCTACGCAGGTAACAAACCTTAACGCCCAGTATCTTGGCGGTTCTTCACTTGGGCAACTTCAAAACCCATCTAAACTTTCAAGTGTAAATGGTGTTTCAATACTGCCAAACAACATAGAAATACTGCCATCGGCATGGAGTATAAACAATGACAACCCCGCAAGTTTACTTGAAATAATAGGAACATCTGTAACACCTGTGATACAAAAACTTTGTTTTGGCACGACAGACCAGGCTGATTTTGGGCCCATAAAAATGCCGTCAGAATACAATGGCGGAACACTTACATTAACTTACATGTATTGCGGTTCAACAGCAGGTATTACCCATACTCTGGGCATTAAGGTTGCTAAGGCTGCAAGCGGTGAGAATTACAATCCGACTTATGGGGCTGCGGTATATCTTGACCAGCTTACTGCTTCAGGTACAACAGGTGTAGTAAAATTATATACCACGGCACTGGCAGGGCTTTCGCTGGGACTTACAAACAGCACGCTGAACTGGATAAGGATATGCGGTGGAACTTCAAGCCAAGTGCAGATGATGAACTTTGGCATTTCATGGAGTAGAGGATAAATTTTAAGAATTAAATGGAATAAGTTATAGGAGATAAATTATGGCAACATATACATTACAATATCCACCAGCACATGATGATACTTATGTTAAGTCTACAACTAAATTTAGTACAGATTATTGGGCTTACATTGCTACAAACCCTGCTACTCCTCTTACTGGTACAGGTGTGGGTACTAACTGGATTGCAGCTTCTGGTGCATATACAAACCAAAGATTTCATATTGACTTGGGTTCAGCAAAGATAATCAGAAGAATATATTATGAGAATAGACATAACAGTGGTGGAGATACAGAGAATGGAGTTAAGAACTTTATTTTTCAAGGTTCTAATAATGCTGCTGCTTTTGCAGAATTGACTTATGCAACAGATACAAATTGGACAGCTATCACTACGGCACAATCTACCTTTGACCAACACGTAGCCTTAGACCAAGCAGACCCAAAATATATATTAGCAACTAATACTAAAAAGTACCAATATTATGCTTTTAAATTTGCTGATAACTGGTCTGGGGCTAATCAAATGGCTCTTAGGCGAGTATCTTTAATGACTGAAGATGGATACTACCCTCCAGCTGGCGGATTAGGCATAGGCAATCCCTGGATATTTATGAAAGATATGTGGGAAAAACATAATAAGTTATGGATACCAAAATTAATATTACAAGAAGATTTAGGATTTAATTATTAAAGGATAAAAAATGGCTTTAATGCAGATTGAGGGCACAAGTGAATTTGTGCTGACATTATTTAATTTTAAAAGCGGACTTAACACAAGGGACGTTGAAACCTTAATCAGGGACTATGAACTCTCTGGCGGTAGGAACTTTACATACGACAGTCGTGGGGGGCTCTCCATCAGGAAAGGTTATGCCCCGATGAATATTTCGGCATGGGGGGCTAACCCGATTAAGGGAGGCACGGGCTATTACCGTACAGGTGCAGACCGTGAGGAAATCGTATCAGCAGGTACTTCCATCGGCACAAGGGTAGCGGAAGGTACTGCCATAGCAAACTTAAAGACAAACCTTAGCGGAAATGGCGAGCGGTTTGCTTTCCACCAGTATCTTGACCACCTGTTCATGGCAAACACGACAGATAATTTAATGGTCTATGACGGTGTTAATGCTGTTTATGATATAGGGTATATCATACCTGCCAGCAACTGCACATTGGCAGACGGCGGCGCAGGCTCTATGGGCGCAGGCAAATATTATTATAAAATCACTTACAAATATATTGACGGTGAGTCAAACCAGTGTGCCGCAGACGTTAATATAACTATAGCGGCAAGCAAACAGGTAGCACTTTCGGCAATCCCTACAGGCTCGGCAATGGTAACGGGTAGGGCAATATACCGAACAACTGCAGGCGGTTCAGTTTATAAATTACTTACAATAATCAACGATAATACTACCACGACATACGCTGATAATATAGCAGACGCTGGACTTGGGGCAGACATAGATGTTGACAATATCTATACCTATATCAGACCATGCAAATACATGGTAAATCATAAGGGTAGAATGTGGTATGCAGGCAATCCAACTTACCCTTCAACAATTTTTTACAGCAAAAGCCTCTCTCCCGAAGCTAATCCCGCACTGTATTTCTGGGATATCGGCAAGGGTGATGGAGATGTAATTGCAGGGCTTGCCGTTAATTTAGGAGCACTTGTAATCCTGAAGCAATATTCTACATGGGTAATATCAGGTGATACTCCTGTTGGCACATCGGCAGATATGATACTTGAGAATGTAAACCCGTCAATAGGAACACTATCACACTGGACAATATCGCATGCAGGCAATGACCTGCTGTTCCTGTCCCCTAAAGTGGGAGTTCAGCGCTTGAAAAGAATTATCCTGTCAGACACAGAGTCAATGGACACAGAAGCATTGTCGGACAAGATTTCAACAACTATAAACGATGACCTGCAACAGTCAATACTTTCAATTGCTCACGGCAGGGCATGGAACAATAAATATTATCTGTTCGTGCCTGCACTTGCGGCAACGGCATGTAACCTTGCGGCTGTGCTTTACCTGTCAGACTTAAACCCCGAGGACGAGTCAACAATACGGTGGATGGTACATGATAACCAGGTCTTTAGCAGTTCATGGCTGTATAGGGATAGCAACGGGGAACACCTGCACGCAGGTTTAAACTCAACGGGCTATATCTTTGAAATCGATAACGGCACAACTGATGACGGTGCGGTAATACAGGCTTGGGCTGCAACAAAGAACTTTGAATTTGGTTCATTTATGACAGAAAAAGTTTTCAGGAGTTTAGCAGTATCAGGGCATGCCAGCGAGGATTATGAATTTTCTGTCAGGGAATTTATACTGGAGAGAAATTACGATCCTACAAGCGAGCTTGCATATAAATTCTCAACAGAGCAGCATGTCCATGATTTTAAGGGTGGCGGGGTTGTATCAGATGAGGACGTTACTTATGATGAAATAGTTTATGATGATGTTATGTATGACTCTGAAAGCGATTATGCCGCAAGTGAAAAGGATTTTCTACATGGAGACGATATGGCTAATCCCGGTTACAAGCTGAAACTGAAGATTGAAGATGTTTCGGCAAACCAGGATTTTGTATTTTATGGGTTTGAGGTCCGTGGTTTCTACGGATTTGCCCGGATTATTTAAAGATTAAAATTAAAGGAAGTGGTTAAAATGGCAGTATACGGCGCAAGTTTAGCAACTTATCCAGCACCAACAAAAACTTATCAACCCTGGAAAACTGTTATGCCAACAGCAGCAAGTCCAGTTGTACCAGGGAGTACTTATGTAGCACCAACAGCAGCAGCACCAACTGGGCGTACAGACGGTAGGACTTGGAGGGCTGATGCAGGTGCATGGATGAATGACGCAGAATATGCACAGTGGCGCATATCACAAAATACGGCAGCAGCAGGCGGAGGTGCAGCAGGTGGTGGCGGATATGCCCCGACTTCACTGGCAGCATGGACACCACCAGCGATAGACTTGCAGATACCAAACTATGCATGGAGTCCTACAGCAGAACAGCAGGCAGGCTGGGGAACGGTAGCAAGTGCCCGGATGGCATTAAAATATGACCCGCAGAGGCAGGAAGTCATTAATGCCTTAACAAGGTACAAGCAGGAAACAGAACTGGCACAGACACGGGCAGGGACGTCAAATGTGGCGCAACAATTGGAACTTGCAAACATAATTAAAAATGTTGGAAGGCAGCCCATCATAGAATCCGCAATACGAAGGGGCGCAGAAACAAGCGGGTGGCTTCCCGAAGCACTTGCCGGTCTCGGGCAGTATGAAACTACACAGCGAACTGGTATGACCCAGAACTACAACGAAACGATAGCCGAATTAGTGCGGGGTGTACTAAACCAGGAAACAGGCACGGGAGAGAGGCTTACGGCGCTTTCAGGACTTCAGGGTCAGGACTTGATATCAACCCTTGACGCTCTTGAAAACAGGGACAGGACACGGAAGATGGAGGAACTTACACAGACCTTTAGCGCACAATATAGCAAGGCTTCGCTTATAAACCAGATTGCAGCAGAACAGAAAAGGGCAGAACAGCAGGACGCACTTATAGCCGCACAGATGGCACAGAGTCAGTTTGAAAACCAGATGGCTGAAAAGAATTATGCACTCCAGCAGGCTCAAACTGCATACAATACAACTTATCGTGGCGGTGGGACAACTGAACCTGGTTATCTAATTCCTGGTTCATCAGATTGGTATAGGTATCATGGGCTAATAGGTACTTATGCACAACCAGCACAGGCAGAAGCATCATTTTTTGACCTTTATGACGCATGGAAAGCAAAACAACCGCGGGGCAGATAAATGGCAGAAAAATTTAGCGCGCAATGGTACGAAGAGAAAGCAAGAAAGCATAAACTAAAGACCTGGACGCCATCAGAGAGATTTCCCGAGATGGGTAAGGGCGGCAGACTTGATTTGCAGATGAGTACAGACTTAGCCGAAATGAAACCTTTTATAAAGGAGATAGAAAATAATCCAGAGCTTGAATATGCCTTATCGTCTAAAGCCAAATCACAACTGGCTCAACTTAAATTATATGCCCCAAGCTTATTTGTTGAAGTAGAGCCGTTAGTAAAGCCTAAGACTACTACTGAAACAGCATTACAGTCAGCACAGGAAACAGAACAGCAGGCTAAACTTTATGATGTGGGCGGCGCTACTCCTATGGAAACATATCTTAAAACTGGATACTTTCCTGAAACATCATTTATCGGTAAATGGCAGGCAGGACAGAAAACTTTAGGCAATAGGTTGCTTAGTATGATGTGGGCAGCGCCAAGAGCAAAGTCAGCCATAGCCAACGTATTAATAGCTAAAGCTAAAAGTGAAATTACACCAGAAATGAGACAGGGTTCTACCTTTGATAAAATGTGGGCTGCAACAAAACTTACAGCAAAACAATTGCCTACATATGGCAAAGAAGCTTTTAGAACTGGAGTACCTGCTTTTTTCGGGGTAGGTGAAGAAAAATATAGAGACTGGACTTGGGCTAAAACACTAAAAGAGCAATTAGGTGAAGAGGCCCCATGGGTTATTAAAAATTGGGAATGGACAAAAGACCAGGACGACTGGGTATATGGAACTAACTGGATACAGAAAGCAGGTTCTGCAATAGCTGGAAGCCCTGCCGATTTGGCTGGTCTTGTTTTAGATATTCTCACTGATGAACTAACTTATATAACTGGTGGCATAGGCAAGTCTGCAAAGGTAGGAACTATAGCAAAAAGTATAACAGCAAAAGGTGGGAAAGTAATATTGAAAAAAGGTTCTACGCTTGCACTCACCAAAGCAGGCTCAAGGCTTGTTGCTGAATCATTGCCTGATGCAATACCGATTATTAAAAAGATTTTTGCAAAAGAGATTGCTACTTTTATCGGTGAAGGTGCGCAGCAGTCAGCTAAAAGATTTATTGTAAAGAAAGCAGGCGAATACATAATTACAAATACTGCTAAAAAATTACCCGCTGCACAAGCTGCTAAATTAATTGAATATGGCGGACTGAAGTACATGGGTCAAACCATAATACCAGGTGAAAAATTTGCTCAAACTTTTGGCAAGGCATTTACGGGTGAAAATCTGCCGAAAATATTAAAAACCTTAAATAAATTTTTAAATCCCTTCGCTCAAGTCCCTGATGAAATAAGACCGATACTTTCAGCGCAGCAATCAATGGCACGTTCAAGATTTAATAAATTCCTATTTGATACTGGAGACGTAGTCAGACCGCTAAGTAAGACTGAAAAAAATACCCTTGCCGATGTCATGGCTATTGAGAGAGACTTGATGAAGAGTAAAAATGTAATTGCTGGCATTGGGAAGTTAGATATAGAGGAGATTTTACCAAAAGCTATTGTTAAATCAGCAGACGATTTGTATAGGGAATTAGATGATATCGGAAAAAGTATTGCCAAGATAAGGGACCAGATTGTAAAAGAGTCAGATGTTATTGTTCCCAAAGGGTTGACTGGTGAATTTATAGATAAGTTAAAAGCTATAGAAAATTATATCACTGACAGCGGTGGTATACGGTACACAGCAGAAATGGCTGATGAGTATAAGAGATTGCCATTTTACTTAAAAGCTAAAAAAGGATATTTGAATGCAAGTTCACTTGACGAAATGGCTGCCGATATTGCAAATGCTTACCCTGAATACGGGATAAAATATGGCAGAGATTTAATAACAACAATGAAAGATTTAAGGACTAAGGCTAAAGTTGGAATTACTGAAACATATCAATTTACCGATAGGGAGATAAAAGAAATAATTGACGATATGTTTCTTGCTGATTTTCGTGCACAAGCAAATGTTCCTGGATTTGCGGGTAAATTTCAAAAGGATAGCATCGCAGATTTAATAATTAGACAAGATGAAATAACTAGGAAACTTGTTACGCCAGGATTTGGCGAAGTCGGTATTAAACCTGTAACATTATTTCCTGAAATTAACTTAGATTCGATTATGTACAAAGAGCAAGTTAAAATTGATAAGTTAAACGAACTAATGTCTAAGCTCGATATTACTCCTAAAGTTAGCGCTGCACATGATAAAATCCATAATATGCTTGATACTGAATATGCTTTTATACAGTCAAAAATAGGAGACAAGGTAAAATATATGGAGCAATACTACCCTGCAAGATATGAAAAAGCTCCACTTCCATTCTTGACCAAAACAGCAGAACTTGGCAAAGAAGTGGCACCCTTTGAACTAAAACAGCAAATGACCTATCTCCAGGCATTAGAGGCAGGACTGAAGCCAAAATCAGTATTTGAAACACTTTCACAATATGGATTTGAGTCAGCACAAAGAACAGCAAGGGCGGACTTTTTAAATGAGGTTAAGCAGTTTGGCATGATGACTGACGAAGTAACAAAAGGTTATGTTAAAGCACGTGATGTTGCTGACAAAATAATACCTGAACTTAAGGGATGGCAGTTTCCTGATGAAATTGCAAAGACATTTAAGCGAACATACACTACATTCTTTGGCGATGATGCTACTAAAGCCATAATTAATGTTTATGACAGAGCTTTAACCGTATGGAAACGTATTGCGCTTGCCACTCCTGGATACCACTTGAGAAACTTTTATTCCGATACGTATTCGGGTCTTATGGAATATGGACTGGAGTTTTTAAATCCGAGACACTGGAACGATGCAATAAAAATCTGGACTGGTAAAACAGTTGTCCGCAACGGGCAAAAATATACAAGAGAAATATTTATGGAATACGGGGTAAGGGCAGGTCAGTATATGCAGGAAGCCGCACTTACGGGCGCCGCACCTGCAAGAATGATTGGCAAAATATCTCCTCTTGAATGGTCTGCAAGATTTGGTGCTGGACGTGAAAATCTCGGGCGTACTGTTGGGGCTTTAATTAGTTTAGAGCATGGTAACAACATTATAGACGCTGCATGGACAGTTAAAAAAGTATTTTTTGATTACGCTTCATTGACTGCTGCTGAAAAAAATATAATGGCAAGGATATTTCCTTTTTATAGATGGATGCGTAAAAACTTGGAGCGTCAGTTTGAATTAATCCTTACAAGGACTGGCAAGTATGCAACAATACCTAAGATGATGAACTATGTTGAAAATGTAGCTGCCACAAGATATGGACAGGACTACATGGACGAATACGGTAAATTTAAACCTGAATATTATGAGAGACTTGGGGCGATGGTAACTGGAGCTACAAACGTACAGGGACAACCTCTTGTATTTAACCCTAACCTGCCTTTTCAGGATTTACTGTCTTTTGGTATTAAAGACTTAATTAACAAGGTAACACCACTGTTAAAAATGGGTATTGAGATACCTGGCAAAAGAGAAATATTTACAGGAGCATACTTAGATTTTGATAAAATGAAGCCTGCCCCCCAGTGGCTTGAAGTTCTGGTCGGTAAACTGCCTGAAAGCTTATTGGTACAGATGGGTATGGAAAAAAAGAACGGAGAGCTCCAAATGTCTGGAGCTACTGAATACGTGTTAAAACAGGTTCCCACACTTTACAATTTAAGCAGGGCAATGCCTGCCGAAGAAACTGCTAAAACACCGCTTGACCTGCTGTCAATGCTTGGCGGAATTAAATTCTTTAACCTAGATTTAGAAAAGCAAAAGGAATATAAATATAAACAGTTTACAACAAGCATGAGCAAGCTGTTAAAAAGGAAAGTCCCTGAAGAAGAATTAATCCCCCCTAAGGATATGGAGCGTGTATACAGGCAGATTTATTCAGATTATGTAATTGCCAATATAATGCAGACCAAGAATTATGATATTAATGAAATAGTCGAATTTAAAGATATGACCAAATATAGCGGTTCAACAAAAGAGATTGACCTGTTCATTGACTTAATGCAGAAACCATACAAAGATGAAATGGCTAAGATAAAAGGTAAGACCCTGCCTGAACTTGCGCAGATACTTTCAGATTTGGGTATTATCCCTACAGCAGAGGAAGTCAATATAGTATTACAGCAGTTAAAGGCACAGCAATAAGGGGGCAATATGAGCGATGGAAGAAGATTTGAGGACAAAGTAGGAATAGAAGAGTTGATGGATACACCTGACAAGGAATTAATGGCACGAATTTATCAGCAAGTTTTAAAAACCAATGGGACAGTAACGCAACACTGTAAGGACATAAGCGAACTACAAACTGAAATGAAAGAGAAAATAAGCTGGAAAGTAATCAGGAATATGATAATCCTTTTAACAATTATAATTTCAATTTTATCTATTCCAAGTTTAATATTTAATATCATAAATCTGGTGGTGATGAAATGATAAGAATAGGCGGTTCTGTTGGATGTCGTTTTTCTCGTCCCATAATAGGCACTACTTGTTTTGAAGCACGTATCCTACAAAATTCAGAACACAAATTTTTCTGGGTTGATAGCCAATTCTGTATAACAAATAAGATATATCTAATTGTGAATATTGATACTTTTTTAACAGGATCCCGTTGGTTGCCTACATCACAAGCTTTAAGAGATTTTGTTATTGCTACAAAGAACCAGTTAAAATCTATAGGTGCAACTAAATTTAATTGTCGCTTTACATGGGACAATGAGAGTAATGAGTATTGTGGCTTTGATTATTACTGGAGCTGTCTTGCAGTGATCCATGACGCTTTAGGCAGTGAGTTTGATTTAGGGGCAGGTAATTTTCATACTACAAGAATTGACTGGTATAATAGTTTAGGTAATAAATACAGTCAAGGCTATTACGAAGTATTAGATGTACACTTTCAGGACGGCATGGACAATGAAAGTAACATTGATTTCATTGCAGGTAAATTTAAAGCAATAAAAGACGGCTTCGGCATCAAGCGAATAGCAGTTACAGAAGGAAATAACTTCTGGAATGTATCTACTCAACGGGGACATGATTTAGTCAAATATCAAATCAATACAGCGGAAAATATAGGCTGTGAGGATTTTTGTTTTCCATTTGTGAACTGGACTTCAAATAATGTAGAGAGGCATAAAAATTTAACATATTGTATAGATGGTAATCCTATTAAGGATAGTAATGATAATGTACTACCATTCTGGCAGGATATGTTAAATCTTATTTTAGCAAAGAAACCTATAATAA
>Ga0180009_10000807_pt1 | contig 40355 bp, 36 predicted proteins | sample OS_PC_MetaG_FD_123537 | JGI IMG/M metagenome (GOLD analysis project Ga0180009, IMG submission 123537) | Groundwater microbial communities from the Aspo Hard Rock Laboratory (HRL) deep subsurface site, Sweden - OS_PC_MetaG | ecosystem: Environmental > Aquatic > Deep subsurface > Groundwater...
GACACCTCGCTCATCAGGTCTCTTGCCTGATCTCTTTGGTGTCATTCTCCACCTTTTCAGGTAGTTTTTTCCATGAGGCAACGAATCGTCGTTCAGGTAGATTATTAGATGAGGCAATACGATCCGGGTGATCAAAAATAGGCCGCCTGGGGGTGGCAGACGACCATGGCGCTGACGCTCAATTCCGGGATCAACTGGAATTTTTCGCTCAAACAGACGCCGATTTTCCCGGCGTTCAGCAATTGCACAAGTGTTTTCTGGTCGGCCAATTCCGGCCAGGCCGGATAGCCGGGGCTGAACCTTTTTCCCTGTTTTGCGTCCAGGTGCAATTCCAAGCGGATATGCTGATGCATCTTCGCGGCCAGGCTTTCGGCCAATTGTACTCCGAGACCGTGCAGGAGCAGGTAGCGGCTGTACTGATCGGCGGCAAAAAGCTCTTTTTCCAGCAATGAGATCGCTGCGCCGCAGGTGACGATGAAAAATGGTGCCAGGTCGCCCTGCTTGCGAAAATAATCGGCCAGGGAGATTTTATTGCGGCGCGGGAAGTCCAAAACCATGGGTTCGCCCCCATTGCATAGGAGCAGGCTGTTTTTGCCCTGGCGGCGGCAGGCGAAATAACCGTAAACGGCTGAAAAGCCGGTTATTTTTTTTTCTTGAAGCAGGCTGATGGTTTCAGCAAAGAACTGTTCCGCTTTGGCCCCCTTCTTCATGTGCCAGCGGGATCCGATCAGCAGCCTTTTGTCCAGCCAGGGCAGAATTTCTTCGAGGGTCCAATGCAGAGTTCGCGTGCCTGAAAAAGGCGCGGCCAAGGGCGGTTGCGAAAAACTGACGGCCGCGGCGGCTGCAGATGCTTTTTTTTTGCGGACCGGCTCAGGCGCCGGAACGGCGGTTCCGGTCATGATCTTCAGGGCGGAGAAGGCATCGGCGGCGTAATACACTTTGCCACGGTACACGGGCTGCAGGGCGGCGGAGACGAAAGCCGGAGTCAGTGCCGCTCCGCCGCAGATCACCGGGATGCGGATATTGTTTTCATCCAAATGACGCAGGATCTCGGTCATTTCCAGCGTGGATTTGACCAACAGGGCGCTCAGGCCGACATGATCGGGGCCGTGCCGTTTCACGGCGGCTGCGATGTCGGGGCCGCCCTGGTTGGTGCCGAGGTTGACGACCTGGTAGCCGTTGCTGCGCAGGATAATGTCGACCAGGTTTTTGCCGATATCGTGGATATCGCCTTTGACCGTAGCCAGGACCAGGCAGCCGCGCTGTAGCTTTTCTGTTTTTGCCAGCCGCGGTTCCAGGAAATCCAAAGCGGCCTTGATCACCTCGGCCGCCTGCAGAACAAAAGGCAGTTGCATGATCCCCTTTTCGAACAACTCCCCTACCTCGGACATGCTTTTCAGCAGGTGGGCGTTGACAATGTCCAGGGCGGGCATTTTATTTGCCAGGGTGTCGAGGTCATTCTCGATGCCGGCGGCATTGCCATTGAGCACGGCGGCGCGCAGCCTCTCTTCCGGGCTGGAGATCTCCGCCGCGACCCGATCGCTGTTGCTTTTCCTTTCCTGAAAATGTCCGCATATCGCCAACAGCGGATCGTGGCCATCCTGGCGGCGGTTGAAAATGAGATCTTCGGCCAGGCCGATCTCTTTTGGGGCGATGCGGTTCAAAGGCAGAATGCGTCCGGCGTGGAAAATGGCGGCGTCCAATCCCTGCTGCACGGCGTGATATAGAAATACGGCATTGACGATCTTCCTGGCCAGCGGCTGCAGGCCATATGAAATGTTGCTCACACCGAGCAGAGTGTGGGCAGAGGACATGCATCTTTTTAGCAGAGGCAAAGCGGCCAGGGTTTCGGCTCCGGCTGCGGCCAGGCCCGGATCTCCTGAAGCCAGGGTGAAGGTCAGCGGGTCCAGGAAAAGATCTGCGGCATGCAGCCCAAAGGAAACGGCCAAATCGTGAAGCCGCTGCAGCACGGCGACCTTTTTTTCCCGGCTGCGGGCCATCCCCTGTTCATCGATGGCCAGGCAGACCACGGCCGCACCGAAATCCACGGCCAAGCGCAGTATTTTTTCGGCCCGGGCTCCTCCGTCTTCAAGGTTGATGGAATTGATCACGGTTCTGCCCGCGCATTGTTTCAATCCCGCCTCGAGCGCCTCCAGGTCGGTGCTGTCCAGCATTAGCGGCAGGTGGCTCTGCGAGTTCAGCCGCGCCGCCACCCTGGCCATGTCACGGGCCTCGGAACGGCCGGCATAGGCCACGTTCAGATCCAGCAGGTGCGCCCCTTCCCGCGCCTGGGCCTGGGCCACGGCCAGCATGGCGTCCAGGTCATCGGCCAGCAGGGCTGCCTTGAATTTCCGGCTGCCCGTGGCGTTGGTCTGTTCCCCGATGATCAGGGGCCCTGGTTTCACCCGGAATTCCTGGATTGAAAACAGAGAGGTCGCCTGAGCGACAGGCACGTTTTTTTTTCGTGCCGGCGGCTGCAGCCGGCCCGCCTGCCGGGCCAGCGCCCTGATGTGCCGGGGTGTGGAGCCGCAGCAGCCGCCGACCAGGCTTGCTCCGTTTTCAGTGACAAAAAAGCTCAATTGCCGGGCGAATGTTCCTGGCTTCAGGTCGTAGACGTACCTGCCCTCGCTGAATTTCGGCAGTCCGGCGTTGGGCATCACCGCCAGCGGAAAAGGAGAAGAATCGGCCAGGATCCTGACCGCGTCCCGCATGTCTTCCGGGCCGGTGCCACAGTTGATGCCGAAAGCAAAAAGCGGGTAGGGAATGAAAGTGGCCAGCGCCGTGGCCACGTCGGTACCCAGCAGCATGCGGTTTTTCTCCAGGGTGACCAGAACGCTGACCGGACGGGTCTGCCCTTTCGCGCGGAAAACACGATTCAAGGCGCGCAAAGCCGCCTTGATCTGCAGCATATCCTGGCAGGTTTCCACCTGAAACAGGTCGACGCCGCCATCGAACAACCCCAGTGCCTGGGCATAGTAGGAATTTTCCAGGCTGGTGAAATCCACCTGCTGCAAACTGGGCAGGCGCGAACCCGGCCCCATGGAACCCGCCACATAGCGCGGCTGCTCTTGAGAACTGTGGTCGGCAGCAATGGCGGCAGCCAGTTCGGCTCCTTTTTTATTTATTTCGTAGGTCCTGTCCTCAAGCCGGTGCTTGGCCAACTCGTCGGCCTGGGCACCAAAGGTGTTGGTTTCGATGATGTCGCAGCCGGCGTCCAGATAGGATGCGTGGATGCGGGCGATGACTTCAGGCCGGGAGACAGAGAGGAAATCGTAGCAGCCGCTATAGCCGTGGTAATCGTCGGCGCTCAAAGCCGCGTCCATGATGGCTGTGCCCATGGCACCGTCCAGGATCAGGACCTTTTCCAGCTGGCGTCTGGCGATTTCAGGTCTGCGGCGCGCGGCCATGATGCGACCTCAAGATCTCAGCGCTTTCCAGCAAAAACCGCTTCCAGCAGGGCCTTGGCGGCACGCCCCTGGCCCATGGTGAAGACGTGGATGCCCGGGACGCCGTAGGCGATTAGCTGTTCGGCCAACCGGGCCAGGTAACGGACGCCGTTGGTGAAGGCCTGCTCCCTGGTGCGCGCTTCCTCGATTGATGCGACCAGTTCGGCCGGGATATTGACGTGAAAGGAGCTGGGGATGGTCAGGATCTGCTTCTTGCCGACCAGGGGCTTTAGCCCGGGGATGATGGGCACCTGGATGCCCATGGCGCGGGCTTTCTCCACAAAATCCCTATACTGGCGGAATTCGTAAAACATCTGCGTGATGATGTATTCCGCCCCCATGTCCACCTTTTTTTTCAGGAATAAAAGGTCTTTTTCCAGGTTGGGCGATTCAAAATGCTTTTCAGGATACGCGGCCACGCCGATGCAGAAATTGGTCGGGAAAGGGTCTTCCAGTTCATCAATATATTGGCCGCGGTTTAACTGGGCGATCTGTTCTACCAATTGGCAGGCGTATTGGTGGCCATCTTTTTCAGGGATATATCGAGACTGACCCGGGGGCGGGTCGCCGCGCAGGGCCAGGATGTTCTCGATGCCCAAAAAACTAAGGTCGATCAGGGCGTCCTCGGTTTCAAAGCGGTTGAAACCCCCGCAGATCAGGTGCGGAACCGGCTCGACGCGGAAGCGGTTGCGAATGGCGCTGCAGATACCAACGGTTCCGGGTTTCTTGCGCCGGGGACGACGGCTGATGACGCCGTCCTTTTCCTCATAGACCACGTGCGGCTGGTGATAGGTGACGTTGATGAACTGCGGATCGAAAGGCATCATGGTTTCGATGGAGGCCAGGATATCGTCCACGCTTTTGCCGCGGTCCGGCGGCGTGATTTCGAGCGAAAACATCAGCTTATTGTTCTGTTTCAACCAGTCGATCACTTTGGCCATGGCGTCCTCTAGCGGTTAAATTCCGTTTATCATAGCACAAAAAGCCCTGTATTTGAAGCCCTGACGGGGAAATTCGATAATAAATTGCTGGAATTTAATATGTCAGTTGTAGGGGTTCAATACGAGATCAGTTGAGACCATATTGAACCCCTACCATATCCCAAACCCTATGCATGGAGAATTAATGGAGACCGATCATGTCCTCAGGGTAGCGGTCAGGCGCAGCGGCCGCAGCAACAACTGCAGCGCCGAATCAATGTCCCGGCACACCACATCGGCCGCCAGCAGGCTTGCGGCTGCCGCTCCCTCCTCCTGGATGACCAGGATGCCCAGTTTTGCCCTTTCCAGCATGTCCCGGTCGTTGCGGCCGTTGCCGATGCAGGCGCTGTTCTCGGCGCCCAGTTCTTCCACGTAGCGCGCTTTCTGTGCGGTCTGGTCGGCGCCGCTTAAGATCTTTAGTAGGCAAGGGATGCCCTGGACTTCTTTCTCCACACCTCCGAAAGTCCCGGCCGTGACAATGTGGACCTGCAGCTGCGCGGCCAGTTCTTTCAGCAGAGCGGCGACTCCAGTTTTGATCCGGCCATCGGCGGCCAGCGTGCCGTTGAAATCGAGGACCAGGTGCTTGATTGCCAGGGTTTCATCCTTTCCAGGTATATTGATTTGAATCATAATCATGCCTCATTTTTTGACCCGATCTCCCATTTTTTCCAGAAACAGGAATAATTCCCGGCATACCCAGGCGTCGGTGGCGGCATACAGGGTCTGGGCCGGGGTCAGCTCTGAGCGCTCCCAGTTGGAGCACTGCGCCCCCTTGGAAATACGCAAACCCAGCAATTGGGCGGCAAGGGTGCGCACACCCATGGCCTTGATCCCCTTCTTGGCCGCCAGCTTGCCGAGATCGATGAACCCGGCCGGGGTGAAGCGCATCACTTCATGGAGTTTGGCGATGTCTGCGGCCACGGCCACGCCGGCCTTGATAATTTTGGGATCAGCAAACAATCCGGCCAGCAGGTGCAGTGAATGCAATTTTTTCAATTGCACCAGGAAAACTTTTTTTTTGCCTGCCATCTGCACCAAGGCGGGCGGGAAATGATCGCCGCACTTGAAGGTCGGCCTGACCTCGATGTCGAATCCCAGAACCCTTTCTGCCACGAGCTCGGGCAGCATTGCCATCAGTTGTTGGTTGCTGGAAATGATCTCAACCGCTCCTCCATATTTTTTCAGAGGCAGCAGATTGATATCCTGTTTGCTTAAGGAGGGCGCGGAGTTCATGGAAGTTCACAATTGCGGATGTGGTTCATGGCTGATTGATTTTAACACAGGCAAGGGTGAAGCGCTACTCTCACATTTTCCCTGGCTTCTCATCCCCGCTGGGACCTCAGGTTTAAAACAACGGATTGAAACGGTTTATCCAGGCCTTGATCCTTTCAGCCAGCCGATATACCTGCCGGAAAAACTGAACATCCTGGCTCCCAAACTGATGAAAATCTCCCTGATTTTTCTTTTCAGCGGCAGATCGCTCCGCAAAATATAAATGAAATCTCCGGAAAACTTATAGATCATGCCGCCCAGGGCCAAGAAAGCACCCCCGAATAAGGCGCTGGCCCAATTGGAGAACTTTTTGGACGATCGGCCCACCCGGCATTTTAAGCGAAACAATTCTTTCAGGGAATAATTATGGGAATGCTGAACGAGCGAAGCCGGGGTATAGACCAATTTGTAACCGCCTTGCAGAACCCTTACCGCCCAGTTTTGATCCTCGGCGATCAAAATCTCGTCAAGAAAAGGAATTGCGCTCCAGATATCTTTCCTGATGGCGGCGCTGACGGTCGAAAACAGAAAATAATCAAGTCGCTCAACCTGGCTTTTCTCTATTTTATGCGCAGGCATTGATATCTGCAGGTCTCTGGCCATATAAAGATGGCAGCCGCTTCTGGGTAGGTGGCGGCTGTACACACCAGCGATCTTGTCATCCTTGGCAAACTCTTCGATCAGAGATGACAACCAGGATCGATCCTGGGGAATGGCATCGGCGTTCAGGAAAACCAGGAAATCCCCTTTTGCCAGTTTGGCACCCAAGTTTCTGGTTTTGCCGTGCCCGAATTCATCCGGCCCGATTTCGACCAACCTGATATTTTTGTTTTCCTTGACTATGGCGACCGAATCGTCTTGCGAGCCCGAATCGATGACGATCACTTCAAAAACATAAGAACATTCCTGGGCCATTACCATATCCAGGCATCTCCTGATATTTCCCCTTTCATTTTTCGCAGGGACAATAATAGAAATGTCAATTTTCCGGGTTTCCACCTTTTCCACCAATAGTCGATGCATAAGTGTCTTGCAGACCGGTAAGCATTTTGGCAACACTGTAGTTGCTGTTTACGAAATGATAGAGGTTTTCCGCCTGGGTGGCGAGTTTGTATTCACCGTCCAGGATCCTTTTTATTTTTTCTGCCAGGTCAAGGATATTTTCATTCTTGAACATTACTCCCCTGTCTTCGCCTAACAGTTCATTGTTACCAAAAGTGTCGGAGGCGATGACCGGCAGCTTCAGCAGTCCGGCTTCGAGCAGAACGATCGGAAGTCCTTCCCACCTTGAAGGAAGGATCAAAACGTCCGCGGATTTCATCAGGCTGTACACATCTGTTCTTGTGCCAGAAAAACGGACCAGGTCGGTTATTTGCAGTTGTTCGGACATTTTTTTTATTCCGGGCAGGGTTTCTCCATCACCAACCAGCAAAAAACCGGCGTTTTTCTCTTTGAGAAAATCCCTGATCAGGGCAAGCGCCCGGATTAACACATCGTAGCCTTTCTGAAAATTAAAACGGGCAACGGTAATAAAGAGAATGCGTTTGGCCGGCAGTTGGAATTCATTGCCGATTCCCCTTTGGCTCTGCACTTCTTCAAGGCAGGAAGGATCGATGCCATTGGGGATATAACTGACATGATTTAATTTATATTTGGTCCTGATAAAATTTTGATCCGCTTGGGAAACGGCGATGATCTGCTCGGCCCTGGAAAAAAGGTATTTTTCCAGCGCGAATCTCAATTTGTATTTCAGGCTGTTTAAAACGCCTGGCGAGAATTCATACTTGTGAATGTGCAGCCCGTGAGCGGTATAGATGATCGGCATTTCATATCTTGCCAGAGGATTTCGGAAAAAAGCGAAAAGCGGAAGCAGATGATGGATATGGATCAGGTCCGGTTTTGTTTTCAGAACCAGCGCCGGGCTGTAACCTTGGGGACAGGTTTCGACGTTGCCAAGTCCGGAAAATTTATCGAGCCCATCTCCCGCCTCGGCAAAGATCCTGAAATCCAGCGCTGGCAAGCCTTTCACAATCTGAAATATGTGTTCAGTGCCGCCGCCGGTTGAGAAATTGTCCGTTACAATGTGGATCAGCATATATCCTTTTTCCCTTTAAACAGGGGATATTAGGGGGACACTCCGTGAAAATCAATCCCCTTCTTCAAGTGCTATTTTAAGAAATTACCGTAGTCATGTCAAACCGGCCAAAATGAAAGTTCCCATATTCCGGCATCACCTCGTTTTTTTAATAATTCGCAGTCGGGGCGCTTCCGACTATCCTCCCCCGCTGGGGACGCTTCGCAGCCTGAAGCGGCGTACGCAGCCCATTTTAGAGAAAAATGGGCGAAGTCGCTTTCCGTCCGGAATGCGGACGGGATTTAGCTAAAGGGGATGTCGGAAAAAGCCCCACAGGCTGCATTCCTGGAATATCTTTATAAAAAATGGTGTGATTCCAGTCTAAATTATTTTGAAATAAAGCGCCGAAAAGATACAATGGCAAATAGAAAAAAATGAAAATGAAAAAAGCGCAAAAATGGAAACTGTAAATATCGCGGCTCTGCTTTTAACGTTGGCTGCTGTTTTTAGCTATCTTAATTACCGCTTTATAAAACTTCCGACATCTATAGGCATCATGCTGATCGCCATAGTGGTGGCCGGGCTTCTGATCGGCAACAAGGGCCGCTACCTGGCCATGAGCGACAATACGCGGGAGCGCCTTGATTCATTCTGGGAGTTGGTGGACGAGATTTTAAACGCGGTGCTGTTCCTGCTTATCGGTCTGGAAATACTGGTGGTCGCCATCGCCAGACCCTATTTGTTCGCGGGTTTGCTGGTCATCCCGGCCGTACTGCTGGCGCGTTTTATCAGTGTGGCCCTGCCGATCACACTGATGAGACCCTTTTTCAAGTTCAGCCCAAATGTGATAAAAATCATGACCTGGGGCGGACTGCGCGGCGGGATTTCAGTGGCGCTGGTTTTGTCGTGCCACCCGGACCGGAGAGAGAGGCGCTGCTAACGGTCACCTATATAGTTGTAATTTTCTCCATTCTGGTTCAAGGGTTGACCATCAAACATTTATTTTCCGTCAAGTTGAAATAGTAAAGAATGGCAGCGTTAAGGAGCGCATCGCTATGCCAAGGTTTTCCGAGGCATACAGCGATGCCACTCAGCTTTTCGGGGGTTCTCATCCCCGAATACGAGCTCAAAGAACGGCAGCGAAAAAGGGTTCCGGACTCCCAAGAACTTTTATTTAATTTTGCGCGGCGGACTCTCCTTCCAAACGGGAGATGATAACCGCGCCACAACTGTCACCCAAGACATTTACCGTCGTCCGGAACATGTCTAATATCCTGTCCACTGCTAAAATAATCGCTACCCCCTCCAACGGCAAACCCACCGCTCTCAAAATAATCGACATCATTACCAACCCGCTCATCGGCACGCTGGCGGCCCCAATTGATGCCAATAACGCCGTCAAAACAATGACCAACTGTGCCGTAAAACTTAATGGAATCCCGTAAACCTGCGCGATAAATATCGTCGCGACACACTCATATAATGCGGTACCATCCATATTAACCGTCGCACCAATCGGCAATACAAAATTTGCCACCCGCTGCGATGCTCCCGAATGCTCGGTTACCGCTTTCATGGTCAACGGCAGCGTGACTATCGTCGAACAAGTGGAAAAAGCCGTAATAAACGCCGGCATCATGCCCTTGTAATGCTTGACCGGGTTTATGCCGCCTAAAAAACGTAATAATAACGGAAGCGTAATAAATGCGTGCACCGCTAATCCCATCAATACCACCAGGAAATAATAACCCAACGAATGAAACGCCTCGAAACCGGTGGTGGCGACGATACGGGCAATAATCCCGAATACCCCCAACGGCGCACTCCAGACAATGAACCCCGTCATCTTCATCATGGCATCAAAAGCGGCCTGGAAAAAATTTTCCATCTGTACTTTTTGTTCCTGTTTCAGCCGCGTGATAAAGTAACCGAAAAGCAGCGAAAAGAATATTACCGGCAAAACATCACCGTTTGCCAGTGCATTAAAAGGATTTTCAGGAATGATGCGAATCAACAAATCCCCAACACCATGACCGGCCGCCGGCACATTTTCCACCGCTTGCTTCAACCCCACCTGCGCTCCCTTACCCGGCTGCAAAATATTTACCAATACCTGCCCGGTAAGGATCGCCAGAACGGTAGTGGCGATGTAGTAAACGAAAGTTTTCAAGCCCAACCGCCCCAGCCTTGCCGCGCTGCCTACACTCACCACGCCACTGATGATGGATGTGACGATCAAAGGCAATATCGCCATACGCAAAAGACGAAGGAAAATATCAGCCAATACCTGCGCTAACGGAAGAATACTTTCCCCGAAAAGATAACCCGCAAGAATGCCCAGGAAGAAACCCACAAAAATAAATGTCGTTAATGATGCCTTTTTTTTGCCCATTTTATTTAGTCGCTTGTAGCCGAACGGCGAAGGTGCATGGGTTTCGTTTTCGGGGTCAACCGCCCGCAGCAGCAACTGATAGGAAAATCAATTTCCCCCATGCATGGCACTGTAAAGTTTAATATCTGCAATGTCAACGGGCTGTTGCCCAATTAGGGTAAAAAAACATCGTTAATACGCTAGTCTAAACCGAAGCTTAAGAGTGATTAAAATCATTCGGTACCGATAAATATAGTTTCGACATAAAAGTCCCAATCGATTTTCTCTGAATATAACCATTCCATTTGTTTTGCTTTCCAGCTTCCCATGTTGGGACATTTTTTTCAGGTTTTGCACGGTCGCCACCAGCAGCTGCTGAATGCTTACGCGCCACAATGCCCGCCAGCGAGCCCGCTTATAACCAAAACGTTTACCATAAGCATAGCTCCATCAGATGCTGACGCCGCTTCAAATCTTTTATCCCTTTTTCACTGGCCGCATCCTGCCGACCGGCCGCGATCAGATCATCACCAGGCAAGCGATTGATGGAGCGCCCATTCTTATCATTGGTGCACTGGCTTCTAAGCTCGCAACATGCACGTCAAAGGATAGGCAGAACAGGTCACCAGCTGCCCCCTGTCGGTTCATTTCGGGCAAATTTCGGCTAATACAAAATAGGACACACAAATCAAGGGAGAGGTCCGCCAAAATACTTGCACTTACATTGTTACAATTATTATCCATTTTTGGGTTGACATTATTACATTAAAGTAATATTTTTGAGTTGACTTCATTACAGGGGATGAAATGTTCAATCGTACGATCATCGAAAAATTGAAGGTATGGGCCGATTCTCAAGGGAGGAAACCACTGGTCCTTCGCGGCGCCCGGCAAGTGGGCAAGACAACCGCCGTTGAAATACTGGCCGGGAAATGGCGGGATTACCTGGCTTGGTTCATAAACAGCCAGGGGCGGTAGGGAAAATCTTGTAAACTCAACCCCCAGGATCGACAAATACAATAATTACCGTCCCTTAAGCGTGTGTTCCAGTGACATTTCCGCCATTTTCGGAGATGGTGGCTGTGAATTTCTGAATATTATAAACCTTCTCAACAGGAGGATCGCTCTTTTTTTTGCGTCAATAGATAAACCCCCACGCCCACGGCCGCCACGCCCAGCAGGACCGGGAACTTCTTGACGCAACCGGTATGGGAATTCAATAAAATCAGGGATTTATCAGGCGGCGAAAACCACTTCGCCGTTACGCGCGAAATCAACTATGAACGAATCGCCCTTTTCCCACTCGGCCCTGGTCATGGCCACGGCTTCAATCGGCTTGAAAACCTCGTAAATCGCATCGGACAGCAGGTCTATCCGCTGCCAATAGCCCAAGCCTGAGAAATCGTTCGAAATGACGACCAGATCAATGTCGCTGCCTTCCCGCTGCGTGCCGGCGGCATATGAACCGTATAAAATTAGCCGCTCAATCTTGATCCCTTTTTTTTCAAGGACGCCCTTGAATTGCCCAATGATCTTTAATACTGCCGCTTTGCCCATTCCAGAGCCTCCTGGCTTTCATCGATGATGCTTTTGGTGATCTCCCCGGTGTAATTGCTGCTGATGACCGCCAGGGATTCCGGGTAGCGGGTGGCCACGCTGGCAGAATTCAACCTGGTAATGAATTTCCCGGTCGCCTCTGGCAGTGCAATATCCAATTTTTGCAAAAAGAATACCAGGTTATGGGTTTTTTCGGGGATTTTTTGAAATTTTTTCTGGTACAAGCCTTTCAATGCCTTTTCAATTGCCAGGTGGCACATGAAAACCGCATAGAAAAACCTGCCCCCAGAATGCATGAACTTGGCGGTTTCCAAGTCGTATTCGGCCTGTTTCAGCCATTCCCGATGATCTCTTGCCATATAACTAATATATATATTCAGAGAATAATTGTCAAGAAAATGTAAGAGCCCATTGCACCGGCATGGCAAATCGGATGGCTTTGCAATGGGAAAAAGCCCGAAACGCAGATGGCAAGTGGCAGCGCTACGTACGCATCGCCATGCCGAGGTTTTCCGAGGCATACAGCGATGCCACCCCTTTCTTTGGGAGCCCGTCACCATGCTGAGGTCCACCGAAGCATCTGGTGACGGCACCCCTCTCTTTGGGAGCCCGTCACCATGCTGAGGTCCACCGAAGCATCTGGTGACGGCACCCATAGAGTAGAGATCGTTGAGTTACAGCGCTACGGGGAATCGAACCCCGGTTTAGTGACTGAGAATCACCCGTCCTAACCCCTAGACGATAGCGCCACGAGGGTAAAAAAAGCGGAGTAAAAAAAGAAACAACCGCTTATTGCCAAGAAGAAAACTGGCTGGGAAGCAGGGACTCGAACCCCGATAATATGATCCAGAGTCATATGTCCTGCCATTGGACGACTTCCCAGCTCAAGTGCGATTATACCCGACTTCAAAATCCGTGTCAACAATCAAAAATATCCGCTGGGCGCTCCCGCAACGCGGGGGGACGGGGGATGAGTTGGAAACCATGATCAACTCACCCCAACCCCTCTCTTCCAAAAGAGAGGGGCAAGCTAATGCTCTCCTTTTCTTGCCAGGAGGCTGCAGAATGGTAGGAAAACAAAACAAACTATGTAATAATTTGGCGGATGAAAGAGGAGATTAAAATAACTGCCAGAGAACTTCGAAAAAATCAAACGGAAGCAGAAAAAATTCTCTGGACAAGATTGAGAAATCGAAGGTTTTTAGAAAAGAAATTTTTAAGACAACATCCAATTGTCTTTAAAATTGAAGGAAAAAAAAGATTTTTTATTGCTGATTTCTTTTGTGATGAGAATAAATTGATCATTGAAGTAGATGGAGACATCCATTTCAGGCAGAAAAAATATGATCAATACAGAGATTTTATCATTCATGAATTGGGATTTCAGGTAATACGGGTCACAAATAAGATGATAAATGAAGATATCGAGTTTTTTTTTGCTAAAATTCTCACTCCGATTCTAAATAATAAAGAAAATAAACTCTAAAATCACTCCCCCTCTTATCTCCCCTTCTCTTCGGGAAGAGAAGGGGTCGGGGGATGAGTTGGAAACCATGATCAACTCACCCCAACCCCTCTCTTCCAAAAGAGAGGGGCAAGCTAATGCTCCCCTTCTCTTCACAAGAGAAGGGGCCGGGGGATGAGTGGGATGCGATTCTTTCGATTTATTCCGAAAAACTGGCCAGGGAATCGATGGCCACGGGCTTGACCGGCGGCCGCACCACCAGCGGTGTCATGGCAGCTTGGGAACGACCGGTCAACGCGGCCAGGATATCGTAGACGATCGGTCCGCAGGTGCGGCCCTGGCAGTCGCCCATGGCCGTGCGCAGGGCGATTTTCAAGGTTGCCGGCGTGTCGTAGCCGTTGGCCACGGCCTGGCGCAACTCGCCCATGGTCACGTCCTCGCAGCGGCATATCAGGGTTTCGTCGGGAATGGCCAGATAGTCTGCGGCAGGGATGCGGTACAGCAGGTTGAAATATTTGCCGAAGCGCAAATGGCGGCGCCGGGCGGACAGCAGTTTTTTCAGGCGCGAGTGGAAAGCGGCCTCCCCTATCTTTCCCATCTTGTTCAGGATGGCCAGGGCGGCTATCTCCCCTTCGTTGATCGACTTCAGGGCGCCGGCAATGCCGGTGATCTCACCGGCGGCATAAATGCCGGGAACTGATGTTTCGAGATCGTCGCCGGTAGTGGTCACCCAGCCGCCGCGCTCATCCAGAAATTCAATGTCGCAGCCGGCCATTTGCGCCAGTTCCACGTTGGCGGCGAAGCCGTGGGAAATGGCCAGCAGTGGAATGGCGTAGGTTTTTTCCCGGCCCGGGATGATTTTTCCCGAACCGTCCACTTTGGCGGCAACGACCTGATCCAGCCGGCCGCTGCCGCGGGCCTCGAGCACGCGGCTGCGGAAGCGCAGTGGTACGCCTGAAAATATGACCTTGCTTAAAAAACGGGCGCCCTCGATCAATTTGGGCCATTGCCGCGGCAGCTGCGCAGCCAGCGGCAGTTTATCCGCCACCCCGGTCCGTTCCAGCACGGCCCTGACTGCCGCCCCGGCCTTCAGGCATTCATAGGCCACAGAGAAGAGGAACAGTCCCGAACCGCCGATCAGGAGCTCTCTGGCCGGCAGCACGCCGCTGCCCTTGATCAGCACCTGCACGGCGCCGCCCGCTATCACCCCGGGCAGGGTCCAGCCCGGAAAGGGCAGGAATTTCTCCCTGGCCCCGGTGGCCAGGACGATGCGCTCGGCCTTCAGGGTACGGACTTTTTTTTCATTTTCCTCGATCAGCACTTCGCGGCCGGGATAGATGCCCAGCACCCGGGTGCGGTTCATTACCGTGATCTTTTTGGACTTGACGCCGGCAATGAACCGTTGGCCGGCCTTTTTCACGTGATCGGCATGGCTGGCGGCGCTGCCCAGCCGTTCCGGCAACTGGCGCAGCAGCTGGCCGCCGATGTGGATGTTTTCATCAAGCAGGACCACGTCCACGCCGGCAGCGGCCAGGCGGTTGGCGGCCACGATGCCGGCAAAACCGTTGCCGATGATCAGGACGTCAGCTTGGGGGCGGTTCATAGGTTTGGATCGCCATGTTGTCTTCCACTTCGGTCATGCAGGAACGCTGCTTGGGCACGCCGTTGATGGTCACCAGGCATTCGAAACAGACGCCCATGCCGCAGAAGGGGCCGCGCGCTTCGCCGTTTACATTGCTCTTTTTCAGGACCCGTAAACCCATGGCGGTCAGGGCGGCCAGCACGGTTTCCCCTGGCGTGGCCTCGATCATCCTTCCGTTGACGCTGATGTGGATGGCAGGCCGGCGCGTAATGGAGGTGACGCGGAGGTCTGCTGCAGTAGGGACAGGTTTTAAATCTGGTCCCTTTTTTTTAACTGTCATTGTTTTTTGCGGGCGGGTTTCAAACCCGCCCCTACGATTTTTGTCCGTCATTTTGGATTTGCCGTGTTCAGGGTGATGCTGCCGATGACCTTCGCGCCCTCGTCATCGCTGGCCGCAACCTTGATCTCGATGCTCTCGCCCAGTCGTTTTTCCATCTCCGCGTCGATCTTCCAGGAAAGGGCGCCGGTTTGGGGGTCGAGGCCGATCCCCAGGTCGAGGGGCGAGACAAGCTGGAAAGATACCGGGTCGCCGTCGGGATCGACAGCCTGGAACCGGCACTTGAACTCGCCCGGGACCTGGAAAGGTTCCAGGGGGGGGATCGTCAGTACGGGGGGGGAATTGGCGATGCGCACGAACTTCGAGCGCACCTCGCTTCCTTTCCCTTCGGTCCAGGTCGGGACCACGCGGCAGGAGACCCAGGCCTTCTTTTTAAAGTGGCTCGGCTCGAGCACCGGACCGGTCACCTCGGAAACCTTCTCGTTGTTGACGACCCACTCGTAATTGAATACAAGCTCCTCCGGGAGGACGCCCGAGTAAACCGCTTCGGCCGTCACCGGCGAGGAGACGGTGGGGACTTCCGGGGTCAGGCGGATCTCCCGAACCTGGAACGCTGCGGATTCGGCGTCGGGCTCCAGGGCAGTCTCCGCGGCGGTCGCGGCCGGCTGGACAAGAGGGCTATCCTCGGTTTGCTTATTTTTTGCGGACGATCCAGCGCGATCTCCGCACGCGGTCGCGAGCAGCGACAAAACCAACACCATCCCCCAATAGATCTTCATTTGCCGCCTCCTTTCAGGAGAGATCATAGCGCCCCTCCCCTCTTTTTTCAAGACACCCCCCGCAAAAAAAAAGCCGGGAAGCCCAATCAGGCTTCCCGGCAAAAACGGACTAGGTCAACCCTACTTTTTTATCTCCTTCCAGACCACCGGGCCGAAGATGTCGTCCAAAGTGATGGTTTCGGGATCTTTGATCTCGAAGCCGCCTGGAGTGGTGCCACCAAAGTAGGCTTTGTATTTACCCGAGGAGAGGAGACCGTAGCCGAGAATTTTGCCGCCGAAATCGTAAACGCTGGGGATGGAGATGGTGTTGCCGCTGGCGGCCAATTTGAATTTGTATACTTGGTGAAAACCGGTGACAGGCGGAGTTTCACAGAGGTCTATCTCCCCCAATGGATCGGGGGGCGGCGTCCAGGGAGAGAAGGTGTTGAGGTACACGATATTGTTCAAAAACAATGGGCTCGGTTCGTAGAAGATTTCGTTTGCATAGGATTCAAAATTAAAGAAGAATCCCTTGTAGCTTGCCAGCGAGAAGGTGGTATCCGTGGGCAGGGTGGTGAACCAAGTGGTGATGTCTTTCAAATTGGTGTTGGTGTAAGGGGTAGCGGGAACCGAGAAATCGTCAATGAGGGCGACGAATTGGCCGCTGGGATTGGAGAATACCGTTGTATTGCCCTGCGTGGTGGTGTCGGTGATATCGGGGCGGCGGCCGGTGCCGAATAGGGCCCAGAGGTGGTATCCCTTGTCGAAACCAAGGGTGGCCCCAAGGTATAAGGTCTGCGTATCGGGAGCCTGGTAGATCTTATTCGGAATCCATGTTGACGGATTCCCGAGCACGTTCATCCGCCACATCCTGCCGCCAGTGTCCTGGTTGGTATCTTGATAACTCCCGGTCTCAAAAAAGTAGAGCAAGTCGGCGATGCCGTCGTTGTTCTTGTCAAGCAGCGAGGGGGGAGCGGCGATCTGGTACATGAGTCCGGAGTGGGAATAGACGGGGACGCCACTCACCGTGGTCACTCCGGTGGATGCACCGTAGGTGGTCTTTTGCAGCAACTCCCCAGTATAGGCGTGCAGGGTGAAGAGGGCCTGCCCCTCTAGGCGGGTAGTCGCCAGTTTTTCCTCCCAGACCGGTTTGGTCCCGACCTGGGACAGGTCGCAGGCGACGCCGCCTGAAAGGAACACTGCCGGCAAAATTTCGGAGCCATCGTTGATGTCGGCAATGATCGGCCGGGCCTCGGTGCATCCCAGCAGCGCATCGTTCAGCTCCCACAGGAACTTGGGGCCGGTGGTCAAGGGATCGGCCGCATCGGGGTCGGGATCGGTGATGTCGAGGGCGCAGTAGGCCTTGCCGCCGGTCCCCATGCCGAAGATGAAGAGGGTCTTCCATTCTTTATTTGCGCCGATCTGCACCTGGATGTCCTTGACGATCCCCTTGCCGTCGTTGAAGTAGCGGAAGTAATAGGGACGTTCGGCGGCATTTGTGACAGTCGTGAGATACTTGAGCCGGGGCAGGTGGCTGGGGGAGATGAAGGCCCAGAGTTCGGAGCCATCCTCGACCTTGAAGCAGTGGATCATGCCGCCGTTGGCGCCGACGTAAATCACCTCGGAGCGGGTCTTGTTGGCCTCGTAGAAGGTGTTGTAACTCGCGTCGAAGGCCCCCTTCCACTTAATGGGGACGCTCACCACCAGCGGGTTGAAGTGAAAGATGTCGCCCATCTTGTAGCCCGTCGGGGAGCCCGCCTCGTCATCGTAGGGATCCGTATACCCATTATTGCCGCGAATGAAGTCGACCACCTGGTTGCGGCGGACCTCGTTGGGGTCGAGGGGATTTGCATCGTCGTTATCGCTGGCGACATAGACGCCCAGGTCCTGGGGGGTGATATCGGTCGTGTTAAAGAGCACCAGGCTGCCCCCCTTGACCGTGTAGATCAATCGGCTGTCGGGAGATCTCGCGGCCAGCAGCTTGCCGGCGTCCCACACGTCCTCGGTGAGCGCCGGAAAATCACCGTTATCATCTAAGTCATAGGCCTTGAGGTACCCCTGCCAGACGGTCTTGCCGTTGCGCGGGGTGAAGGTGGCGATGTAACCGCGCTTGCCGTAAGTGAACGACTGCTTGGGGGCGGCGAAGGTGGTGAACATCATCTCCGTTTCGCGGAGGCCGATGTCGGTGATGGCCGATTGCAGGGCATCCGAGAGTTCCTGGAAGTTGGAGGAGGTAAAGTATTTGCCGTCGCCGTTGGCGGCGGTGCGGGCCAGCATGTCGTTGTTGGCATTGAAGCCGATGGTATAGGTGACGATGTTTTGATTGCCCGGCCAGCGCATTTTGACCTGAGCGTGATCGGCGGGATAGAGGTTGTCGGGGAACATGTCCTGGTGATTGATGAAATAGGCCACGTCGTCAAGGAGGTCGGTGCCATTAAAAGAAGGGATCCAGCAGGTATTGTTTTGGCAGTAGGCTGCGGTTCCGTTGGGAGCCGTGGCCGGATAGCGGCTGTCGTAGGGGTCGGTGAACGGAGCTTGGGCGTTGCGGCCGTAGTCACCCCAGCCATGGTCGTAGTTCCAGGTATAAACGGGGATGCCGTCGCCGGTTGCGGCTAATTGGGTGCGGGTGATCGGTTTGTTTAAGAAAATCGAGCCCGCGAACTTAGTGTTGTAGAAATCGTCCATGGTCGACTCGCCGTCGGTGACGATGATCACGTAGTTGCCTTGGCAATGGGACTTCATGTAGGAGGTTGTTGATTGCCATACCTCGGTCACCGGCAAGTAATCCTTGTTGCCCACGGAGCCGGGCTTGAAGTCGCGCCAAATGTCGGCCAGCGCCTCGGACAATGGTGTCCAGGTGGTAGCCTTTTTATCCCACACCTTGTTCTTGTACTGCTGGAGGTTATTCCCCTCGCTCATGTCCTTAGGCGTGTCCAGAGCCTCGGCACCGGCGTTGTCGTAAGCATTCCCGCGGTTGTCTCCGCTAGTGCTGAAAAAATAAAGGCCGAGGGCGACGTTAAGCATGTTGTCGTTGGCCACCTTGCAGCTCACCTCGCGGGCCACCTGGATGCGGGTAAAGACTCGCTTGACTCTATTATATTGCCCATCACATTGGCAGTTGGAGGGATCGGCCACAGTGGACGGGGGAATAATAGTGGTTGGCGGAAACTGGGTAGTGTCAAAGAAACCGTAAGTGGAGAAGTGGTTGACGGCGGCCTGCTGGGCGGCAGTGGCGGTGAAGAAGATCCACTTCAGGTAGTTGGTGGCGTAGCGGGTGGCTTCTTCACCCTCCAAGGTCCCGTAGAGGTACATCGGTTTCAGAACGCCACCACCGGTGCGGTTCTGAAAAACGAAAAGGATCTCGCCGTTTTGGAAGGTGCCGGTAACGCTGGTCAGGTTGAGGGTATTGCTGTTCCCTTTCGATGCCACCTTGGCATAAGCTCCCGAGGTTTTTCCGAGCACCCAGTAATCATTACTGGTATTATCGTAGGTTTCCGTGGTAACACTCAAGGCCGGGCTTGCGGCAGAAGCGGAGGAAGCGGTCACTCCTCGATATGCCGGGGCGTAGGCATGATCGGAAGTGACCATGCGGCCGTACCAGCCGGTCGTGCTTATACTTGACAAGTTGTCGTAGTATTCCCAGATCCATTTCTTGATCGGAGGACCATAATAATATAAACCACCACTAGAAGTCTCGAATGCATTTGAATTGCTGTATGTGCGGGAATTGTAGCCGGGGTGGTAGATGATCTCGTTCATCGAGCCCGAGTTGTCCATCAGCACCACCACGTTGGGTTTCAGGCGCATGGAGGATTGCTTGAACAACTCCTCGTCGTCCCAGGCGCGGAGCAAAAACACGAGCGACAGGATCGCCAGAATCAAAACGATTTTCTTGGTCATGGGTTACCTCCCCTTAATATTCGGGCGCGAACGCGGCCACGATCGACTGCAGTTCCTTGCGCGCGCTGCGGAGATTCTTGTTGCCGGCCGACGGTGTTCCCTCCGCCGATACGGTCAGGTGCCAGAGCACGATGGTGGCCCCAATCTCCGAGCACTCTTCGATCGACATCCCTGTTGGCGGCGGGGCATTGAATCCCAGGAAAGCCTTGACCGGCACCGGGGTCGTCTCGTTGAGCGCCCCGCCCCGGTAGGTCATTTGTCCGAAGGGGATGGTGAGAAATACGATGTCCGGCGGGTAGTATTCGTCGTAAATGCGGCGGATCCCATCGCTGACCCCTGATTCGGCGGTGTAGAGCGCGGTCTTGTCGGCAAAGAACTGGCGGTTGGTCTTCGTCTCGAGGCTGGTGTTCTCGAGGCCGGCGAGGCCGATCAAGGACAGGATCAACACCGCGATCAACACCAAAATCAAGGCCGAACCTCTTTCTGAATTTTTCATACTTGTCTCCTAAAACTGGATGGGGTAGTTGCGCAACCCCACCTCACGCGTCAGAAAATGGTAGTGGTACCGTCCGGTCAAAATCTGCCCCGAGTCGGCGCTGTCGCCCATCACCGGCTGGCGGTAGCTGATGCCGGCCCCGCCCGTCTCGGTCGCCTCCTGGGTGCGGAGCAGCATTTCGAAGCGGATGGCGCTGACGGTCTTGTTCTGGAGGGCGGCCCAGGCGGCGGGCCCACTGGGGACGACCGTTTCCACGCCGGTGGCTGGATCTATTTGGATGTAGCTGATCTGCAGGTCCTGGATGTTGGGCAGGACCGGGACCGGTCCCACCATGCGGTTGCCTTCGGCAATGAAATCAGGGGTTGTTGACAGGTCCGCGTCCAGGTTGACCCCGTTGAAGTCGTTGACCATGACCAGGGTGCGGGAGCCGTCGGCTTCGCTGCGTACCAGGAAGAGGGCGAAATTATCGAGGCGCGTTACCGGGGAGTTGGCGGCGTAAGGGTTGGTTTCATTGCTGGTAGGATCGGTGTAATTGCTGGAGGAGAGCAGCCCGGAGCGATAGGCGGGAAACGTGGCCACGGAAAGGCTGGAGTCGGAGGTCACGTCTTCCTTCACCCGGAATATATAAAAGCCGTTGGCGCTGGAAATCATGCCGAAATCGCCGGCATGCCAGGCTCGAACAGGGGTTCCGATGACTGGCTGGATGTTGGTCGTGATCACCGGCACCGTTGCATCCCCGGTAGTGAATTCCCCGGAGAGGTAGGTGATGGCGTTGGGATCGCCTGCGGCGATCATCACCCCATCGGGATAAGCCCCGAGGTTGCCGGGGTTGTAAAGCGGCAGAATGCCGTTAAACTGGGGCACAGCGGCCAGGAAGGAGGAGGTGTTGAGCATGGTCAGCACAGCCCCGGCCTCGCGGCAGGGCTCAACCAGGAACTGGTCGATCCCGCGCGCGGCCTGGTTCATGTCGAGCCGGCGGTTCTCGGTGTTGTGGGTCCGCTGGGTGGCGATCATCACGCTGAAGATGGAAATGAATACCACCACCGTCAGGGTGGAGGCGATCAAAGCTTCGACCAGGGTGAACCCGCGTTTGTTGTTTTGTTTCCTGTTCATAGCGAGGTCCTCACGACGGTGATCTCGATCGGCCAAGGGCCGTTCGGGTCGCCCGCGTTGGTGCTTCCCCCCGTCAGCCAGGCGGCACGCGACCGGATGGTGCAGGTGTCGGCGGTCCAGTTTTCCACGGTGATTATGCGGGTGTAGTCGGCAAAGCCGGGGATCTGGCCGAAGCTCTTCAAGTCGTTCATGCCGGAGAGGGTGTCGTAGGGCTGCCGCATGCAGAACTCGATGCCGTTTTCGGCGAGCTGCACGGCGGTGGCGTAGTAGCGGTTGGACTGGTTGAACTTGATGTAGGCGGAGTTCATGGAAAGGACCCCGATGATCAGAAAGGCCATGAGGGAGACGGCGATCAACAGTTCAATGAACGAGAAACCGGCTTCCTTACCACTGCGGCCCGTTTGTGGCGCCATTGACTCAGGGTAGGTTGATCGACAATAATTTTTGTACATTGAGGCCTCCGAAAGGATAGAAGGTGATCAGGACCCGGTCGCCGAAATCCCCCCCCTTGCGGTGGGGGTTGCGCACGTCGAGGGTCTGTATGCCGGCCATGGTGAATGGTTGGGTGCAGGCGTCGTCGGTCTGATAGACGTAGCCCCGGGAATCGATGGCCAGGTCGAGGGTGTCGTTTTCCACAAAAACCGTGCTCTCCGGCCCGAGGTTAATCGCACGGATGGGATTGGCAACCCATGAAAGGACCCCGCCGATCTGTTGGGCTCGATACATCTCGAACCCCTGAGTGGAAAACTTCATCCGGCAGGGCATGTTTTCCTTAGCAGCGAGCTGTTTCAATTGTTGGTACGAGGTGGTGATGTCGCGTGCGAAGTCGCTCATCGTCCAGCGGTGGCGGATGTTGAAGTTGATCCCGGCTGCCACCATGACTATGATGCTCAGCAACACCATTGTGACCAGCAATTCAATCAACGTGAAGCCCGATCTTTTTCTCATTTTCGGTTTCTCCATTTATTTAAAGCAATATTTATGCCATAAGGCACATTAAAATGAATAAAAAGCCTAAACCGCCGACAGGCGGGGATTATATTGCTTGCATCCAAAATAAAACGGGAAATGATCCGACGACTTATTGGGTATTTATTATACAACTGTGATATGTCATCCACATTCTCCATTCCTGACCCGGAATTGGCGCCATTATTTGTTTTTTTTGTTTAAAAACAGGAAAATAAGCGAAAAAAACAACAAGTTGAGGGCAATTGCCGCAAAAAGTTTGTAGAAATTGAAATTTTGCAGGATTTCCAATGCCTACCGCCCCCTTCACCGTCCCTGTCTGCGAACACCTCGAGGCATTTGCTATCAGGACTTGACTTTAAAGCGCAGGCCGCCGAAAACAAAGGCCAGGGCGTTATAAAACAGGCCAAACAGGACGGCCAGCAGTGCGCAGCCGATAAAGCCGGCAATGCCCCCTATGGCGCCGAAGAACAGTCCGCCCTGGATCTTGCCCCGCATTTCCTGCAGCATCATCGGGAATTGGAATATCCAATCGCCGAAAATTTTGAAAATCCCGAAAGTGGCGCCGAAAATCACCCCGGCGACCAGGCCCAGGCCTCCGAAAAAAAAGATCAAGGAAAAGATACGCACCGACCTGACCAGTATTTCGCCTTGGCCGGGATGCCGTTCCGGCGCTCTGGTGGCCACTTTTTGGTTGGCTCCGCAGAATTTGCAATAGGCGTCGTGCTCCCCCATGCGCGAACGGCAAAATTTGCAAAAAGTCTCGGATTTTTCGTCGGTCGGCTGCTGGATGTCCCGGTCGGCGGCGGGAATTTTTTCTGCCTGCGCCAGCTCCGGCTGCAGCAGCAGCGGCGTCTCTTCGTGGCCGTAGGGATTGGCGGCCTTCCAGGAGCTGCCATCATAGACATACCAGCCACCCGTTTTGCTGCCCAGCATCCAGTAGCGGTTTTCTCCGTCCCGGATCATCATTTTCTTCAATTCGGCCTTCATGTCATCGCCGGATATCTCACCAGCGGCCTGGCGGTCTTTCAGATTTTTATAAAGGTCCTCAATCTCCTTGAACTTTTTGTCGTCCATATTTTTTTCCTCCGAGAGCGACGGTCCTCATTTCACCTGCCAGATACAGAGAACCGCATACAATTATAATTCTTTTTAATTTTTTTGCAACCGCCAGGGCCCGGCAATGGTTCTTTTCGATCAGACAGTTCCTGCCGCGGAAAAAAGGCAGCAGCTTTTCGCATGGCAAGGCGCGTTCCGAACGTGGTTCGGTCAAAATTACATTGGCGGCCAGCGGCAGCAGTTGCCGGGCCATGGCCGGATAATGCTTGTCTTTTAAAACCCCGAAAATAAGTGTGCAGTCGCGGATGCCCTCCTCCCGCAAATACTCCACCAGGACCTTGATGCCGGCGCTGTTGTGGGCGCCATCCAGGATCAGGGGCGGCCGGCCGTTGATCACTTCGATGCGGGCCGGGATGAACATGTTGCCTATGCCGCGGGCCACGGCCGCGGGACTGATCTCCCAGCCGCGCCGCCTCAGTTCATCTACGGCACGAACGGCCACGGCGGCATTAAGCGTCTGGTGCCGGCCTTTTTGAACCACGCGGAAGTGGTATTCAGCAGAAGGCGCGCGGTAGCTGCACAAATAAGCCGCGCCTTTTTTTTCGACCCGCAGCGGCTGGCCGCTGAAAACTTCAAGCAGCGGCGTTTTTTTGGCCCGGGCCTCGGCGCGGATGATTCGCCCGGCGACCGAGTCGGGCGGACAGCCGCTGACCAGGGGCACGTTTTCCCGGGCGATGGCGGCCTTTTCCCGGGCGATGGCGGCCAGGGTCTTGCCCAAAATATTGGTGTGGTCGCTGGAGATATTGGTGATAATCGAAACTTCGGGAACAACCGTGGAAGTCGCGTCCAGGCGGCCGCCCAGTCCCACTTCCAGAACCGCCCAGTCGGTAGCGCGCTTGACGAAATGAAAGAGGGCGGCCAGAAAGAGAGTTTCAAAGAAGGTGGGCAAATTGGCGATAACCCGACTGCTGATCAGCTCCCGGCTTAAGGAGTGCACGGCACTGATTGTCCGGGCGAAATCTTTCCGGGAGATCGGCCGGCCGTCGACCTGGATGCGTTCGCGCACGTCCTGAAGGTGCGGTGAGGTGAATATGCCGACCCGCCAGCCGGCGCTCTGCAGAATGGAGGCGATGAAATGGGCGGTCGAACCCTTGCCGTTGGTTCCGGCTACCTGGATGTATTTGACCGCAGCGGCGTCAAAGGGCAAGCGGGCGATGATGCGTTGGATGTTATCCAGGGATAACTTGCAGTTTTCTCCCTGGATTTTTTTTAAATATTCGCATGCCGCTGCATAATGCATCAACCGCTCGTCACAAAAAGGGCTGCTTAGTTTTCCTGACCTGCTTCGCCTTCTTCGAATTCGTTCTTGGCACCCAGGATGTTGGACGCTCCGTCATAGATCAAGCGCGTGGCTTTTTTCTGGTCCTGCAGCTGCGCGATGACATCCTTGACCCGGGCCAGCTCTTCTTCGATCTTGGCATCGATTATCTCAATCTGCTTTTTGGCTTCCCGGAACGTGGACTCGTAAAACGCTTTGGCCTCGATTTTTAGTTTTTCCATGATTCACCTCATTATTTTTTTATTGTCAGCGGAATGGTCTTCCATACTTTTACGCGGACGGAATTCTTCTGGGCCGGCGAGTATTTCCAGGTTTTGATCAGGTCGGTCAGGATGGTGTTCAATTGGCTGTTGTTGGATTTCTGCAGGATGCGCACCGTTTCCACGTCGCCGTTCTGGTTGATCAGCACGGTGAACATCAGGGTCTGGCTGTTGGGCATGCTGGAGAGGATGGTGGAGGGGATGTTCGGCGATGGAGTGGAAATGGCCACGGGCTGGACATCGGCATCGTTCAGCGGGATGATGTCGCCCTCCTTGACCCTGGCTTGCTCGAGCCGCTTGAGCTCTTCGGCTTTTTTGCGGTCGGCTTCCTCTTTTTTCAACCGCGCCTGCTCTTCCTGCTTTATGCGGTCCGCCTCTTCCTGCAGCAGCCTGGCCTGCTCTTCCTGCTTTATGCGGTCCGCTTCCTCTTTTTTCAAACGGTCGATTTCAGCCTGTTTTATGCGCTTTTCTTCCTGGAGCTTTTTCTTGTCCTCTTCTTCCTTGAGTTTTTTCAAATCCTCTTCCTGCTTCAGTTTCGCGTCATCCAGCATTTTTTGGGTGGCGTCGGGAACGGCGCCGGCTATAGGCGCCGTTTTCCCCAGCGCCTTCGGCTGCATGCCGGACATCTTCTCCTGACCGGTCAACTGCGTCGACGCCGCTGCTTTCATCTCCTCGGCCGGCTTGCTGTCAACGGGAATGACCGGTGTTTCCGGCTTATTGAAAACAAAAAAATACAGGCCGGCGGCCGCAGCCACAATGAAAAGACTTAGCGCAGCAACCCAAGCGGGGAATTTCTTTTTTTCCCGGTCCAATTCCTTGAAAATGGAATCGGGCCTGAAAACCGCTTTTGCGCCAAAGTCGGGTTTTTTCTCGGTCACGGCGATTTTGTCTTCATCAAAACTGATCCGCACCAGGCCCTCGGGTTCGGAAGGCTTGGCGGGAGGAGGTGGGGGCGGGACCGCGACGACTGGTTGTGGTTTTTCAAGCGGCGGCGGCGGGACCGCGACGGTTGGCTGCGGTTTTTCAGGCGGGGGCTTGGGGATCTCACGGGGCCGCGGCTTGGGGGGCAGGGGTTTGAGATCCACTTTGATGCCTTCCCGCTGGATATCGGTTTCGAAAAGGCCATAGATGAAGTGGGAAAGATGCACCGGACCGGAGATGTGATCGTACTTTTTATGAATGAAGACCTCCAGGTCGGCGATCATGGTCGCCGCGTTCTGGTAGCGCTTTTCGCGATCTTTGTTTAACGAGGTAAGGATGATCTTTTCCAGGGCCGGATCGATGTCCGGGTTGATCTCGCGCGGGTTGAGGATCTCCCCGTTCTGGACTTTCTTGAGTACCATCATTTCCGTGGTGTCAAGGAACAGCTTCTTGCCGGTCAGCAGCTCAAACAGGACCACTCCGGCCGAGTACAGGTCGGAACGAAAATCGATGCCGCTCTCACCGCGGGCCTGCTCGGGGGACATATATAGCAGCTTGCCTTTGAGAGCCCCCGACAAGGTCTGGTGTATCTTGATCGTGGCCTTGGAGACCCCGAAATCGGTCAACTTGACGTCACCGCTGTAAGAAATAAGGATATTGGGCGGGGATACGTCACGATGGACGATCTCCAGGGGCCGGCCGCGGCTGTCCTTGGCCTTGTGGGCGTAATTCAGGGCTTCAAGAATTTTGATGGTCAGGTACAGGGAGATCTCTTCGGGAAACCAGCTGTCTCTTTCACGCAACCTGGTCTGAATCTCGCGCAGGTCCTTGCCCAGAACATACTCCATGGCGATGAAATAGTAATTGTCCTTGCGGCCCAGGTCGTAAATCTGAATGATGTTGGGATGCGAAAGTTCAGCCGCGATCTTGGCTTCGTCCACCAGCATTTCGACGAATTTGTCGTCTTCGCCATACCCGGACAGGATCTTCTTGATGGCGATCACTTTTTCAAAACCCTTGACGCCTTTTTTCTTGGCTTTGTAGATCTCGGCCATGCCGCCGCGGGCGATCAAACCGAGCAGGACGTAGTCCCCCACTTCGTTGGGATTGTCCTGGGGCACGGCTTTTTCAGCAGGTTTACTTTCTTTGCTTGCCGCACTCTTTTTGTCTTTAGCATCAGGTTCGGGCTCTTTGTCCTTTTGCAGCGATTCCTCCCCCAATTCGATGATCTCATCCTCGAGTAGTTTTTCTTCTTCCTTGACGATGATTTTTTCGAGGGCTGCCGGCGCCGCTTCCGGTTCAAGCTTCGCTTCAGGTTTGGGCGCCGCTTTTTCGCTGGGTTTGACCTGAGGTTCGCCGGGAGAACTGGGCGGGGCCGCGGGTCGCTTAGGCTTAAGCCCAAGCCCGGAGAGGGTATCTTCGAAACGCCGGGCGATGTCGTCCTCGATCTTGCGCATCTTGTTTTCCGGCATTGACTTTTTTACAGTATGGCGCAGGCTGTCCAGGCTGTCGTTGATACTCTGGGCGCTGGCAGCGGCTTTCCTGCTCTCCTGGACCCGGCCTGTATCGCTGGGCGGGGTGGCAATAAGGGTTGTGCCTGGGTCCGGCTTTTTGATCTCCGGAACAACCTCTTGTTCCTTTTTCAACAGCACGGTTTGGGCCGGGTCGGCTTGACGCGGTTTTTCTTTTTTCGGCTGAATATTCGGGGCCGGCTGCTCGCCGCCCAGGTCAATCTTGAATTCGGGCACTTTCTCGATTTTTTGTATGATATCTCCAAAGATATCAGCGGAACTCAACTTGCCAGATTCATCATCAGCGAATTTCGGGGCCGGGATCTTGGCCGTATCGAACACCGGGATCTGGGTGGTGGCAGCCGAGGTGATCGTTCCCAGATCGCTGGCCGACAGGTTCAACAGGTCCAGCACCCGATTTTTGAATTTTTCCTTTTCCAGGGGCTTTTCAAAAAAATCGTCGGCCCGATACTGGGTAATGGCTTGATGCTTGTATTCCACTCCTTTATAAATTGCGCTAATAATGATGATCTTCATGCCGGGATGATCCTGGGCCACGGCCAAAGCCAAGTTGAAACCGTGAAAACGAGGCAGCATGGCCGCAGTGATCATCAGATCGAATGGGCGGCTGTTCAGGAGCCGCTTGGCCATCTCGCCTTCGCTGGCCACCGCAATTTCAAATAGCGGCGGTTGAAAAAGTTCCTTTATGACATTTATGGTTGACTCGTCGTATTCCACCAGCAAAATGTTCTTGGTCATATGCATCTCCTGTTAACCTTACCACTGCACATTCCGGTACAGGCGGGTTTAAAATCCACCCCTACTGCATCCATTTCCCGGCGTATTTTTCAAAATTGCGTATTTTATCCTTGACCTTCCAGGGAATGGGCATCAGTATCATGGTTAGCAAAAAGGCGCTGACAAAGAAATGAAAAGTACGGGCAAAAGGCATACCGAGCAAAGTGATGACCAGGCCGAAAATAGCAATGACTTCGGCAAATGACAGCAGAACGATATCGATAGTCCGCCAGCGCTGCAGCAGGGCGGTAAGGGTGAAATCATCCCTAACCAGACGCGGAGAAAAATAAATGGTCTTGCGCACGGCCAGAATCATGATGATCAGCACGATGGACAGGATGTTCAAGACGTTCCAGGCCTCGCGGACTCCCCTGCTGGTCAGGAAACTGCCCTTATGCAGATAGGCGATCAAGGTATAGGCGACGATGGAAGCCAGCAGGGACAAGCTGACGATCATGGTCAGCCTTGACTCTTTGCGGATGACTTCCCTCTCCACTTTTTGTTTTTCAAATTCTGCGATCATGGAATTGATTTACCATATAATTCCTGTATTTGTCAACAATCCCCTTGATTAAAAAAAAGGGGCGAAATTTGTGCCGCGCCGGGAGCAATAAACTCACCCCGTCCCCATTCTCTTGGGAAGAAAAAGGGCAGGAGCTTTTCCCTCTTCCGCCTCCCCTCTCTTTCGAAAAGAGAGGGGTCGGGGGTGAGTTTTTTTATTGACTTTCATGCGATTTCTGTTATAAATCTGGCATCATGTGCGGCTTATTGGGAATTTATTCGACGGACGCGGTGATCGGCAAACTATATAACGGCTTGCTGACCCTGCAGCACCGTGGGCAGGATTCGGCCGGCATCCTGACCTACGACGGCCATTATCACTTGAAAAAAGGCAACGGATTGGTGCGCGACATTTTCGATGAGCACAACACCGCCCGTTTGAAAGGCCATATCGGCCTCGGCCACACCCGCTACCCTACCGTGGGCGAGGGCTCGGTGGAAGATGCCCAACCATTCTGGATCAACCACCCCTACGGTATTGCCGCGGTCCACAACGGCAATGTTATGAATTTTTTGGATTTGAAAAAAGAGCTTTTCGAAAAATCCCATAAGATCATCAATTCCGATTGCGATGTCGAAGTGATCCTGAATATTTTCGCCGAAGCACTGGAAAAAACGAGCCGTCGGGACGTTTCTCCTGAAAGCGTTTTCAGCGCTGTCCGCCATGTTTTCAAGCTTGTGAAAGGAGCCTATTCAGTCGTGATCCATATCGCAGACAGGGGCATGGTGGCTTTTCGCGATCCTTATGGAGTGCGCCCGCTGCTGTTCGGCGTCGACCGCCAGCAGATCGTCCCCGGCTACGCCTTCGCTTCCGAGAGCGTCACCCTGGATCTGCTGGGTTTTTCCGAGATCAGGGACGTGCAGCCCGGCTCGGCCATATTCATCGATCAGAACCGCAATATCCATGAAAAAAAACTACAGACGGCACCGTTCAAACCCTGCATTTTTGAATACATCTATTTCGCCCGCCCCGATTCCTACCTGAACAAGATCAACGTCTACCAGGCGCGTGTCGACCTGGGCAAAAAATTGGCCCGCGTCATTCAAAAAAGCGGGCTGCAGATCGATGTGGTGGTTCCCGTACCCGATTCGTCGCGGCCGGCGGCCATCGAGATCGCCCGCCTGCTCAAGCTCAGATACCGGGAAGGCCTGGTGAAAAATCGTTATATAGGCCGGACTTTTATCATGCCCGGCGACCAGATGCGCGAAAGATCGATCCGCCACAAGTTGAACCCTATTGCCGACGAGTTCCTCGGCAAGAACGTGCTGATCGTGGACGATTCGATCGTCCGCGGCAACACCTCGCGCGCCATCATCCAGATGGTGCGCCAGTCCGGCGCCAAAAATGTTTATTTTGCTTCCTATTCCGCTCCCCTGACCAATCCCTGCGTCTACGGCATCGACATGCAGACCAAGGCGGAATTCATCGCCAGCAACGCCAGCGCCGAGGAGATTGCCGTCAAGATCGGTGCCGACCGGGTGCTGTACCAGAATATTCACGACATGGAACAGGCGGTCAAGAGACAGAATCCCGCCATCCGCTCCTTCTGCAAGGCTTGCTTCTCGGGCCAGTACCCCACCGGAGACGTTTCCAAAAGCTATCTGGAGCAGATCGAAGCAGAGCGGGAGCAATACAAGCTGAATCAGATGGAACTGGGGCTCAAGTATTGATGAACAGCCATTTGCCGATCTCCGGGACCTTGAGCGAATTAGACTTTGCCTCCATCCTGGCTTTGATGAACAGCCAATCGCTGGACGGGAAGTTGAAGATCGCCACGGCGCGTTTCAGCAAGACGCTGTGGCATGGAAAAGGCCGCATCGTCTTTGCCCAATCCAATCTGGCCGAGGATTCCTTTGGCAGGTTCCTGCTGGGCCGCGGCATCATTGACCAGGCGCTTTTCGAAAAAAGCCGCCGCCGCATGCAAAAGAACAAAACCCGGCACGGCCGGGCCTTGCTGGAAATGGGGGTCTTCACTCCCGAGCTTTTATGGACCGAGGTTGCTGCCCATTTGCGCGCCATCGTCTTTTCGCTTTTCACCCTGCGCACAGGCAAATACGACATCGGCGCGCTGCCCGAAAACGAAAGCGAGAACATCGTTCTCGATGTTCCGGTTCCGGAAGTGATCCTGGAAGGCATCCGCAGCATAGAGGATCAGGAGTTCATCGAGAGCAGATTCGCGGAAAACAATGTGCTTTATCCTGCTCCACCCATAAGCCACTTCCCGATCGCCCTGAAACCTTTTGAAACCCACATCCTTTCCCTGGTGGCCGAAGCCACGCCTCTGGCCGCTGTCGTCCAAAAGAGCGAACTGCTCCGTTTCGACACCCTGAAGATCCTCTACTGCCTGCTCAAGCTTGAACTGATCTGCAACCGCAAGCAACCAACCCGTCAGCCCACGCCCCGCTCCATCCAGCAACTGCCGACCACCTTCACCTCTTTTGATGAGACACTTCAGTATTACAACGCCAAATTCGAATACATCTACCGGGTGCTGTCCAAGGAGATCGGACCGGTGGCCCACTCCATTCTGTTTGATTCCATCACCGCCATCCAGGAATCCATCCACCCCTGTTTCCAGAACCTGGAGATCCGCGGCAACGGCCGCATCGATGAAAAATCGGTCATGAAGAGCATTTGGTACGAAAATTTCAATGAGAACAGCAATGAGTTCCTAAAAGGACTTGAGGAAATCCTCTATGCCGAGATCTACGCGGTGAAACGCCATTTGGGCAAAGACCATGAAAAGTTGATCTTGCGATGGATCAGGGAATCCGGAAATTGATCCGTTTGCGCCAGCAGCTGGTTTTTCTGGCTCTGCTGTTCATCCTTATGCTCCTGCTCGGTTGATGAACCCCATCATCCAGATCCTCGGGCCTACCGGCGTGGGCAAAAGCCGGGTGGCGTTGGCCGTGGCGCGGGAATTCAACGCCGAGATCATATCTGCTGATTCGGTCCAGGTTTACAGCGGCTTCGACATCGGCACCGACAAGATCAGCCCGCAGTCCCGTCGGGAGGTCCCCCACCACCTGATCGATATCATTGAAGATTGCTCCCAGTTCAATGCCAGCAAATTCCTGGATCTGTCCTTTGCCGCCGCGCAGGGGATCCTCGCTCGCGGCAAGATTCCGCTGGTCTGCGGCGGGACCGCCCTCTACCTCAGGGTTATGATCCGGGGCATATTCCCAGAAAGCAAGAACCAGGCCCAGCGCCAGCAGTTGAAAAGTGAAGCTGCCAGCATTGGCTGGGATGCCCTGCGGCGGCAATTGGAAAAGATCGATCCCCCCTATGCCAAAAAAATCGGACCTAACGACAAGGTGCGCCTGGTCAGGGCACTTGAGATCTATCGCAACAGCGGGCTGCCGCCCAGTGAGGCTTTTCGACTCAGCCGCTCGCCGTTCGCCGCCCATTGCTTTATCCGCATCGGGCTCCAGGTCGATCGGGACTTACTATATAAGAACATCAGCCACCGCGTGGACAGGATGCTGGCCAACGGCCTGATTGACGAGGTCAAGAAACTGCTCGAAAGCCACCCCCCCTCCTGTCCTCCCTTCCGCTCGCTGGGCTACAAGGAAATCCTGTCATACTTGCACGGCGAAACAGACCTGGCCACGGCCAGGGAACTGATCCAGTGCCATTCGCGGCAGTTCGCCAAAAGACAGCTTTCCTGGTTCCGTCAGGAAAAAGACATCGAGTGGTTCGCTGCCGAGGACACGGCGGCCATCATGGAGTTCATAAGAAAATGCCTGTCGAAAAAGCCATAACCTGCGGCTGGTTTTCCGGCCAGCAGCATGAAGCGGAGATCACGGCCAGCATGGCTGAACTGCAGGCGCTCTGCCGGACGGCGGGAGCGGCAACGGTCGGACAGCTTTGGCAGAAAAGACCGCTTCCGGACCGCCGTTTTCTGATCGGCTCAGGCAAGACCGAGGAGATCAGGAGCCTGATCGAATCGGTCAGCGCCAACCTGGTTGTTTTCTTCAACGTTCTGAGTACCATGCAACAGCGCAATCTGGAAGATTTTCTGGGAGTCAAAGTCATTGACCGCAGCCGCCTGATCCTGGATATTTTCGCCAATCGCGCCCGCAGCCAGGAAGGAAAACTGCAGGTTGAACTGGCCCAGCTCCTCTACTTTCTGCCCCGCCTGACCGGCAAAGGCATCGCCTTGTCCAGGCTAGGCGGCGGTATCGGCACCCGCGGTCCCGGTGAAAGCAAATTGGAAACCGACCGCCGTCTGATCAAAGTGAAGATCGCCCGCATACGGCAGAAATTGAAAGCCGTGATCAAAAACCGGGACCTGCAGCGCCAGAACCGCCGTTCCCTGCCGGTGCCGCTTGTTTCTCTGGTCGGCTACACCTCGGCCGGGAAATCAACGCTGTTCAATGCCCTGACCGGAGCAGACGTCTTTGTTTCAAACAAATTGTTTTCCACTCTCGATCCCCTGCTGCGCCGGGTCAATCTCCATAACCTCCATCCCGGCTACTATTACATTTTATCCGACACGGTCGGCTTCATCCGCAGCATGCCCACTGAGCTCTTCATTTCGTTCAAAGCCACCCTGGAAGAGGTGCGCCAGGCCGATATCGTCCTGCACGTGGTCGACTTGACCACTCCCGACTGGCCCGGCCAGAAAAGCGAAGTGGAAAAAGTACTGCGCCAGCTTGACATCGGTCAGGAAAAGATCGTCACCGTGTTCAACAAGATCGATCTTCTGGACGACCGGGAGAACCTGCTGGCCAGAGAAAATCCCGGCGAGCTGTACATTTCCGCCGCTGAAGGCTCAGGTATAGACGCTTTGCAGGAGGAAATCTTCAAGCGCTATTTCGGCGACTATGAATTCTGCACCATCGAGGTAGCCGATGAACAGCAACTGGACGCTTTGAGCAACTGGGCCATTGTTTTGGAAAAAAACCGGACCGCCGATGGCTTCCAGGCCGGCGTTTTATGTTCACTTGGAAAAATGTTACAATTCAAAGAAAAGCACGGAGGTGTGATCCGATGAAAGCCATTTTGCCGGCGGCGCTCATCCTGTTGACCATCGCCTGCGGCGGTGTGAAGCCCGTAAAAATCGATTTCCATCTGCCGGTCCTCCAGAGCAGCGATTTCAGCGATGCTTATTTCCGCCAGGGCTGGGATCAACTGCAAAAGGGCGACAGCAACGCGGCCTACAAATCTTTCCAACTCAGCGAAGTGCGCCTGGACAAAAAACAGGCGGCATTCGGCTACGTTTTCCTGGCTCGCAAAAAATACAGCGCGGCTTCAGCCCAGTTCGCTCTAGCCCTGGAAACGAATCCTGAAAATTTGCAAGCCCAAATGGGCATGGCTACCATCCATGAATTTGAGGGCGACAACGCCGCAGCTTTCCAAATATACGGCAAACTGCTGGCCTGGGCCCAAGACGACGCCTGGATCAAACTGAAGTACGAATACATTAAATCCAGCGCCACGCAAAGATACCTTCTGGAAGCGGATAAGGCAAAAAATATTGACAAGGCGAAATACATCAGAGCTCTTGAACAGGCGGCCTGGTTTTCTCCCGACCTTACCGCCATCACCCTGCAGATCGCCGACCATTATTACGGCGAAAATGAGTGGCAGCGCAGCCTGCCTTTTTATGAGGCAGTGCTGGAAAAGGAAGCCTACAACGAGGTAGTGCTGCTGAAGCTGGTCGCCATATATGAAAAAAACGGGAAATTCGATATGGCCCTGATGACCCTGGACCGCCTGCTGGCCATCAAACCCGGCGATCCCGTTTTGGAATCCGAAAAAAAGCGTATCCGCGACCGCTTCCAGGAAATGAATTTGCCTGAGAAATTTAAAAGGATCTTCTTTAAGACCGAGATCAACCGCGAGGAACTGGCGGCCCTGATCGGTTATTATTTCGAGCCGTTCATCCAGATGGAGCGGGCTCCCGAGATCATCACCGACATTGACGGTTCTTTCGCCAGGGAATATATCATCAAAACCTGCACCAGCGGCATTATGGGCACCAGGCCCGACCACACTTTCGACCGTTTCTCCACTCCCGACCGGGCTACGTTCGCCGTGATTCTCAACTCCCTGATCAATTATCTGGGGAAAAATAGGCACACACTGCGCTTCACGCCGGCGGCAGACAGAGTGGCCGGCGCCGACCTCTCGCCCCTGCATAAAAATTACGATACCATCGCTTTCCTGGTCAATGCCCAGATCCTGCCGCTGGATACGGAAAATAATTTCAATCCCACCCGCCCGGTCTCTCCCGCTGACGTGATCAACGCCCTGAAAAAAATACTGAACAGTATCAGGGAGTAATAAAAAGAAAGGCAAGAGGGGCTATGATATTCTACAGGAACGCAGAATGCGGATGATATGTGTAGGGGTTCAATACGGATATCGTTGAGATCATATTGAACCCCTACATCACGCCGCCCTTTTATCAGAAGTGAAAATAGTGAACTATCTGCCGCTGCGCATATCCTCCATGGAAAGTTTGTCTTTTTTAGTGTATCCGGCCGGAACCGCATAGATTCCAGCCGGCGCGGGTTTCTGGGTGATCTCCACAACCTGGCTGGTCACGTTGAGCTTGCTGCCCATCATGTCCATGGTCATTTCCGAAGCCACCTGGTAGCCGTTGATTTTCATCAGTTCGCCGATGGCCGCGTCGTCCATGAAGCTCATCTTGGAAACATTGGCATACATCTTGGCAAACATCTTCCAGTCAAAGGGAACATCGGTGGTGGCCCAGACCTTCATTTTCATTTGCATCATCATCATGCTCATCTCCACATCGTAGCCGCTGCAGCTCCACTTATTGACTTTCTTAGTCTGGCCGTTGGCTGCAACCTTGACCGTCACCTTCATCATGGACACCATCGAAGCGGCTTCCTTGGGCAGCAATATGGACATGTCCAGGGGCAAGGCCGTTTCCACGTAAGTCTTGTCCTTGGGATTGACGATGAACATCATTTTTTTGTTCATGTCCATGATCATGATCTTGTCACCGGTTTTGTTGACCAGCTGGTTGTTGCCCACCCATTGCTCCATGACCTCATCTTTGGCCGGTTGTTCCTTACCCATCATGGTGAAAGCATCGGTATGGACGTTGGTTTTGATATACACGTCGGCCGGCAGCATGAGCGCGATGACCAATACAAGGATAACCGTAAATAAAACTTTTTTCATTAATCCTCCTTAAAAATGCCATCATAACCACTTGGCCCTTGCTTGTCAAGTTCCCTCCGTTTGCAAAACCTTGGTTGAGGCACCTGCCTATATCCGGTTTTGACACCCCCGTTTGATATCAGGAAGAGGAAGGAGTGGTATGCATTGACAGAGAACATGTAATGAAGCATAATTTTTCTCAAGGAGCAGCCATGACCATGGAAGACATTGCCTCTTATCTGCGGTCCATCCGCAAAGACGTTTTCTTCATCAATTGCGATGTGCTGGAAACCGAGCGTTTCGACAACAAGGACAAGGTCACCTGGGTGGAGATCGTCAACCCTGAATTCACTTCACTTTGTCCCAAGACCGGCCTCCCCGACTACGGTATCATCCGCATCAAATACATGCCTGAAAAATTGATCGTCGAGTTGAAATCCCTGAAGTATTATTTCCTGCAGTTCCGCAACACCGGAATCTTTTATGAAAGCCTGACCAAGCTTATCCTGAAACACCTGGTTAAAAGGGTCCAGCCCCTGGAGATGACCGTAGAAGCCGAATTCACCCCGCGCGGCGGCTTAACGACAAAAGTAATATCAACTTACAAGAAATAGCCCTTCGTGATTGGTGATTCGTAATTCGTAAATCGCAACAGCAAGAGGTCGTACTATTGCTATCTTTCTCTTCCGGCTTTACGACTCACGAATTACGAATTACGGAGCTCTTGTTATAGCTCTCGCGCCAGCCACAGTTTTTTGCCGCGGCGATAATAGAACGTGATCAAAGCCAGGTTGACCAGCTCAAAACCAAGAAACCAGGCCAATATTTCCCTGTAGGGGATCGCCGCATGGGTAAAATGATGCCAATAATATATTCCCACCGGCCGGATCAGAAAGATCATCCCGGCCACCAGGTAGATCATGCTCCAAAGCATATAGGATATCCCCTGCTTGGAGACGATCACGTGTTCGGGAGACAACGGATTCGTCTCGTTGGTCTCGATGCCGAGCACCAGGGAGAGAATGGTCAGGAAGACGATGGCCGGGGTCAGGAACACAAGGGCGATGACGCGGGTAAAGGCATCGAAATGCAGGGCCAGATCGCCAACGGCATACAGGGCGAAGCCGATCAGCAGCAGCGGCACCAGGTGGAACCAGAGCTTGAAGTGGTAAAATTTTTCCTTGACCAAGGGGGAGCTAAAGATATGCGCCAGACCGGGTCCTTCACCGGGGATGGAGGTGAAGGTGAAGCGTGAATTCAAGCCGGCCACGATGAAGAGCGCCATGACCAGGTTCAGGTAAGACACGAAATTCTTCACCGACGGGTGCGGCAGGGGGATCATCTTCATGTTAATAACGAACACAGCCACCAGGGCGCCGACGATGAGCAGCTTCTGCCTTGTGCCGGCTGAGTAGTTCTCGACCAGCTCGGTGCGGTACTCTTCAAACTCGAAATACTTAAAAAAGAAATCGATTTTTTCCTTGCGCTTGGCATAGGGGATCTTGTAAAGGTCCTGGTAGAAATTGAGGTGCTCTTCGCCGCTGAGTTTGTAATAGAGAAAAGGCTGGTCGGGAACATAAGCGATCAGCTTTTTCAACTCGTGCTGCTCGCGGTGATACGGCTTGCCGTCGATGGTGATACTGCCACCGTCTGAGGCCAGCAGTCCGGCCAAAATCTTCAGGGTGGTGGTTTTACCCGCCCCGTTCGGCCCCAGCAGGCCGTAAATTTCCCCGGCGGCCAGGGAAAAAGAAACGTCCTTCAGGGCTTGCCGTTTGCCGAATTTTTTCTGCAGGTCGTGGATGTCAAGCATGGCGTCATTGTAGCATAGAAGCGCGAAACAAGACGAGGTACGACGCTCAAGAGATTAAGACAGGTTCGATGTTCGACGTTCGATGTTTAAAGAAATAGGCGAGATCAGTTTACGGCGGAAGGTGGACGGCAGACGGCAAGAAACTGACTTGTTCCCTGTACCCTGGCCCCTATCCCCTGTACCCTGGCCCCTATCCCCTGTACCCTATTTTTCAGTGAACGTCCAGACACCGATCTTATCCAGCGAATCAGGCCTCAGCCCCCTAAATCGAGAACCGGCCTGTCGTGACGAGTGACGCGTGACAAGGAAGAGAAAAAAGGATCAGGGTAATGCCTCACCCCCTGCCCCCTCTCCTAAAGGCGAGGGGGAATAGCCTATAGGGTTTGATGAATCTTTGTTTCCTTCGTTCGGGTCATTTGGTCATTGGAACTTGGAATTTATTTGGAATTTGGTGCTTGATGCTTGGAATTTTATGTCAGGCGGGAGGGTTTCACCCCCTACCCCCTCTCTTTGAAAAATAGAGGGGAAAAGGTCCTATTCGACGCCCCTTCTCCTTTAGGGGAAGGGGTCGGGGGATGGGGCCTTTGTACCTGGCCTCACCCCCTGCCCCCTCTCCTAAAGGCGAGGGGGATTAGCCTATAGGTTTTGATGAATCTTTGTTTTCTTCGTTTGGGTCATTGGAATTTGGTGCTTGTTTGTGATTTGGTGCTTGCGATTTGGAATTTAAGAAGGGCGACCATCCGCCAGGCGAAGCGCCGGCGGATCCGCCCCTATGGCCATCCCTTGACTAATTCCTCAAAAAGCAGCACTTGTCTGGCGTCTGCGGGCTTATATAGGAACGGCTCCAGGTCACGCATCAAAAGCTTGAGATCGAGTTCCGCGCAACGCCGGAGCAGGGCGGCCCTGAGCCCCTGCTGATCCGCGATGCCGGCTCGTTCCTGCAAATAGCCGGAATCAGGCTTGGCCTTGCCGGCCAGGAACATGGCGTCGAAAAAATCCCTGCCCATGGCGCGCTTGCGTGTCAGGATGGTGTGGTATTTCTGCGCCAGTAGTACGGAAGCCGGGACAACGCTGATGCCGGCGACCACATCGAACTTGCTGATGACCACCCTTTCCGGCTCGTACAGAAACTGCTGCGGCTCGGCGTCCAGCTTGATGAGAAATTTTTCTTCTTTGTGCCCGGAAAGCCTCAGAGCGAAAAGCAGTCCCGTGAACTTGATATCAGCGCTGAAAGCTCCTTTAAAAGAAGTATCGGTTTCAACAGCGTACCCTTCCAGGACCAGCTTCCTGGCCACATCCCGGACCAGGGCGCTGAAATCCGCCCGCTTTAGACCGCAGTTGTCGAAATCGAGATCCTCGGAAAACCTGGGCAAGCCATGCACGACATGGATGGCCGTTCCGCCCATGAATACCAGCTTCTGTCCATAGCGGCCGCGGAAGACGGCATCGAGTACCTTGTACTGCAGATACTCGCGCAAGAGGTTGCGCTTCAAATGACGCAGGTTTTCCGGGAAGAACGATTCGATCTGCTTAAGTTCAAGCATGGGTGATATACTTCCAAAAATCAGCGGTCCGGCGCTGCAGGGACTTCTGGCCGAACAGGGCCAGATACCCGTTCATTTTGCCGCGGTCCATGAGCTTGATGAAAGCCCCGCCATCCACGCGCATGCCGGCAAAATTCGCCGGGTCGCGGAGTTCGCTCTTGACATAAAGCAAATCCAGGAACGCCTTTTCCGGCTGGGCGATCTTGAACGTCTTCCCTCCGTGGCGCCTGATCTCAAAACCGAAAAAAAGCCGGGGATGGATGGTCCGGTAAAGGAATTCCCCGATCGTTGTCGAAAAACGGCTGGTTTTGCGGGTGGACGCGGAAGTGATGGCGAAGACGCTTTCGGGAATGAGACCGTAATAGGAAAGCGCCATCTCGAAAGAAACATAGGACGGAACGTAAATGCGGTTGGCAATCTCAAAGAGAACCCGCTCATCGAGGTCCAGGCTTGAGAAAACATAGTGCCCCTTGACTACTTTTTTGATATAGCCCTTTTCCTGCCATTCGTTCAAGCGGCGGCGATGGAACCCCGGCTCCGCCTGGCGGATATCGGCAAGCGAAAACACGGTGAAATTATTCAGGGCTTTCTGAAATTCTAAATATTGCATTTGTTTCTCTAAAATGCTATTTTTAGCACTTATAAGAAATATAACATAAATAGGTTACAGATTTCAATGTCTTAGACAAAAAAGTAGATGGGTAGAAGGGTAAATGGGTATATGGGTTAAGAAATCGGTGCACGGTATACGGTGGACGGTTTACGGTGAAGAGAAACGCAATAGTTCGATTCCTATACAGTTCCCCATCAACACTTATACTCATCAACCCATCAACGATTTCTGTTTTCTCAGTTTGGGTCATTTGGTCATTAGTGTTTGGTGCTTATTTGGAATTTGGAATTTTATACCCCCTAAAGGGGGCACGAACCCTCCCCTACATCAAGCCGGCATATTCAAACTCACCCCCGATCCCCTCTCTTGAGAAAAGAGGGGGCGAAGCCCTTTGTTCGGATTGAATTCAACTCCCTTCTCCTTTAGGGGAAGGGTTGGTCCGCCAGCGCTTCGCTTGGCGGATGGGGCCATGATATTTTGC
>Ga0180009_10000808_pt1 | contig 40309 bp, 38 predicted proteins | sample OS_PC_MetaG_FD_123537 | JGI IMG/M metagenome (GOLD analysis project Ga0180009, IMG submission 123537) | Groundwater microbial communities from the Aspo Hard Rock Laboratory (HRL) deep subsurface site, Sweden - OS_PC_MetaG | ecosystem: Environmental > Aquatic > Deep subsurface > Groundwater...
ACTTATTAGAGAGCGAGGGCGAGTTCCCGGGCTATGATCTCCACTGTTTCAACATTTTCCTGAGTCAGGGACTCAGTTTGTTCCGTTCTTTTGATGTTTATCACTCCGCGGGCTTTGCCGTTTTTTATAAAGGGCACGCTCATGCCGGAACTGATATTTTCGTATTTTTTCATGCCGCGGAAATGTTTGTCGGAATTCACGTCCACCTCGCCTTTGATAAGGACGGAGGCCATTGTTTTCGCGGCTTTCCCGCTGACTCTTTCGCCGACGACGACTTTTTTTCCGATGGCGTCGTGCTTGTTGCTTCCGGCGGCCGCCGCGACGGTGAGATTTTTTCCGTCATCATCCACGAGCATAATGGAGCCTCCGTCGGATGAGAGAATGGCGCATATCGAGGAGAGGCAGAATTTTAAAAGGTATTCGGTTTTTTCCCCAAGATTTTTTACCGTGATGACTTCAGTGTGATTCATGAGCCCCTCCTTATAAAAACAGGTTTCGCCAATACAACCACCTTCATATTCTACATAAAATTATCTGAATTTGCCATAGAGCTGTTCCCTCTATGGCGCTATTGTCCGCGGGAGCATCCGTTTTGTATACTAAAACGATGAACGCTGACACTCTGATCATTATCTTAGCGCTGATGTTTTTCGCGTGGGGCTTTTTCAAAGGGGCTCTTCGTGAGATATTCAGTCTGCTGGCCTTCGCGGCGGCTTTTTTCTTTTCCGCGCCCCTGACCGCCTTGCTCCTGCCGGCCTTTAAACACGATCTCGGCAATTATGTGCTGATCCAGTCCGCCGGGCGTGTTGTGCTGTGGTTCATTCTCTATTTCGTTATAGTCCTCATCGGAAAATTTGTAGAATCCCGTTTTTTGAAAAAGGCCGCGCTGCGTTTTGCTAACAGGGCCCTCGGCGCCGCCATAGGTTTTCTGAAAGCCGCGATCCTGTCCCTTGCCCTTATGTGGTCAGTGGACGTGTTCATCTCTCTGACAGGATCCGCCACGCCTGATATATTCAGTAAATCTCGGATGTATAAGGCCGCATCCAAAAAAAATATTTTCATGAAAACAGAGAAGGTCGCGGAGCTGACAAAGATGATCGCTTTGGCAAAAATAGCGCGGCAATCCCTGCCTGAAGTTCAGGGGAGTATCCCCGGCGGACTGGATATTAACGATATAGACCTGTCACAGATGGCAAAAGTACTGAAAGGCGTTGATCCCGGAGAGATAGAAAAACTGCTGAAGGAGATGTCCTCGACTTTGCCGGGTTTGGACTTGCCCGCGGACATGGATATCAAAAAAATACAGAAACTTGTCTCGGATATGAACAGGGAATCCGTGAACAAAATACGCCAGGCCGCTAAATAGATCTGTGCCGATAAGAAAAGAATCCGCCGCCGGCTTCGCCCGTCTTTTGGAAGTGTCGCGCTCGGCAGCGGCGCTAAGCGGGGCGGGATGTTCAACGAACGCGGGCCTGGCCGATTTCAGGGGCGCCAAAGGTTTGTACAATTCGGGTAAATACGACCCGCAGAAATTATTTGATATAGACGAGTTTTTGAAAGAGCCCGGATATTTTTACGATTTTGCGAGGGATTTCATACAGCAATTTAAAAAAATAAATCCGACTTTCACCCATCATTTTTTCTCGGAGCTGGAGAAAACGGGAAAACTCAAGGGGATAATAACGCAGAACATAGACGCCCTGCATCAGAAAGCGGGGTCGGTCAATGTTGTCGAACTCCACGGCAGTTTCTGGACGAGCCGCTGCATGTCCTGCGCGAGAGAATACAGTTATTCCGAGATGGAACCGAAAATATTGAGCGCGGAAGTGCCGCGATGCGGCTGCGGCGTGGTGATAAAACCGGATATCGTTTTTTACGGCGAAGGTGTAAAGCGCCTCGGAGAATCAGTAAAACTCGCCTGCGAAAGCGACTTGTTCATCATAATAGGTTCTTCTCTGGAAGTCTATCCCGCGGCGGCAATTCCCGATTCCGCGTACGGTAAAATAGTCCTTGTGAACAAAGGCCCCGTGAACATAAAAGCGGAACGGTTGTCTTTGGATGTCAGCGACGATCTGGATGATTTTTTCATGGCCGTCGCCGACGAACTCGGAATCTCAATCCAATAATATCCAATACCGGCAGAGATATCCGTAGACGGCCGCTCACGTATGCGGTTCGCTGCCAATTCGCTCGGGACACGGGGCAAAACCCCTCGCTCATATGGCCCGCTCCGGATACCATCTGCCGGATTGTTTCGTTTGGTTAAATAAAAGTGCGGACGGTGAGAAAAGTTTTTTTGTTCTTTTTAACCTGCACCCCGCCCAGGATCTTTTCGCCGATATCGGCTCCGAACTTGGTTTTCATATTCAGCCGCAGATTGTGAGTGCCTTCTTCGGCGGGGATACGGCAAATGGCGATCTCCGAGCCTAATGTCCGCCAGGATCTGATATCCGCCTGTTCTGTCGCGGCGGAAAGAGCTCTCAGTCCGCCGCCGACGAGCATGCCCATGGTCTTCCCCCTGCTTTTTTCGGCGGATTTTTCGGCTTCTCTGGCGAGCACGTGTTTTATCCAGGCTCTCGCGATGGATTTAGCGCGTATGCGGTTTATACGGTCTTTCAGGCTCTTGACGGCGGCGGAAGTTATATCGGATGTTTTTTCCGTTTTAAATTTTTTTCCTTCGATTTCAACATTTAAGTAAGCGCAGCTGTAAGGGGGCTGTGTGTATTCGGGGAAGGATACGCTGAAAGTTTTTTTTGAGGCGAATCCTCTAGCCGCCGAGTTTGCCGCCGCGAATTTCTTTTGGTCATCGCCGCTTGTTTTTATGCTTTCCGCGTGAGCCCATCCTTCTCCGAAAGAGACTTCTATTTTGCGGCCTGTTTTCACCGGGGCGGGGCCGTTGATATGGACAACGATTATTTCCTCTCTGGATGCAGGGCTGATTTCGTTCTGTTCAAGAGAGTATTTCTCTTTAATCCTTTGGGCGTCGTCCTGGAAGCCCATATTGACCGCGGCCGCATAACAGCCCGTGATGAGGCCTCTCGGCGGTTTTGCGCCTTTTTTCTCAAAAGCCGCAATGGCGTTTTTATAATCTATGAGGGCGCCATTGCTGTCTCCGGCTGATTCCCTGACGATGGCTGAAAAATATAAGGCACCGGGCCTTATTTCCTCATCCCCCGCCGAGCCGCCGTTCACGCTGATAGTTTTGAAGAAATGATCGAGCTGCCTTATCTCAACCATGGCGCTGTTTTCCTCGCCCATTGCGGCGTAATTAAGGGCTTTGATCAGATAGATCATGGCTATCTCATAATCTTCTCCGTCATAAGCTTTCTGGGAATCGTTTATCAGAAGAGAAGCGCCCTCGGCAGTGAGGCTTTTTGTGTAGAGCTGTTCCGCAAGCATTTTGGCCTTTTCGAAGGCCGCGTTGCTCTCTTTGTATTTTCCGGCGAGGTGCGAGAGCATGCCCGAGTCCAGAAAATAGAGAAGGGTGTCCTTGGAAGGATAATATTCCTTACGGTTTGTCTCTATATCCTTAAGGGCGGATTCATAGCGCCCTCCGGCGGATTCGGCGTTTATCTTAGCGTAAAAATTCTTTCCGGCGCATCCGTAAAGGACAGACAGCGCCGCCGTAGCCAGATATAATTTGAGCCTGGTTTTCAACGGTTAAAGGCCGAACTTGGAACGCTTGACGAGCTTTTTGATTTTCTTCTGTCCTATCCAGACCTTTTCGTTGCTTTCCATGTCAATGAGTTCCAGCTCGATCTGATAATAGCGCAGTGTTGTCTTTCCGGCGCTGTCCAGTATGCTGTTTATGCCGCCCTGGAGCATGAAGTCCGCTGCTTTTTCCTTGAAGAACGCTTTGGCGTCTCCGGAGAATTTCTGCTGTTCGGCTCTTTCCTGTCTTATTTCCTCTCTCGCGGCGCCTCCGGCGACAAAGGTCACTTTGCCGGAATTGATGAGCTCTCTTTCCATGTCTTTCACGAAAGTGTCTGTGGCGATATGTTCGCTCGACATGTTTTTGACAGTGCCGACGATCACTCTGGGTTTTTTTCCCGCGCTGGAGCTGAAGTCCGGCAGCCAGCTCCGGCCGAGGCAGTCTCTTATGGCTTCTTCCGCCACGAGTCGCGAATCGGTGTCATTCCAGTACCCGGAAAGATCCACTTCCGCGGCGGAATCCATGCGCCCTACTTTCACAGGCGCGCAGCCCGCGATCATCAGCAATGAAACACAAATCACAAAAATGTTTTTCACTTGTTTTCTCCTTTTAACTTAAAGTCACTCAAATTCCACCCGCACCATTCTTTCAGGCAGAAATCCATTTCTTTGGCTGACACACAGTTGAGGTCTATCTCTCCGTCAATTCCCGTCAGTATGAGATCGGAGAAGATCCGCACATAAAAATTGGCCCGGGATGCGGCGTCATATTTTTCCCAATTTTCCGTCCAGTTGTATTGTTCCCTCTCGTATTTGGATGTGACGAGGCCCGCTATGTGCTTGGGATGCCAGCCTTTGAACATAAGGACTCTGACGAGATTCTGGATATTGGTAGGCCGCAGGATGTTGTCGTTGGGCAAAAGCAGGGCGAGACGCGTGCATTCAGGCAGTGCGAAAGCATCCAGCATATCGTAAGTTTCGGGCCATTCTTTTTCCGTGTGCGCCTGGGTTTCGTCGAAATCCCGGTGTATGCCCCGCAGGCGCGAAGCCTCGTATGAATTCAGCAGGTTCATGAATTCTTTTGAAAAATCCGGTATTCTGCAGGAATTATTTTTAGCGTATTCTATCGTTTTTTCGGGGCTGGTGCGAATTTCAAGAATTTTTTTTAGGGCTGTGTCATTTCTGGGCAGAGCAAGCCGCGGGGCAATGTTGTCGGCAACATCTTTGCCCACTTTGTACCATTGCATTTTATTTTTCTGATGGGTGCTGAAAGGGCAGCGTATGTCGCGCATGAAAATAGGGTCGCCGTACATTGAGAGGTCAAATGAAAGGGCTTCTCTTTTCCCGCGTGACGATTTGCCGACGGTTACGTCGGTTATCACGCAGGGAATGGCGAAATTTTCGCCGGCGAGTTCTTTCATTATGGTGTGCACGGCGTATTCAAGGACTTTGCCCATGCCCTCAAAAGCCTTCCCGTGCCTTATTGAGACAGCCTTCTTCCGTCTTCCCTTGATTATCTGATAACGTTTTTTGAGTTTGTCCGCGACAAAGCCGATTCCCTCAAGTTTCTTGTCCGCTGCGGAGAAGCGCGATATTTTAAATGAGAAATGATAGCCCTGTCCGGTCATTATGGTGAGGGGCACGAGACCGAACCTCGCGAAAACCTCGCGGATCTTCGCGTAGGCGGGTTCTATCAGAGAAAATATCTCTTCGGGGCTTTTGTATATTTTCCCCGGGTTGTCTATGTTAAAGTATTCTATGTCGAGGACGCCCAGCGTGGATTCTATGTCCCACACGGATCTGTATATATCAAGGCTTTTTTCGAGCAGATAATCGAAATATTCCCTGGGGGCGGACATGAATTCAATGTGTTTTTCCCGCAGGAGCTCAAGGCCGTATCCCACGAGATATTGCGCGGTGAAAGAGTCGGGGTTATCGGCGTCTCCGCCGCAGTATTCGGCAATGCGCTCCCGGATAAACGGGTCTTTATAATATTGGACGAAATTCATCGCTTTCCTTTGTTATCCTATCCAGCTCCATCTGGAACAATGTTAACATTTTATCCATATCGTGTCTATTCGCCGAGCGCGGCACCTCTATTGCTTTGCCTATGACATAGCGGCCGCTGGTGAAAGGCACGGGTATCTGCACCCTGTTCCAGTAGGAATCAACAAAGATTTTTTTTCTCACCCCCGCGGAGAGAGGAAGTATTACGGCGCCAGACATTTTCGCCATCTGTATTATGCCGGCTTTTGCTATCTCCGGCGGCCCCTGAGGGCCGTCGACCGCCAGAGAGCCGTTCAGCCCTGAACGGAGCGCCCGTATCATGCCTTTCAGCGCCGCCGCGCCGCCGGAACTTGAAGAGCCGCGCACGACTTTTATGGTAAAAAAACGGTGTATCACTTTCAGCACCTCGCCCGCGTCCGAGCGCGTCGCGAGAATCACAAGCTTTTTTCCAATAGCGAAGGGCAGAAGCATTATTTGACGGCCGTCCCAGCAGCCGTAAATATATTTTTTCCCCTCCGCCATCACTTCGTCCTGGTTTTCGCCGCCTGTCACTTTCATCCGCACGGTTTTCATGAGGGCCCAGCACAGGAGAGAATAAACAATGCCGGCAAAAGGAAATAAACTTTGCCTGACAAAGGGCTTAAAAAAACGCCATATTTTTTTTATCGGACGGGGTATGTTCGGTTTATGCATTTTTTTAGTATAATAAAATTATGGAGAAAAATACAAATCTGAGAATTAACCGCACCGAGGCTCTCCGCGCCAAAAAAAACAAGCTGAACATCCTCGTCTGTCCCGACAGTTTCAAGGGATCTCTTTCCGCGGAGGAGGCGGCATCATGCATAAAGGAAGGCCTGGAAAGGTCGATGCTCCTTGCCGACATAAAGCTTTTGCCTCTTGCCGACGGCGGAGCGGGCACTGCGCGGATACTGGGCAGGGCACTGCTCGGAGAGGAAGTGATAAAAACGGTCAGCGGACCGTCCGGGAAAAAAGTGAAGGCGTCTTATTTCATTTCAGCCACGCCTACCGGCGGACTTTCAGCCCCGGCCGGGGGGCATTCAAAGCGGGCATTTATAGACCTGGCTTCGGCCAGCGGGCTCTCGAGGCTTCCAAAAAAAGATATGAAGCCCTTGAAAACAAGCAGCCGCGGCACGGGAGAACTCATCAATGACGCTCTCGTGCGCCGATGCGCCGAAATTTTTGTCGGCCTGGGCGACTCAGCCACGGTTGACGGTGGAGCGGGGATGCTCGCGGCCATGGGCGTTAAGTTTCTGGATAAACACGGCAATCATATTCCCGACGGCGGCGGGGCCTTGAAAGGTCTTGTTAAGATAGACACTTCTCATTTATCAAAAAAAATAACAGGCGTTAAATTCACGGCACTCGCCGACGTGACAAACCCTCTTATCGGGCCCCGCGGTGCCGCGGCTGTGTTCGCGCCGCAGAAAGGCGCGTCGCCGAACGAAGTCATGCTTCTTGAAAAAGCGCTTTCTCATTATGCCCGAATTATAAAAATCGCCACGGGAAAAGATGTAAGCTGTATCCCCGGCGGCGGCGCGGCCGGAGGTTCGGGCGCCGGAATGGCCGCTTTCCTGGACGCCGAAATAAAGCCGGGTATTGAGAAGGTTTCGGAATGTATGAAGCTGGATGACAATATCGCCTCCTCGGATCTGGTGATAACCGGCGAGGGCAGGGTTGACTCACAGAGCTTTTCGGGCAAAACACTCAGTTTCGTCGTGAAAACAGCCGCGGAATACGGGAAAACCGTCGTGGTGTTCGCCGGAAAAATGGAAGAGGGTATCAAAGACAGCAAAACCATGGTATTCATAAAGATCACGCCTTTTAAAATGGAGATGGAAAAAGCCGTAAAAAACGCTCCGGCATATCTGATCCGCGCCGCGCGCAAACTCGGCGATCTTCTGAGCCAAAAATTTTAGTCAAACAGTGACTTATTCCCGATAAAGCGTCTTTTCGGCGACACTTACATTATCTAAAATGCGCACATTTGCTTTTTCTTTTTGAAAATGATAAATTGACCCTATGCGTGCCAAAGCTCTATATTACGACGATTGCATAAGCGCGGCCTCTCTTCTTAAGCTCCGCGCTGTCAAAAAATACGCGAATTCCTGTTATTTCAGAAACCCCGCCGGCGAATTCATCACTTTTCTCAAAAGCCCCAACCAGCTCGTGCCGGGAGGCATAGAGTTTGCGGAATCCGTGTATGGGCAATTAGAGACGCTTGAGGAAGTATCGCTGGAGTTGATATCCGGAGAAGCGAAGTCTCTGGAGCTCCCCTCCGAATGCGGCATCTCATTTGAGGCCTCGGCCCGAGCCGAGGATAAATGGCGTCTCGCTCAGGATGATTTTAAGAACATACTGGATTTCCTCATTGCCGGGAGGAACTGGAAAAAGCTTCTCGGACTCGGCGGCGGCCTGACACCCTCAGGAGATGATTTCCTCGTCGGGTACATCGCCGCGAAAAAAATGGGAGGAATGGAAATACCCTTTAAACTCGATCTTTCCAGGACGACACCGTTGAGCGCGCATTTTCTAAAGCACGCCCTTCGCGGGAGATTTTCGGATCAGATAACCGCCTTTATAAAGGAAGGGGATCTTTCCATCCTTTCTTTCGGCGGCAGCTCGGGCGCCGCCACGGCTGTCGGCGTCATCAAGGGCCTGGCGGAAAACGAGTGCCTGCGCGCGGTTTCATGCGGCGGCGCGGACAAAAATAATACGGAGGTTGTGAAGGCATGCTGAAAAATTTTATTCTGAAAGATAATTATAACGATTCCGTGGTGCTCATGAACGCGGCGAACAGCGTGAGGAATGAATTCTCCAACAAAAACGTTTCAGCCGTTATGGCGACTCCCCAGAACATGGAGCTGCTGGAGAGCCTCGGTCTTCTTTCCGACGAGGGGAAAAAAGCCCTCAGCGCAGATCTCATATTTGCGGTTGACGCGGATAACGCCCAGGCCGAAAAAATGTTCGCGTCTTTTCAAAAAGTCATGGCCGCTAAATCTTCTGAAAAAGACAGCGACGGAGAGTCTGACATCTCTTTTGACACAGCGCTTCTGGACGATGCCGCCCTGGTGCTGATGTCCATCCCCGGAAGATATGTTCCCAGGGAAGCGGAAAGGGCTTTGATGGCCGGAAAAAATGTGATGGTCTTCAGCGATAATGTGCCGCTTTCTGATGAAATAAGGCTCAAAAAACTCGCTATCGAGAAAAAACTTCTGTTCATGGGCCCTGACTGCGGCACCTGTATAATAAACGGCAAAGGTCTCGGCTTCGCCAATGTCATCAAGCCGGGGAACATAGGCATCGCCGGAGCGTCGGGTTCGGGTATTCAGGAGCTGACATGCGCCATAGACAAGATGGGGCAGGGGATGTCGCAGGTGATAGGCGTCGGAGGCAGGGATATAAAAAGCGCCGTCGGCGGATTGAGCCTGCTCGCGGCGATGGATCTGCTGGAAAGCGATAAGAGCACCGATGTCATCGTGATAATATCCAAACCGCCCGATGCTGATGTGGCGGATAAGATAATTTCAAAAGCCAAGGCGGGAAGAAAGAAATATGTTATCAATTTTCTGACAATGGAACTCAAGGATTTCGGCAACATAAAATTCGCGTCCAATCTTGAAGAAGCGGCCGTCGCGGCCTGCCGCCTGCTGAATGAGAAAGCCGTCCTGCCCTTGTCCAGCCACAGGCTGCCGAAGCTCAAAGGTAAATATCTCCGCGCTCTATATGCGGGCGGAACGCTCTGCTACGAGGCGCTCTATCTGCTGAAAGACATTGAGATCTTCTCCAACACGCCTATAAACAAAGATCTTTCGCTTAAGGATGTTTTTCAAAGCGTCAAAAATTCTCTTGTTGATATGGGCGAGGATGATTTCACGAGGGGATATCCGCACCCGATGATGGATTTTACGCTGAGGAAACAGAGGATAGCTCAGGAGGCGGAAGACCCCCAGACCGGCGTCATACTGCTGGACTGCACCCTTGGATGGGGCTGTCACAATGACCCCGCCGGAGAGCTCGCGGAAGCGATAGCGGAGGCGAAAAAAATAAATCCCGGTATTGTTTTTGTCACGCCCATAACCGGTTCTTACGGTGATCCTCAGGATTATAATGCCCAGCAGAAGAAGCTGGAAGAGGCAGGCGCCTTTGTTTATCACACGAACAGGCAGGCGGTTGAGGCCGCGCGCGGGATTCTTTTCTCCGAATGAACGATTATCTTAAAAAAATACCCGGCCCCACCAACGCGGCGCTATACAGGATATGTCCAGCATCAAGCATTGAAAGGTACATAATCTCAACGCCCGCGACGAGAAAAATCCTCAACATGCCTGAGATACACGGTTTTGAATACACCTATCTTTTAAGGAGGGGCCTTGAAAATTTTCTCAAAACCCCCTTCGCCGAAAAATTCTTCAAGGACGAGGGCGGCGCGAAATATTCGGCGCTGCACTTTCTGAGAGGCGGTCTGAATTTCAACTTCATAGAACAGTTTTATAAGTGCTACGGTTTCACAAAAGTGAACGCTTCTTTTATGACCTCCCAGCGGGTGCAGAAGGGCAAGCACTGGCAGATAAAGCACGATCAGTACAGGAAATTCTCGCTTGAAGGCGTGACATCTCTCATAGCGGGGGATGTTATAGCCACGGGCACCACGCTCAAGAACGGCTTTGACTGCATACTGGACATGGATGTCAAACTGGACAGATTCATATTTTTTACGATAGGCACGCCTTACACGGAAAAGATCATCAGTGCTTATGAGAAAAAATTCAGGAAGAAGAACCGTGATTTCAAGGCTTATGTGTTTTATATAGAGGGCCGTTTTGAGCTCGTCGAGAAAAAAGGAGAGCTGCCCTTCGCGATAGACGGCACCGACCTTATCAGGACAAACGCTCTTCTGAGCCCGGAATTTGAGGCCTCGCAGACCATTTCATCGCGCATAGAAAGATGCGCCGTGTATGACGTCGGGGCCAGGGCCTTCAACTGGAGAAAACATTTCAGGGATATCGTCGAGTACTGGGAACAGCTCAGCAAAAGCGATTACAGCGTGCCGGAGGTTTACAATCTGCGGCATCCTTTTCCCTACGCCGATTATGAGGAATATGAAAAAGCCAAAAAAAAGCTGTGGCCTGAACTCTCAAAAGACACGCTCAAAAGAATGTATGAAAAAGAAATAAAGATGCTGCTGAACGCTATAAAGCTGGATTCGTGGAGCTTTTTCGACCAGCGGCTGAAGTTTCTCAAAAATTCCGCTCAGACGATAAAATGGAGGAATGACGATGTTTAAGAACGATAAGATAATCAACCTGGGAGTGGATATTTTCTACGACGCGCTGAAAAAGCAGCTCGCTGATGTGCGCAACGCCGGGTTCACGCCTTTTGCAGGGGGCGATACCGGGATGGCGGCGCTGCTGGATTCGCTCGAACAGATAAAAGGCGAGATAGACGCGGCAAACGCCGAGGGCATCCGCCGGATCAATGAATCAACGCCCGTTCTTATCGCCACGGCCCGCGCGAAAGACGTGATACCGGGGATGAAGAAAAACCTAATACTCCATGCCGGGCCTCCCGTGGCAAAGGAAAAGATGTGCGGCCCCGTTATGGGCGCGGCTCTGGGCGCCATCGTTTATGAGGGACTGGCCGCGGACCTTAAGGAAGCGAAGGTCCTCGTCGACCGCGGCGAGATAGATTTTTCGCCCTGCCATCACCATTCAACTGTCGGCCCCATGGCCGGGGTGGTGTCCTCCTCCATGTGGGTTTATGTCGTTGAAAACAAAAAGTTCGGCAATAAGGCATACTGCCCCCTGAACGAGGGGCTTGGAAAAGTGCTGAGGTTCGGCGCCAATTCCCCCGGCGTGTTAAAGCATCTCAAGTGGATGGAAGATGTGCTGGCCCCTTCGATAAACGAAGCTCTCAGGCAGTCCCCGAACGGTATAGACATAAAATCCATAACATCGCAGGCGCTGATGATGGGTGATGAGTGCCACAACAGGAATGTCGCGGCTACGGATATCCTTATAAAAGAGCTGATACCTCTTCTTCTCAAGACGGGAATCGCGAAAAGTGTTATCAAAGAGATCATTGATTTCATCGCGTCAAACCCGCACAGCTATCTCAATGTGTCGATGGCCGCCTGCAAAGCGACCGCCGATACGATAGCCGGCCTTGAAAAATCAACCCTCGTCTCCGTCATGGCCAGAAACGGAACGGAGCTCGGCATACGGGTGGCGGGATGCCGCGATGAATGGTTTACTGCGCCCGCCGGAATACCGAAAGGCCTTTATTTCGCGGGCTTTGACGAGACCGATTCCAATCCCGACCTGGGCGATTCCACTATTTCGGAGGCCGCGGGCATAGGCGCCAACGCCATGGCCTGTGCGCCGGCGATAGTCAAGTTCGTCGGGGGCACGCCCTCTGATGCCATGAAATTCACAAAACAGACCTATGATATATGCGCGGGGGAATCGTCTAATTTCCAGATACCCTATTTGAATTTCAGGGGAACGCCTGTCGGTTTTGACATCAGGAAGATCGTCGCCAGACAGCAGCCGCCTTTCATCAACACCGGCATAGCCCACAAGGACGCGGGTATAGGCCAGATAGGAGCGGGCCTTCTTTACGCCCCCATAGAATGTTTCAAATCCGCCCTCAAACGCTTCGCCGAAAAAACTCTTCCTCAAAAATAAAATTTGCCTCCGCGGGGTGTCATCCCGTCACAATTATTTGACCACGCGGGCATTTATTGTTAAAATGACGCGATGAAAAAGAGCAATCTTAATTCTGTCGGAAAATCGGAGATAAGAAAGGACGCCTTTTCAAAGGTGACGGGGCAGTCTCTTTTTATCAATGACGTCAAATTCCCCGGTATGCTTTACGCCGCCACGGTCAGAGCCCCGAAACCTCACATAAGAATACTATCCATAGATGATTCCGCGGCTAAAAAACTCCCCGGCGTGAAAGGTATCTATTACGCGAAAGACGTGCCGGGTGATAACAGGGTGCCTCTGGTTTTTCAGGACTATCCTTTCCTGGCCGGAAACATCGCTAAATTCCAGGGCCAGGCCGTAGGCCTCGTCGCCGCCGAAGACCCTGCCACCGCGCGCAGAGCCGCCTCTATGGTCAAGATAAAATACAAAGAGCTTCCCGCTGTTTTTGATGCGCTTGAGGCGATGAAGAAAAAAAGCCCGAAGATATACGGGAAAGACAATATCTTCAAAAAATTCACCGTTAAAAAAGGCGACATAAAAAAAGCCCGCGCCGAGATAGAGGTTGAAGACACATTCACGACGAATTATCAGGTGCACGCATATCTTGAGACGCAGGGCGCCATAGCAGTGCCCCGCGACGACGGCGGAATGGATGTTTACGGCTCCATGCAGTGCCCTTTCTATGTGCAGGATGCCGTGGCAAAGGTGCTGGGGGAGACTTACAACAAGGTGACGATAATACAGCAGACGACCGGCGGCGCATTCGGCGGAAAAGAGGATGTGCCGTCTATAGTGTGCGGACACGCGGCGATGCTCGCGCGTTTAACCGGAAGGCCGGTCAAACTCATATACAGCAGGGAAGAGGATTTCCAGTCAATGTCCAAAAGGCATCCCGGCTGGGCGAGGATAAAATACGGCGCCACGAAAAAGGGCAAGATCGTCTCCTGCAGGGTGAAGTATGTCCTCGACGGCGGAGCTTTCGCCACGCTCAGCCCTATAGTCCTGTGGAGAGGCACCGTTCACGCTTCGGGGCCCTACGAGATAGACAATGTGCTCATTGAAACATACGCGGCCGCGACCAACAAAGTGCCCTGCGGGGCTTACCGCGGTTTCGGCCAGCCGCAGATATCTTTCGCCAATGAGTCGCTTATAGATATGCTCGCCGGGAAGCTGAATATGGATCCCTCGCGCCTGCGTGAGATCAATGCCATAAAAAAAGGCGGCACGACGGCTACAAATCAAAAGATAACGGAAAGTATAGGATTGCTCAAAACATTAGCTCTGGCAAAAAAATCCGTCGGATGGTCAAAAAAATGGAAAAAACCGTCATTGAAAAAAGGCATAAAAAAATACGGTATAGGTATGGCATCCTCAATTTACGGTGTCGGTCTGGGCGCAGGGGGGCAGCATCTGGCCAAGAGCGGTTCTTTTGTGCAGATTGAACCTGACGGAAGCGCGCTCATAGCCGTCGGCAACACCGAAATGGGGCAGGGCGCCCGCACAGTTCTTTCGCAGATAGCCGCCGAAACTCTGGGAGCGCCTTACGAGCTTGTTGACATGATGCCCACCGACACATCCAGGGTGCCCGATTCAGGCCCCACCGTGGCCTCGCGCACAACAGTTATGAGCGGCACATCCGTTATGAACGCCTGTAAGGTCATACGCGCCAGGATTGACAAAGTTGTCAGAAAAGAACTTAAAGTAAAAGGTAAGGTTTTATCCGAAAATGGTTTTTATAAAATAGGAAACAAGAAGGCGCCTTATGCTGAAATCATAGCCCGATGCTGGGCTGAAAGAGTGCATCTGAGCCACGCCGGATGGTTCCGTGTTGAGGGAACCACATTCGGAGAAAAAGACGGGCAGGGGGATCCCTATTTTGTTTACACATGGTCCACGATGATAGCCGAAGTGGAGGTTGACACCGAAACAGGCCTTGTGGAAGTCCTGAATTTTGTGAGCGCTCACGATATAGGCAAGGCCATAAATCCGCGAGAGGTGGAAGGCCAGATACAGGGCGGCGGCCTGCAGGGAATAGGGTACGCTCTTTCGGAAAACCTTGTGATAGACAACGGCCGGATGATGAATCCCAATTTTACCGGTTACATAATACCCACTATTGAGGATTCGCCCGACATAAAACCGATAATAGTTGAGGAAAAATATCCCAAAGGGCCCTACGGCGCCAAGGGCCTCGGCGAGCCGCCTCTAATATGCGCGGCTCCTGCGATAGCCAACGCCGTTTACAACGCCACGGGAAAACGCATCAAGGATCTTCCCCTGATACCTGAGAGGGTGAAATGCGCGTAAGTTTCAAAATAAACGGAAAAAAAGTCACGCTGGATGCCGCTCCGGAAGCGAGGCTGCTGGATGTCATACGGGAAGACCTGGGCTTGACGGGAACTAAGGAAGGCTGCTCCAAAGGCGAGTGCGGCGCCTGTTCGGTCATCGTTGACGGCGAGCTCGTTGATTCCTGTATTTTTCCTGTGGCGCAGGCGGAAGGCCGCGAGATAATCACCATAGAGGGGCTGAGCTCCGGCGGTAAACTGCATCCCATACAGAAAGCTTTTATAGACGAGGGGGCGGTCCAGTGCGGTTTCTGCACTCCGGGAATGGTCTTGGCGGCGAAGGCGCTGCTGGATAAAAAGAGCAATCCATCCGATGCGGACATAAAAGAAGCGCTGTCGGGCAATCTCTGCCGCTGCACGGGTTACACGAAAATCAAGAACGCCGTAAAAAAAGCGTCGCAAAATGGTGAGCTGGGCCGAACCAAAAAAAGATGAAAAAATTTATAAGGATCAAAAGCCTTGCCGAACTGGGAAAGCTGAGGGAGAAATGCGTCTTCCTCGCCGGCGGCACGGACATATATGTGGCGCTCAACGACGGCGCTCTGGAAGACGAGGTGCTCTGCGATATATCTTCGCTCAAGGGCCTTGATAAGATAGAGCTCAAAGGCAAAAACATCAATATCGGAGCTCTGGCGACTTTCGCTTCCATAGCAAAATCGCCTGTCATAAAAAAATACGCCGCTTGTTTGGCGGAGGCCGCCGCTACTGTGGGATCTCCCCAGATAAGAAACCGCGCGACGCTCGGCGGCAATGTCGCCAACGGCTCTCCGTCGGGCGACGCCATCCCCGCGTTATACGCTCTGGGGGCTGTCATAAAAACAGATATGAGGTCTGTTCCCGCGGATAAATTTTTTACGGGACCCAAAAAAACCGTTCTCAAAAAAAATGAACTGATAACAGAAATATCTATACCCAGAAAAAACAACAAATCTTTTTTCTCGAAGATAGGCCCGCGAAAAGCTCTCGCCATCTCAAAGGTGTCGTCGGCCGTCTCTCTTGTTATTTCCGGCGGCCTTATACGCGAAGCGGGAATAGCTTTCGGGGCGGTGGGGCCGACCGTCATAAGAGCCGCTGAAACAGAGAAATTCCTTAAAGGCAAAAAGCTCAATAAAGCTGTTATTTCCCGCGCGGCAAAAACCGCAGCCGGAGAGATATGCCCTATAGATGATTTCCGAAGCACGGCGAAATACCGCCGTGAAACCGCCGCCGTTATAATAGAGCGAGCGCTCCTTAAAGCGATTTAAAGCGCGGTAACCCGGACTTGCAGTCAGAAATTTTGTGAAAAGGAGGCGGATTGAATACTGACGGAATTTTCTGGCTGGGGCAGTCGGCTTTCAGGATAGAATCCGGAGGAAAGGTTCTTTATATTGACCCTTACATGATCACGGATCCCGCGAAAAAAGCCGATATCATCCTTATAACGCACGCCCATTTTGATCACTGCTCGGTCGGAGATATCCAGCAAATAACAAAAAAAGACAGCTTTATAGTCTCGGCTGAAAGCTGCGCCGGAAAATTCGAAAATGAGGTCAAGACAATGAGGGCCGGTGATGTTCTGGATGCGGCGGGATTTACCGTCGTGGCTGTAAGGGCATATAACACGGATAAAAACTTTCACCCCAAAAGCAGCGGCTGGCTGGGCTTTGTTGTGACACTGCCTGACGGGAGAAGGATCTACCACGCCGGCGACACCGATAATATTCCTGAAATGAAGGATATAAAAAACATTGATATCGCTTTTCTGCCTGTGGGCGGTACCTACACGATGGACGCGGAAGAAGCCGCGTCAGCGGCCCTGGTGATATCGCCGAAAATCGCCGTACCCATGCATTACGGCTCGGTTGTGGGTTCTTCCGCCGACGCCGGGCAATTCGCGTCTCTTCTCAAAGGCAAAATCAAAACTGTCATAATGGGGTCAGGCCTTGATATTTGACGACACTCCTGCGGGAACAGTCCCTATTGATGTCACATGTCAAGACCTGACCCCGGTTATTCTTGCGGCGGGGTTTTCGTCGCGAATGAAAAACAGTAATAGGAACCGTCCCCATTACCCTAAAGCTCTTCTGGAAATAAGGCCGGGTGTCACATTTTTAGAGGAGATTTACCGCAAAGTTTCGGTTTTTTCAGACAGGGTGATAGTTGTCCTCGGCTCCGATAAAGACGAGATCCTCGCTCGCGTAAATATCCCGCGCTCTGAAATCGTCTATAATGCTGATTTTGAAAAAGGTATGTTCTCCTCAGTGAAGGCGGGGCTTTCAAGGCTATCACGCGAAAAGGCTTTTATGATCAATCCGGTGGATTGCCCGGGCGTTAGACAAAGCACTTACGAAAGTCTCATCCGGCAATGGGAAAAATATCCGGAGAAGATACATATTCCTTCTTTTGAGGAAAGAAGAGGCCATCCCGCGATCTATCCCGCGGGCCTGGTGGGAGAGATCCTTTCCAGTCCTGATGACCTCGGTGGCGGGCTCAAGTTTTTTCTTGAAAAGGAAAAAGATCTGATTTTGCACTTTGACACGGATGATAAAGGTGTTATAATAGATGTTGACACGTTCGCGGATTATGAAAGATTCGCGCAACGCTTTTGAAGAGAGAAAAAAATGATTGATATAGATAAAATGGAAGCCATCTCCGAGGCAGGCCTGCCTGCTGTTATAGCGACGGTAATAAAGAGCGCGGGCTCGGTGCCTCGCGGACCCGGAGCTTCCATGGTGATTTTTTCCGACGGTACCACAAGAGGCACGGTTGGCGGCGGGGCGCTTGAGAAAATGGTGGAGGAAGAAGCGGCGCTCGCTATTCAGAAAGGCGCCTCGCGAAGTGTTTTGTTTAATCTGAGCGGATCAAAAATGAAAAACCGCGTTGACACGGGAATGATCTGCGGCGGCGAAACCGAAGTTTTTCTGGATATATATAAACCGCCGGTCAAGCTGTTTATATGCGGGGCGGGTCATATAGGAAAGGTGCTGGTGAAGATGGCCACGGTAATGAAATGGGACTGCGAGCTTATTGACAGCAGAAAGGAATATATTAAAAAGAGTGGAGTGAAAAAAGCTCTGTTTGTTCCCTCGTATAAAAAAGCCTTTGATAAGAAAAAAATAGGCTCTGACACGGCGGTCATCATCGTTACGCACGGCCATGCGGGCGACGCGGACTGTCTTGAGGGGGCTCTGAAAACAAAAGCGTTTTACATAGGCATGATAGGCAGCCGCGTCAAAGTGCCTGCGACTTTTGCAAAACTGCGTAAAGCGGGCACAAACATTGACAGCAGGGTTTACGCGCCCGTGGGCATGGACCTGGGGGGCGAGAGCCCGGAAGAAATAGCTTTGTGCATAACGGCTGAGATAATGAAAGTGCGAAATAATACTTTAGGCGGCCATCTGAGGATACCGTCGGGGAGGAAGTGAAAATGAGAGTCTATCTGATAGCGGAAAAATTTAAGGTGAGCGTGTCCTATATTCTTCACGCGGCTAAAAAACTCGGGATGCGGAAAAAATACGCCATATCAAATCTGACTGAGACTCAGGAGGAAAAGATCAGGGCGTTAATAAAGAAAAGCAGCAAAAAAACCGCTAAAAAAAAGATACTTAGCGACCTGAAAAACAAGGACAGGAAAGCGACTTCCCCCGTCAAAAAACCTCCGGAACAACCCGTCCAAAAGGAAGTGTTCATAGACATGGGACCGGCCATCCCGGCCAAATACAATGATGAAACTCTCGTTATAATGCCCCGTGATCCCTCGTGCATGTTCGCTTACTGGGAGATCAGCCGCAGGATATACGGGCCGCTTGTTCTGAGGGTTTACGAACTGGATAAATCCGGCGACAGATATTATTTCGACACCGATGTGAACGGCCTCATAAATAACTGGTATGTAAAGGTGCCGCACCCCGGAAGGAAGTACAGGGCTGAGATAGGCTATATGAACAACGGCGTTTTTACCGGCATTCTCTCATCAAATGTCATAGACGTGCCCAGTTCTTCCATTTCCGAGGAAGCGGATGAAAACTGGATGATAGTCAAGGAAGACCTGAAAGAGATCATCAAAGAGAGCGGCCTGGATAAAGAATCCCGAAGCAGTCTGAGACAGGCGCAGTCAAACACACGGCTGCTTTTCGAAATACTTAAACAAGGCAGTGTCGCCGGAAGCTCTTCATCGCTAATAAAGAAAAATTAAATGCTCAAGGGCTATCTCTGTATTGTTCTTCACGCTCATCTTCCTTTTGTACGGCATCCGGAATGCCCCGATTTTCTTGAGGAAGACTGGTTTTACGAAGCCGTAACGGAAACATATATACCGCTGCTCCTGGTTATGGAGCGGCTCGAAAAGGAAGGCGTTGATTTCCGTCTGACAATGTCGGTGACGCCTCCTCTGGCAAACATGCTCTCCGACGGTCTTTTGATGGAGAGGTATTCCAACTATCTCAAAAATCTGGAAACCCTGATAGAAAAAGAGGCGAAACGCGCCGTTAAGGCGCCGGCCATAAAACCCGCGGTTGAGATGTACAGGCAGCGTTTCCGCGACTGCCGGAGAATGATAAACAAGCACAGCGGCAATCTGATAAAAGCTTTCAAATATTTTCAGGACAAGGGCGTTCTTGAGATAATAACATGCACCGGCACCCACGGTTTTCTTCCGCTTATGAGCGAGAAGAAAGACCGTCAGGCTCAGGTGAGGGCGGCTGTGGCCGATTACCGCGAGAAATTCGGAAAATCTCCCAGGGGAATATGGCTGGCGGAGTGCGGCTATACATCCGGCGTGGATGAGATCCTCGCTGAAAACGGTATCAGGTATTTTTTTACGGACACTCACGGCATACTTTACGGCCGCCCGCGGCCCAAATACGCCGTTTACGCCCCCGTTTACTGTCCGTCGGGCGTTGGCGTCTTCGCCAGAGATGTAGAGTCCTCAATGCAGGTGTGGAGCTCCGAATGCGGTTATCCCGGCGACAGCAGATACAGGGAATTTTACAGGGACATAGGCCACGATCTTCCCGAGGATTATATCGGAGAGCATCTGCACCAGGACAGGGTGAGAAGGAATATCGGGATCAAATATTACAGCATAACGGGCAAAGTGGCGCTGAACAAAAAAGATTTTTACGACCCCGCCGCGGCGCGCCAGGCCGCCGATGAGCACGCAGGCCATTTTCTTTTCTGCAGGACAGCCCAGTGCGAGCACCTCTCTTCGGCTCTCGGAAAAACGCCGCTCATCGTCTCGCCCTATGACGCCGAGCTCTACGGGCACTGGTGGTTTGAGGGGCCGGAATTCATATACCGCCTTTTTAAAAGGCTTTCCGGCCAATCCATAATTGAGCCAGTCACGCCTTCAGCATATTTAAAGAAGCATCCCGGCCTCCAGATCCTCAGCCCCACGCCGTCAAGCTGGGGCGACAAGGGCTACAATGAGGTCTGGCTGAACGCTTCAAACGACTGGATATACAGGCATCTGCACCATGCCGCGCGGAAGATGATCTATCAGGCGGAGAAAAATAAAAACGCCTCCGGCATCAGAAAGCGCGCGCTGAATCAGATGGCGAGGGAGCTTCTTCTGGCCGAGTCCAGCGACTGGGCCTTTATAATGACGACGGGAACGATGGTGCCCTACGCGCACAAAAGAACCAAGGTGCATCTGAAGAATTTTCTTGAACTGGAAAAAATGCTTGAAAGCGATAATATTGACGGGGATTTCCTGAAAACCTGCGAAGAGAGGAATAATATTTTCCCGAATATCGATTTCAGGATCTATATCTGAAGGAGAAATGGATGGCTGAACGATATGTGATAGTGCACGGGCATTTTTATCAGCCCCCCCGCGCGAACCCGTGGCTCGGTAATGTCCTGAGGCAGGAGTCGGCCGAGCCTTATCACGACTGGAACGAAAAGATATTCCACGAATGCTATCTTCCCAATTCGGGAGCGCGCATACAGAACGATAACGGTTTTACCATTGACATGGTGAACAATTTTGAGCTCATGTCTTTCAATTTCGGCCCCACACTGGCGGAGTGGTTCAGGAGCAGGCATCCCGAAACATGGAATATTGTAAAGAAGGGCGATGCGCGAGCGCTGGAACTGCTCGGCCACGGTAACGCTATCGCCTGCGCTTTCAGTCACAGCATTCTCCCTCTGAGCCCGGATTTTATAAGAAAAACGGATATTCTCTGGGGTCTGAAATCTTTTGAAAAGGATTTCGGAAGGCCAGCTGAAGCGATATGGCTTCCTGAAACAGCTGTAAACGACGCTGTGGTAGATGAACTGATAAGCATTGGCCTAAAATATGTTCTTCTCGTCGCCACTCAGATAGAATCGGCCCACCCCGTCAATATCAAACATAAAAGGGATGTATCCGAGAGAAATATAGATCCGAGATACCCTTACAGGATCACAAACGCGAAAGGGAGCATAAATGTCTTTGTGGCCCATCATGAGATATCGCACGATGTGTCCTTCAATCATCTTCTGTCGGACAGCCGCACGGCGGCGGACAGGATAGAGGGCGCTTTTTCCGCGCACACCCATCACGACCAGGTCATCACCATTCTTTGCGACGGCGAGACTTTCGGCCACCATCAGGCCTTCGGCGACCGCGGGCTGGCTTATCTTTTAAAATACGAGCTGCCTTCAAGGGGAATCAAAGTCGTCAATCCCGCATATGTGTGCGAACAAATAACGCCCTCTTGGGAAATAAACATAAAAAACGGCGCTGACGGCCTCGGCACCGCATGGTCCTGCGCTCACGGCGTCGGCAGATGGAAGGAAGACTGCGGCTGCGGCAAGGAAAACGGCCAGACACAGGAATGGAGGGGGCCGCTTCGGGAGGCTTTCAATTTCGCGGCTACCGGGATATGTTCTTATTTCAGAGAAGAGCTGGGCAAATATACACATGAGCCCGACGGGGCGCTGGCGGAGTATCCCGCTATACTGCACAATTTTTCGGCGACGGACGCTTTTATATCACGCTTCTTCGGCGCGGAAACCGCTTTTGAGGCGAAAAGAAGGATACTGACACTCTTTGAGATGCTCAAGCAGACGCTTTTTTCTTTTACCTCATGCGGCTGGTTCTGGTCGGAAATAAGCGGCATTGAGCCCGTTCAGAACATGGCTTACGCCGACAGGGCGCTGGAACTCTATAAACAGCTTTCGGGAAAGGACATAAAAGAGGATTTTCTCAAGATACTGGAGGGCGCCCCGTCCAACGTGAAAAGTCTGGAAAACGGCAAAAGGGTTTTTGAAAAATACATTGTTCCGCAGGAGGAAACATGCCACAAATTCGCGGCGGGCCTCATAATACAGATGCTTTCTTCAGGGATAGAAAAAACGGTGTCAAAAGACGGCCGGCATTACCATGTTTTTATTAATCCGGCGGGAAAACAGCTTGATTACTACAAAAAGGACACGGAAGAGACGGTGTCTTACAAATACGAGATCAAGAACAGGGACATTCCCTTCGCCATTCAACTTTTTGTGGACGGCAAAGAAAAATTTTATTCTCTCGATAACATCTTCGCCGAATCCCGCCGCAGGATAATGGAGAAATTCTGGATGGATAAGATAATCGAGCTGAAAGACATATACAACACTCTTCTGGATCATTTTCTGGAATTCGAGGGCGTGTTCCATTTTTTCAAGCAGCCCGTCAGGGAAATAGAACCGCTGATAGCGAAAGTTCTGATGTTTCAGCTGATGGAAATAGAGCAGCTGCATAACATGAAGCGCATACAGGTTGTCAGGTCTTTCGTGGAGCTGATAAAGGAACACCACCTTAAAATAGCCGGCTTTTATACGGCGCAGTGCCTGGGCAGGGCCATAGACCATGAATTGAACAAATTCACCGCCGGCAATTTCGCCAACCTTGAATTTCTGACGATTCTTTTTGACATCTATTTCATGCTGGAGGTAAGGGCGAAAGAAAACATATATCACAATGTCCTTTTCAGGTTCATGAAAAGCGGAAAATTCCTTGAAGCCGGGCCCGAGCAGAAACAGCATGCGCTCGCCATCTGTGTGCGTTTCCGCATAGACCCCGATATACTGAAATAGTTACTGTGGCCGGGAAAACAAAAATTTGACTAAGACGGGATTATGTTTTAGAATTATGATTCGGAAGAGATAAAATACAGGGAGGAAGGATGACTGACTACAAAACACTCGGACTGGTGAACACGAGGGAACTTTTTAAGAAAGCTGTCGGCGGAGGTTACGCCATACCGGCTTACAATTTCAACAACATGGAGCAGCTCCAGGCGATAATAAACGGCTGCGCCGAGAGCCGTTCGCCGGTGATACTCCAGGTTTCCAGCGGAGCGAGAAAATACGCGAACCAGACGATGCTCAGATATATGGCCCAGGGGGCGGTTGCCATGGCCAGGGAAGACCTGAAGAGCGATATACCGATAGTCCTTCATCTAGACCACGGCGACACTTACGAGCTGTGTGTTTCCTGCATTGAGAGCGGTTTCTCTTCCGTTATGATAGACGGTTCCTCCCATTCCTACGACGAGAATGTGGCCCTCACGAAGAAAGTGGTGGAATACGCGCACAAGTACGACGTGACGGTGGAAGGCGAACTCGGGGTGCTGGCGGGAATAGAGGACGATGTGAAATCCGAGACCTCCAACTACACGAAACCCGAAGAGGTGGAGGATTTCGTGAAAAAGACTGGCGTTGACAGCCTCGCTATCTCCATAGGCACTTCTCACGGGGCCTATAAATTCAAGCTCGCTGGCGGCGAGAAGCCGCCGCCCCTCAGATTTGATATTCTGGAGGAGATAGAAAAACGGATACCCGGTTTTCCGATAGTGCTTCACGGATCTTCATCGGTGCCTGCCGAATTCGTGGAAATGTGCAACAAATACGGCGGAAAACTTGATAACGCCGTGGGCGTGCCCGAAGAGCAGCTGCGCAAGGCGGCCAAATCGGCGGTCTGCAAAATAAATATAGACACCGACGGGCGCCTCGTTATGACGGCGAAGATAAGGCAGGTTTTCGCGGAAAAGCCTGCTGAATTCGATCCCCGTAAATATCTCGGCCCGGCCAGGGACGCCCTTAAAGACCTGATAGCTCACAAGAACAGAGAAGTGCTCGGCAGCGCCGATAAAGCCTGATCTGTGCGTCGAGCCGGATCATTTTTCCTGCGTTTGATCATCAGCGCGGGAATATTCATGTATGTGATAACGGCCACCGGGGGCGTTACAGAGGGGCATTTTCTTTCACGGTTCTGGGCGAGTTTCTCTTCGCTAATAAGTAAATTCGCGTCGCTCCCGGCCCCTGTCCTGATCTCGTCAGCCGGCCTTTATGTGATTGTGCTGCTGATAATCACGCTCAGGTGGAGAATTCTGCTGCTGGACCGAGGCTTCAGCGTCTCATACAAAAACACATTAAAATATGTTCTGATAGGTCATCTGTTCAACAATGTCATGCCTTCAACTCTCGGCGGTGATTTTGTGAAGGCCTTCTATGTCCATCGCGACGCGGCGGGCTCAAAGAAAACGGCGGTGTTCACGATTTTTATGGACAGGATCATAGGCGCGGGGGCAACGCTGATCACTATTTTTGCGGGGGCGCTTTATCTCCAGGCGAGGGAACCGTCATTGAGGGTTATTGTTTACGCCCTTGCCGCACTTGCCGTTCTCGGGGCCGCCGCGATGGTCGTGTTTGACGAAAAATACCTTGAAAAACTAAGTTTTTACAGGAAACTCCCAAAAGAGCACGTTCTGCGGAAACTGCATTACGCTTTTTTTTATTATAAAAAAGCCGGCAGAAAAGCTTTTTGCCAGGCTATGGCGATTTCGCTCCTTGTGCAGTTGAGTGCCATAACAATGGGTTATATCGTTATGTCAAGTTTTGTCTCAAAATCCTTGTCTTACTGGTATTTTGTCTGCATTATCCCTGTCGCAAACATGATACAGGGCCTGCCGATATCCTTTGCGGGCTGGGGAGTGGGCGAGGCGGCCTACAGCGTTCTTTTTAAGATGATCTCCGTAACGAGCGATGCGGCCGTGGGCACTTCGGTTTCGCTCAAGCTCATTGTCCTTCTGGTGGCTCTGGCACTGGGATTGCCCGTATATATGAGCAACAAAAAAACGGAGATCGTCCATTCGGAAGTCTGAAGCTCTGTTTCCGTTAGGGAATTTTTGACACTTGGCGTCAAAATTTGTACGATTACTGTCGGTAATTGTGTTAAATAAATTGAAATTCGGGAGGCTAAATGGCGAACAAATTTAAGAATGTTGCTATAACAGGAGAACCCGCCTCGGGCAAAACACAGCTCTGCGAGGCCATACTGCACAAAGCGGGCGTATCAAACAGGCTGAACCTCGTGGAGAAAGGGCAAAGCGTTTTTGATTCGCAGAGCGACGAAAAAGAAAGACAGCTCTCCATAGACATGGCTCTCGGATATTTCGAGAGAGACGCCGTCAAAGTCAATATAATAGACACGCCCGGCTACGCGGATTTCATAGGCGAGCTGATCGGGGGAATTTTCGCGTCTGATTTTGTCCTTATACTTCTTGACGCCGAAAAGCCCATGTCCGCATCTTCCCTAAAAGCTTATTCCTTAGCCAAAAAATACGGCAAACCGGCGGCTTTTTTCATAAACGCGATGCATAAGGATAACGCCGATTTTGATAAACGCTTCACGGAGATAAAAGACAGGATCACAATAAACGCCGCGCCGTTTTATATCGCCGGAAAAGAGAAAAAACTGGATGTCCTTAATGACGAAAGCGATTCTCCTCACAGGGAGGCGCTGATGGAGTCCATCGCTTCTTCCGACGACGCTCTGCTGGAAAAATATCTCGCCGAAGGGAGCATCTCAAAAGAAGATATAGCCGCGCCGCTCATGAAGGGGATAGCGTCCGGAGCGATAGTTCCGGTTCTAAGCGGAGACGCCATAACGGAAGACGGCGTTGACAGCCTTATGAATTTTCTGCTGAAATACGCGCCTGAGGCAGCCTGCGATATATCCAAACCCGCGCTGGCTCAGGTGTTCAAGATCTCATCGCAGGGGCACACGGGGGAAGTCGCTTACGCCAAAATCATTGAAGGGAAATTCGCTCAGGGCAACAGCTTCTACAATGTTTCCAGGAACAATTCCTTCAGGCTGACCCAGATAAACGCCCTGCAGGGATCGGATAAGCAGCCGGTTAGTGAGGCCGCGGCCGGGGATATCGTCGGTTTTATCAAGCTCAAAGACGTGTTCGCCGGCGACACCCTCGCCGAGTCAAAGAACGCCCCTGCGCGGGCTTTCGTTGAGTTCCCGCAGCCGATCTATTCGGTTTCCGTCAAATCAAAAACACCCGGCGCCGAGGAAAAGATAGCCACATCCCTGGCGTCCACAAGAAAAGATAATCCCATTGTCCGTTTCGGTTTTAACGCCGAGACGAAAGAGATGGTGCTCTCGGGCATGGGCAACATACAGATGGATGTTTTCGCTAAAAGGATATTGACGAATTTCAATACCGAGATCGCGCTCGGACCGACCAGGATACCGTATAAAGAAACCATAAGCATCCCTTCCGACGCCGAGGGAAAACACAAGAAACAGAGCGGCGGCCACGGCCAGTTCGGGAGATGCGTTCTGAAATATGAACCTCTTGAAAGAGGCGCGGGTTTTGAATTCGTCAATAAGATAGTCGGCGGCGCTATTCCCGGCAATTATATTCCCGCGATAGAAAAAGGCCTGATCGCGGCGATGGAAAAAGGCGTGACAGCCGGCTATCCCATGGTGGATGTCAGGGCCACGCTCTATGACGGCTCCTATCACGAAGTGGATTCTTCCAATCTTTCCTTTGAGATCGCCGCGTCTATATCGCTGAGAAACGCCATGGCTAAAGCCAGGCCCATAGTGCTGGAGCCCATCATGTTCCTTGAGATCATGTTTCCCGAAGAATTCACGGGCGCCATTTCGGGAGATCTGACCTCACGCCGCGGGCGGATCAGCACTTTTGAGAAAAACGGCGGTATGCAGATAATAAAAGCGGAAGTGCCTCAGTCGGAGATCAGCACCTATGTCAATGAGCTGCGTTCAATGACGAAAGGCCAGGGTGAGTTCACGACAAAGTTTTCCCACTACGAGCCGGCGCCAGCCAATGTCATGAGCGCTCTTGTGGACAAACACAATAAGGAGCAGGCCGAGGGAAGATAAGCTTCCTCAAACTGGCATCAGCGGCTTAATAACGGAGAAATAAATGAGCGGACATTCAAAATGGGCGGGGATCAAGCACAAAAAAGCGATCATTGACTCTAAGAAGGGAAAAATTTTCTCAAAAATAGTGAGAGAACTGAGTGTCGCCTGCAAAGAAGGCGGCGCTAATCCCGACGACAATCCGCGCCTGCGGCTCGTTATACAGAAAGCCAAACAGTTCAATATGCCCGCCGATAACATAAAAAGAGCCCTGGCAAAGAGCGCGGATTCGTCTGTGAATTACGAAACTGTCCGTTATGAAGGCTACGGGCCGGGAGGCGTGGCCGTCATGGTGGACGCGCAGACGGATAACAGGAACAGGACGACCCAGGAAATAAAAAATATTTTTTCCTCCCAAGGGGGTAATTTCGGAGAAGTCGGCTGTGTCGGATGGATGTTCGCCAAAAAAGGCTGCATACTCGCTTCGGCAAAAGCCGGCGAGGAAAAGATCATGGAAGCCGTCATATCGGCCGGTGCCGACGATATAAAGGAAACGGAGGGCGGTTTTGAGATCTTGACCTCTCCCGACGATTTTGAAAAAGTGACAGAAGCCATCAGGGCCGCCGGAATAGAGATCCTGTCAGCGGATGTTTCAAACTTAGCTCAGACAAATGTCTCTCTGTCGGGCGAGAAGGCGCGCGCGGTGCTGCGCATGATGGATGAGCTGGAAAATCATGACGATGTGGTCGACACGAGCGCTAATTTTGACATTGACGACAGCGAGATCGAGAAGTTCTCAAATGCCATTTAAGAAAATGAGAGTTCTCGGCATCGATCCCGGCACATATAAAACCGGATGGGGATTTATAGAAGGCTCCCGCGCGGGTTTTTCATGCCGTGAATGGGGCGTGATACAGGCGTCAAAAACGCTGTCTCTGCCGGAACGGCTGGCTTTTATCTACGACGGTATAGACAGCGCGAGAGATAAATACAGTCCCGATGTCATTGTCTGCGAAGACCCTTTTCTGAACAAGGATGTCAGGGCGGCTCTCAACATAGGCCGCGCCTGGGCGATGGCGGCGCTGAACGCGGCCAAAAACGCTTTGCCTTTCAGCACATATTCCCCCACGGAGATCAAAAAATCCGTCACGGGTTACGGGCGCGCCGCGAAAGAGCAGATGAATTCTCAGATACGCGTTCTCATGGGCATAAAAGAGGAAGTGCCGGAAGACGCGGGAGACGCTCTTTCATGCGCCTACTGCTATCTCACGGATATGAGAAATTACGCGCAGGGCCTCGTGGAGAGCGTCGTATGATAGCATTGCTCAAAGGAATACTTGTTGAAAAGAGCGCAAGTGTCGTGATAGCGGTCTCCGGTCTTGGTTTTGAACTTTTCATGACGGATGAGGCAAAAACGGCTCTGCCGGATCCCGGCGAGGAATGCCTTGTTTACACCCACATGAAATACAACAGGGATGAGCTCCCTCAGCTTTACGGTTTTATGAAAAAAGAAGAGCGGGATATTTTCAAGCTCCTGATCTCGGTTTCAGGCGTCGGGCCGAAAGTGTCCATCGCTCTCCTCAATGTTTATACTCCGTCACAGATAGTGTCGTCTATTATCTCAGGCGACGCTAAAGCTCTATCCGCCGTGGCGGGTCTCGGCGAGAAAGGGGCGAAAAGGATAATAGTGGACCTCAAGGACAAGGTCAGGAAACTTGAGATAGAAGATGACGGGGTCATTATCAGGGGGGATTTTTCAGACGCGGCGGCGGCTCTTACGGCCATGGGTTGGCCGTTCCATATTGCCCGCGGCGCCGTGGAAGATGTGATGAAGAAAAATGACTCCGCGATGCAGGTTCAGGATATAATAAAAGCGGCTCTGGCGAAACTGGATAAAAGAAAATGAAAACGACAAAACACACGGGCCCCGGGATTTTTGTGCTGAGTTCACCTTCGGGCGGCGGTAAAACGACGCTCGTGAAATTCATGAAAAAGAAATTCCCCGATATAATATACTCCGTTTCAACGACGAGCCGGAAACCCCGGCCGGGCGACAAGAACGGCCGCGATTACACTTTCATAACGCCCGCGGCTTTCAGGAAAGGCATAAAGGAGAACAAATTCGTGGAATGGGCGACCGTTCACGGCAATTACTACGGCACGCCTGAGTCGAACATAAAAAACGCGCTCAAAAAAGGCAGAAGCGTTCTTCTGGATCTTGATGTGAAGGGTGCCATGCAGGTGAAAAAATTATTCCCCGAAGCCGTGCTGATATTCATAACGGCGCCGGGAATAAAAGAATTGCGCCGGCGCATTATAAGCCGGGGACAGGATGACATGGAAGCGATAAGAAGGCGGCTCAAAAACGCCAGGGAAGAACTGCGTAAGATAAAGTATTTTGATTTCCTGATAATGAACGAAGATATCAGAGATGCGCAAAAGTACATGGCGGCTATCTATAAAGCTGAACTTTGCAGAATAAAAAACGGAGGAAGAATATGAAAGATGTGAAAATTGACAAGTTGAAAAAGAAACTCATGGACGATGTCGACGCGCCCTATGTTATGCTGAATGAGGCGTTCGATCTCTTTAATAAGAAATGGTCGGCTGCTCAGAAATCCAGCCCTCTCGACAGAAAGGATATGGACGACCTGATTCTGGAGGCTCTGGATGAGGCCATCCCGGACAAAAAGTAAAAACATCCTTCTGGGAGTCTGCTCTTCCGCGGCCTGCTTCAAGGCGCTCACCCTGGCGAGTGCTCTTGTGAAGAAAGGGCATGCCGTTAAAACGGTTTTAAGCCCCTCGGCAGCCAAACTGATATCGCCGCAGCTTTTTGGAGCCGTGACAAAAAACGAGGCTTTTTCGGAGCAGTTCAATCCGTCATTAGTTTCCGGCGACGGGCATATATCCCTTTCGGACTGGGCGGATTTCTATGTCATAGCCCCCGCTACGGCCAACACCATAGGCAAACTCGCGTCGGGAATATGCGACAACCTTCTTCTGACGCTCGCCGTATCGCGCAGGGGTGCGCTCTTTATAGCCCCGGCCATGGAGAGCAGGATGTGGCAAAACGGCTTTGTCGGCGAAAATGTTTCAAAGCTGAAAAAGTCCGGCGTAAAGTTCATAGGTCCCGTCACGGGGCGGCTTGCCAGCGGCTCCACGGGGCCGGGAAGGATGAGCGAAGCCGAAGATATAATCAAGAAACTTCCTCTGTGAAACGGATCCTCATAACAGCCGGCCCCACGAGGGAATATTTTGACACGGTTAGGTTCATAAGCAATTCCTCAAGCGGTTCCCAGGCCTCGGCCATCGCCGAAGCGTTTTTAAGGCGTCATTGCGAGGTGAGGATAATAAGCGGACCGGTGGGGCTGGCATATCCCCGGGGCTGTGATGTTATCGGCGTGGCGGGTGTTCGCGATATGCTCGACCGGGCGCGCGAAAATATGAGATGGGCTGATTTTATGGTTTTCGCCGCGGCTCCATGCGATCTGATGCCCTCGAAACGATGTGAAAAAAAACTCAAAAAGAAAAAGTCCTCTCCGCCCGCACTCGTGTTCTCGCCTGACATAGCCCTTTCGCTGAACAGTCTCAAAACCGCTCCGCCTTCGGCGGGTTTTGACCTTGAAGACGATCTGGACATGGACGAGGCGATAGATAAAATGCGGCGCAAAAAATTTGACATCATCGTTCAGAACACTCTTCCCGCGATCGCCTCGTCACGCACGACGGGATATATGCTTTCAAAATCTGACGCTCTTCTTTTCAGCGATATAAGCAAAAAAGATCTGGCCGGGATTCTCTGCGAAAAAATATGGCGAATCATAAACTGAAGAAAATACTGACACAGATGAGGGATATAGGCATAAACGAGGTGCCGTCATCGTATCTCTCCCTGATCTCTCCCTCGGAGAGCGCGCAAAAAAAAACGCCCCAAAAAAGTCCCGCGTCGGCCGGGCGTTCCGATTCAGAAAAATTAAGGACGTCCCATTTTTCCTCGCTTGAAAAAGTAAAAGCGGAATATGCCGATTGTAAGATGTGCCCGCTCGCAAAGAGCAGGCTCCGTCTTGTTTTCGGCGAGGGATCAGCCCGCGCGAGGCTCATGTTCATCGGGGAAGGTCCCGGCTTTACGGAAGATCACCTCGGACGGCCCTTCGTCGGCCGAAGCGGCAACCTTCTGACGGACATCATAACGAGAGGCATGAAAATGAAAAGGGAAGATGTTTATATCGCCAACATCGTAAAATGTCACCCGATGAAGGATCCCTCAGATCCCGAGAAACACTCAAATGACAGGCCGCCGTCGCCGGAGGAAGTGTCCAAATGCATGCCCATACTCCTTAAGCAGATTGACGCCATAAGGCCGGAGGTGATATGCACGCTGGGCTCGCCGGCGGCTAAAATAATGCTGAACAAAAAAGACGGCATTTCAAACCTCAGGGGTAAGATCTTTGATATCCGCCCTTTGCCGGATGACCCGGATTACGGGGTGAAACTCGTGCCGACATTCCATCCCGCCTATCTTCTGCGCAATCCCCCCGCGAAAAAACCAGCGTGGGAAGACATCAAAGTGGTTATGGGCCTTCTAAAAAAATAGACTATGGCGGAATCCGTCGAGACGGGAAAATCCTATTCTATAAAAGTCTGCCTGCCCATCCCGGTGAAAGGCGCCTTTGATTATCTCTCGGCTGAGCCCGTTCCCGCCGGCTGCCGCGTGATGGTGCCTTTCGGAAACAGGAAGATCATGGCTTACTGCGTGGGGGATGCGCAAGATAGCTCAAACCCCAGATTAAAAAAAGTAATCAAAAAAATAGACGACTCGCCCCTCATCAGCGGCGAAATGCTCTCTCTGTCGCTGTGGATGGAAAAAAGATATTTCACTTCCCGCGGCATGGCTTTGAAAGCGATATTGCCGACGGAGCTCAAGGGAAGGGCGCGGGATTTCAAAGTCTCCGGAGTGCTCCCGTTTACGGCGGATTTGAGGAAGGATCTTCCCGATATGCCGGAATCGGCGGGAAATGTCTATGTTTCAGGCAGCGGCGAATTCCAGAAAAGTTTTCTGAGAAGAGAAATGGAAAAAACGATATCAGCCGGAGGCAGGGTGATATTTCTGGTGCCTGTCATGAGCGAAGCCGCCGCTTTTGAGGATATTCTCGGCGGTTTCCGCGCGGAGCGCTTCGGTTCGGATATTCTGCCGTCGCACAGGTACCGGATGCTGTGTGATTTCAGGGACGGGAATCTGGATGTTATAATCGGCACCCGCAGCGCCGTTTTTGCGCCCCTCGGCGAAAAGGGCCTGATAATAATGACGGGAGCCCAGAAGAAAACTTACATAGAGGAACAGCATCCGCGTTACAGCGCGGAAGAGGTGGCGATGAAACGCGCCGGACTCTCTTCAGGGCGTTTTATCGCATCGGGCGGAGCTCTCACAGTGGAGCAGTTTTACAGGGTGAAGAAAGGCGAGGCCTGGGCGGTCTATGAAAAGAATGAAAATCCTGCCCGAAGGATTGTCTGCGATCTCCTTGAAGACAGCGTGAATTTCGGCGTTTCGGCCCAGTTGTTAAAAAACATAAAGAAAACGCTTGATGAAAAAAAACAGGTCTTGCTCTATTCTCCCCGCGGCGGCTGGGCCACATCCTATGTCTGCTCCGCCTGTAAATTTGTTATGAAATGCGAAAAATGCGACCGCAAACTCTGCGTGTCGGGCTTCAACCTTTATTGTTCCTCCTGCAAAAAGACTTTTCCTGTTCCGGAAAGATGCCCCCGTTGCAAAAGGAAGAAGATGAAAAACAGGGGTATCGGCAGGGGGCTTGTGGCCTCTTTTCTGCGCAAGCAGTTTCCGGGAAACAGAATAACGGCGGTGGACATCGATTCATCCCCTGCGGATAACAAGAGGGTTTATGAGAATTATGAGAAAGGACAGCTGGATGTGCTGATAAGCGGTCCGGGATTTGCCGCCGTGAGAGACTGGTCAAAGACGGGGCTCGCAGCCGTTATGGACGCGGATTTCCTGCTTTATGGCGATGACTGGGCCGCCGAGGAAAAAACCTATCTGTGGCTCAGCAGCCTTGCGGCTTTTTTCGCGTCCGGCAGGACGGACGCCCTTTTTCTGGCGCAGACTAAAATAGCGCCTGCGCTCGCGCGGGAGGCGCTCTCCGGCGATGAATCTTTTTATGAGAAACAGCTCGATGTGCGCAGAAAATTCGCTTTTCCGCCAGTTGCGAGGATATTGAAAATAAATATCTCCGGCCGCGCTACGGCCGAGGCGGCGCTCAAGATACGCGCTGACATAAAAGACAAAGTCCTGGAGATATCGCCCGAGGGGAAGGGCCTGTCAGCAAAGGGCGGCGTGGAAATACGGGTGAAGATCGAGCCCGATGCTCCTTTTGAGATAGAGCCGATGAGAGGAGCGGCTGTGACAATAGAGGAAGAACGATGAAAAATTCGGCGGCGATAATTATTATAGCTTTTGCGGCGCTGCTTTATTCGCTGAATATCAGAGAGGGCCAGATAGGCCATGTCAACGACGACGCCTATTACATAAACGCCGCCCGCTGGTTCGCGGGCGTGCAGAGCGAGCAGAAACAGCTCTCTTCAAGGTCTCTGGGTTTTTCTCTTCTGCTTGCACCGGTCGCCCGCGCGGCGGGGGAATCTCTTCTGCCTTTCCGTCTGGTGTCGCTGTTTTTCGCGCTGGCTTCTCTATGGCTGGTATGGCTGATTTTCAGAACGATGGCCTCCCCTGCAGTCTGTTTTTCTGTTCTTCTACTCGTGGCCTTCAATCACCTGAATCTTATTTTCAGCACAATGGTCATGAGCGAGGAGGCCTATCTTTTTTTCTCGCTCCTGGCTCTGTGGGTATTCGTCAGGCGCGAAAACAAGGGGTTTTCTTATGTCTGGGCACTTCTTCAGGCGCTGACCCTTGCAGCTCTTTCTTATATAAGGCCTGAGGGTTTTCTTCTGGCTTTTTCCGTTTTTGCCGTTCTTTTGATCTGGCGCAGATACAGGGACGCCCTTTACAGCGTTTTTTTCTTCATCCTTCTGATTTTGCCTCTTGTCACAAACAGCTTCGGCATAGGTTCAAGCCTGAATAAGTATGTGAACGAGCTTCTCTTTCCGGTGTTTTACGCGGGTCTTTGGACTGTCATAAAAACCGGTTTTATATATTTCCTGACAGAAATCTCCGCTGTGGCTTTTTTTACGGAGGTCATCAGTAGCCGGATGGGATTTTTGGAGATCCCCGCCGCGCTGATAATCGCCGTCATTATAGTTTCCGGCATTCACTCGCGGCTGAAAAAAAACGGTTCAAAAATATCTTTCCGTCCCGTCACGGCGCTATTTGCTTTGTATCTCGTCCTTTACACGGCCTTTCACATGATATGGCCGGCGAAGGGCGCGCGTTTCGTGATACCGATCCTGCCCTTTATTTATTACTTCTTTTTCTCGGCGGTTGGGCGCTGGTATGCCGTTGGAATTTTTGGCAGATTCAGAAAAAAAGCGTTTGGCGTGGCGTCTTCGTCCGCCGCAGGGGCGACGGTAACGGCGCTGCTCCTGGCGATATTCGCCTATCAGAACTATCTGATCCTGATAACGCCTGTGCCTCCGCTCTTTCCTGAGACATTCGCTTATGCGAAAGACAGCAGCAAGCCGGAAGATGTGTTCGTCAGCGAGTCGGCGGAAAGATTTTTTCTCAAAACCGGCGTGAAAACGATTGCGCCACCGCCATATCCCGGAGCCGACGATTTTTATTATTTTCTTATAAGCGAAGGCGTCACGCGGGCGGCTTTTTACCGGAGCCCGGGCCTGTCAACAGAGTACAGCGAATTCCCAACGACTTCATCCGGAGGCATTAAAAGATACGCTTTGTTTCTGGAAAATGCGCTAAGGTTTGAAAAAGAATACGAAAACAAGGATGAGGGGACGATTATTTACCGGCTGAATCAAACTTATGCCGCGAATTTCCAAAAAGCATATGAGATGATGACAGGAGCTTTGAATGATATTAATAAGGAGAAGAAAAATGAAGCCGAGAATAAACTCAAAAAAGCTCTTGTGATATGCCCGTCTATTACAAAAGCTTCTGACAATCTTATGCTCATATATATTGAAAGCGGCCGCTTGGAAGAAGCGGAGGGGCTGATAAAGAAAATTGAAAGAGGGGGAATGGTCTCGCATATCACTCTTTTTCTTGCGGGGGAGCTTTGTGAAAAAGCTGGTAAAAAAGACAGAGCAGCGGAGTATTACAGGCGTTCCGCGAATGAGGCTCTGAAAATCGGCGATCACGGCATATTGAAAGCCGCGCAGGAACGGCTGACAATGTGTCTAATGTCAAGACCTGACCCCACTGCTATTGACAAGTTTGGAGAAACGTATTAAACTTATGTTAGCTCTTAACTCGGGCTAAAAGGAGGTGAGAAAAATGAAACAGACAAAAAAAGGTTTTACTCTGATCGAGCTCATGATTGTTGTCGCAATTATTGGTGTTCTGGCCGCTGTGGCCATTCCTAAGTTCGCGGACTTGATCAGAAAAGCCAATGAGGCCGCTTGTAAGGGACAGCTTGGAGCAGTTCGTAGCGCAATGTCTATTTACTACGGTAACACGGAAGGGGTTTGGCCTCTTACAGCAAATGGTATGTGCCCAACGTATTTACAGGCGATTCCTGATTGTAAATCGGGAGTGGCGGGTATTACTACCACAAACGACTGCGAGACAGAGACTGATGGTAACAATGACATTACCACAATAGCCTCCTACGACGGCGGATGGTGGTACAACTGTGGAACTACTAATCCGGGCGGGACTTTCACTGGTGTTTTTCTTGTAAATGTTACAGCTACCGACACCAAGGGCACTGCGATTCACACATGGTAAGCTGTTAGTGTTTTGTTTTACGGGGGCGGCTTAGGCCGCCCCCGTTTCTTTTATGGTAAAAATTTTCCTCGGAATTTCCTCTCTCGCGGTTTTCCCATTTTTCAGCGACTCATTCTGGGGGGCTAAATATTTTCTGACACTTCTTTCACTGCTTCTTTTATTTTACGAGAGGGGAAATAAAACTCTTTTTTATGATTTGAAAGCTCCTGAAGCGGGTTTTTTAATCGTGATCGTGTCGATCTTTTTGGAGAATTTTAATTTTTTTCAGTTTTTCCGCTTTCTCGCGCCTTTCTGTCTTTATCTATATGTTTCGCGCTCGCCAATATGTGAAGATAAATGCCTTAAAAAAACTGTTATACGCCTGTCGGCTTTGATTTCTTTTCTTGCCGTTATTCAGCAGCTCACAAAATTCAATCCCTTTAACGCGCCCATTCCTTATGTCACATTCGGAAATCCCATGTACCTGGGGGCGTATTTGGCGGCAGTTCTTCCTTTCAGCGCTGATATACTGCTGACTCACCGCCGAAAAAATGAGCCTGTTGGAAATATCCCCGCATCCTTAACAGCTTCGCCCACTTCCAACAGTATTTATTATGAGGCGTTTTTTTCTTTTGCATGCGGCCTCGCGGCTCTTCTTCTTACCAGAAGCCAGTCGGCGTATCTGGGTTTTGCCGCCGCAATGTCTTATCTGCTTTTTAAGAGAACAAAAAAATCAAAAGCGCTGATTATTTTAACGTCAGGCGCTGTTATTTTGGCTCTTCTTTATTTTTCGTTCTTCAAAACGGGTGACAGCGGTTATTCCAATTCTTCGGTAAGGCGTATGAATTATTACAGGACTTCGCTGGAGATGCTCAAAGAAAATCCTCTCACGGGCGTAGGCGCCGGAAATTACAGGGGGAATTACGCTTCATACCGTCTGAAAGCGGGCCTTCCGTATCATATGTCGCCCCAATGGGCTCATTGCGATATTCTGCATTTTATTTGTGAGCTCGGAATTTTCAGAGCCTCTCTTATTTTTCTTTTTGTCCTGACAGTTCTGCTCAAAAAAACGCCGCCGGAACTCGCGCCTTATAAAGCCGGCGTAATGGCACTCATCTTCACATCGCTGACGGCTTTTCCTTTTCAGCGAATTTCAACCGTCTATCTTTTTTTTATTTTTGCCGGAATCATTATGAGAGATGAAAATAATGAAGACGAAAAATACCGTTCCGTTAAAAAAATAGCGGCAATAGCGCTCTCTTTGGCGGCTTTCATATACGCCCTTGTTTTTGCTTATTCTCAGTTAAACTGGAAAAAAGGCGAAAAACTTTTAGAAAACGGCTCACCCCGCGAGGCGGCCGCGGCTTTTGAAAAGGCGGCAATTGGCGTTCCCTCGGATTACAGAATATGGCAGGACCTGGGCAGGGCGCAATACCGTTCGGGCGATATAGGCGGTAGTTTGAGCGCTTACCGCAGATGCCTTTCTTTATATTTTGACCGGGATATTTGCTACAATATTTCCATCGCCTTTAAAGCGGGGGGTAACAAAGTTATGGCGGAAAAATTTATGAAAGAGTTTGAAAGGATAAAAGCCGAATGACGGAAATCGCGATTAAAAACGCAACCGCGATTTTTTATTTAATAGGCGTTTTGATTTTTTTAACAGGCCTTGTATTCGGTTCTTTTCTGAATGTTGTCATATACCGACTGCCTCTGGAAAAATCCATCATCCGTCCGCGGTCATTTTGCCCTGTTTGCGGAGCACCCATAGCTTTTTATGACAATGTTCCTGTTCTAAGTTTTCTTCTGCTTAGGGGAAAATGCCGCTCCTGCTCCGCGAAAATTTCGCCTGTTTACCCTCTCGTGGAACTTCTCACGGGCGTGAGTTTTTTTCTCTCTTTTTATTTTTTCGGGATTTCGTGGAAAGCTCTTGAAATCGCTGTTCTTCTGGCCTCTTCCATTGCCATCACATTCATAGACTTAAAGCACCGAATTATACCCGATGAAATAAATATTTTTCTTTTTGTCTTCGCTGTTTTTCTCCCGAAAGAAATATGGGGCGTTTCTTATTGGCCCGCCGCGGGCCTCTCCGCTCTATCGGGCCTGTCCGCGGGGCTGGTTCTTTTTCTGATAGCTATCGCGGCGGAAAAGATTTTTAAACAGGAAGCTATGGGCATGGGGGATGTGAAGCTCATAACTGCCCTAGGCGCTTTTTCCGGTTTTCATTCCATATTCTGGCTTATTTTTATTTCATCCCTCATAGGTTCCGTCGTCGGCATAGCCGTTAAGCTCCGCAAAAGAGAAAAGGGCTATACAATGATAGCTTTCGGGCCGTATCTTTGCGCCGCCGCAATCATTTATACCCTTTTTGAGCCGCGGCTCAAACTGCTGTTTTGACAATGAAAAATAAATTGTCTCTTGGAATCGTTGCAGTAATAATTCTGGCAGCGGTGCTCATTTTTTTCAGGAGCATTGTTTTCAGCTCGCTGACATTTTTTATGCGTGACACCATCATACAGTTTTTTCCGTGGAGCTTTTTTAAAAGCGCCTGCCTCAGGCAGGGAATCATACCGTTTTGGAATCCTTTTTCTCATTGCGGCATGCCTTTTGCGGCCGCCATGCAGCCTGCTGTTTACTATCCGCCGAACATAATTTTTTATGTCTTGAATTTTGTTTCCGCTTACAAAATCTATATTGTTTTTCACATTTTTATAGCGTTTATCTCAATGTTCCTTCTCATGAGGGAAACAGGGCTTGACGAAGAAGAGTCTTTCCTTTCGGGAATGATTTTCGCCTTTAACGGTTATATTCTTACGAAAATAGAATTTCTGAGCGTCCTTGGAACATCCGTCTGGCTTCCGGCCGCGTTTCTTATTCTTATGAAATCGCGATCAAGAACGGATTTCAAACGGATTTCGGCGCTGGCTCTTGTTTTTGCATTTCAGTTTCTGGCGGGCCATCCGCAGATTCTATTTTATGAACTATTCGCGCTCTTTCTTTATTGCACCGCGGTGTTTTTTTTCACGGAGCAAAAACAGACAAAGCCATTTTTGACATTGACGCTATCGGGCATTCTTGCCCTTATGATAGCGGCAGTTCAGTTTATACCTTCCTTAGAATTTGTTCTGAATTCCATAAGGGGCAGGGGCCTTCCCGGTGAAATTGTAATGACAAATTCTTTTTCGTTGGGAATGTTTATCAATTTCTTTAATCCTTTTTTGAGATACTCAAGTAACGATTGGCCTTACGGCTGTTATGTGGGGATAATCGCTTTTATGCTTTTTCTTTTTTCTGTAAAATCATCGTCAAGAAGCGTAAAATTTTACCTTTCGCTTTTTGTTATTTCAATTTTTGTTGCGCTGGGCGCAAACAATCCCGTTTTTGGTTTTATAATAAAAGCTTTTCCTTTTCTTAAAGCTTTCAGGTATCCCGCGACAATTCTTTACCTGAGCGTTTTTGCAGTCGCCGCATCCGCCGGATATGCGCTCGGCGCTCTGCGGGTTTCAAAAAAAATCAAAATTCTTCTTGTTTTCGCGGTTTTTATTGAGCTTTTTATAACCGGTCAAAAATTCAATAATAAATTAGATAAAAGAATATTCACAGTTTACTGCGATAAAATAAATTTCTTGAGAAAACAAGACGGTTTTTTCAGATATTTTGTTTCACCTAAAACTACCGCTGCCAGAACAGATTACGATTGGAGCGCCTGGAAAGATAATCTTTACGGTGACACTGGCCTCCCTTTCGGCCTTTATAACGCCGCCGGACAAAACATAGAGCTGACGGATTATAATGAGTTCTCTCGTCGGCTTTATAGTTCGGGCAATGCTGACAAAGCACAGAAACTTCTTTCAATTATGAGCGTCAGATTTTTGCTGGCTGATTACAAAATTGAATCCGAACAATGGAAGCTTAGTTTTGAAAATCCGAAAGCCCTGTATAATGTGCGTATTTATGAAAACAAAGCTTTTCTCCCGCGGGTTTATTTTGCGGATAAAGCAAAAGTTCTGACTAAAGATAAAATTCTTGATTATATGGAGTCTGACGCGTTTAATCCGCGCGATGAAGTCGTACTCCAAAAAGAGGTTCGGGCGACAACTGAAAATGTTAATATCGGTAAAATTGCCAAAGCTGTTATTACAGAGGACATAATAAATGAAATTTCCGTTACGGTCTATGCTCCGCGGGACGCGTGGCTCGTTATGACCGACGCTTTTTATCCCGGCTGGAAGGCCTCCGTTGACGGTAAAAAAACGGAAATACTAAAAGCAAATTATTTTCAGAGGGCGGTTTTTGTTCCCGAGGGCAGTCATATCGTGAAGTTTTCTTGCCGGCCTCTTTCTTTTGTAGCAGGCTTTGTCATAACAGTTCTTTCTCTTATTTTTATCCTCTACAAAAGGTTGCCGGCGCCGGTTAAAAAGCCGGGCAGGATTTAAGAGGACAGACGCGGATTTTTAAAAGACAGGTCTACGTGGCTGGCCCTTTTTTTCTGAAAAGTTTTGCGGCGGAATACAGATTTATAAAGACGAGCAGTAAGACCGGCGGCAGCCAGTAACGCGCCCTTATTCCCATTGCGCGCAAATTCAGAAACCAGAAGTCCAAACCGTCAAAA
>Ga0180009_10000809_pt1 | contig 40263 bp, 46 predicted proteins | sample OS_PC_MetaG_FD_123537 | JGI IMG/M metagenome (GOLD analysis project Ga0180009, IMG submission 123537) | Groundwater microbial communities from the Aspo Hard Rock Laboratory (HRL) deep subsurface site, Sweden - OS_PC_MetaG | ecosystem: Environmental > Aquatic > Deep subsurface > Groundwater...
TATTGAATTTCGTTGATAAGAATATCTGCATAAACAAAATTAGTTATTAATAAACTAATCCCAAATACCAGGAATAACTTTTTTGCAGTTAGAGCATTTGCCACTTTTTAAATTATTTTTTAATATTTCAAAACCATGTCTTTCTATAATCAAAGATTGACATTTAGGGCAATATGTATTCTCTTCTTTATCTGTTAAAATATTACCTATGTAAACATAATCTAAATATTTTTTGGCGGTGTTACTTGCTTTTCTTAGTGTGATTAAGGGTGTTTCTTGAATATAATCTAGTTTATAGTAAGGGTAGAATCTTGAGAAATGGATTGGAATGTTTCCTAAATTTTTTCTTATCCATTGACACATCTTTTCAATTTCTTTTTGATTATCACTTAATCTTGGAATAATTAAATTTGTTATTTCTATCCAAATGTTGGACTTTTTTAATAATTTTAAGGTATTAAGAACTGGTTCAAGTTGAGCATTACAATTTTTTGTATAAAAATTTTCATTAAATGCTTTTAAATCGATGTTTACTGCATCTAAATAAGGGATTAATTCTTTTAGGGGATCTTCATTGATATATCCATTACTTACAATTACGCTTTTGATTTTTGATTTTTTGGCTAATCTTGCTATATCTAGCATGTATTCATAGAATATTGTTGGTTCAGTATAAGTGTAAGATATAGATTTGCAATTATTTTTTTTAGCTATTTCTATAATCTCTTCAGGTTTTACTTCTTTTATCTTAATTTCTTTAAATTCTTTTGAAATTTCATAATTTTGGCAGTTTAAACATAATAAATTACATCCATTTGTTCCTATGGACAAAGTTTTAGAAGCTGGGTGAAAATGGTATAATGGTTTTTTTTCTATCGGATCTATATTCACTGAACATGGTTTGTTATAAATTAAAGAGTATAATTTTCCTTTGTTATTCTTCCTTACCCTGCATAATCCTTTCTTATTTTCTGAAAGTAAACAGAAATGAGGGCATAAAAGACATTTGACTTTATTTGCTGTAAGTTTTTTGTAATACATTGCCTCTTTCATAAGAATTATAGAGATATGGTCAGATATAAATATTATTATTATGTACTTTTTGTTTTGTTGTTTGATAGTTATGTTTTAGGATAATTAAGTATATAAATAAACATTTCTTTGATAATTTTATGGGGGGTATTTTTGGTATTTGTTCAAAAACAGATTGTATCACTGATTTATATTATGGTACCGACTATCATTCTCATTTGGGTACAAAATATGGTGGTCTTGCTGTAGAAGATAATGGAAGATTTAAAAGATCTATACATAATATCGAAAGTGATTATTTTAGGTCTAAATTTGGTTCTGATTTATCAAGATTAAAAGGCAATAAAGGTATAGGTGTTATAAGTGATACTGATCCCCAACCTTTAGTAATTGTATCTCATTTAGGAAAGTTTGCAATAGTAACTGTAGGAAAGATAAATAATCTTGATTTTTTAATTAAAGAAGGTTTTAGAAATAAAACTCCTTTTTTTGAATCTGGGAGGGGGGAAATAAGTCAAACAGGTTTGATTGCAAGCATAATAAATCATGAAAATAGTTTTAAAGAAGGTATAGAAAAAGTACAAGAGGTGATCGAAGGTTCATGTTCTTTAATTTTATTAACTGAAAAAGGGATATATGCTGCAAGAGATAAATTGGGGAGAACCCCCCTTATTATTGGGAAAAAAGAGGGAAGTTATTCTGTAACTTTTGAAACCTGTGCATTTCCCAATCTTGGTTTTGAAATTGAGAAATATTTAGGTCCTGGTGAAATTGTTTTTATGACATCTGAGAGTTATGAACAAATAAAAGAACCGGGAGATAAAATGCAAATATGTTCTTTTTTATGGGTTTATTATGGTTATCCTTCTTCTAGTTATGAAGATATAAATGTGGAGTTTGTAAGGTATAATTGTGGGGCTGCTCTTGCAAAAAATGATACTAATGAAAATATTAAGATAGATATTGTTGCAGGTATACCTGATTCTGGAACGGGGCATGCACATGGCTATGCAAATGAAAGAAATCTTCCTAATCAAAGACCTTTTGTTAAGTATACCCCTACATGGCCAAGGAGTTTTATGCCACAAAATCAAGAGATGAGGAATCTTGTTGCAAAGATGAAACTTATTCCTATTAAAAAATTAATAGGGGGTAAAAGTATTCTTTTTTGTGAAGATTCTATTGTGAGAGGCACTCAATTACAAGATACTGTTAAATTATTATTTGATTATGGTGCGTTGGGTGTGCATATGAGGCCTGCTTGTCCGCCTTTAATTTGCGGATGTAAATTCTTAAATTTTTCAAGATCAAGGTCTGAGTTAGATCTTGCTGGAAGGATGGCGATAAAAGAGTTAGATGGTGATGATGAAAAAGATTTAAATGAATATTCTAAATCAGATTCAGAAAAAAATATTGCTATGGTTGAAAAAATAAAACAAAGGTTAAAACTAACGACTTTGAAATATCAAAGATTAAATGATTTGGTAAAAGCTATTGGATTGCCTAAAGAAAAATTATGTACTTATTGTTGGGATGGTGTTGAATAATTGTTTATATCTAAAACATTTAACCTGATGATCATTAACCATTCCAATTGCTTGCATAAATGCATAAATTATTGTTGAACCAACAAAATTCATGCCTCTTTTTTTTAAATCTATTGAAATCTTATCTGATAATTCTGTTTTTGGGGGTAAATCTTTTATGTTTTTATGAGAATTTTGAATTGGTTTGGTGACAAAAGACCAAATATATTTATCAAATGAGCCAAACTCTTTGATTATTTCAATGAATGCTTTTGCGTTTTGGATAGTAGATTTTATTTTCAATTGGTTTCTGATTATTCCTTGATTATTTAATAAGGATTTTATTTTAGTTTCATTGTATTTTGCGATTTTATAAAAATCAAAATTATTGAAAGCTTTTCTGAAATTCTCTCTTTTATTAAGAACAATTTCCCAACTAAGTCCTGCCTGAAAAGCGTCTAATAATAGAAATTCATATAATTTTTTATCATCATGTAAAGGGACCCCCCATTCTTCATCATGGTATTTGATCATTAAAGGATTTTTGCCTGGCCAATCGCATCTTTCCATTTTTTATTTAGTTAATTCCTCAAATGTAAGTCCCTTTTTCTTAACCAATTCTAAATAAACAATATAATTTAAATCACTTTGTTCCAAATCCTCAATTTTTAAAAAATACCAAGGCTGGTTGTTGAATCTTATTGCTAGTAAAGGTAGGGCTCCAAATATTTTAGAAAATTGCATTAATTCATTTATCCTTCCTTTTTCGATATATTTTCTGCCTTTTTTAATTGCTTTACATTCAATTGCAAAATATTTTCCTTGACCACCAATTAATAAATCTGTACTTGGTAATGTTGTAGATCCTGAACCTGCAACCCTAACAGGCATATACCTTCCTGTTTGATAAAACATATGAAAAAGTTCTCTTTCAAGTCTAGTGCCTTTACCTTTTGAACTCATTTAAAATAAAAAAGAAAAAGAAGTATTTAAATTTATTTATAAATCTCGGCTTTGAACTGTTCTTCGACCGTTAGCTTTTGCTCTTTCACATGCTTCGTTTACTAAAGCTTCACATTTTTTACTTAAAGCGTCTGAAAAATCTCCAGAAACATTCATATCCTTAACAAACTCTTTTAATTTGGATCTTACTACTAAACTATCTGCCATTTTTTTGTATCCTCCTTTGTTTTTTATTAATATTTTTGGTAAATAAGAAGTATATAAATGTTATTTATTTTCAGGACGCATTGTTGGGAATATTATAACATCTCTTATTGTTTTTGCATTTGTTAATAACATAACCATTCTATCTACACCAATTCCTAATCCACTTGTAGGAGGCATACCTATTTCTAATGCTCTTATGAAATCTTTATCCATAGGATGATATTCTTCGTCTCCCCCCCTTCCTTTTTTTTCTTGTTCTTCTAAAAGTCTCGTTTGTAAAATAGAATCATTTAATTCTGAATAGGCATTTGTCATTTCCCACCCATTAGCAAAAGATTCGAATCTTTCTATTAATTCATTATTACCTCGTTTTAATTTGCATAAGGGCGTTGATTCTTTTGGGTGATCTGTTATATGAACTGGTTGTATTAATTTTGGACCAACTACACTAAATAATAGGTCAATTGCAAGCGCTTTTGAATAATGGAAGTATTCTACATCAAATTTTTTTAAAGTTTTTTTTATTTCCATATCATTCATTTTTTCTATATCTACTTTAAGATATTTTTTTAATGCCTCATACATTGTTAATCTCTCCCATGGAGCTTTTACATCTATTATTGTTCCTTGATAGTTTATCTTTGTTGTTCCCAAAACTTTTTTTGCTACATATTCATACAGAGATTCTGTTAATTCCATAGTTTCCTCATAATCTGCATATGCCTGGTAGGATTCTAACATTGTAAATTCTGGATTATGTGTTCTGTCTACACCTTCATTTCTGAAATTTTTACAAATTGTGTATACTTTTTCTAAACCACCAACAACTAATTTTTTTAAATATATTTCTGGAGATATTGATAAATATAAGTCAAGATCCCATGCATTAATATGGGTTTTAAATGGTCTTGCGTTTGCCCCCCCATATACTGGTTGCAATGTTGGAATTTCAACTTCCACAAAACCTTTTTTATCAAAAAACTCTCTAATTGTTTTTATGATTTGGGACCTTTTTAGGAATGTATCTTTAACTTCAGGATTTACAATTAGATCTAAATATCTCTGTCTGTATCTAAGTTCTGTGTCTTTTAAACCGTGCCATTTTTCGGGTAAGGGTCTTAATGCTTTTGTTAATAAATCAAATTTTGTAATCCAGATTGATGTTTCGCCTTTTTTTGTTTTAAAAACATTTCCTGTAATTCCAATAATATCCCCTATATCTATTAATTTTTTGAAGACGTTGTAGTTATCTATATCTTCATCTCTTAAATAAAATTGGATTTTTCCGGTTTGATCTTGTAAATGTCCGAAGGATGCTTTCCCCATGACTCTTAGAGAAGTTATTCTACCTGCTAGTTTTATTGTGTCTTTTAGTTTTTCTTCTGTTTTTAAGTTTAATTTTAAGATATCTTCTGTATTATGTGTTTTTTTATAAGAATAAGGATAGGGTTCTATTTTTAATTTTCTTAATTCTTCTAGTTTGGTTATTCTTTGATGGATTAATTGTTCTTCTGATTTCATGTGTATTGGAGAATACTAATAATTTATATAGTTTTCTTAAAGGAGAATACTTTGTATAATGTATCCCCAACTTGGATTTCTAATTCTTTTTTCATAGAGAATTTAAACTGTTTAGAATATTTTTCTAATAACTCTGTTTTTGATGTTATTAAGACTAATTTGTTTTTTAAGATGTATTGAGCTTGATAAAATAACTCTCTTATTTGTTTTTCAACTAATTCTTTATTTGCTCTTTTTGATAAAATTGGTGGTTTTGAGATAATAAAATCTATTGAGTTCTTTTTTAGTAAAGTATCTATCCAATCTATTTGGTTATTTGATAAATCTATGTTTACTTTTGCTATTTTACTATTTATTAAAGCATTTTTTGTATCTTGGGTAAAACCACATAATTTTTTTATTGATAATAAACCTGCTTCTATTAATATTGATCCATCGTTGCAGAAAGGGTCTAATAATGAATTTGTTTTTTTTATATTTGCTATTTTTAATAAAGAATATGCTATTACGGGTGATAATGAATTTCTTGATGCTCTGACCCTATAATCTCTTTTGTATTTTATAAAGTTTATACCAATAAAACAGTAATTATTTAAGATATCTACAAAAATAATTGTTTTCGGCTCTTTAAAATTGATTTTATGATTTTTAGCCAATATTTTATGAAGATTATTTCTTATGTCCTGTGAATTAAATTTATGTTTTCCGACTCTTAAACAATCTATTTTACAAGGGATTTTTATTTTAAATTTTATTTTTTGAAATTTTTCATAGATTTCTTTTTCTGTTTTGAATTTGAATTTTTTTATTAGTTCGTAAGAGAATAAAGCTGATTTTAATTGTTTATTTTTAGAATATTGTACTTTTGTTGGAATAATCTTTTTCCCGTTAGTCTCTTTAATTAAAATTGGTTCTAATCCTTTGTATGTGGTTGCTATTCTCATTTTAGTTGTGATATCATTTCCCTATATAAATGCTGTTTTTTGTGTCTAATATTGTTATATTTATTAAGGAGTTTATTTCTTTGTTACAATTTAAAATTGTAATTATTCTATTTTTTGAGGTTGCCATCATCTGATTTTTATACCAACCATGTAAGATTACTTTTGCTTGTATTTTTTCTCCTTTTTTAAAAACTAAAGGTAGTTTTTTTGTTTTTTTGATATTGAAATCATTTGTGCCATATTTTAATTTAATATTAAATTCTTTTTCCCATTCTGTTAGTTTTTTATAAAAATTATAGAATGTTTGTTCTTTTACTTTCATTTTTCTACTATATTTGTATGTTTCATATTTTTGGATTGCTATTTGTAATTTATTTTCTTTTGCAAATTTTATTAAAGATATCATCTCATTTTCATAAGAAGGGATATAAACAGGGGTAATCCATAATTCTATTTTTGATTTTTTTATTAAATTAATTATTTTTAATAAATGTTTCAAATTATAAGGGGTTCCTGCTAATTGATTTGCTAATTCTTGATCTAAAGTGTGGATTGATAGATTGATTTTATCTAAACCTGCTTTTTCTAATTCATCTATTAAGGATTCTGTTAATAATAACCCATTTGTTTGCATAGAAATCTTTTCCACATTTAATTTTTTTAATCCCTTAACTAAGTCTAATAATTCTTTATATATTAGAATTTCGCCACAAGAATCTAAATTTGCTTCAATATTGGTCTCTTTATAATCTATAAGTTCTTTTATCCAATCTAATAAATAAGAATGTTCAATTTCATAATTAACAGGATGCATCTGATCATTAGCTGAAGTTGAACAAAAGAGACATTTCAAGTTACAAGAAGTATTAGGTCTTATTTGCAATAAAGAGGTATTTCTATCTATAATGCCAAAAGGTAATACTCCTATTAAAGGAATCCTAGATTCTCTTGCAATTTTGATAATTTGTTTCATAATATATATAAAAGATTGATAAAGTTTAATAAGGTTTTCTACATCTCAGGAATATGATTTTAGGCAATATAATTGGAAAAACATCAACACAGGATTTCAGATTCTTGGCAAAAGGCACTGCTAAAAAATTTCAGTATATCCAAGTTCCTCTTGAAGACAAATATATCTTGGGACAAATAGTAGAAATTGAAAAAGATAAAGATAAAGAAATAGCTTTTTGCAATATTATAGGTTATAGGGATAATGATAAATTAAAACCTTTGTTGAGACCATTAGAGCCAAATACTGAGGTTTTGAGAGCTGATGATGATTTCATTAAACAAGTTTTAGGATTAAAAAAAGAAAAAAATTCTGCTTTTTTTGGAAATTTACAAGGTTATGATAAATTAAATGTTTATTTGGATTTAAATAAATTATTAACAAAACATATTGTTATTTTAGCCAAAAGTGGTTCTGGAAAGAGTTATGCTGCAGGTGTCTTGGTTGAGGAAATTTTAGATAAAGAGATTCCTTTATTAATAATTGATCCTCATGGAGAATATGCAAGTTTAAAAGAAGAGAATAAAGATGATAGATTATTGAAATTTAATTTAAAGCCGAAAAGTTTTAAAGAAAAAATTCTTGAATACAGTCCTGTTGATACTAAGTACAAATTATTAAAATTAAATAATTATAATTTGAGTTCTTCTGAATTAATACATTTATTGCCTGCTAAATTGAGTAATTCTCAATTAGGTTTATTATACAGTGCTTTAAAAGATACTAAAATAATAGATTTTAATCAGTTAATTTTGGAATTAGAAACAGAAGATAATAATGCAAAATATGGTTTGATAAATATTATACAATATTTACAAAGTTTGAAGTTATTTTCTAATAATCCCACTTCTTTACAAGAATTAATACAACCGGGAAAATGTAGTATTATAAATTTAAAAGGGGTTAAACAAGAATTACAAGAAGTTATTGTTTACAAATTAATGAAGGATTTGTTTGATGAAAGAAAAAAGGGAAATATTCCTCCTTTTTTTACAATAATTGAAGAAGCTCATAATTATGTTCCTGAAAGAAATTTTGGAGAAGCGAAAAGTTCTTCTATCTTAAGACAAATAAGTAGTGAGGGGAGGAAGTTTGGCTTAGGTTTAGCTGTTATTTCTCAGAGGCCTTCAAGAGTTGATAAAAGTGTTTTATCTCAATGTGGAACCCAAATAATATTGAAAGTTACTAATCCTAATGATGTTAAGGCTATTGCAAATTCTGTTGAAGGGATTACTTATGAAACTGAGAGAGAAATTAAGAATATTACAATAGGGACTGCTATGGTCACTGGATTAATTGATTTACCAGTATTTGTTAATGTTAGGCCTAGAATGACAAAACATGGTGGAGAAGCTGTTGATATGTTACAGATTAAAAAAGAAGATTTTTTAGAAGAAAAGACTGATGGTGAATTATTACAAATTATTAAACCAAAAACAAGTGTTGAAGATTTAAAATTAATGCATGATGGAGATGTTAAGGTTAAAACTAATTTAATTCCTTGTTTGTATTTAGAAACTGAAAATTTTAATTTATTGTTTAATTTGAATACTGGTGAATTAGTAAAAGATATTGAAGATTATAAGGGTGAAAAGATTTCTATTAATTTAAATTTGTCTCCTCAGCAAAAAAGAGTTTTTAATGCTGCTTTAAACTTAAAAGAATTTACTGCTGCTGAATTATTTGGGAAAAGTGGTGTTCAATTTTCTGAAATTTATGATATAGTTAATATTTTGGTTAATAAAGGTTATTTTGTTAAAGATGGAACTAAATTCAAGATTAGTAATAATTTTAGTTTAAATTTTGAGGATTTTAGTGTTTATGATAGGCCTGATTTTTTTAGGGTTACTTATGATAAAAAATTAGATAAAAAACATAATAGTGAAGAGATTAAGGCTTTTTTAAGTAATTTTATTGATTTGAAAAATAGTAAAGAATGTTGGTTGGTTTGTTATGGTGTTAACTATGAATAGTTGATGTAGGATGAGTTTCTAAAATGATTTTTGAAGGGTTTATCTTTCCATCCTTAGCTATTCTCTCTAAATCTCCCGTTATTTTGCAAGAATATCCTAAATCTGGTTCAACAGGTGTTTGATAAACACATGGAAATCTTGAAGTAGGAGCACAACAGTAATCTCCTAAACATGCAGTTCCTTTATAAGATATACATTCGTCTAACATTTTAATTAATAATTATTTAAAGATCATTTATAAATCTTTCTATTTTTACTATTTAATAGAAGTAAACTTAAGATAAGTCTTTGTAGGCATAAATACTTTTTTAGTAGAAATTGCTTTTCCTTTGTCTTGTTTTAAAATATCTTCTGAAGATAAAACAGAGGTTCCTAAACAGACTAATTCGTCTTTTAAAGATAAAATTACAATTATTTCATCTTTTTTAAAATCATTTAGTTTTGAGATGCCAGGGATATTTAAATTTGAACCATGACATAAAGAATCTATTGTTGAGTCTAAAACCCATATTTTTGGTAAATGATTTAATGATTTTTCAATAGGTAAAATTATTTTTTTTATTTCTTTTTCATCTCCTTCTTTGTAGAATTCATATGCATCTTTTAAATCATGAAGAGAAAACATATTTGAATCATTAAACGGTCCTGCTTTTGTTCTTACTAATTGGACCATGTGCCCTTTGGTTCCCATTTTAATTGCCATATCATGGCATAATTTTCTTATATAAGTACCTGCTTCACATCCAACTTTAAATAAAACATGTTGATCTTGAATTTCTAAAATATTTATATAATATATTTCTCTTGTTCTCTCTTGTCTTTTTACAGCTGATTTTATTGGTGGAATTTGCCTTATTTTTCCTGTAAACTCCTTTGTTATTTTATGAATGTTAGATGGTAGAATTTTTTTATGCAAATACATTAAACAAACATATTCTTTTCCTGATTTCAATAAAGTCTGAACGATTCTTGTTGCTCTTCCAAGGGCTATTGGTAAACATCCAGTCACTTTTGGATCAAGGGTCCCAGAGTGCCCTGATTTTTGAATATTTAATATTCTTTGGATATATTCTGAAACTTGATGGGAAGTTGGGCCTGAGGGTTTATTTAAATTAATAACCCCATAATTGATCAGTTCTTCAATAGTGTTCTCTTCTGGTTTTTTTCCATAATTTAAACTAGTTTCAGCTTCCTTCTTTACATGAATTTCTCTTTTGATGTTTTCAAAGGGTAATTTATCCATAATTATAAGAAATAAAGATTAGTTTAAAAAGTTATTTTTTTCCTGTCTGACCAATAATGCTTGAAATTTTCTTTTGTTGAGATTTTACTGTTTTATCTTGATGTGCTTTTTCTTTTTGATGTTTTTGTTTTGGAACATGGTGTGTTAAAACTTCTTTTTTATCTTCTTTTGTTTTATCCTCTAATGATTCTTCTTTAATTTCTTCTTTTTTTTCTTCAACTTCTTCTTTTTTTCCTATTAATTTTTCCTTTATTGTTTTCTTTTTTTCTTCAACTTTTTCAACAGGAGCATTTGGCAATTCTACTTTAATATACTCTATCTCTATATCTTTTTTCTTTGTTTTCTCTGTAGTTGCTTTTACTTGAATTTTAGAGGGGGGATTTTTCCTTCCATGTTTCCACATTTCTAAATTTAGATATTTACCAATTCTAACATCTTCATTTTTCATATGTTTTTGAATAAAAATTTTAACAGTTCTAATTGATTTAGCTGTCCTTTTATATCTAGGAGATTTCAAAAATGCTTTTCTCAACGGTATTGTATATAATCTTTCCATTTTATGCTTTTAATTTAGTCCTTGTCCACGATCTCTTTACTTTTGTGTGCCTACCCGGATGAACTCTTCTTGTTTTGCCATATTTTTTCAGGGAAGTCCAATAAGGGGCCCACTTTGTTTGTCTTGCTTTCTTTGACAATCTTATTTTCTTTGCTAAACTTTTTGTCATTTTCTTGTTATCCTAAATTCTTTCTTTTCTGTTAAGTTTAATAATAAATTTTTGAATTGCTCGTTTGTTAATTTTTCATTTAATTGTTGATTTTCTATTAATTGTGCTAATATTGTTATTATTTGTAATGCTTTTTGCGGATGTGCGGCTTTTATGTTTCCGTATCTTAGTAATGCTTCTTTGTTTAAATATTGTTTAACTATATTTTCTAATTGTTGAAATCTTTGTGCTTCATCCTGATTTTCCATTTTTTGATAATTTGTCTAAAAATGATTTGCCTTTTGGAGTTATGACCCTTCCTTTATATTTGTTCTTTTCTGCTTGTTTAATTAGCTCTATCTTTTCTAATTGTTGTAATATTGTTCTGATTATTTTTCCAGAACCAGGATAGAATTTTTCAGGTTTAACTCCTCTGTTTTTTTTAGAACCATACTTAACTCTTAATTTGTTTGTTCCTATGGGTCCTTTTATGTAAATTGTTCTTAAGATTGAGGCTGCTCTGAAATACCACCAATTTTGATTATCTGGTGCTCTTTCTTTAGATGTTCCTGTTTTTACAAATAAAGACCATTCGGGTGCTTTTATTAAAGGTTTTAGTTGTAATGCAGCTCTTTCTATTAGTTTGTTTGTGTCTATATCATATATTGTTGCCATTTTGTATCACGCCTTGCGGCATTAGATTTGCTATCTTGAATAGCTTAGATTTGTTTAATAATAAAGGTTTAAAAAGGTTTTGATTATTTGTAGAATTTGATGGATATGATTTTATTATCTTTTAATTCTAAAATAGCAAATTTTCCTTCAAGTGCCGGTCCTGGATTTACTACTAATGTTTTTCCTATTTTATCTTTTCCTTGATTTTCATGCATATGCCCACATACACAAATTGAGGGTTTATATTTTTTTATGTATTTAGTGTAATATTCATCACCTATGTGTTTTCCATATAAGGGGCTTTTCTTATTTTTTACTTTATCTAAATAATTTTTAGGAGGGTCATGAGCTAAGAAAATTGTGTTGTCAAAATTCTTTACTTTTGAAAATAATTTTTTTAATCTTCGATTCCATTGTTTATTTCTTCTTTTTATGCCTTCTTGAGTATATTTTACAAAAGTAGATTTTTCTATGCCTTTCTCTGTTGGGAACCTATAACCAGAATGTATAATGAGATCATAATCTTTTATTTTTATTACTCTAGCATTAATTAGATGTATATTTTTGTATTTTTTAACCTTCTCAGCTAAGGGTTTTATTATTAAATTTGATTCTTTTTTATTTTTTGAGGTGGGTTCTAAATCAAAATTACCTCTTACTAAATATGCTTTTTTCCCTAAAGAATTTAAAAATTTTAAAGGTATTAGTTTACTACCCTCAATTTTTTTACAAATTCTATGATATTCTTTTTTTCCTATTATTTTTTCTAATGGTTTTTTATCGAGTTCTTTCCAATATCTAAAAACATATTTCCTTAAACCTCCATCAAATGATAAATCGCCTGTACAGAGAATATAATCAAAATCTAAATTTTTAATTTTGTTTAGTTTTTTATGTATTTTTCCGTGAAAATCACCGATTAGTAAAAATTTCATTTTAGTAACATTGTGGTTTTTGATTTAATTTTCTGTGGTGTGCTATGCACTCACAACATTTTCCATGTCTTACACAATCTGTTTCAGGACAAGTACATTCTTGTTTGTTATCGCAAAGCATTTTTTATCTTAATCCCTTCTTTTGAATCTTCTAAAACATAACCTTTTTTTTGAATAATGTCTCTTATTTCATCTGATTTTTTGTAATTTTTTTCTTTTCTGTACTTTTCTCTCTTATTAACAAGAGTTTGAATTTCTTTAGAAATTTTCAGTTCATCGAAATAGAATATATCAAAAGTATCATCAATTTCTTTTAAAAGGTTATAACAATTCTGCCCTGGTGTTTTTTTATTTGCTTCTCTTATAAATTTAAATAATATAGAAAGTGCTTTTGGGGTGTCAAAATCATTGTCTAATGCTTTAAGAAATGATTCTTTCGTTTTGTTTACTAACTTATTATCTATATCCCCTTTTTTATTTTTAGAATTTAAAAGAAATTCACTTATTCTATTTAAGGTGTTTTCAGCTTGTTTTAATGCGTCATCTGAAAAGTCTATTTGACTCCTATAATGAACTGCAAAGAAAAAAAATCTTAATATTTTGTAATCATACTGTTTAAGAGCGTCTCTTATAATTATAAAATTTTTAAGAGACTTTGACATTTTAGAACCTTTAACGTTTAGAAAACCTGTATGAAGCCAGTATCTAACTAAAGGAACTTTATTAGAAATAGACTCCATTTGGGCTATTTCTGCTTCGTGGTGTGGAAAAATTAGGTCTTTAGCACCACCATGAATATCATATTGTGAACCTAAATATTTTTCTGTTATTGCTGTATCTTCAATATGCCATCCTGGTCTTCCATCTCCTAATTCAGATTTCCAAAAGGGTTCGTTTTTTTTAGAGAACTTCCATAAACAAAAGTCTCCTTTATTTTTTTTGCTAAGATTATCATCTATTTTGCTTAAAGCATCTTCAGCTTCTGTATAGTTTCTTCTTGATAATTTTCCATAATTTTTGAATTTGGATAAATCAAAATAGTAACCATCTTCTAGTTTATATGCACATCTTTTTTCTATTAATCTTTTAACTTGATTTACAATTTCTTTTATATTATCTGTAGCTTTAGCATATTTGTTTATAGAATCTACATGTAGTTTTTCCATATCTTCATAAAAGATATTTTGAAATTTTTTTGATATTTCTTTCCATGATTGATCTTCCTCTTTAGCTCTTTGGATTATTTTATCATCTATATCTGTTACGTTTTGTAAATAAAAAACATTAAATTTTTTAAATCTTAGATATTTAGTGATGAAATCGAATTGGATATATGTCTTAGCGTGTCCTATGTGTGGATAATCATAAGGTGTAATCCCACAAACAAATAAATTTATTTTTCCTTTATTTATGGGCTTAAAGACTTCTTTTTTTCTTGTTAAAGTATTGTATAATATTAACATAAAAAGTTAAAGAAAATAGAGATTTATTAAGGTTGTTATTTTTATATTACAATTACAAAAAGTGATTCTAGATTAGTGGGTATTCCTACTAAATTTGTTTCTAATTTTATATTACATACTTTATTACCTAATGGACCATCTAATTCATCAACTATTAATGTTAATTTTGCTTGTTGTCCGGATTGTAAGGTATAGGAATTTGATTCAGTGGTCATAGTATCTGCGAAAGAACAGTCTAAATTTGTTGGATCTGTAGATGTGGCTGTTACTTTAAATTGGGCTGTTGTATCTTCAAAATTAGCCATAATAACACTAACTGTTGTAGCTGATTTTTGTTCCAATTCTATGTTTTTTGGGACTATTGTTAAAATATCTGCTATATTTGATATTTCTCCCAATTCAGCATCTGCTGTTTCAAATGCTGTTTTTGATAGACTTTCAACTTGGTTAAAAATTCCTCTTACAAACAATAAACCCAAACTAAGAATTGTAACACCTATAATTATTATAATTATTGTATTCATAGAAAGCTCTAAAGCCCCTTTTTTTGATTTCATATTATTTCTTGTATTTTTATTATTAATAAATGTTTCTAAATTAAATGGGACAGGGGGGAAACTCATCGACTTAGCGATTAACTAATGTCCATTTTGAACCCCCGACAGCTAGATGTCTAAATTATGACTTCAGTTTCACTTTGTAGTTTTTCTACAGACTAGTGCTCTCCTTAGCCAAATTACTTTCAGGCTGAGCTACTGTCCCTTTGTAACATCTGGAAGAAAATTTATTTATAAATATAACTGTTTTGTTAGATATTAGGTAAACCTCAGCTCATTCTGCTAATTTGATTAATCGAGATAATCTCCACATTTTTATTGGATGTATAAATAATTTTAATTTATGTGCTTTTCTTAATGAACCCAGAGCTCCTTGGATGTACCAATCTCTTCCTGTATCAGAGTAAGGTCAGGTGAATCCTAAATTAAAATCTGAATTTAACAAATCTTTAACAACATAAATAAAATTCTTATTCACCATTTTTAATTTTATTCTAGGAGATTTGTGTTTTTTTGTGTGGTTCTCCATAGCTCTTACATCCCCGTCAGCATCAAATACACCTTTAAAAAACCATAATCTTAGTGGTTTATTTGAATTTTTAATCAAATTAGGCATTTGTAGTTTATTTTTCTTTGGACCTTCTGGATGGTCGAATAGTTTTGTGAGAAATCTATAAATAACTTTGGAGGTGGGATTTAAATAGTATAATTTTTGTCCCTTTGCTATTCTTTCATATCTAACAGGGGTATCTAAATTAAATAACTCTTTAAATAAATTTTTTATTATCCCTAAAATTTGTATTTCAAATTCATCCCCTACAATTATTTTATGTTCAAATCTTTTTGTTTGGTTGTAACTCCTTCTTATATCTTTTAGTCCTCCGTCTCCATACAAATAACCAACTAAATATGATAGTTTAGGTGTCAAATGTGTTGGAAGGGTTATTTTATGTGAAGAAGATTTAGCTTTCCAATAGGACACTTCTTTTAAGCCATATTTTTTGTTTAAAACTTCTGGCAAAGTTATTTCTTTTTTGAGTTTGTTTATTTTAAGATAAAGGTTTGAACTTTTGGTGTCAATCTCTTTGTCATACATTATATCAATATAATTCTTGATTTTTAATTTTGGAGTATTTGAAATCTTGGATACTATTAACTCTTTATAAGGAATAGACCCATAATTCGTTTTAATAAACATATAATTAATAAGAAATCTCCGTTTATAAATCATATAGGGCACAGTTGTCTGTTAGACCCATATGCTCTAGTATCTATTTAAAAAAGCGTCTCCGGCAGGGTTCGAACCTGCGACCGCACGGTTAACAGCCGTGTGCTCTACCACTGAGCTACAGAGACCTAAGAAAGAAAACATTAGAAATTGTTTAAAAATGTTTCTATAGAACTCCTATTAACCTATAATTAATCGAATCTACAGCTTGGCTTAAAAATTGGTTTTCGCCTTCTAGAATAATGCAATTTTCATCTAGAGATATAGAATTTGTATCTGACTTCTGAAAATAGAATGCATATTCTGTACAGTCCTTTATTGGAATGTCAGGGCAGTTTTCTTCTGAATCGCAAGCAAGAACTATTTTCACATTAAAATTGTTTAATGATGTTTGCAATTTTGCCATTGAATATTCTATATTTGCATCTTTTTCATCAGGTGTAAAAATAAAATAATATTTTGGAGATGTGATTGTAAATGGAGGAACTATAACCTCTTGTAACTCATCTGGAAAATAATCAAAATAGAATTGTTTTCCTTCTAATTCTAACATAAATTTATCTTGTATTTTTACAAATTCAAAACCATTATAGGTTAATTCATTTTGGATTGGTTCTTCGCCCCCTCCAAATATAAAACCTAATACACTAAGCACCATAATAGTGATGATAAATAAAGATATTGTTTTTTGTTTTTTGTTTTTCATGGTAACCAAGTTTTTTGATTTTTTAATTTATCTGGCAAATATTTTTCAACCACATAATTTAAACCATATTTTGCTAATGCTTGTTGTTCTGCTCTTTTTTTTAATTTAAGTAAATCATTAAGTGCTTTTTTCCATTCATTATTTGAATGTACGAAAGGGTCATTTTTAATAGCATCTTTTATTCTTTTTATGTCTATTTCTTTTAATGGGTGTGTTGGTAAATCATAATCTATTATATCTTGTGCTGTTATTCCTATGAATTTTGATTGGGGTACACAAAAATATTGATTTAAATGGGCGGCATTGCCCGAACCTACTTTTAATGTTCTGTAAATGTTCATCCAACCGTATGGGTCGCCATCTGTGAATACATAAACGGGAATTTTCATTTCATCTGCTAATCTCCTTATAAAACGTCTACATGCCCTTGAAGGGACCCCGCCCATAGAGATTAAAATACACTTACTTTTTTTCCAATATCCTTGTCTATTTAAACGTTCAAACATACCTTTTGTTTCTATTGCTAAAATAAATTTTGCGTCTGTTTCAAATTTTAAATGTTCGACAGATGTTGGAATAGAATAGGCTCCAGAACCCATTTTTGTACAGTCAATTTTAATTAGATTTCCTTCCTCTGTTTTGTCCTGAACTATTAATTTTCCTGCTACATCCCCTCCGTGTTCATCAGCAATAAAACCAAGTTGTTCTCTGTTAACCATAAACATTGCCTCAATATCATCCATTACAGTATCTGATTCTGGTTGTTCATTGAATTTGGCATCTTCCCAGTTTTTAGAAACATAGTATGCTTCTCTTTTTGTTGCTATATCTTTATTTTGTAATATCTCTTTAGATAAAGCCATCACTCTTAGAGTTTGAGCAAATGTTTTGACTGTGTTTACTGTTAAAGTTCTTATTTTGTTTTTCCCAATTAATTCAAAGAATCCTTTTTTAGGATCATATTTTACATTTTGTAAAGATCTAATTGGTGTTTTTAATTCTGGTTTTTTCTTTAATAAAATCTTTTGATAAATATTGGACGCTGTTGATTTTATTTCTTGTATAACATTCATGATCTACTCCTTTCTAAAGTGTCTTTTAAAATTTCTAATACCATTTTTTCATCTTTTTCTTTTAGATCTAATATTTCTTTTAAACCTATTCCTATATGGGGTAGATATTTTTCAATATAAGACTTTTTTTGTGATTCTTGATGTGCTTTTGCTTTTTTTCTAATATAAATTCCTAGTTTTCTTCCTGCTTCTTGTAAAGCTAATTTTATTTCTTTGATTATTTCAGGATAATGTGCAATTGCTTCTTTAGATTCTGATGTAAATGGGACCCATACTGAAGCTATATGAACTAATATTAAAACTGGTCCTGCAGGTAAGGCTCCTTTACTTTGAGATAAATTATAATTTCTCCATGAGGTTGCTAATATCGATTTTGTTATTGCACATGCAGATTGTTGATATTGTAAAGGAACTCGATTTGCGAATCTTAATAATCTAATTAAGTTATCTTTTTCTAAATCTCCCCCATAACAAATTCCACATTCTACTTGAAATGGAAAGCCTCTGTAAACGTTTGGGGGTCTTGTAATTGCAGTATAAAATTCAGCATTAATCTCTTTTTTTAGGCCTTTTAAAATAAGTTCTTCTCCTATTGGAGATAAACAATTTGTAGGGGGGGCGATTATTTTAGTTTCTTTAATTGCTTTAAATAAATTTTCAGCTTCTTCTCTTGCAATTCTTTTTGATCGGGATTTCTCATATAAATTTGCTTTTTCACATATTTCTTTAGCTACTTTTGATGAAACCCTGCAAAAATCATTTTTTAGAAAACTTTGTAAATTAGGACTTTTAGTTTCTTTAAGCATTTGTATTAAAGTTCCCAATTCCAATCCATATGGGTGGGGTTTTATTTCTTTAGGATCTATTGGGAGTTCTTTTGTTACTCTTGGGAACTCTATTAATTCTTTTTCTGGACTTTTGTATAATAATCGTAAATGGGGATTGACTATTGCTGTTTGTTTTAAATATTCATCAACGCCTTGTTTTCCTTTTTGAAATGAACCTTCTAATTCAATTTTTACTTTTGTTCCTTTTTCTTTATCCCAATCAACTATCATGTCTTTTGCTACTTCAGGTTCATTTTTTTTAGTATCAATATGTAATTCATAATGGTGCGCTGGTTTGTTTCTTGCAATTTTTGAAGTTATGATTGTTGGTTTTCCTGTTGTTAATTGACCATATAGTACTGAAGCTGAAACCCCAATTCCTTGTTGACCACGTGAGTTATGACAAGATATTCCTCCAAATCCTCCAACAAAATTCTCACATTCTGGGACAGATAAATCATACACATATTCATAACCCTTATTTATAATTTCAATATTTTTTATTTTCAATAACGATAAATCTGTTTTAAGTATCTGTTGTGCTACTCTTTTAGAATATGTAGGTACATTACATGTGAAGTGATTTGATGTTTCAATGTCTTTCCCATATAAATTAATAGCATAACATAATGAAGGGTTTTTTCCTAATCCTTTACTGATTCTTTTCTGTACTGAGGATAGAATCCCTTGCATTAGCCATAAATACATTATTTCATTAGCTAATTTTTTACTTATTGTATTTAATATTAATTGATTTCTCCCTTTTGTGTTGTGGCCATCTCCAAGATATAATGAATCAAGAAATTCTTGTCTTAGGCTTTTATTTATTCTAAAAATAAACTCAGGAATTTTTTTATTTTCTGCACGTTTACCACAAATATTTTTTATGAATTTTACAAATATATTCCCAAATAATTTAATTCTTATTGTTGAGTCTCTATTTTCAACTGTAAAATTAAGACCAAAGGTTCTTGCAAAATTAATTATTTCTTTTACTAAATTATCTTCATGTCTTCCAAATGTCAAACCGATCTGTCTTGTATCTGAATGTCCTTCTGCAACAAAAAATCCTAAAAATCTTATGAATTCTTTTGATAATGGCAATGTTACTGGAATTATTGTTTCTTTACCATGGAAATATGTTTTAATTATGCAATCTTTTAATTTATTTTTTAATTTTAGTTTTAATACTAAATGTAATGGGAGAAATTTTTTTGATTCGTATTGTTTGAAACTATCCTCTAATATATCAATATTGTTAATTCTATAAAATTTTCTTCTTTCTGATGTTTTTTTGTAGGTTATTTTCGCTTTATTTTTTATTTCTTTTAAAATTTTAGAAGGAATATTATAAACATAAAACCAATTTTCTTTTATATCTTCTAAATTAATATAATCTAAAATATTTATTTCATTAATTATTTTTGTTTCTGGTATTTTATAAGGCGCAATTATTTTGTCACCAACATTTAAGTTTCTTGCTTCAACTTCTTTTACATTTCCATTTTCTTCTGAAAAAAGACTATGGCAACCAGTTACTTTGATTACCCTATTTGTTGCAGTTGTTATTTTAAGAATCTCATTTTGACGTTTATGTTTTATTAAATGAGATACTTTTCTAAATTTATATGAATATGTTTTTTTATCAAATGCTGGAACTTTTATGTTTAAATTATTTATTTCTTTTAATTCTTGATTTTTATTTAAGTAATGATTAACAAAATTTCCAATGGGTAATATCTCAATTTTGTTCTTTCTTTGTATAATTATTGGTTCGTCTTCTGTTAATGATTGAGCCATCTTAAAGAATTTACTTCCGTATAATAGTTTTCCAAAAATCTTAGGTATTTGTTCTTTGACAATTCCAGGACCATTATCTTCAACGGTAACAATATATCTAATATCACTTATTTGATTTATTTCAACTTTTATTTCTGGCAAAACATTAATTTCTTGACAAGCGTCTAGAGCATTATCCACTAGTTCTTTTATTGTTGTAGAAAGTGCTTTCCTTGGATTATCAAAACCTAGAAGATGTTTATTTTTAACAAAAAATTGGCTGATAGAAATTTCTCTTTGTTCTTTAGCTAAGTCGTTTGCTGTTTTGTTATTTGCCATCTAAGTTTTTCTCAAAATTAATTCTTTATAAAGGTTTTTTATTTTTTGCAATAAAATTGTAAACATTCCCGTGTTTTGAACCTTGTAATAAATTAATTACTGCCCTTTTAGCAAGATAGACATTTTCTTGTTCACCAACGATTGAAACTGTTTTTCCATAAACACAAATATCGGTGTTTGTAAGTCTTTCAATCATTTTCCTTGCCTTTCCTTCTGTACCTATAATTCTCGATCTTACTCTTAGTAAATCATTTTTCGTTTTTCTTACAAAATCTTCAATATTAACTATTTCAAGAATATAATTTTCATTTAGCAATTGCAATGCTATTTTTGGATTAAAACCTCTTGCAATGGCTTTTATAATACTTTTACAAATATAGGTTTGTAAAGATTCCCCTTCTATAATAATATCTCCTTCTTTAGAGTCAACTTTAAGTTTAGTTTTGGTTAATTTTTCTATTTGTCTTTTATCTTTCCCTTTTATTCCAATTAAACAAGGGATCCTATCTTTTGGAATCTTTAATTGTTCCATATTAGAACTCTTCTTTTATCTCTAAATCTTTTAGGTAACCTTTATTTTTTAACCAGTCAATTTGGTTTTGTCTATATTTAAAAATAATATCTCCTTTTGTTTCTTTTTCAAACTCCCAAGGCTCTATTAATAAAATATCTCCTTCTCTTATCCATAACCTTCTTTTTAATCTCCCAGGAATTCTACATACTCTTGTTTTTCCATCTAAACACTTTACTCTTGTTCTAGAACCCCCAAGTCTTTGATCTATAATTCCAATAACTTGATCCCCGCGGGGTATTTTTACTCTGAAGACTGGTTCTGGTGCTGTTTTTGAAGGTTTCATAGAATTAATTAAAAGAGTTGTTTTTATAAATCTTTTTGTAATCGAAAACATACTGTAACCCTATATAATAATTTACCGGTTTGTTTATGCCTTGTATGTAATGTTCTAGAAATTTTTATTATGCCTTTAAATTTCTTTTTTAATAATTTTCCTAAAGCTAAAGCAAATTTATTAGAAGTTAAATATAAGTCAATCCCTGTTTTTTGTTCAACCTCTTTTACAATGAAAACGCCTTCTCTTTGATCAATTTGTTGTTTAACAAAATTTAAAATTTCTCTTTTGTTGGGCCTTAATTGTAGAATGGCTTCAAAGTATTGGTCGTTAGAGTATATCATATTACAAGTGCGTGAGGTATTTTTTTTATTTTTATAATGTTTTTTTTAGTTATTAATTTATATTTTAATGCTATTTTTATTGATTCTTCACCAACAATATTAAACATTACTCCTTGTTTTAAATTACTTAATATACTTTCATTTAATTTTTGGCCTTTATAAAATTCTTCTGTTATTTTTATATTTAAATTATTGTCTTCAAAGGTTTTCCCTATTAAAGAAGAATCACACAAAGTTATTAATTTTCTTTCATGATGAAAGTGTTCTTTTATCAAAATCATATTTTAGATTTTATAGGACGTTTTGCACCGCAAGCCATGCACTTCATAATTAATATTCTGTCTTCTTTTTTCAGAACTGTATCTGGTTTTTTGCAATCTGGACATAAAACAAATTCATTTACAAATTGCTCTATTTTTGCATTTATTAAATTAGAAAAAATTTTTCTTCCCAAAATTAATCTCTGACCATCTAAAACACCAGGAGTAGCTAATTCCCTTAATAAATACTTCATAAATTGGTGATGAGGTCTTCTTAATGTGTCTGCTATTTTTGTAAAATTAGTTATTATAGTTTTATTTCCTTGGATATGGCCAATTACTTTAGGGATTTCAAATCTTTCTCCAGAACTTTTGGTGTTTGGTAAGGATTTGTACACATTATCTAGCAGGTTTTCATATTTCATTTCATTAGTTTAAATTTGTTTTTTATTTGAAAGATTTCGCCTCCTTTTATTAGTTCTTCTAAAACTTCATTAATTATCACTTCAGATTGATTTAAATTTGTTACTATTTTCTGGATTTCGACTCCTTCTTCTGTATCTATATTTTCTAATGCATTTAAAACTTGTTGTCTTAGATTATTTGATATTTTTATTTCTTCGATATTCTCTTTAATTTCTTCTTTTTTTTCTATTTTAGAAGGTTTTCCATATTCCTTTAATAATTCTAGTTTCCTTAACAGTTCAAAATTTAATGTTGTTTTCTTAACAAAATCTGGTGCTATGTAAATTGAATTATTTAATGATGATTGTTTTATTTTTCCTATAATTAAAATGATATCTCCTTTATCTACATCTTTTAATAAAGGAATATTTTCATTCCATACCTTTACTGAAATTTGTGATGAGGAATCATCTACTAATAAAGAAATGTAATTTGGAGTTTCATACTTATTTATAATAGAAGCTATTATGTTTATTCTAGATATGTTTTTGTTATCAAATGTAATATAATTTGGAGAAAATTCTTCTGTTGTTTTTGTGTATTGAGAGTTATGAATAGATGATATCCATAATTTGTAAGCTGTTTGTCTTTCTATTTGCATTTTAATCTAATACAGAAACTGTATCTCTTTTAGGTTGAAAAATAAATCCTTCTCTACTTAATTTTTCAATAACTTCTTCTACCTGTGCTTCATCTATTCCTTTTAATGATGCGTCTGCTATGATGTCTTGTATTGGAATTGATTTTCCCATTTTTAATTCTAAGGATTTAATTATTTCTCTAACAACTACAATTCTTGATCTTTGAGAAGCTGGAATTCCTGTTGAAATTCTATCAATGTCTATTTTTCCTGTTTCAGGGTCTATTCCAACTTGCATTAAACAATGTTTCAATAAAATTATTGATTTTTTTGCGTCTGACCTTGTTACTTTTTTTGATAATCTTAATTTTGCTGCTCCTTCTGCCAATCTCACTAAAGCTTCTAATTGTCTGGCTGAGATAGGAATTGGTTTTATTTCTTCTTCCCCTGTTTGATTAGAATTTCTTAAAGCTACATAGAATTTTTTTATTTCATCAACAGCTGAATCTGTTAAAATAGGACTTGCTTTTTGTCTTGCATATGCTATATATTTTCTTAAAATCTTGGTAGATATTTCTGTTTCTGCTTGTTCTGGTTTTTGTTGCAATCTAAGTACATGGGACGCAATTTTTTCATCCATCTCTTTATTGGGTATGTCTCTTATTGGAAAAATTAAATCAAATCTGTTGATTAATGCTGGTGGCAAATCTATTTGGGCAGCAATGGGGGAATAAGGATCAAACCTTCCATATTTTGGATTTGCTGCTGCAAGTATTGTTGTTTGGGCTCTTAATGTAGCTTGAATATTAGCTTTGGAAATACTTATTTGTTGTTGCTCCATTGCCTCATGCATTGCACTTCTATCTTCAGGAGACATTTTATCTAGTTCATCTATACAACAACAACCACCGTTTGCTAAAACTAATGCCCCTGCTTCTAAAGCCCAACCCTTTAAGAATTCATCTTTAACTACTGATGCTGTTAACCCGGCTCCTGAGACACCTTTACCTGAAACAAATCTTGCTTTTGGAGCTGCTTTTGAAACAAATTGTAATATGGAAGATTTTGCTGCTCCTGGATCTCCAACTAATAAAATGTGCATGTCGCCCCTTGTAATAGTCCCATCTTCTTTCATCTTTCTAACGCCGCCCATTAATTGGAGGATTATTGCTTCTTTTACTCTTTCATGGCCATATATGGAGGGGGCAATTGCATTTGTTAGTTTTTCATATATTTTAGGATCTTTTGATAACTCTATTATTTTTTTTTCATCTCCTTCATCTATTTCTATATCTGAAAATGTCTCTTCTATAGGTTCAATATGGTTTGATTCCATCATTAAATCATACCTTATTGATTGTGCTCCTGTTCTCAATGTGATTGGGACTTCTTTTACCACTCCAGTTACCCTAATTTTTGAACCAGGTGTTGTTTTTTTCTCCATCTTTGGTTCAACTAAATCTTCTTTTAAGAAAATAGAGAGTCTTTTTGGTTGTTCTCCCCCTTCTAAAGCTTCTGGGGCTTCTTCGATAACTAATCTCTGAGCATCTACTAATTCCTTACCTATTAACCTAAACTTACCTCTTCTTCCGCAGGAACATCTTGTTGGTTCTTTAAATTTGGTATCTAATTGTAATATTGTTATTGAATTCCCACAAGAAGGGCATTCAAATTTTGCTGATGTAATTTGGGGTCTTACATCTGAAGATTGTCTAACAATTCCTTCTATAAACATAAATTTACCTAGATGATTGCTTCTTATATCTCTAACCATTATATATTGGCTTTGTGAGATATTATAGACTCTTGCTCTTAAGGATTTGTTTATATCAAAAGACTCTATAGATAATTCAATTGCTTTTATTGTTTCCTCTGGTTCTTCTAATAATTGGTCTGCTAATTCATGATCAAATTCCATAATGTGGGAGAAATCTATATTTAAAGCATAATTTCCTTTTCTTACTGCTTCATATATTGCTTTTTCATATTCTTGATGAAGAAATTCTTTGAATTTTTCTATTTGTTCAGAAGCATCTATTTGCATTTTAAAATTATAAAACTAAGAGCGTTTAAATAGTTTATTAGTGAAAAATACTATATAAATTAATATATATGCTACTTAATCTTTTTTAAATTTACTACTAATTGAGCTACTGCTTCTCTCAATTTTGTTTCTGATCTTGTTCCAGTACATACTATTTTTCCATTGCTAAATAATAGGAAAGTAGCCCTTGTTCCTTGAAGTTTGTATACTAAACCTGGAAATTGTTCTGGTTCATATTCTGTATTTGGTAATTTCATTGCTAAAGAATTTAAATTTAAATCCATCTTTATAGAGCCTGAAGCTACCATGTTTTGAACCACTATCTTTGGTTTGATTTTTATTCTGATGTTTATTTTTGCTAAGTTTTTAATTATTTTTGAAATAGACTCTTTTACTTTTGTTAAAGATTTTGCTCCTGTGCAAACTACTTTTCCGGATGAGAATATTAATGCAGATGTTTTTGGGTCTTTTATCCTCATAACCAATCCAGGAAATTGTTCTGGATTGTACTCTGTGTTGGGAAGAGTTTCTGCCAATTTGATTAAAGGTATGTCATGTTCTAGAGAAGTAGAAACAACAATGTTTTGAATTTTGATTTCAGTTCTTTGTTTTTTTACAACCATTAAAGTAACCCCCTACTTTTTAATTATTTATAAATAAAATAGAAAGATATTTAAAGGCTCTTATAAACTATTTGTTATTACTCAATGGTTTTATTTTGTGTTAAAACTTATTTCAAATTCTTCTTCTTTTATTTGGAATTTATCTAAGAATTCTCCTTTTATTTCTTTTATAGACGCGTTTGTTGCTTTTTTAATAGAATTGTAGTCTAAATCTATTGAAGATTTTATATTTAATTCTATTTTATCTTCTTTATTTAATTTAGCTTTTTTTCTTAATGCTTGAATTCTTCTTAAAACTTCTCTTGTAAATCCTTCTTTTTCTAATTCGGGTGTTAATTTGGTATTTAATTTGATGTTTTCTTTTCCTTTTTTTAGAGTTATTTTTTTAATATTTGTTTGTTTTTGGATTACTGGAATAATTTGTTGGATGCTTTTTTCTGTTGTTATGATTACTTCTGATAAAGGCCACCTTACATTCATTTTTTCTTTTTCCCTTTCTGCCAAGATATTTTGAATTATTAACTTTGAATTTTCTATATCTTCTTCTAGTTTTTTATTTATTAATTTGGTATTAAATTTAGGCCATTTCTCTAAATGGATTGATTCTTTTAGTTTAAATTGCTGATAAATATGTTCTGTTATAAATGGAGATATTATTGAAAGCATTTTTATTGTTTCTAGTAATACATTTTTTATTGTTTGGATTACAACTTTTTCTTCTATTCTGTCTCGAACTAATTGGATGTAATTTCTACTTAAATCTAAGAATAAATTTTCAATGAGTGGATTTATTTCATCTAGTTTATAATTGTCCATTAATTCTGTTGCTTTTTTTATTGTAGAATTTAATCTTGACAATATCCATTTATCTTCTATTTTTAATGTTGAAGGTTTTAATTTATTATTTGAGTAATTTAATAAATATTTTGAAGTATTTAGTAAAACATCTAAATTTCTGTATTTTATTTTTATTTCTTCCCACGAAAAATTAACATCTTTGCCTGCATTTAGAGAAGAAAAGTAAAATCTAAATGTATCTGCACCATATTTATCTAAAATTTCTTGAGGAGGAATGATGTTTCCTATTGATTTTGACATTTTTACACCTTCTATATCTCTTACCATTCCATGCATGTATACATTTTCATAACAATTTTGGTTATACATAATTGTAGAAACTAATTGTAACATGTAAAACCACAATCTAGTTTGTTCTGTGGCTTCTAAAATTAAATCTGCTGGAAAATATTTTTTTATTAATTTTGGATTATTGTATAATGAATTAAAAGACGCTGTTCCAGAATCCAGCCAAACATCTAAGACATCTGGCGATCTTTCCATTGTTCCAGAACATTTTTTGCATTTGAATGTAATATTGTCTATCCACGGCCTATGAATATCTTTTGGAATTTCTTTTGCATATTTTTGTAGTTCTTTAATAGATCCAATAATAATTTTTTCTTTACAAGATTTACATTGCCATAAAGGCATTGGCGTCCCCCAATATCTTTGTCTTGTAATTCCATTGTCTTTAAGATTAGATATCCAACTTTGGTAAATTGCTTCATAATTTTTAGGAACCCAATTAACTTTTTTAGAATCTTTTAACATTTTGGGAACTAAATCTTCAATTTTAAAGAACCATTGTTTTGTTGTTTTAAAAATAACTGGATTTCTACATCTCCAACAATGAGGATAGTCATGATCTACATTTGTTGTTGCTATTAAAACATTTCTTTTTTCTAAAGCCTCAATAAATTTGTGATTATCTTTCTTTGCATTTAATCCTGAAAATTCTCCCATATCTTTAGCATAATTCCCTTTTTCATCTAAATTATTAAATGGATGGATATTGTTTTCTCTACCAACTTCATAATCTTCTGGACCACAACCAGGGGCCATATGTACTAAACCTGTTCCTGCAGAGGTATCAACATACTGTTCTGATAGAACTACTGTAAAAATATTTGGAGATTTTAATTCATCATATTTATGTTTTAAGGCGTCATAAAAGGGGTGTTCATATTTTGTTCCTTTTAATTTATCTCCTTTGAATTCTTCTATGATTTCTAATTTTGAATCTGTAAAATGTTGGATTACTGGTGCTGCTAATTGCTTTGCTAAAACCCATGTCTCATTTCCAACTTTTGCTTTAACATAATCTAATTTAGGATTTACCATAATTCCTAAATTGAAAGCAATTGTCCAGGGGGTTGTTGTCCAAATAATTAAATATTCATTTTTTGAATTTTTTATTTTAAATTTAATAAAAATAGACTTGTCATTTACATTTTTGTACTCTAATTCGTGTTTAGCTAAAGATGTTTCGCATGATGCACACCAAGTCATAACTTTTTCCCCAAGATATAACCTTTTGTTATCATAGGCCTTCTTTATTAAAGCCCATTCTCCTTCCATAAATTCATTTTTAATGGGCATGTATGCATTATTAAAATCTAACCAAACCCCCAAATCTTTAAAGTTTTTAACCATGTTTTGCATCATTGTTTCTGCAAAATTTTTACATTCTTTTACAAATTTATCAACACCATAGTTTTCAATTTCTTTTTTATCATTGATTTTTAGTTGTTTTTGAACAGCATTTTCTGTTGGTAGACCGTGCATATCATAACCATCTCTATCCCATACATCAAATCCTTGCATTCTTTTGTATCTTAGAATCTGATCTTTTAATGAATAATTCCATGCTTGACCTAAATGAATCCTTCCAGAAGTGTAGGGTGGGCCCTGTAAGAAGTAGAATTTTTTACCTTTAGAGTTTATTTTTTTTAATTTTTCATAAGTTTTATTCTTTTTCCAATAGTCTAAAACTTCTTTTTCTATATTTTTGAAATCATACATGTTCTTTGTTTGTTTTTAGGTTTTTATAAAATTATTTGTTTTGTAACTCCCCTGTTATATTTAGTCCACACCTTATAGCTTCTACTTTTTCTATATTTTTGTTTTTTAATGAGTAATATAGTTTTATATATTTTATTTTTTCTATGTCAATATATCCTTTAGAATCTTCAATTTTAAATTCTAATAAACCATCTTGTATGTCTTTATAAGTTAATATTAAGATTTTTTCATCATTTTGGTTATAACTTGTTGTTAAATGAAATATTCTACTTTCTAAAGATTTATCTCTTAGGTGTTTTAGACATTCTAAGTATAATGTTAATATATTTTGGGTTTCAGGAAGTAAATTAATAGGTTCTTCGTTTTCATGATATTGTTTTGTTTCAAAATTATAAATTAATTTTAAATCCAAATCCTCTTTAGGTACAAAGACTCTTGCAGATATCTCGTTTTTTTCGTAATTTATTGAGGCTTCTCCAATATTTGTTGGTTTTAAAAAAAAGATTGGTTGTGCAGATAATGAATATTTGTAATCAAAATCTTGAGAATAAGCATTTATTGCAAATAAACTAAAAAGTGTAACTGCTAATTTCTTTAATTTCATAAATTTAAAAATAAAGAAAGATATAAAAATATTCTTTTAAAATCCATGTTGAAAGTATATTTTAAAATATATAGGTCTAAGAGACAAGTTTAGTGATAAGGTTTATAAATAATTCTGTTATTTTTATAATATGGTAAGTGATATTTGGATTGAGAAATTTCGGCCTTCTAATTTTGATGAAATAAAAGGACAGGATAAGATAATCAATAGAATCAGAAATATGGTGGAAAATAAGAATGTTCCACATTTATTGTTTTCTGGGCCTGCAGGGATTGGCAAGACTTCCACTGTACTAGTTATTGCTAAAACTTTATTTGGTGATAGTTGGAGACAAAATTTTTTAGATTTAAATGCTTCTGATGAAAGAGGTATAGATATTGTTAGAAATGAAATAAAAGATTTTGCAAGAACTAAATCAATCGGAGATGTTCCTTTTAAGATAATTCATTTAGATGAGTGTGATTCTTTAACTAAAGAGGCCCAACAGGCTTTAAGAAGGACTATGGAGAATTATGCTTCATCTACAAGGTTTTGTTTAAGTTGTAATTTTTCATCTAAAATAATTGATCCTATTCAATCAAGATGTACAATATTTAGATTCAAACCTTTAGAGAAAATTGATATTGAGAAAATTATTGAAAATATTGTTAAAATGGAGGGTTTAGAAGTTGATAAGAAAGCTATTGGTGCTTTATATGAAATAAGTGGCGGAGATGTTAGAAGAGTTGAAAATGTTTTACAGAGTTGTTCTGTTATTTCTAAAAAAATAGATGAGAATTTAATTTATGAAATTGTGAGTGCTGCTAAACCAAAGGAGATTAAAGAAGTTTTAGAATTATGTGTTGGTAAAAATTTTGTTAGGGCTAGAGATGTTTTATTGAATGTTATGTTAAAACATGGTTTATCTGGAATAGACATTATAAAACAAATTCAAAAAGAAATTTTAAGTTTAGATGTTAAAGATGAGAAAAAATTAGAGATGGTTGAGAAATGTGGTGAAATTGAATTTAGGATGGTTGAAGGTTCGGATGAGTTTATTCAGTTGGAAGCGTTGTTAGCTTGTTTTTGTAAAGAATGTTAATTCAAAAATACAAACCAAAAAAATTAGAAGATGTAAAAGGACAAGATGTTGCTCTAAGAAAATTAAAAAAGGCTGTTTTAGAGAAAAAACATGTTTTAATTTATGGGGATATAGGTATCGGTAAAACTTCTTCTGTTTATGCTTTAGCTAATGATTTAGATCATGAAATCTTAGAAGTAAATGCATCTGATTATAGAAATAAGGATCAAATTGAAAGTTTAATTGGAAATTCTTCACAACAATTAAGTTTGTTTAATAAAAGTAAAATTATTTTGGTTGATGAGATTGATGGTTTAAATATTAAAGATAGGGGTGGGTTACAAGCTTTAATTAAATTATTAGAAAAAAGCGTTTATCCGATTGTTATTGTTGGTAATGATATATGGGATTCTAAATTTAATTTATTAAGAAGAAAGTGTGAATTAATTGGATATAGTAAATTAAAAAGTTTTGAAATTCTAAGTATTTTAAAAAACATTTCAGAAAAAGAAAATATTGAAGTTAATAATGAATTTTTAATGGAAATTGTGAATAATTGTAATGGGGATATAAGGGCTGCTATTAATGATTTGCAAATCTTAAATGTGGATGATTTAAGAGAGAGAAAAGAAACTATTTTTAATACTTTAAAATTAGTTTTAAAAAGTAAGGATTTTAATTTAATTTTACAAAAATTTGGTAATTGTGAAAGTAATTTGGATGAAATTATGTTGTGGTTAGAAGAAAATATTGCTAAAGAATATTCTAATAATGATTTAATGAAGGCTTATGATAATTTAAGTAAGGCAGATGTTTTTAGGGGAAGAATAAGGAAATGGCAATATTGGAGATTTTTAGTTTATCAAAGTTTTTTATTGAGTATTGGTGTTGCTTTATCTAAGAAAAATTCTAGTGAGAGGTTTATTAATTATAAAAGAAATGAAAGAATTTTGAAAATATGGATTGGAAAACGAAAGTATGGTAAAAAATTAGAATTGGCTGAAGAAATTGGTGAAAGGTGCAATATGTCTATTAAGAAGTCATTTAAAGAATTAGCTTATATGAATTTTTTATAAAAGTAATTTCTAAATTACATAAATCTTTATATATTACTTGTATTTTTTATGTGTTGGGGTGAAATTTATTGAAAATTTCTGAATTACAACCAAGGCAATCAAAAATAGAAATAGAGTGTGAAATTACTGAGCTGGGTGAAATCAAAGAATTTGATAAATTTGGTAAGAAATTAAGATTATGTAATGCCAAAGTGAAAGATGATTCTGGAGAAGTTACATTAACATTATGGAATGATGAGATTGATAAAGTGAAAGAAGGGGATAAAATAAAGATAACTAATGGGTATTGTAATGAATTTCAGGGTGAGAAACAACTAACTGCTGGAAGATTTGGTAAACTAGAAGTTCTTACATAGAATCTAATTTTTTAATTCTATCATCAATATTTGGGTGAGTTGAAAACAATCCACTTAAAAATTGTTTTTTCTTAAATGGATTTGAAATAAATAAATGTGCGGTCGCATTACTTGCTGTTTTCATTTCTGAAGGATCTGATTTAATTTTCCTTAAGGCATTTGCTAAACCTTTAGGATATCTTGTTAATAATGCTCCTGATGCGTCTGCTAAGTATTCTCTCTTACGAGAAATAGCAAATTTAATCATTTGAGCAACAATTGGAGCTAATATTAGTAAAGCAATTCCTACAACAATCATTATTATTTGTAAACTTCCTCCTTTACTATCTCTAGATCTTAAACCTCCAAAGATAAAGCTTCTTAACATTATTTCTGAAATAAAAATAATAATACCTACTAAAACTGAAGCTAGCACCATTATTCTAATATCATAATTTTTAATGTGGGACAATTCATGAGCAATAACGCCTTCTAATTCTTGTCTATCTAATTTTTGTAATGCACCTTCTGTAACTGCAATTGAAGCTTTTTCTGGTGAAGTTCCCGTCGCTAGAGCATTAATTTGTTGTCCAGGCATCACATAAATTTTTGGTTTCGGGATTCCTGCTGCTATACATAATCCTTCAACTGTATTTATTAGATAAGCGTGGTCTTTTTTATTTGCTTCTTTGGCTTTAGTCATGGACAAAACAATTTTATCTCCAGAATAATAACTTATTAAGGCAAATGCTATAGCTATGATTGCAGCAAATATTATAAAAATATATCCTCCAAAAAATAGCATATTTACAATATAAACAACAACACCTACTAACATAAAAAATAATATGAATAATAATACCGAATTCCTTTTATTTCTAGAAATTTGATTATACATTTTACTCAAAATCTACTTGAACAACTTCTCTTTCTTTCCCTTGTGCTTTAAAGAATTCTCTTTCTTTAAAATTAAATAAAGATGCTATTATTTTTGTTGGGAATGTTTGTATTGAAGTGTTTAAAGCCATAACATTATCATTATAGAATTGACGAGCATAAGCTATTTTTGATTCTGTTCCTGCTAGTTCTTCCTGTAGCATTTTGAAATTTTCATTTGCTTTTAGATCAGGATAATTTTCTGCTATTGCAAATATGGATTTTAAAGCTGAAGACATCATGTTTTCTGCTTGTGCTTTTTTTGGTATTGTTTTTGCATTTAGCATTTCTGATCTTGCTTTTGTTACATTCTCAAATGTTTTTCTTTCATGTTTTACATATCCTTTAACTGTTTTTACTAAATTTGGAATTAAATTATATCTTCTTTTTAATTGAACATCAATTTGTGACCAAGCATTATCTATTCTCATTTTTAATCTTACTAATTTATTATAGGCTAAAATAATGTAAAGAATTATTATTCCTAGAATAATTAAGATTATTGTTAATGTAGTCATATACTTTTTAAGAAAGTATGTATTTAAAAGCTTTTTGAAAAAGCTAAGTTTATATATAATTTAAACTGTAAATATTCTATGGCTCATAATATCATTATTGGAAGAAGTTTGCAAGATGCAAAGAAATTGGGTATGAGGGGTTTGATTTTTATTGGTAAGAATTATGTTAAGATGGGTCAAACAACTTCTTTGAGTAGTAATATCTATCTAGATGTGAATAATGCCCATGTAATTTTAATTAGTGGAAAGAGGGGTTCTGGAAAATCTTATACTTTATCGGTTATAGCTGAAGAAGTAACAAGGTTGAGTGATGATGTTAAAAAAAATCTTTCTGTTTTAATATTAGACACTATGGGTATTTTCTGGAGTATGAAATATCCTAATTTAAAACAAGAGGGTTTGTTAAAAGATTATAATTTAAAACCTACTGGTTTGGATGTAAATGTTTATACTCCTAAAGGTAAGTTTGATGAATATAAGAAAAAAAACATTCCTACTGATTTTAATTTTTCTATAAAACCTAGTGAATTAGATGCTGGTGATTGGTGTAATGTTTTTAACATTAGTTTAATGGATGATAAAGGGGTTTTAATTGAAAGAGTTATGGGTGGTTTAGAAGGAGATTATGATATTAAAGATATTATAAAATGGATTGGTAAAGATAAAAAATCTGCAATAAATGTGAAAAATGCAGTTGAAAATAGGTTTAGGGCAGCTGAATTATGGGGTTTATTTGATAAAGAAGGCACTAAAATCAAAGATATTGTTAAAGAGGGAGAAGTTTCTATTTTAGATGTTAGTTGTTATACTGATTGGAATATTAAAACTTTAGTTATAGGAATTTTAGGAAAGAAATTATTACAAGAAAGAATGGATATTAGAAAAATTGAAGAAATGGAATCTATAGAAGAAGGGCAACATTATTTTGATTTAGATAAAAAGAAGAAAGGTATGCCTTTGGTTTGGATAATGATTGATGAGGCTCATGAATTTTTACCGAAAGTTGGGAGAACCCCTGCAAGTGATGCTTTAATTCAAATATTAAGGGAAGGAAGACAACCAGGGATAAGTTTAGTTTTAGCTACACAACAACCTGGTGAGATTGCTAGAGATGTTATGACTCAAAGCGATATTGTAATAAGCCATAGGGTAACTGCTAGATTAGATATTGAAGCTTTAAATTCTATTATGCAGACTTATTTGACAGGTGATATTTTAAGTTATTTGAATAATTTACCCAGATTAAAAGGGTCTGCAATTATATTAGATGATAATTCTGAGAGGATTTATCCTATGAGAACTAGGCCTAAATTAAGTTGGCATGGTGGTGATGCTCCTTCTGCTGTAAGGATTAAGAAAAATATTTTAGATTTAGGGATATGAGAGATAAGCTAACATTAAGAGCAAAAAGAGAAGGTTATTTGGCAAGAAGTGCCTATAAATTATTAAGTTTAAATTCTAAGTACAATATAATAAAAAAAGGTGATAAAGTTTTAGATTTGGGTTGTTGGCCTGGTTCTTGGATTCAGGTTTGTTTAAATCTTAAATGTGATGTAACTGGTGTTGATATAAAAAAAGTAGATTTTGAAGGAGTAAATTTTATTGAAGGTGATATTTATGATAAAAATTTATTAGATAAACTTGGAAAGTTTAATGTTGTTTTGAGTGATTTAGCTCCAAAAACAACAGGAATAAAACATTTAGACCAAGCAAGGTCTTTAGATCTGGCTTATAATGCATTAGATGTTGCTAAAAATGTTTTAAAAGAAAAAGGTAATTTTTTATGTAAGATCTTTCAAAGTAATGATTTAGATGAATTTGTTCGTGATGTTAAAAAGAATTTTGTTTTTGTTAAAATGAGTAAACCTGAAGCTTCTAAAAAAAGAAGTAAAGAAATTTATTTGATTGCTAAATCAAAACACAATCTATAAGTGTATGGTGCATAATGTCCACATTTTGTGACTTTTTTTATTTTGATTTTTTTAGAATGTTTTTTTATTTTAATTTTTATATCTTTAATTTCTTTTTCTTGTCCGAATGTATAGAAATGAATTATTCCATTTTTTTTAATATGTTTTAATGCTAGGTTTAGATAATCTTCTGAGGATTTTGGTAAAGGCATTAAGATTCTGTTAAATTTTTTTAGTTTTGGTAAGATTTTTTTAACATCTCCTTGAAATAATTTTATTTTTTTTGATTTGTTTAAGATTAAATTTTCTTTTGCATATTTGTGGCATTCTCTATTTAGTTCTATTGCATAAATTTCTTTTGGGTTTGAATGTTTTTCTATTGTTAATGGGAAAGGGGCTATTCCTGAAAACATAACTAAGATTGATTCTTTAGGTTTTAATAGTTTTGCAATTCTTAATCTTTCTGTTGAAGATCTTGGGGAGAAATAACATTTTTCAATATTTAGTTTTAATATTATGTTGTTTTCCTTATGGATTGTTTCTTTTGTTTTTTCTCCTGCTAGGATTTTTACTTTTTGCAGTCTTAGTTTTCCAGAATATTGTTTTGTTTTTTTTACAACAGTTTTGATTTTTTTGATTTGTTTTATTAAATTTTGGGCTATTGTTTTTTCTTTTAATTCTGGAATTTTGGTGAATAATGCAATTGAACCGATAGTGTCATAAGAAGAAGGGGTTGGTTCTGATTTTATTTTATTTTTTAAAGGTTTCATTTTAGCAATATTTATATACTTTTAATTAGTATTTATTATTTATGCCTAATGTGAAAAGAGATGGTGGAAGTAGATTTTGGAGTATTTTTTTAATTCTTTTTTTGGCTATGAGTTTTTTTAGTGTTCTTGGTTTTTATGATAAAAATTATTATGGTGTGGATGATAGTGTGAGTGGGATGGCTATTCTAAGTTCTGGGGGGGTTACCACATTCATTGAAACTATGTTGGAAGTTGTTAGAGATATTGGAAAACCTTTTTTTACTCTTCTTGGTGAGGATTCAGAAGGAATATTTATGAGGGTAATTTTGTTGATTATATTATATCTTATCATTTCTTCTGTTATGAGGTCAAAAACTGGTAAAAATATTGGATTAGATGAAAAAGCTAGTAATTTGATTGCTTTTTTAATTTCATTGATAGGGGTAACTTTTCTCCCAAAAGATATAGTTTTGAATATGGGCCGTACCTTTTCTTCAGTTCTTGTGAGTGTTTTAATTTTATTTGGGTTTAAATTTATTTATGATATAGATAAAGATGGTAAGGATGGATTTACTAGATGGAAAAAAATATTTTTTAGTTTTTTAATGATTCTTTCTATACTCTTAATTATGAGTTGGTCTGAGGGTATTCCTGGTTTTGGAGGGGATAGTATTTTTGGGATTATTGCGGGTATTGGGATTGGTATTGCTTTCGCGCTTATAGTTTATTATTTAACTGTGTATGGTAGGATTAAAAAAGATAAACCTCCTAAATATCCTCCTGGTGGTTCTACACCCACTACTACTCCTGGTCCTACACCTACTACTACTCCTGGTCCTACACCCACTACTACTCCTGGTCCTACACCCACTACTACTCCTGGTCCTGGAAAAGCAGCTATTATAAAAAATGTTAAAGATTTTTATAGTAATATGAAATCTTGTAATAGGAATATCGAGTTGGAATTTGGTAGGGGCAGCCCCTCACAAAGAACTATCCAAGCAAATTTAATTAGAATGTTTGATTTTTGTAGACAATTAATAGTAGAATTGGACAACCCTGCTGCAATTGGTGTAGGTCTTGATGAAACTCTTCGTAGGAGGATTGTAAGTATGGGTAGAAGTATAAATACGCGAATTGATAAAATTTTAAAGACAACTGATTTTATTAAGTGGAGAGGATTATATCTTGGATGGATTGGAACGACAACAGGGGTTTTAGAATCTATGGGTCCTCCAATTAGAGGTTTATAAATGTTTAAATTCCTGAAGAAGAAGAAAGAAGAAATTCCTTTACAAGAAGGTTTTAATGAACCTATTTCTCAACCGAATTTTCAAGAACCTTCTTTTAATCAGCCTTCTAATTTAGGTGGAGATGAATTAAAAGATGATTTAATTTTAAGTAAAATAGAAACAATAAATGCTAAGTTAGATAATGTAATCCAAAGATTAGAAAGGATTGAGAGATTGGCTAAGGATTAAACATTTGCGCCTTGAATTATCTGATCGATTTCCCCCATAAATTCTTTTATCCTGTTTATTGTAGTTTCATCAATTGTTTTTTTATCTAATGCTTTATTTAAAAAATTTTCAAAATCTTTGATTACTTTAAAATCCCACCCATTTATCTTGAATAGACCCTCAAAGTTTCCAAGACATTTATTAATGTTCATTAAATAAAGAGGGTCACTCAATTTTTTTTTATTTTTTTTAGTAATATATAAATTAAGATATTTATTTAATATTTTATGATTTTCTTCTAAAGCTTTAAACATTTTAGATGTAATTTCCTACCAAAGGTGCTATGAAAGGCCAGATATATGGAGTTAATACAATTAAAGATCCAACTATTAAAGAATGTAACCATGTTTCTTTCATGCCTTTTGAAGAACCAACAGTTGTTTTAACAACAGCTGATGCTGAATGAACTTTAATGACTGTGACTAAACCAATAGCAATTCTAAAAACGAGTATATTTTTGATAAAAGGTATTGATTGTAAAAATGTTAAACTAGAATAAATAAATTCTGCATTCATCACTACAAATATGGCTGCCATAGCCCAACCAACAGCATGTAAACCGTGGGTAAACCAATGAGAACCCCTAAAATTTTCATCTCTATGAATTAAAAACAATTCATATAAACCAATAATGGCCCCCATTACTAATGGAGGGATTATCATAAGTTCTGCCATGATATAAACTTAAATTATTTTATATATAAATGTTTTGAAAATGTTTATATAGTAAAATAAATTCAAAATATTATGAAAAAGTGGTTGCATAGGATAGAAGTTATAATTGATAAATCAATCCCATATTTAGTTGTTTTATTATTATTCTTAATTTTAGGTGAATTTTTTTATAAAGAATTATTAGAAGATTATCATTTATATGTTATTATTGCTGATTATTTTATAATTGGTGTTTTTGTCGTTGATTTGTGTTTTAAGTTTTATAGGGTAAGGAATTTTAAGATTTTTTTAAAAAAATATTGGTTAGACATCATAGCAGTATTTCCATTTTTCCTATTATTCAGAGTTTTTGAAGAAGTATATGCTCTTTTTAGATTAGGTGGAGAAATTTCAGAAGGACAAATGGTATTGCATACTGGGGTGGAGATTGAGAAAATAGCTAAAGAGGAAAGGATAATTAGGGAGTTGAGAGAATTAGAGAAAGGTGGAAAAGTATTTACTGAACTTGAAAAAGGGACCAAATTAAGTAGAATGAGATTTATTACAAGGATGTTTAGGCCAATACAAAGAATTCCAAGATTTGCAAAAGCTTTTTCTTTTTATGAAAAACCTATTAAAAAAGATTATAAGATTTTAAAGAAAGATGTTAAGAAAGTAGAAAAGATCTTAGAAAAGGATTTTAAAAAAATTAAAAAGAGACTATGACCATTTAGATAATGATGACTGGGATTTATCTTTTTTAGTTAATTTTTGTAATGTTTTTTCGACTCTTTCCTTACTAAATTCATGTTTTTCAATTAAGATTTCTTTTATTTTATCTTCATCAATATCTGTGTAATTTAATTGATAATTTTTCATTATTGGCATGGATTTAAATATGGCGTAGATCTTTTTCCAATTAAAATCTGCTTTAACTTCCTTGAATAAATCATCAAAATTTTGGTATTGTTTAACAAGTTTCAATGCTGTTTTTGGGCCGACCCTATGAATTCCTTTGTTATAATCTGTCCCACATAATATTGCTATGACTATTAATTGGTCTTGGGTTATATTGAGATTGTTTAATACATCTTTAAGTTCTATCATCTCCGGTGTTGTTTTTAAAAAAGCTCCAGACGGTAATTTTCTTCTTTGAGATAAAGTTAGGTTGGTTATTAATTTGGGGCAGTTATGCAGTAAACAATCTATATCTGAAGATGCAAATCCCCATACATCTCCTTTTTCTACTAAATAAGCCCCTTGGGCATCTGCTTCACTTGGTGCTTGTATAACTGGAAGCCCTAATGATTTTAATAGCTCTTTAGATCCATTTACAATATCTGAAGTTAGGCGAGAAGTTTGTTTTGCATATCTTTCTATTGATTTAAGATCTTTTTCTTCTTTTGCTTGTTTTAATTTTTCTTCTGCTACTCTTTTTCTGTACTCTCTTTCTTCTTTTGTGTGTGTTTTTAGTAAAGGGGGTTTACCATCGAATACAAAGCATGGTTTAATCCCTTGGGACATTAAATTAGAGACTCTAGAAAAAATTCCTACATAAACAGAAGTTACATTACCTTTAGAATCCATTAAAGGTGTCCCATCTGGAGACCTTATTGAAGACAAAAACTGATAAGCCATATTAGAGAAATCTATTGCTATTTTTTTATTTTTTAAATCTGAAAACTCTATTGGTTTTTTTATTATTATTTCAGATAGTTTGACGCCCATGGAATTGTTAGTTTCTTTATATTTTAATAGTTTTTGATTACAACAAAGTTTATATTATCTGAATTTTTTTAAAGTTTAGAAAAGAGATGATACAACATATGAGTTATAATCATAAAGGGGGATTTTATCATTATAGATTGCATAATTTTAAAATTGATAAATTATCTAATGGACTTTCTGGTTTAAAAAAATATTTAAATTGTGTTTTGGGGGAATGCCCTGATAAATATTTTAATAATGGGCCAAGAAGTTCTAGTTTAAAATTTCAATTAAATGATTTGGATTTAAAGCAAATTACCGGTCATGAAGTTTGTGGTTTAACAAGAAAAGGTTTGGATGTGAATAGTGGGAGATATAAAACTGCCCATTCTAAAGTTCAAGTATTTATGTTAGAGAATGATAGTAGAACTATTGCTGTTGAGGCACCAATTTGGATGGAA
>Ga0180009_10000810_pt1 | contig 40261 bp, 37 predicted proteins | sample OS_PC_MetaG_FD_123537 | JGI IMG/M metagenome (GOLD analysis project Ga0180009, IMG submission 123537) | Groundwater microbial communities from the Aspo Hard Rock Laboratory (HRL) deep subsurface site, Sweden - OS_PC_MetaG | ecosystem: Environmental > Aquatic > Deep subsurface > Groundwater...
ATAGGTAAGCTTTATGGGTGTATCCTTGGCTCTGGCCTGCGATGAAACACCGCCGCCCCACATAAGAAATAGGGCGACCAAAAAAATTACTGAAAATTGTATCGGATGTTTAACTCTCATGTCATCTCCTTTCGGTTTGTTGTGGTAGCTTCAGCATCCGCCGACTCGTCACCGGCGATTCCATCTGCTCTCTAACCCGTTTTGGAAGCTTGAGATACTCCACGCCTCACGTGGTATAAAGATAGTAACCGATATGGAAAAGGATGCCGTCACCCCATTTCCAGATGTATGAACTCGCCTTTTAAAATCGTGTGAACTGAAGAACTTTTATTGCGCTTGCCCCCTGGGCAAACCGTACCATATTTGAATGTACTTTATCCAGCAGCACACAATTCAAATACTGATAACCCGGCGGGTTGTCAAGGCCCATTGTTAGGCGGGATGTGCAGATAACAGTAGCGGGAATTATAGTCGCGTCTGCTTATTTCAGGACAGCGGTATTGCGACGGTAAAGCTAAACCTCATTTTCATCCAAAACCTGCCGAATGATCTGGGCGATATCCCTCATGACAATCGGTTTCATAACGAATGCGGATATACCCATTGCCTTTGAGCCGTCTTCATGAATCTACGGTTTCTGGGTAGCCACAGTGACCTTGGTCTTATCTTCCGGAAGGGGAATCTTGACAATTTGGAAGCGTTAATGGGGGAAGTCCGGGGAGTGCCGATCCTTTTTTATTCGTAATCAGACCTGCGGGTTACATAGCCTTCTTTTAAATCCCGTTCGAGAAATGCCCGATCTCGTGAAGCCGATGCCCCGTGCCCGCCGCCTCCCGGAGTAGCCAGGTAAACGGTTTCACCACGCTTCAGCACATATTGCTTTTTGGGATCCGTAAGCGCGCCGTTAATTTTGAGCACACCGACATCCCCCTCCCGGCCGCCTTCGATGCCGAATGCCGGAAAAATGGTTCGTTCTGCTAAAAATGAGACGGCGATGAGGCGGTCGGACCGACTCTCGATCAGAATCTCCTGTCCGAGCCCGCCCCGGAATTTACCGGGCCCGCCGGAATCCGGGCGAAGCTGTTTGTACTGGAACCGGAGGGGTGCAAGTTGTTCGGATAATTCGATGGGAGTTGATGACACATTGCTCGGCCAGCTTAAACAGGTGGTTCCGTCGCGTCTATAGGTTGCCCCCATACCGCCGTTGTAGAAAAACATGTTCGTATAGGGTTTGCCCTCGTCATTCACTCCGGATTGATTCATTCCCCACATGGGAGACCCGCAGGCCGCCATCACCTGTTTCGGAACAACACCGCCCAGGCAGCCGAACACAAGAATGGGCAGATAGTGGCCGATGAGCATGCGCGAACCGCCGGCGGTCGGAAAAACCGGGTTCACCACACACCCCTCGGGGCCTCTGACCGTAATGGGACGAAAGGCGCCTTCATTGTTGGGCAAATCCGGGCTGGTACAGCATTTTACTCCATACACCGTAAAGGCGTACGTATAACACATGCAGACATTGATGGCTCGGTCCACCTGTGGATCCGACCCCGTATAATCGATATCGATGGTGTCGCCGTCCACCGTAAGCGTCATCTCCAGATGAATCGGTCTGTCGATGAGCCCGTCTGTTTTGAGAGAGCTTTGATAGACCCCGTCCGGCAGGTCTGTAATGGCCTTGCGCATGGCTCGCTCGCAACGGCCCTGTATCTCTTCTGCCAGCGGCCTCAATTCCTTGAAGCCATATGATTCCATGAGCTGAAGGACCCGCGTCTCCATCATATCCAGGGCCACAATCTGAGCCCAGAGATCCCCGACGGTCTGGTCGGGTGTGCGCACATTTTTTCTCAACAGCCGGATCAAGGTCTCGTTCGTCTTCCCTCGCTCCTGAAGTTTCATGATCGGGATCTGGAATCCCTCCTCGAATACTTCCCGTGGCTCTGGGGAACGGATCTTGCCGCCGATATCCGGTGCATGCGCGGTGCTGGCGGCAAATCCGATCAATCTTCCGTCAAAATAGATGGGTTTGGCCACCGTAATATCCGGCAAATGACCGGTGCCTTGATGGAGATCATTGGTAATGAGCACATCATCCGGATACAGGTCTTTTGGAGGAAATTCATTGATGAAATGCTTGACCGTGGCCGGCAGGGTTCCGATAAAGGACGGGATGCTCCGCGTGGCCTGAACCAGTGACCGACCGAGTTCATCGGTAATCACGCAGGAAAAATCATGGGATTCCCTGACCAGCGTTGAAAAAGAAGTGCGGACCAGCGCGGCTGCCGCCTCGTCGACACAGGCAATGAGACGCGTCCACAGCACCTGCAGGGTCGCCGCATCGAAAGCATGGCGATTGATCGATTGATTAGCTGACATCATGTTTTCTTCTCTTGGTTTCAGTGTTCAGGTGTCAGCGTTTGCTTTTCCACCTTCTGAAACCTGAAACCCGAAACCTGAAACCTTAATTGTTGTGTTTTCCGCTCTATCCTGGTCAGGATTTAAGAAATAGTTACGATCAGACTTCCATCCGGTTGAGCCTGGCAAACCGAACCCGGTCCGATGACCAGTGTCGATTCCTTCTCTTCGAATACCGCCGGCCCATCGATAATTTCCCCCACCGATATGCGGTATCGGTCGTAAACCGGCGTTTCAACATATCCTCCCTTTTCTTCGAAAAAGACGGGGCGCTTCCGTTTAAACGCATCGCCGGCTGTCTGTCCCGTCATGGCAAAGTCCATTTTCGAATCGGACATGGGGGCTGATACCGAAACCCGCAGGTTCACCAGTTGAATGGCTACATCCGGCGGAATGCGCGAGAACAGCCGCCGGTATGTGTCCTCGAATGCGGTCACGATCGCAGCTTTGCAATCATTCGTATACGGTCCCGGTGGCAGGCGGACGACGATCTCCGATCCTTGCCCCGCATATCGCATGTCCGCAATACGGCGGATCTCGGGTTGCCGGATGTCCGCACCGGTTTCGGATAGCACCTTTACTGCGTCTTTTTCCAGTTGTCTGTAAAGCGCCTCGAACGCTTGCCAATCCAATTCTTCGATCCGGCAGACCATGGAAACGACCCGATCAATACGAGCCGGTGCCATAAGCAGCCCGACGGCAGACCCGACACCGGCTGCAGGCGGACAAACAAGTTTTTTAATGGTAAGTTTTTTGGCCAAGTTGTATGCGTGAACGGGCCCGGCGCCGCCGGTGGCCAGCAGGGCGTAATCCTTGATGTCTTTTCCTCTTTCGGAGATATTCACCAATGCGGCCGCCGACATGTTTTCATTGACGATGTTGTGAATCCCCCAAACCGTTTCCTGAACGCTGAGCCCCGCCTGTCCGGATAACGACTCCAGTGACCCATTGGCGGCTTCAGCGTCGATGCGCATTCCGCCGCCCAGAAAGAAATCGGGATTGAGATATCCGAGCAAGAGATCGGCATCGGTAACCGTCGCTTGTGCACCGCCCCGACCGTAGCAGGCAGGACCGGGATCCGCCCCTGAACTCCGCGGTCCTACCTTTAGGAGTCCCAGCTCGTCCACGTGGGCGATGGAACCTCCTCCGGCACCGATTTCAATCAGCTCGATGGTCGATATTCTGATGGGCAGTCCGCTGCCTTCCATAAATCGTTTCTCCCGGGCAGCTTCAAAGGCGTAAGTAACCATCGGTTCGCCATCGTCGACAAGGCTCAGTTTCGCTGTGGTTCCCCCCATGTCGAATGCCAGCACGTTCTTGTGGCCGCTGTTCATACCGAAAAAAGACCCGGCAAGCGCTCCGGCGGCCGGACCCGATTCGAGAAGCTGAACCGGTGATCGTTTGGCCTCATCGATATGCGTAAGGCCGCCGTTTGAAAGCATCAAAAAGAACGCGCCCGTGATGCCGATCGCCTCCAGTTCACGGGATAGAAGGTTTAGATATTCCTGTGCCAGGGGTTTGATGTATGCATTGACCGCGGTGGTTGACGAGCGCTCGTATTCTCGAATTTCCGGAGCCACGTCATACGAGGCCGTGATGTAAAAATCGGGATATTTTTTTGAAATCAGTTCAACCGCGCGATGTTCGTGCACGGGATTGGCATATGCGTGCAAAAAAATGATTGCAATGGATCGAACGCCCTGAGCGATCAGGTCATCGACTTCCTGAATGAGCGCTGTTTCATCAAGCGGTATTTCTACCTCTCCTTTCTCGCTAAGCCTTTCTTCTACTTCTCGCCGCAAATGCCGCGGAACCAACGGAGTCGGCATCCGGATGAACAGATCGTAGAGCTCGTATTTTCTCTCGCGCCCGATTTCCAGTACGTCTCGAAATCCCCTGGTGGTGATAAGGCCGGTTTTTGCCCCTTTGCGTTCGATGAGGGCGTTGGTAAACAGGGTGGTGGCATGAACCACCCGGTCGATACGGGACGGATTCACGGATTCTCTTTGAAGCAACTGTTGGATCCCTGAAATCACACCGATGGTAGGGTTTTTCGGAGTGGTGAGTTCTTTCCAGATGAGGATTCGATCGGTGCCCGAGTCGTGAATAACGATATCGGTAAAGGTCCCGCCGATGTCGATCCCGAGTGAGAAACTGCTCATATAAACCTATCCCTATTCTTTCTTCCTTCTGTCTTCTGACTCCTAGACACTTTAATTCGTATCGATCTATACTTTAACCCGGACAAACCGGTTGGAGCGAAGCGGAAATCCCGATTTATCGGGAAAATTCCAAATCACAAATCGCAAATACCAAAAAAATCACAATGACCGAAATTCAAAATCCCAAACATGCTCAGGATATTGCAAAACGAACCTATCAAAACTGTTTTGGTCATTGGATATTGTAATTTGTAATTTGTTTGTGATTTGCTTGCCCGCCGTTTTTCTGGTGGGGTGCTTGTTATTTGAGATTTTAACAGGTGCTTGTGTATTGGGTTTTGCATAAAATGCAAAGAAATAACATTTAAAACTCTAATCACACGTATACATTGGGGCCGTCTATCACGATCTTCCCGTCCACTTCGACTTTCGGCTCCCACATGAGCAGGTCGTAATGAACCGGTGCTTTCGTATGGCCCCCCAGGGTGATATTGGTGCCGATTCCGATATGGCAGGTGGATATCACGCCCTCGTCTTCCAGCATGATGCCGCACATTCGGCATTTCGGGTTTAATCCGACGCCAAGCTCTGCGATGTTATAGGCGTTCTTATCACCCTGACTTTCTAAATCCTTTTTCAGAATTTCCGCCTGCATCCCTCCCTCGATGTTCGTGATGAAACCGTTTTGAACATCCACATGCACCGGTTGATTCAGAACACCGATCCCGAGATAGGGAATGCTTGCGTCTGCTACGATCTTTCCGTTTGCAGACCCCTCGATGGGAGACACATTGGCTTCCACGGTGGGTACGGTGGAAAACTCGCCCGGTTCAACCATGCAATAAAGCGCGTTTCCCCTCCTTTCCGTGATATCCATCTCCAAATCGGTTCCTGCCGGCGAGGTGAGTTTAATTCTTTTCCCTTCTGCAAATTTTTGGGCCACCTGCCTGCAGACCGGTCGCAGTGCTTCGAAATCTGCATCCAGTCCACCGCCCATCATCATCTCTTCGGAAAAGTCGGTCATAACGATAATCCGCGTGTTTTCGGATGCTGCATCCTTAACCGCCTGGGTATGGGTGATGGAATAAGTCACGGGTGTAAATACCACATCCGCTTTTTTCATTGCTTCAGCAACGGCTTTCGGTGGTTCCTGCCCGTTCCGCTCTCTTGGCTGAATCACGGTGATGACAGCTTCCGCACCCCTGTCCATTGCCACCCCAGCAATGACTTTGGCGATATCGATTTTAAACATATCGGTCACCACCAGCACGGTTTCACCGGGTTTTACTTTGGTGCAGACATCGATCAAGGTTTTCGCACCTTTAATCATTAATAGGTCTTTCATTCGCAAATTTCTCCTTTGGAATGATATTCCCCGCTGCAAGCAACCGGGTATCCATCGAAAATTATCTTAACACCCCAAGGGGCGGGGAATTGACCCTCGTCCGCCTCCGGTGGATTAAATATCACTTCAGGTGAGGTGAACCCTTGCGGGTGAATTTTTGAAACGAGTGGCAATCTGCCGGCACTCCTCCTTTCGATATACCAAAGGTGTGGGTGACCTCACCGACATAAAGATCTCCTTTAGAGTCAACGCACAAAGTATGCGGTGCCACAAAGTTACCGGGGGCACACCGATCGGCGCTGATCCAGCGCAGCAGGAGATTCCCGTCAGGATCGAACACACTGATATGGCCCGGCAAATCGTGCCGGATGGGCCCATTGGTAAACGACGCCTGCCCGACCCGCCACCACAGGCTGGACACATAAACCAATCCTTCGGAATCTATGAAAACATCCGTCGGTCGCTGAACATGTGTCCACTGGTCAAGGTACTCGCCGTCGGGACTGAAAAACTGGATGCGATCGTTCTCACGGTCCGTGACCAACACGTGACCGTTATCGGCCACACATATCCCGTGGGGCAGATAGAACTGTCCCGGACCGGTGCCGGGTTCCCCCCAGGATTGAATCAGTTCACCGTCTGCCGTAAATCGGTGGACGCGCGCATTGCCATAACCGTCGCAGACATAAAGATCACCACTAGGAGCAATGGCGACATTTGTGGGGCGGTTAAAAGGAGGGCCTCCGTGGGTAATACTGGTTAATCCTTTCTTGATATCGTAACCGGTGTCTGACGCCTCTCCGGGATTCCCGATGACCATCAATTGCTTTCCGTCCGGGGTAAACTTGCGAACGGTATGATCCCCGTCATCCACCGTATAGACCGAGTCGTCCGGTCCGATTGTGATTCCATGGGTTCGCGGGGTAAAAATATCCTCACCCCACGACATGACAAAAGTGCCATCAGGCTCATATACGATCACCCGCGCGTCACCGCGAGTCATTAAATAGACGCGGTCACGGGAATCTACGGCAACACCGTCAACATCGTCATGCCGGTATCCTGCCGGGAGTTGTTCCCAGCCCTCGATAACTTCGTAACCAAATCCTCTGAGCATAATCTCCCTCCTTTTTAATCACTCCTAGATTTTCTATTACGCTTCTTCGAATCGCTATCTATCTTGTGCAACGTTTTTTCGATTTGTGAAGGGAATAAAAGCATCCGACCGTTTACCGGTTTTCAGGTCATCCTCGATTTGGGAAATGCTTTCGGTCAATTCCGCCAAATCTTTATCAGTCGCTCTTTCCGCAGCGATAGCCGCAATGCCCGGTTCAACGATTTTTCTGATCTCAAGAAGCTCAAACAAGAATTGACGAGGAGAAAACAGTGTCGCGATGCTGATTCGATCCACGAGAACATCCTGACCCACATAGTTAATGATCGTCCCGATTCCGGTTTTTCCCTTCTTTTTAGGATGTGGCGTGGTGAACGTTTTCACTCACATCGGTTTAATTGGTTGATCCTGTTTCGTTTCCGAGGTTCCGATGTTTTGGTTTCAGTTTTCAGTTTCCTTTCCGGCACCTATATGCAGTACCGTTTTCAGTTTTCGCAAAAGGACTAGGTAGCAATATTTAATGTGAACATCGACCGCTAATGAATTCACGTGAGGGTTTTAACGGAAATTCGATTGTTTTGTTGAATGGTTCAACCAATAATACAACTTTTAAAATCCTGTCAAGACCAAATAAATCGACCGAAAAAATTCGCTTTTAAAACGACCTCACGTTCCATAAAATTAAATTCCTTTGGCTTCGCCGATTTCGATGATATATTATTTTCGTCAGGGAGCGAAGGACCTTGTGTGAGATGCAGGATGCATATACAGTAAACTTCAAAAGACGCATACCGGCGGAAGGACGGGCATATGGATTTTGAATTATCTCAGGAACACGAACAGTTGCAGCAGTCGGTAAAAAACCTGGTGGAACAGGACATACTTCCAACGATTATGAAGTATGAAGAAAAAAGCATTCTGCCGATGGAACTATTCCGAAAAATCGGACAAGCGGGTTTCCTGAAAGCTCATATTCCCAGGGAATACGGCGGATCGGGGCTGGGTACAACGGCTTTTTGCCTGGTATGCGAAGAACTGGGGAAGGCCGGCGCCGGGATGGTTCATAACGGACACTTCCAAACTCAGAAGATGCTTAGCGAATACGGTACCGCGAAACAAAAAGAGAAATACCTGGATAAATTGCTCAGCGGTGAATACCTCGCTGCAACGGCCATTACAGAACCGACTGTGGGGTCGAGCTTTAAAAACATGCAAACTCAAGTGAAAAGACGGGGCGATGCCTTTGTTCTGAACGGTGTGAAGACGCTGATAAACGATGCTGCCGAGGCGGACATCATGAACGTGTTTGCCAGGGGAGAGGAGGGAATCAGCGTCTTTTTGGTTGAGAAAAACAGCCCGGGTCTTAAGATGCTGAAAAAAATGGATCCCATCGGTATGAGAAGCTCGCCGGTATATGAATTCGAACTGAAGGATTGTACTGTCGATGCCGATCAGCTCATCGGCAATATCGGCCAAGGGTTTCAGACGTTTTTTTCAGCCTTTAATTTCAGCCGCCTGGGAAACGCTAGCGCAGCGCTGGGCATCGCCCAGTCGGCCTTTGATAAAACGGTAAGCTACTTAAAAGAAAGAGAAGTCGGCACCCGCATGGCGATAGAGTTTCAGGGGCTGCGGTGGATGCTGGCGGAGATGAGCTCCCAGATAGAGGCTGCTCGATTGGTCCGTAACCGCGCAGCCGTCATGGAAGAAAAGAACCAGGATATCAATCTCGCATCGTCCCAAACCAAGCTCTTTTGCGTCCAGGTTGCCGAACGGGTGGTTTCGGATTGCATTCAGGCCACCGGACGCTATGGTTGTTTAAGGGAAAATCTGTTCGATCTATATCTTCGCGATGTCAAAGCACTGGGTATTGCCGGAGGTTCTCTGGAAATCATGAAGAACAATATCGCCCGGCATTTGGTGGGAGGGAGATAAAGGATTGTGGAACCACTCGGTGAATTGCTCACACGAAAGGCAAAAAAGAATAAAGGGAAGCCTTATCTATACTTCCAAGATCAGGTGGTGAGCTATGAGGCAATAAACGCCTGTGCCAACCAAATGGCAAATTCCTTCAAGGCGCAGGGGGTGAGCAAGGGCGACCACGTAACCGTAATGCTGCCGAATTGCCCGGAATACTTGTACTGCTGGTTCGGACTGGCCAAGTTGGGGGCTGTGATTGTCGCCGTCAATACCCGGTACAGGGGAGAGGGTCTGAAGAATCTGATCGAAGCCTCGGACAGCAGCTTGGTGGCCATCGGCCCCGATTTCCTCCCCCAATACGAAGAGATAACACATTCAATCAAAGGGGTGGACACACTGGTTGTAGACGATGCATTTTTCAGAAAATCATCCACTTCTCTTTCCTCCGACATACCGACAATTGAAGATATCGAACCGCTGATCATCGGCTTCACCTCCGGAACCACCGGCCTGCCCAAGCTGGTGAGAAACTCGCACCGGGCGTATATCACGGCCGCCCGGGAATTGGCCTCTTGTTATCTTGAATTATCCGAAGAAGACAGAATCTATTCTACCCTGCCCCTCTACCATGCCAACCCCCAGGTCTATTGCGTATTAACCGCCCTTGCTGCCGATGCGAGCGTCGTCGTGGCGCCCCGGTTCAGTGCATCTCGGTTCTGGGGTGATGTACGGAAATATAACGCTACCGCGTTCAGTTATGTGGGTGCGATTTTGCCGATACTTCTGGCACAACCCGAGCGTTCCGATGACAGGGATGTTCCGGCCGCAAAGTGTGTCGGCGGGGGAGCGCCAAAGGAGGTGTATGAAGCCGTTGCCCGGCGATTCGGCATTGAGGTGCATGAGCTTTATGGAATGAGCGAGACCGGTACGTTCAACACCATAAACAGACCGGGCAAAGGAAAGGCCGGAACAGTGGGCCAGGTGCGCGAGGGGTTCGATGTCAGAATTTTTGATGACAAAGACAACGAGCTCCCCCCGGGCGAGGTAGGCGAAATTGTCATCAGACCGGAAAAACCGTATATCATGTTTGACGGCTACTATAAATCCCCCGAAGAAACGGTGGAGAGTTCCTCAAACTGGTGGTTTCACACCGGAGATCTCGGGAAAGTGGATGAAGACGGTTATTATTACTTCTGCGGCCGCAAGAAAGAAAGCATCAGACGGGGCGGCGAAAACATATCCCCCTATGACATTGAGAATGCGATCAATTCGCATCCCGCTGTTGCCGAAAGCGCGGCCTTCGGTATTTCCGACCCCATCATGGCGGAAGAAATCGGTGTCGCTGTTGTCTTGAAAACTTCAAAGACTTTAAACCATGAGGATGTTGTGGCCTGGTGCGAAGCGAGGCTGCCGAAATTCCTAATCCCCCGCTATATTGAGTTTATGGAAAATCTCCCCAAATCAGCCTCGGAGAAAGTGCAAAAAGTCGTGCTCAAAGAACGCGGACTGACCCCGGCCACATGGGACAGGCAAAAGCAGACGGAAAATTAAAATTTCGATTGGAATCATATTGCTCGCAATACATTCGGACGGTTAAAAGTGATATATGCGCATTATATAATAAGATTTAGACGTATAATGATGAGTGCCGGCCTTATTTTGTTTCTCTTTGCACCAACAGTGACAGCATGCAATGAGAATCTTCCTGCTTCCTCCATAGCGATAAAGGGACATTCCCTTACTGTTGAGTTGGCACTTACCCCTTCTGCAAGAGCTTGCGGGCTATCCCACCGTTCAAGCCTCCAAGAGTATCATGGGATGTTGTTTATTTATCCGAAGCCAAAGCGCTTATCCTTTTGGATGAAAGATACGCAGATTCCTCTCTCTATAGCATTTATAGACGAGACCGGATGCATTCTGAGCATCCAAAAGATGGTCCCAATGCAGGTCGAGGAAATATATCGATCGCCAAAGCCGGTACGCTATGCACTTGAAGTGAATCAGGGATGGTTTGTTAAAAATAATATTGCTGTTGGCGACGTTATTGATTTGAAAATTCCAGCCGAACCGGATACTTTTCGTCCGTGAGCAAACATACGTGTCGAAATCGTTATGGGCATCCAACAAAACTGGCAGTTTGAGGTCTATGACGCCATGTATGCCTGGTGCCGGTTGGATGTTGCCAGTAGTGAAGCGTAAATGAAAAACATGGCACCTCATGAAACAATAAAATCCCGCACCGCCCGGATCTCCGACTTTCTCGGCCTGCAGCACAGCACCGTCGGCGTGCTGGCGATGGTTGTGCTGGTTGGAATGGGCGAACGCATGGCCGAACGCTTTCTTCCCATCTATATGATAGCCCTGGGCGGTGGTGTAATAGCCATCGGCCTGCTGCAAGCCATGGACAACCTGCTTTCGGCTCTATACTCGTTTCCGGGGGGCTACCTGTCGGATCGCATCGGCACCAAGCGGTCCCTGCTGGTTTTCAACATGGTGGCCATGAGCGGTTTTGCCCTGGTAATCTTGATTCCCGCCTGGCAGGCGGTGCTGGCCGGAGCGGTACTCTTCATCTCCTGGTCAGCCATCTCATTACCGGCTACCATGAGCCTGATATATAAGGTGCTGCCCAAAAACAAGCGTACCATGGGAGTCAGTATGCACTCTCTGGTACGGCGCATTCCCATGGCCCTTGGCCCTTTGATCGGCGGACTTTTCATTGGCATGTGGGGCGAACGCGACGGGGTTCGCCTCGCCTTTGGGGCCGCCCTTGCCATGGCCGCAGTGGCTCTTGTACTGCAGCAACGGATGATCGAGGACGATACGGCATCTGCGGCATCCCCGGGGGGCACCTGCGGTCTAACACTGGAGAAAAACCCGCTGAAGCTCCTGCGGTTGATGAACCCGGCCATGAAAAGGCTTCTGGTCACCGATATTCTGATCCGCTTCTGCGAGCAGATCCCCTACGCTTTTGTAGTGGTCTGGTGCATGAAGGTGATTTCAGCGCCGGTTTCGGCATTCCAGTTCGGATTGTTGACCTCCATCGAGATGGCCACGGCGGTGCTGGTTTACATCCCGGTCGCCTACTTGGCGGACCGCAGCACTAAAAAGCCTTTTGTGCTCATGACCTTTATCTTTTTCACCTTGTTCCCTCTGGTGCTTCTCTACTGCCGTTCCCTGGAATGGCTGATCGTGGCGTTTATCCTGCGGGGACTCAAGGAGTTCGGCGAACCCACTCGCAAGGCACTGATCATGGATTTGTCCCCGGACAGCTGCAAGGCGGGTATGTTCGGGCTCTATTATCTGATCCGGGATGTTATTGTTTCTGTTGCCGCGTTTGGCGGCGCATTTCTATGGCAAATCAACCCTCACACGAATCTTATCACGGCGTTTGTTTTTGGCATTCTTGGAAGCGTGGGATTCGCGGTTTTCGGCCGCGACCTACCGGTGCCCGCAAACAACAAGGAGGTCCCAAATGGCTGATTGTGAAAAGATAGCTGACTGAAGATGTTCTGTCCTGAAAATATCTGTTGGAGTGGGATTTTTTGTTTCTGGCGGTCTCTTACATACGGGTTCTCTGTGAGTGGTTCATTAGCGACTACGTATCGATATATTTAATCCGGCTGTCACGAAATAGTTCCACTTTCTGTTTGATATCTCTATTCTGATATGGGGCCTATATGATTAAAAAAATGGTGTTAATTTTTCTGTTTATTGTTTTTTTCTTAGGGTGTGCTGCCATGTCTAATGGAAAAGACACAATGTTTGAGTCGTATCACGGAACATTGAACTTGGTCATCGCAAACAGTAATGGAATGGTGGTCGCTACAGACAGCTGTGCAACGATAATGGATGCTCAGGGACATGTCCGCGATAGAGAACATACTCATCAGAAGTTGTTTCCTATCTCCCCAAATATCGTGGTTGCAATCGCAGGATATAACCGAGTCTCTGTACACTCGGCCCCAGAATTTACTGCTCCTGCCGCCGCTCTCATTTTAAAATACATGGATGAACTCAGACAAAAACGACACGAACCATCCTATGATGAGGCTGTTGATACGTTATCATTTGTAATGAACTATCATTTGACATCGGTTGCTAATATAAATGGATGGTCAAACGGGAAGGTTAATCCGGGTAGCTACCTTTTTTCAATGCTTATAGCTGGTCGAATTAATGGCAAATTTACTGTTAGCAAAGTAAGGTTGCAGTCATCAGTCGTTAGGGACCAATCAGTAGCCCCTTATATCTCCTCGAATATTTCTGACATTCAGAAAACCAACGTAAAGAACAACATGATTTTTGAAGCGGCTGGCCTCGATAGAATTGCACGTGAAATTCTCACATGCCCACAAGAATATCTCCATCTCGAAGAGGCTGCAATCCAAAACTACTACCACTATCATAAGACAGGCAATACCGCTGAAATGCAGTTAACAGAGATGCTCGAACTTGCAAGAGCAATGGGACGTAGGGACGACCTTAAACATTCAAATAACTTAAATTTCCAGTTGATACCCCCGTTCCTTTGTCATTTTTTCTCCTCGTTGAACTACATAACTGACAGCAGCAGGCTTTAATTCAATATATTTAATTATTTACGGTCGTCCCCATCCTTTACGCTATAGAACCACCTTTTTTACCGTGGCTGTTTGCTAGGACCTCTGGTTTCCCGGATTCTGATGTGGGATGGCGCCTGGAGGCAATTTGGGATTGTCAGGATTTAAGGTTTGTTTTGACTGCGTTGACTTACTTCCTAAAAAAGACAGCTAAATATCACGCAACCAGCAACAGGCCCGGAATATTCTCGAAATGCTGATCTTTGGAGAATAGTTTAAGTCCGTTTTGAAGTGCTGCCGCACCGATCCAAATGTCGTTGGTGGGAATCGGTGCTCCTGCTTTTCTGAGTTTATATAGAATATCGCCGTAAAACTCGGCCGTGGTTTCATCGGTCAAATAGATTCTCACGCGCGGAGAATCCAAAAAACTTGCAAGTTCCTCTCGATTTTCTTTTTCTTTGGTTCCGCCCTTAAAACCTGAAATCAATTCTCCGAGGCTTATGACCGAAATCCCGATCTCCGAGGCGCTTTGAAGAACCGATACAACGTTGGCCGAACCTTTGAGCGCATGGGTATAAATGTTGGTATCGATAAGGATGCGGTTCATTTCCAAAGCTCCGGATCGATTCTTCTTTCAGCATCGATCTTGCCCTGGATTTCGTCAAATTCTTTCCGGGTCCATTTCCCGAAAAGATCGTCCAAATCATGGTGTACTTTCGTAAACTTTCTTTCTTTTTCAAATCCGGAATGCTTTTTTAAAGCATCGATAACGATTTGATTAACACTTTTTCCCTGGCGCTTTGCCATATGTTTCAAGGTTTCAGACAAATCAGGCTCTACCCCCCGCACGGTAAGTGTTTTCATTTTTGATATTTCCCCTAAATATGATTTCACAATTTGAATTCAAATTGAGTTCATATATTATCATCAGCATTTGAATAATGTCAAGAAAAGCGTCTCCAACAGACTCTTTTAAACGATACGTTTTTCTCAGAGTGCCGCGGGCCGGTCGAGCACTTTGTCATACCGGCCGATCACATTTTCCCATAAAAAAGATCTCATTTCCTTTGACAACCGGCTCTGGATTTTTTCATAACGCTTATCGCCGGAGCTTTGCACTGTGCTCGATCATTACCGGCCCGGAGCGGTTACCGGTTTTAGAGGGCTTGGTATTGTGAAGGGAAAGAAAAAACGATAGACTCCGTGTTCATATAAAATCCAATAAAACCCGGTGCTCAGTTAATCATTAAAGCGGATGGAGGTGAATATGCGGATGACAGGCGGTTACACGAACTACGGAGAATCCATCGGCATTCTGATGTTGGATACGCGGTTCCCTCGCCCGCCGGGTGATATCGGCAATGCCCTCAGCTACGATTTTCCGGTGCGATACAAGATCGTCAAAAACGCCTATACCGACCGGATCATGGGCCACTCACCGGACCCCGGGTTGATCGAACCTTTTGTCGAAGCCGCGCGGGAACTCGAGTCCGAGGGCGTGAAAGCCATTACCACAAGCTGCGGTTTTCTGGCCCCCTTTCAGAAGCTTCTGGCTGAAGCCGTTAACATCCCGGTCTTCGCTTCATCCCTTTTGCAGGTGCCGATGATTCACGTCTTGATCGGAGGCAACCGGCCTATCGGTATTTTCACCGAGCGAGCCGAGTTCATGAACGACGACCACTTCAAGGGTGTAGGCTGGTCGTCGGAGACGATTCCGGTCTTTGTGAAGGGAATGAAACCGGATGCGGTTTTCCCGAAGGTCTATATCGGCAACAGCAATGAACTCGACACCCATGTGCTCATCGCCGAGATGGAGGAGATGGCCCGCGAGTTCATCAAGGAGTGTTCGGACGCCGGCGCCATCCTGTTTGAGTGCACGAACATGTGCCCGTTTGCATCGCACGTCCGGGCAATATCGGACCTGCCGGTCTTCGACATCAACACCCTGATCCACTGGGTGCAAAGATCTGTGGAGCCGCGCCGTTTCCTGGATTAGCGCTGTTTTTTTGCCCTCAAGGGGTGGAATTGATCGGAATAATGATAATCTTTGAAATTAAATCAGTGTATATAAGAAGCGGAGCATCTGTATGAACCTTCGAAGATTACTCATACACACGTATCTTTATATTCCGTATGGTTTAAACAAAATCACCGGCACCGGCGCATTCGGCCGCAACAGTGCGGAGCACATCCTCAGCCCCATTCAAGCCGACGGCAATCCGCTTAAAGCAGGGCTTCTGAAACACCATGTAAAACAATTCCATGAAGCATCCTGCTCCGTCGCTACCGTGGTTTCAGCCATAAATGCCATAAGGGCCGAACAATCGGATAAGCCAGTCCCCATCAGCCAGAAGGATATTCTCAAAAAAGTAAAAACCGCACACTGGAAGGAGAGAATGAGTTCAAAAGGGCACAACGGAAAGCGGGGTCTACCGCTTCCGGTTCTCGGGGAAGTGGTGAAAAGCAGTCTTGATGCATACGGAATAGCGTATAAAGCCTGTGAAACCGTACAGGCCAAAAAAAATTCCGCTCAGTCCAAAAAAATCAAAGACGTTCTGCTCAAACGGCTTAATGATTTTGAAAAAAAAGGAGACTGCCTGGTCATAGCTCATTTCGACCAGGGAGCATACGTCCCTGCCCTGAACATACCCCATATCTCCCCGGTCGGTAGCTTTGATACGGAAACCGGCGACGTTGTCATTCTCGATGTGGACCCGCAGCAGGAAAAGCCCTACAAAATCGGTTTTAATACATTCTACAAAGGGCTCTCAAGCAATTACAGTCATGTTTTAAGACCGTTCGGGTATACCAACGGCGGGTATGTTTTCATAAAACTCCGATAATGCAACATCATTTCCGGGATAATTATTGCTTGGGATCGAGCAAAGTCTGAAGGCCCTATGCCATGGGTGAAAACGACGCCGGAATCATGAGCTTGTTTTCCATGCTGATCATAAATTCCCGGGTCTTGGGCGGCCAGGTATCCAGCTTGAGCGACTCCACGCGAATGCGATCCCGTTCTTCCAGACTGGCGTATGGCCAGATGTGAACCCACAGATTCAATCGGCCTACTTCACTCGACATACAGACCGCAAGCGGGGACATCTCCAGGCGGCCGCCTGCCAGCGCCTCCTTCCATCGTTCCATCACCGTCGGGATCGAACCGGGCTGGTATTGATAGGTCCGCATCTCATAGACATCACCGAGCTTCTGTCCGCCGCCCAGTTTCGGTGAAAACGGCGCCGGACTGAAGATTTCGGACCGCATGGACAGAATCATTTCATGCACGTTAGGGGGCCAGTCAGGTTCCTTCGCTGCTTGAGCGCGAACTTCGGAACGCTGCTTCAGATTCTCATAGCCCCATACATGGATGACCTGGTTCAGCGGTCCGATGTCCGTATGCCAGAAAGCGGCAAGCTCGGAATATTTTAGACGGTTTGCCAAAGAGGCCTCAAAACGTTTTTCAAACTCCGCTACAGCGGCGGGTTTGAGGGTATAGGTCCGAATTTCGTAAATCATTTTTTTTTCCTCCTTCATGGTTTAGAATTGCCTGGTTATCTACAAAAGCCAAGTTGTGGTGTGGAATAGGCGCTGAAGGTGAGCCGATTCGCCTTAACTTGGGCTTTCTGGATATCCAGATAAAGTTGAATGATCCTCCCCGTCCCTTTCCAAGATACTTTCATGATGGTATGAGAGACATGTTGGTCTTGTACCATTAATTTTCATAGGAGGAAACGGCCATGTCCCTTTTGAAACTATTTTCCGGCCCTTCCCCGGAAAAGCTGGAACAAAAAGGTGACACCCTGTTCGAAGCCGGGCTTTGGGGCCTGGCGAAACTGGAATACGAACGTGCGCTTCACAAGCTGGAAAAACAGGCGGGGCAGGGGAATGACCACCGGCAGCAGCTCTCAGCCAAAATCCTGAAAACCCGGGAGGCTCTGGCCCAAGAACATCGGCAAACTGCCGTAGATCTCATGGACGGCGGTTATTTCGACGACGCCAAAGACATGATCGTCCTGGCAATGGAGGTCTCGGCGGACGAATCGTTCAGGAAGGAGTTAAAACAGGAACTTGAAGCGTTGGAGACGCAGCAGAAGCAGGAAAACGATGCCGCCTTGCCCGACCCTTTCTATGGCCTGGCAGCGGATGAAGGGGAGGAGGAACCTCCCCCCGAGTCATCGGAAGACGAAGCCTTCTATGCCCTGTTGAGCACACTGCCCGATGAAGTCCAGGATGTCTATCTTGAATATGGCGAAGAGTTTAAAATCGGTTATCTTGCATTGAATAACGGCGACTTTCAAACAGCCGCCGAAAGCCTCTCCCGCGCCATGGATGAAAATCCCCACCCGGAAAGTTACATTCCCCTGGAACTGGCGGCCGCCTATATGAATCTGGAAAGATCGGCCGAGGCTCAGGACCTGCTCGAAAACTTTCGTAAGCATCATCCGAAGGCTTTACCCGCCTATCAGCTGTTGTGCGAAATCTATTGGGACCAGAAGAATTTTCACGAAGCCGATACTCTGCTCGAATCAGTTCCCCATGAATTTGCCGAGTCCCTGGCCATTGTGCTCCTGAAGGGCGAAACCATCTTTCAAGCCGGAAACTTTGAAGCCGCCGGGGATTTCTATCGGAATGTTTTAGATACCTATGGCTGGGACGACACCGTCGCCCGCGAGCTTGCCAAAGCCTGCGAGGTTCAGGGCGAACCGGACCGCGCCCGCGATATTTACAAGGAAATAATGGACCGGTGCAACAGTTGCCGTAGCCGAATCGACCCGGAAGTCAAGCATAAGTATGCGGAGCTCTGCTTCGCAGCCGGCATGGCAAGCACTGATATACTGGAAACGTACCTCTCCCTTGCCCGAGAGATCCCGGGAAATGCCGCACTTTACTTTGACAGGATCAGCCGGATTTACACGGACCAGGGCAATTCATCCGAAGCGGAACGTTTCCGCGCCTTTTCGGCACGGGCTCGAGCAGAGCAGGAGGAATAGCGCCGGTACACTCTAAAAAACACGTCGGAACGCAAGCGTTTCACCACATAAATCCACTATAAATGGAGGTGGCCAATGAAGATCGGTTTTATCGGACTGGGCAACATGGGAGGCGGCATGGCGGCCAACATACTGGCGGCCGGCTACCCGTTGACCGTAAATGATCTGCGGCCGGAAACAGCCGAACCGCTTTTAAAGGAAGGCGCCTCCTGGGCAGGCACACCCAGGGAGATGGCGGAATCAAACGAGGTAATATTCACCTCCCTTCCCGGCCCTCAGGAAGTAGAAGCGGTTGTAACCGGCAAAGACGGCATCATGGAAGGCATCCGGCCGGGGAGTGTTTTGATCGATCTCTCCACCAACTCCCCCTCGCTGGTTCGCCACATCTACAGCCTTTTCGAAAAAAAAGGCGCCCACGTGATGGACGCACCGGTAAGTGGAGGGGTCAAGGGAGCCAGAACCGGAAAGCTTGCGGTGATGGTGGGCGGGGACGAAGCGGTCTTTCAACAATGCAAGCCGCTTTTAGATGCAATCGGGGATCAGGTGAGTTACACCGGCAAGATCGGCTGCGGTTCTGTCTGCAAGCTCATGCACAATTGTATCCTGTACAGCATGCAGGCCATCATGGCCGAATGCTTTACACTCGGTGTCAAAGCGGGAGTGGAACCCAAAGCGCTCTGGCAGGCGATTCGCGGCGGCGCCGTGGGAAGATCGGTTTATTTAAACCGCGTACTACCGGATACCTACTTCCGTGGACACTTTGATCCGCCCAACTTTGAACTCCGACTGGCCTTCAAAGACATTAGCCTGGCAACGTCGCTGGCACGGGAATTCGACGTTCCCATGGCCATGGGGAACCTCGCCCTCCAGGAAATGATGGCCGCCATGAATCGCGGGTGGGGAAACAGGGACAGCCGTTCGGCCATGCTCCTGCAGGAAGAGCGTGCCGGAGGGATCGAGGTCCGCATACCCGATGCCATAAACGATCAGGCGGAATGATAGGGCATGGTTGAACAGTCAAACACCGGCGATTTGAGCTACCGGTGGATTATACTATCCGTGTTGACGGTGACTCAGATCGGCGCCTCCATAGCCGCCCTTTCTTTCGGTCCGCTCGCTCCGTTTCTGCAGGAGACCCTGAACATGACCAGGACGCAGGTGGGCCTGTGCACGTCTTCCCTCTATTTGGGCTGCATCCTGGTGGCCATTCCTTCGGGCCGGCTGGCGGACCGTATAGGCTTTCGGCTGGTGCTTTTTATCGGCCCGGCCGTGATGGCGCTCTTTTTCCTGGCGATTTCCCGAACCACCTCCCATCTGATGCTGTGGGTGATGGCGCTGTGCGCCGGAATCGGGTACGGCGTTATCAATCCCTCAACAACCAAGGCGATCATTTCCTGGTTTTCCGTCAAGGGGAGAGCCACCGCCTTCGGCATCAAGCAATCGGGAGTAACGGCGGGTGCGGCCATCGCCGCGGTCATGCTCCCCGCACTATGCCTATCGCTCGGCATTCGAACAGCTATTTTCATTATGGGAATCATTGTCATGGTCCTTGCGGTCCTCTGTTATGCACTGAACCGTGATTTTACCGCGTCAACCGGCACGGCAGACGGCAAGATAGGGAAAGATAGAGGAATACGCCATGTAATCACCAATCGAAATATCATCCTGCTGAGTCTTGCAAACCTCCTTTACTCCAGCCTCCAGCTTTCTTTATCAACCTATTTGGTGCTGTACCTCAAAGAGAAACTGCTCATACCGGTCGTAATGGCCGGAGTGTATCTTGCGGTTGCGCAAATCTGCGCCGGTGTAGGACGCGTGGTCTGGGGGCTTGTCAGTGATCATCTGTTCGGCGGGGAAAGAAAGATCGTGCTGGTCATCATCGGCAGCATCACAACGGTTACGACCCTGGCAATGTCTGCCTTGACGGTAACGACGCCGGACTGGATTCTTTGGGCAATGATCGGCTTAATCGGATTGTCGGTCCTCGGCCGCCACGGCGTATCCATGATATTCGTAGCAGAGTTGGGGGGAAAGGATCTTGCCGGTACGGCTGCGGGCGTATTTGCAACCATCGCCTACCTGGGAATCATCCTGGGACCGCCTGTATTCGGGTATATCGTTGATAAAACAGGTTCCTATGGTCTTGCATGGTTCGTTTTCGCTATTGCTTCAGCCCTGGCCACAGGGATACTTCTTCTGGTTCGTACCGACCACGGGGAGGGAGAATGACCGAAACGTTCAATTATTAATATTTACGGAAATTGGCATCGCCGTCGCGCTCGATCTGCCGGACCAGTTCCACTTCCCAGTCAAGATAGTCGCGCATCTTCTGCTCCACGAGGGTTTCGCTATCATAAGGTTTGTACCAGACATCATCGGTTTCGCAGGCGGCCTTCTCCATGCCCCCGGCAGTGGGCAGGCCGTCGTTGACCCAGGCACGGTTACCCCCGTCGAGAACGCGCACGGTCAGGTGAGGATAGGCGGCCTTTGCTTCTTTAAACGTCAGGTGCGCGAGGAGCCCGTCCGGAGATGTCAGTACAAGCAGATCCTTTACCTGAATTCGGGCAAGGCAAGATTCCAGTCGCGACCTCACACCCCACCAGGAGCCGGGGATATGACGATCTCTGTACTGGAGGCTGGTGGACAGATCCACCACAACCGTCGAATCGCCGGAGTCGAGAAACGCTTTGACTTCCATGGGACTCAAGGACTCACCTTTTTCGAAACCGAGAATGTTCCTTTCATGTCGGCCCCGGATTAAACGCGCATCGCCGATTCCGCCATCCAGCACATAAACGTCTGTCCATCCCATCTGAACCAGCCAGGAAGCGGTCATTTGGGCCCGCACCTCGGTGTCGTCAGTCAGCACCACACGCGCATTCCGCACAGCGAGATATTTGTCGGTGGCCTGGACGAGCTGCCCGCCCGGTGCGTTGCGTGCGCCGTTTAAGTGGCCGGCCTCATACTCGTCCGGCTGCCTGACGTCCACTATATAGAGCGTGCGGACGCCGGTGTCTTCCCGCCAGACGTCCAGCGTGTCGCTGTCTACCTTTTTTACGCCGAATCTTTTCGCCGCACGGTCCGAACAGGCCCGGGCTTTTGAAAGTCCGCCAACTGACGGAGGGGGGGCCATCCGGTTCTGTCTGCGTTCCAGCTCAAATCCGGCAAGCACCCAGCCCATGGTGCCGCCCTTGAGTGCGGCCACCGGATTCGGTATGCCGGCATTGATCAGAGACTGCGCACCGATTATGCTTCGTGTTCTCCCGGCGCAGTTAACCACAACCAGGGTTTCCGGATCCGGCGCCATATCGTGTACGCGATAGACCAGCTCCGCACCTGGTGTGCACACCCCTTGAGGGATATTCATCCGGCTGTATTCCCCGATGGGTCGTGAGTCCAGAATGATCAGCTTGTCGCCCGCTTCCACCTTTTCTTTTAACTCCTCGGGCGTTAGCCGGGGCGTATCATAGGTCGATTCGACAAACTCCCCGAACGCTTTGCTGGGCACGTTGACGCCTGAAAACAGCTCGAAGCCCGCCGCACGCCATCCGTCGATGCCGTTTTCCAGGATCGAGATGTCTGAGTATCCGAAGCCGGAGAGGCGTTCGGCCGCCTTTTCGGCCGGTCCCGAGTCATGGGATGGGCCTTCATCCATCAGGACGATTCGCGTGTTGAGCCGCGGCACCAGATCGCCCATCATGAGTTCCATATGGCTCAGTGGGGCACAGCATGCGAAAAGCAGGTGCTGTTTTGAAAAAACACCCTCTTCGCGCACATCCAGAAGCGCCAGTTCCCTGCCGTCATGCAGCATTGCTTTGAGTTGCGCCGGAGTGACCGTCTTCATTTTCATGTCACCTGCCTTAACAATTATTTGTGTGCTTTTTCCGGCAGAATATTTTTAATGCAAAAATAATCTGTTCAAAAAAGTGCCTAAAATGTCTAAAGTTATGGAATTCTATCCATTTTATAAAAAAAGATAGAGCAAAGCGAATACCTTAACTTTAGGCACTTCAAACTTGAGTTCACTTGTAACTTTTCCGTCTTGCCCGGATTAGGGGAGACCCAATCAACCGCAATGCGCCGGCAACGGCGGGCAATACGCCCAGATGAGCTTGAACGGTTCATCACCGATGTTTTCCACGCGGTGGGTTTTGCCCTTGGGTGAATAAAAGGCGGTCTCCGGACCGATTTCCCATTCTCCCTCTCCCTCGATCACGATCTTGGCATGCCCGCTGATGAGGAATAAGACCTCTTCGGATTCCTCGTGCATGTGGTCGGGGATCATGCTGCCGACTTCGGTGATGTTCATCCCCATGGAAACATTTTTAACTCCGCCGTCTTTGGGGGCCAGCAGGAGCTTGGAGACCCGCGGCGGCGTTCGAAATTGACCCTCGACATCCGCAGCTTTTACAAATGGTGGCTTATTCATTGACTTCATCCTCCTCTCTTAATCACTTAATCATCTCATTTTCAATTTTTTTGACCAGCTCAAGAGCAAAATGCCCAAGATCGTTTTCGGTAAACGATTTCATGGTGCCGGCGCAAACCGTCCGGATGGCTACATGCATCCATTCTTCCGGAACATCAAGCGCAGACAATTTTTTCCGCACCTTCACCGCCGCTTTGATACCTTCCGTCGATCCGATCTTGTTGATCTTTTCCACCAGGTCCGCATCGCCCCGAACGACTTTACGGAATCCCGGCAGCTGTTTCCGGATCATATCAAACCTGCTCGCATCATCGCATCTGACCACGACGATTCCCGGCTCCCCCCGGGATATGGACATGGCATGACCGATAATTTTTGCATCGACAATCCATATCTCTTTTTTATTTTTTAAAAAGGCAGAATCGATATGGGCCGTGGTGGCCATGTTCAGTATGACGGTCCCCTTCTGAACGACGTTCAAAAGCTTCTCGACGGTTTCATTGACAACGGGCGTCGGCAGCACCACGGCCACCAGGTCTGCTTTATCTGCACTGTCCAGACTATCGGACGCCATACCCCCCACCGATTCCGCCAGTCGAGAGGCCTTTTCCAAATCGATATCGATGATAATTTTCTTTGTGCGCTCTGGCAGCTGCCCTGCCACTACCGAACCCATCCGTCCGGCCCCCACAACCGCCATACAAATTGACATGCTCAGGTTCTCCTCATATCGGTTTCGTATCCCATGCCGGGAAAATCATGTATGCCTGCAGGCTGTATCAATCTTCTTCATCACGCATAAACCGGTCCCAATGGCCGGTAAACTGATCGGTACGGACGATGGTATCAAGAAATTGAGGAGAACACATCCGCTCGACATACGGTCCGGGCTCACCATGTTCTTTCAGGTAGACGACTGCATCATGCATGGCCTGAATCGCCACTCGGAACGGAAGCATTGCCATTAGCGTCATGGAATAACCGATCTCATTGAGAATCTGCAGGCCGCTCTTGTCTTTTTCGGGTTCGGGCAGTCCGTTGGCGATCAACGGCAATGAAATGGCTTCCCGGATGGCTTCAAGCTCTTCACGTGTACGGGCACCTACCAGAAAGATGGCATCCACACCGGTCTCCTCATAGGCGCGGGCGCGCCTCAGCGCTTCCTCAAGCCCCATGAAACGGAGCATATCGGTCCGACCGATGATGACCAGTTCCGGATCCTCGCGGGCCTCCACGGCGGCCTTTAACTTCCTGCACATCTCTTTAATCGAAATGGCCGAGGGGCCCTGTGTGCCATAGGGGCGGGGCAGATCCGTATCTTCCAGCGTGAGGGACGCCACCCCGGCGGCTTCGAATTCACGGATGCAGCGCATCACGTTCAATGCATTGCCGAACCCGTGGTCGGCATCAACGTGAATGCTCAAAGATGTGCTGTCCACAATCCGTTTTGCCAGTTGCGCCACCTCTGTCAGGGTTACGAGAATCAGGTCCGGAACACCCTGAAGCGATGCTGCCGATACGGATCCGGACAGCAGTGCAACTTCAAAACCGGCCAACTCGACGATTCGGGCCGATACGGCATCAAAGACCGTCGGCAGCAACACCGTTTCATCTCCGTTTAGAATAGATCTGAGTCGTTCTCTGCGCGCTGAAGCCTGCATGTTCACTCTCCCTTCTGAGGTATCTCAAAAAATGGATCATCTCCAAAAGAGTTGGAGTGATCCTGAGGGTTCAAGGGGCCAAGGAGCCAGGATTCAAGTGAAATACGTTATATGTTCAATAAGTTTTAAATTCAACTCAAGCTCTTTGCTGAGTGTATCCGGAAAAACGGCAAACGCAGCGCGATATTCGGATCAAGACGATACCGGCTCTATTCGTTCATGTTTGACAGCCGATATACGTGTTTTGAACAACGGATCCAATTCCTTGATATCCGGGTACTAAAAACCCTCGACCCCTTGACTCCTTGAATCCCTGAACCCTTTTCTCCAAATTGGAGAAGAACTTATAAAATTTATCAAACGCCTGAAAACCGCCCCATGGATATATGGGGTTACCTGAAGAAGCGCCCGCCGTTGAGATAAATGGTCTGGCCGGTGGTGTAGGCGTTTCCCGCCAAAAAGACCACGGCTTCGGCCACCTCTTCCGGTCGACCGAGTCTTCCCATGGGAAGGCGCTCCTTCTTTATTTCCAAACCCCGTATCATATCCGTCTCGATCAGGGAAGGTGCTACGGCGTTTACGGTAACACCCTCCTTTACCAGCTGAGCGGCATAGGCACGGGTCAGGCCCTCCAGCCCGGCCTTGGAAGCGGAATAATGAAGCCCGACGATTCCCCCGGTCTGTGATGCACCCGATGAGATGTTAATTACCCGGCCCCAGCGCCGTTTTCGCATTCCCGGGACCATGGCCTGCGTCACGAGAAACACGGACTTGAGGTTCACGCTCAGCACCTGGTCCCAATCGGATTCCGTTATCTCTTCCATGGGTTGTGGCCTTGCAATGGCGGCGTTGTTGACAAGAATATCGGCAGCCCCCAGTTCTTTTTCCAGGGTTTCGACCATCCCGGCTATGTCGCCGGCTTTGGAGACGTCGCCCTGTAATATAATCCCGCGGCGGCCGGCGGCAACAACTTGCTCCAGCGTGACCCGGGCCGCTTTCTCATTTTTTAAAAAATTCACGGCAACGTCCGCACCGGCCTCAGCCAGCCCGATGGCAACGGCCCTTCCGATGCCTCGACTCGATCCGGTAACCAGTGCGACTCTTCCATTCAGTTCAGACATATCGTAAATCCTTTCTTACTGCAGCGGACTCTATCACTTCCCCTTGAATTCAGGTTTCCGCTTTTCAAGAAAGGCCGCAAGCCCTTCCCGGTGATCCTCTGTGTAGGTGGTAAGCATGAACTGATCGGCATCCATGTGGATGTCCGACCGGTCATGTGCATGAAAAACCATATTGATCGCCTGTTTCGTCATGGCCACAGGCATGGGCGGTTTCCCGAGCACCTTTCCGGCAAGGGAAATCGAAGCATCCAGGGCCGAGCCGTCGGACACCACCTGATCGGCAAGTCCCCACAGTGCGCACTGTTCAGCAGGGATGCGCTCAGCCAGGATAATCATCTGCTTGGCCTTTGCCGGACCCACCAGATGCACCAGCCTGGGAATAGATCCCCAGCTGTAGTTCAACCCCAGATCGATCTCGGGAATATGCATAAAGGCGGAACGGCTCATGATCCTCCAGTCGCAGGAAATGGCAAGGGATACACCGCCGCCAACGCAAAAACCCTCCACAGCGGCGATGGTTACCTGAGGCGCATCCTGTAAGGCATCACATGCGGCGCGCCCGAGCCATACACGCTCACGACGCTCCGATGCACTTCCTGAGAGCATTTTCCCAACTTCCGGATCTTTAAGATCCAGCCCGGCGCTGAACATGCCGGTTCCGCCGGTGAGTATGACAACCCCGGTCTCGGGGTCGTTCCGGAGATTGAGCGCCAGTTGTCTGAGCTCCCGGAGCAGGCGAATCGAAAGGGTATTCAGCGCTTCCGGCCTGTTCAGAGCGACCGTCATGATCGGCCCATCTTTTCGTACGGTTAAATCCGTATATTCCATCACATTATCCTTTGACATCGATCAAACGGTTAATTTTTGGGCACGAATTCATATAGAGAAATAATAATTCGTCAAAGATCACCCACCATGTATCGAGGGTCTAATCCTGTTATTTCTTCGACCAATGCGACTCCGTCCTGCCGGATTTCTGAAATGTCCGATTCACCTCCAGGCTGTCGTAAATCCATAAAATTTTCATCGGCTTCCCGCTTCGGTTGAAGAACCGATGAGCAACTCCGGCCGGTACGAAAGTGGTGTCCGGTGCGGTTAGCTCGTAGGTTTGCCCTTCAATTTCCGCAGCCGCGCTTCCTTCGAGAATGGTGACCTGCTCCTGGCAGTTGTGCGTGTGCATCTCGATTGCCGCTCCATCCTGGAATTCGGTAATGCCGGTCGTCAAATGCTCTGAACCGATTTCCCGCCGAACAAGCGGCCACGCTTTCAATCCGGCGCCTCGGTCCATGGATTTCATCTCTCGTATTTTCAATACATGTACTTCCGGGTTCATTGAAAACCTCCTGTTAAGAGTCAAACTCCACCGCCGGCACTCCGCGGACGCAGCAGCAGGGTGACCAATAGAAAGCCCAACACAGCCAATCCGATCAGGACGAAGAATACCGGCCGATAACTTCCGGTCACATCGAAGATGCGCCCGGCCATCAGCGGGCCGACAGCCCCGCCGATCGAGCCGCTGAACAGGACGATGCCGTAAAGCACCCCGTGCGAGCCGGTGCCGAACAGCTCGGCCATTGCAGGTGATACGACGGTGAAAAGGCCGCCGTGGGCAACTCCGTATATGGCGGCAAAAAAGAACAGCATCCACGCCTTCGCAGCCAGCAGCAGGCAGATAAGTCCACAGACGAGCCCGAAGAGGCAGATCGTCAGCGATCTCTTCCCGCCGATTTTATCAACTGCCGCACCCATCACAAATCGGCCGCCGATGCTCACACCTCCGATCATGGAAAGCACACCCGCGGCAACCGCCGGAGGGAGGCCCATATCCCTTGCATGCGGCACGATGTGTACAACGATTGTCAGCAGGCAGAAGAAGACGGCAAACCAAGTAACGCACATAATCCAGAACTGGATCATTCCGGCGGCTTCTCTCAGCGATACGCCCCTCTCCTTGGGTCCGGTTCCGCCTCTGCCGGATTCATCTCTGTCGCCGTCGGGCAACAGACCCATTTCCTGTGGATCCCGACGCATCACCTGGGCCCAGGCCACGAGTGCCACCAAAACAACTGCGCCGAGGATGAAGCAGGTGTTCCGCCATCCGTAGACCGCGATGAGTGCCGAGGCAATCAACGGCACCAGGAGCTGCCCGGAGCCTGTACCGATCTTGACAATCCCGGTCATCATGCCCCGCCGTTTCACGAACCAGCGGGCCACCGTGGACAACGTTACTACGTCATGGGCGCTTAAGCCGATGCCCACCAGCCCGCCGTAAAACAGATAGAGCTGCCATGGCGCCTGCAGGCGGGACATGAACAGATAGCCCAGTCCGAAAGCGATTCCGGCAAAGGCGATGATTGCTCTCGGGCCGACCCTGTCGTTCAGCCTGCCGACGGGAATTCCCACCACTCCCATGATCAAGAAGGCCAGTGAAGACGCGCCCGATATCATCGCCCGGGACCAGCCGAGCTCGGTCTGAAGCTCCTTGAAGAAGACGCCGTATGCAAACATTGCACCGATGCAAACCCCCTGGATGACGAAACTGGCCGCAACGATGTTATATCCGTAGAAATACCTCGCTCTCACGTTACCTCCTCAAATGTGCAGACAAATGATCCCCGCAGTCCTCTTCTCGGTTCTGGGTTCAGAATTCAGGGTTTACCCGCCGTGAACTTAGAACCGCTCAATCTAGTCCCTTAATAATTCTTTTTATGCATTTTATGGCAAAATACCAATATACAAGCACCAACTACTAAAATCTCAAATACCAAGCACCCCGCCAGAAAAACGGCGGGCAAGCAAATTACAAATAAATTCAAAATTCAAAATTACAATGACCGAAACTTTGTGTTCCGACAGATCAATACCAATTCTTTGTTTTGAATTTGTGTTTTTGGTTATTGGATATTGTTTGTTATTTGGGATTTGTTATTTGTTTTTTCCCCGATAAAACGGGATTTATAAAATCGCTTCGCTCCAACCGGTTTATCCGGGTTAGGTTCTATAAAGATGTCTTTTGATGAATTTTGTCAATTTCTTTTTGTTTTTTTCGACGCCCATGTGGCACGTGATCCTGCAATCGCTTGACAACAGGCACCTGCTGGCCTAATGGTAGAAGCAATCGGAACCAAGGAGGCCATCACATGCATTCAAGTACCGTAATCCCTTTTATCGACGCCCATTCTCACTTACACAGTCTCCCCTTCGATGCCTGGGAGACCCTCGGCATGGCCGGGATGGCCGCGGTTGTTCTTTCCGCAGGCAATCCCCACCTGTACCGGGAAATCCACGATGAAGCGCCCGATTGGGCCGATGTGAAACGCTACTGGGACGGGCCGATCCGCATGGCGGCCGTTGCCGAGGAGAAGCACTTTCTCAAGGCGTTTGTGGCCGTCGGCATTTCATCCATGACCCGGGTGGAGCAGTGGCAGGAAGCGGTGGAGCGGCTGCCCGAATACCTTAAGATGCCCCACGTGGTTGCGTTGGGCGAGACCGGTATCGATCCTGTCCAGTACTTCGGCATGGATTGGCCCCTTGAGGAACAGAAAATTGTTTTGGAGGAACAGGTTCGGGTGGCCAAGGCGTTGGACGTTCCCATCATCTTGCATACCCCCATGCCCAAAAAGTCACGGGATTACCTCGGTGTCGGGAAGCCGGCCCTGGCCGAGTTGATTTCCAATCTGCCGGCGGATAAATATAAGCGCTACTTCCTGGACATGGGTATGGAAATCATCGACCGCATCGGCCTCGATCACAGTCGGGTGGTCATCGACCATGCCGATGAAACCATCATCGAGTATGTCCTGCGCGAGACCGGGGCGTTCATCGGCATCGGGGTGGGGCTTACACAGCGCCACACGGACCCGAAGTTTTTCGCCGATATCGTCGAGCGTCACGGAGCCCAACGGCTGATGATCAATTCCGATCATGTGGCCTATATCAGCACCGACCTGCTGGCCATTCCGAAAACCATAAGAGAGATGAGGCGGCGTGGAATCGATGTGCAGACCATCAGCCGGGCCGTGTTCGACAATGCCAATGAATTTTACGGGTTAGGTCTCGAGGGCTGATACACCCGCTGCTACAGCTGGCCGGATCCGGAATCCCAGTTTGTCAGCAATGCCTGATACTCCGGGTCGTCATAGCGGTCCAGCAGGAATGCCGAAGCATAGGCGGGCAAATCGCCGCCTGTCACATGACTTGCCGTCAGCTCGCCTGCGGCCATTCCGGCCATAATGCCGAAACCTGAAAGCGCAGCGTTCACGTACGCGCCCTTGATTGGAAGCGGGCCGATGAGGGGGCGGTTTTCCCGGGTCTTGCAGTAGTATCCGCCATCGACCACGGGCGGGCTCATCGTGTCCAAATAAACGGAGAGCCCCGGAATCATACGGGCCAGGCCACGCATGACGATCTCTGCATAATCCGGTTGGAAAGTGGGCGGCCAAACCGGTTCATGAACTTTAATGTCGTACGTCCATATTGCCAATACAGTGCTGCTGCCCGCTCCGCCTTCCGGGCGAAAGTGTACGCCCGCCGGAAATTCTTCCGTCAGCCATCGTGTTTCTTCACTTGCCGCGAGTTCCCGACGCTCATTTTCGCTCCAGCACAGATGAACCGGATCCTCCCAGATCATAAGGGGTACATGTCGCGGAATAATACCCTTTGGATCGTTAAATGCAATTTTGCCATGCAATTCGTTAACCACCGGAAAATCGACACCGATCATCGCTCCCGCTTCTTTCAAAAGCGGCCCGGCAGAAATGATGAAGCTGGGGGTTGAAACCTGTGTCGACCCGCTTTCCGTACTCACATGAACGGCTTCGACCTGATCCGCCTTGGTGGTCACACCGGTGACCCGACCCTTTAACAGCCTCGCCCCTCGGCTTTTAGCCTGGTCGAGCAGGTACATACCCAATTGCTGCGCACTCAGCCAGCCGCAGCGGCGCACATGGAGCATGGCCAGGGCTCGATCGGATATAAAGGGATACTGTTTCCGGATAAGTGCCGGGTCCAACACCATGTCGGCACCGGCAAGTCCGGGGTCAAAGCCTTTATGATCGCTGGGCGGGTAGGAAGGATCATCGGATCCGCCCTGATGAACCCTCAGCGGTCCGGCTCCTATGTCGGTAATTTCTTTGGCCGTTTGCATCATCTGAGACGCCCGATCCGGATCGGCGGTGAGAAAAACATATCCGCGTCGATTCATGTGGAAATAGTTGTCGCTTTCTTCGGCCAGTTTCTCGATCAAATCGATGCTCCGGTTCATGAAGCTCACCATCGTATCGCCGGGTCCGGGGAACCAGTTGCGGTAACATTCGGTGGACTTGTCACTGGTCAGCGTGAGCGGGGGCCGCTCGTCCACCAGCGCGATGTCTTTGATGCCGGGTTGCAGGGATAGATGGTAAGCAGCGGAAATACCGGCGATACCGGCGCCGCATATCACAACATCTGCCTTTGAAGCATTCATTTCGGATCCTCTTTGAGATTTAAGTAACCTGTTTATCTACTAAACCCAATCTTCTGGATGGTATAGGCGCTGGAGTTGAGCCGGTTCGCCTTCAATGCCGAAACGGCTCAACTCGGGACATTTACTGTCTTTAGACAGCTTTTGCAATAATAAACCAGTGGGCGATTTTCGTACCCTCCTAAACGGTATATCCATCCTTCATACCCAGTCCGGAAGCCTTAAATCCGTTAAGGCATGGGTGCTCGGAATGTAACATTTTATATCGATAACAGGGGATCCGTCGATGGCATCGATTTCCTCGATTCTGATGGTGGTTCCGTCAATGTCGAGGATTTTGCACAATGTAAGGGCGATGAGGTTCGGCCGCATCGGGGAATGCGTGGCAAAGACGCCGGTTAAAGGATTTCGTTTGTCCTTTCTCGGATGCACCTGCAGCACATTTCGTTTTTCAGAAGAGTCGTTTTTATGAAACCAATAGAAAACATAAATATGAGAAAATCCGTCCAGCCCCAAAAGGGCGTCTGAATATCGATCGTCGATTTCAATCCACGTCATGTCGTCTTTTTTGTGAACAAAGCCGATCGGGAAAATCTCAAACCGGTTATCCATTGAAACTGCCTCCTCTATTTTTCTGAAATGTTCGCTCCGCCGGCACTCGCAACTGTTCAAATCACGGAGCAACGGCAAGGGGTGACTTCACGTGCTCAAAAGTGACTTTATCCGATGTAGCCACATCCAAAACCGTCGGCTCTTCGGCGGCAAAGGCTTCCGTTAGTGCGCTATGCAGGTGCTCTGGATCGCCTGCACCGGCTCGTGAAGCATCATGGTTTCTTTTGTCACTCCTTCAAAGCTCCGCTTTGCATCCCAAGTCCCGTATTCACCGGTTCCCGATTGATATGGTGCGTGATGTGAGAAAGGGGAGCTGTCCGAAAGGTCGGCCATCAAAAGCATGGGCGAACAACCCGGGTGAGCTTCAAGCGTACCCAGCAGGGCATTTGACAGCATAAAGGCTCTGGCCCAATGCAACGCCGGGTTTTCCGGTCAGGCGCCCGTATGTCTCAGCCATGACCCCGGCAAGAGACTCCTGCCGAACGAGAACGGTTCTGATGGTTGAACGATGATCATAAAGCGCATCAAAAATCTTCATGGCGTTGCCGCCCGGCATACCGAAAACCATGTCGATACCCGCTTCCTCGAGCACGCGGACGATGGCCTCGGGTACTGAAATTTCTTCATTAAGCAGTCTTTCCGTGGTCATCCCCAATCCTCCTTTTTCCTCTTTTTTTGATGTATGCATTTAAGAAGTTTTATACCGACTTTGATCTTCGCGGTCAAATGATGCCGGCGGCTACGGAACTGTTCACTTTGGCCTCGATGTTTTTGGCATCGGAACCTGTTCGCGGTTCGGTGAGGGCATATGAGAAGATCATGTCGCCGGAGGCTGCGGGAGTTAGGTATTTTTCCTTTTGCGCTTCACTTCCGACATCACCGAAATACTCACCCCGATTGGTCATCTATCAGATCGTATCTTGGATGCCTTTAATCCATCGGAAGACAAATACCTCTCGGAAACCATATCTTTTGTCTGATGGTTTCAAAATACCATTTTTCATAAATGATGGATTTGACAATTACAGCATGGAATAATATCTGATCATTATGAAAAAGATTTTTTACGGCTGGTGGATTGTCATTCTCGGAGCCCTGATCAACGTCGTCGGGATAGGAATTCTATACCAAAGCTTTACCATTTTCTTTCTACCCTTAAAGCGTGATCTCGCGGTGAGCAGCGCCGCTATATCCCTCCTTTACGGTGCCGCCCGACTTGAAGGCGGGATAGAAGGCCCATTTGTCGGGTATCTGATCAGTAAATTTGGCTGCCGCGCTATGATCTTTATTGGAGCGAGTATGGCGGGCGTCGGTCTTATTCTTCTTGCAACGACACACAACTTCTGGCCTTTCTTTTTCATCTATGTTTTTATCGTTTCCCTCGGGTCCAACGCCGGCTTCTATCATCCAATATCGACCGCCGTAAATAACTGGTTTATTCGCCGCCGGGGGATCGGGTTTGCTGCCATTACCGCATCTGGGAGTGTCGGCGGGATGATAATGGCCCCCTTGCTCTCCTATCTCATACTGACCTATGGATGGCGAACCGGTTCGGTTGCTGCAGGGCTTATTATTTTGATCGTGTCCCTGCCCGCGGCCATACCGATGCGCCAGTCTCCCGAAACGGTAGGTCTTCACCCGGATGGGGACGCATCCCCCGAAAGGCAACCGAAGGCATCCAATTCCATATATCCGAATATCGAAGAGCCCGATTTTACGGTCAGGGAGGCGCTGCGGACCAGGACGTTTTGGATTCTCATGGCGGCTATTTCTTTGCGATTATCCGTTACGGTTGCCCTGAACACTCACCTGGCGCCTATTTTGGTCTGGAAGGGGATCAGTGAGGCAAACAGCGCCTACCTGGTGAGTCTTTTTGCATTCAGCAACATCTTTAGCATGCTTCTGCTGGGATGGATCGGTGATCATTGGAATAAATCCCTGCTGTGCAGCTTGTGCATCCTTCCGACGGTTATGGTCATTGTGGGTCTCTCGCTCAGCCAGGCAGTGTTTTTTGTCTATTTATTGCCGATAACCATGGCGATTACCATGGCCAATGCCCCCCTCAACTGGGCACTTATCGGAGACTTTTTTGGGCGCAGAGCATACGCCACCTTACGGGGAATTATGGGAATATGCTATGGGACAGCCACCTTTGTCTCTCCGATTTATGCCGGTTGGATATACGACACCACCGGAAGTTACAATCTGGTTCTTATCACTTTTTCGATCATCCTTCTGGTCGCAGCTTGTTCTTTTGTTATTTTAAGAAACCCTATTCCTATCCAGGACAAAAAAAGATATCTTTGATACCCGGCAAACTTTCAATACCTTCAAAAGCTCGTGAAAGGTTCATGCCCTTCCATTTCTGCCCCATTTTATTGATTTTCACTATTTCATCAACGTCACCAAGATCATTAACTGCTTGATTTTACAACGAATAAAAAATTCTCGGTTTACACGTGACGGGAGGAATATAGGATGTCCCTCTTGTCACATGAGGATCGGTTAGATCCATTCCACCTTTAATGCCTTACCGAACCGCTTAAACTCGGGGTCTCCGGTGATCACCGTTGCTTTTTTTCTGATTCCCAATGCTGCGGCAAAACAATCCGCATAAGCCACGGGATGTACGCTTTTCAGCCCGGCAGCCTCTATAGTAAGATCCATATCCGCGTCTACGATGGTGACCGGCAGTTGCCTCATTATAAAAACAGCCTCATCCGCTTTTTCCCGACCACGCTCCCGATACGTGTTGTAGTAAATTTCACCAAGGTTTATCACCGACATATAAAGCTTGGTCTTTGCGGCATGTGCTGCTTTCAGCACCTTCCTGACTCGCTCTCCGCCGGCTTCATCCTCAAAATGGGCAATCATTGCATAGCTGTCGAGAACGTAGGCGCTATCCACGCTTCGCCTCCTCGCCCCGATCCCTGAGAAGGGCTTTAACCAGAGAAGTTTTCCCTTTAAGCATACCCCGCGACGCCTCGATGGGGTCGTCGGGTATCGGCCTTACCAGGATCACGTTTCCTTCCCCTTCGGTTATGGCGACCCTGGTTCCCTTTTTGATATGATACTTTTTTCTGAGCGCAGCAGGAATTATAACATGCCCCTTTGCGGTAGTCTTTGCTATGACCATGGCATACCTCCAGACAACTTGTTATAACATATTAACTTTCGGGATACTATTTGTCAATCGATTAGACGCCTATTGCGTTTACCCTGCTCAAATAGGTTGCAAAAATAACTCCATGGGCATGGGCTGACAGTATTGTTTTCCTGTTTTTGGTATCTTCAGAGGCACCAGGAAAAACTACCAAGACAAATAGAATGCTATGTACATTAAACTGACCGATTAAGTTGAATAGTCTAGGATGTCCCGTAACTCTTTTACATCCTGGGAATTTTTCTACGAAGCGATAAATTATGTCTTAAGGATCAAAGCTGTCAAGAATGAAGACCCGACACTCTTGTCTTAAGATTCAAAGTGTACCATGTAGGATAATAGTTGCCCTTCAAACCGCCTGAAGCCAACGACAGAAAATAGGATCGTGTATTTTCCACTCCCCGTTTTTATCCAGGAAGCCCCCTTTTTCGAGTTTCATCAGGGCTGCGGATGCTTGTGACGCGGTTCTGAAACCATAGGCAGCCAAGTTCTCCGCTGCAAAGATATTCTTGCCCAGGGTGCCGGCGATTAGCTTTAATGCTTTCCTTTGGTTCAAAGTGAGTGCATCCCAGGCATACGAAAATTCCGGAACCCGGTCATGAATGATTCTATGCTCAACCCGGTCAATGACTTCAAATGATAATTGCGGTTCGACCCAGAGGTGGAAAAAAAACTCCTGAACATACTTAGGATGGTTTTCGCATCGGTTCACTACATCCTCAATCATTCGATACTCGATCTTCCGTTCGCTTCTTCGGTATAAACCACCGATCCAGTCAATATAATCGGCGGTTTCTATTTTCTTTAATGGAAAGCTTGCCGCAATTTTGTAAAAGGCGCGCTTTCTATCGTTAAACATTTCCGTAATGAGATGTCTTTGGCTGCCGGCAAAAATATAGGAAATTTTTTGATGATGCTGTATCGTGTTTCTAAGCATTTTTTCAAATACATCCCCACCGTAACCGGCCACCTCTTGAAATTCGTCAAAAGCCACAACCATTCTATTTTTTTTTGATAATTTTTCTAAGAGGGCGAGTATTTCGTTTACGGTATTGGGCGCTGCACTTCTTTGGAATACCGGCGTTGCTGCAGGCATACCGGTAATGGGATCCACACTGAAATTCAGGGTTATACTTCTTATGCCCTCCCGAAGCATTTTCATTAATCTGTTCATTTTGGGCTCAACGGTACTGATGCCTTTGAGTAAAGAAGCAATGAAATCCTCAATGCTTGTTGTGCCGTATAGATCCATGTAAATAGGTGTTATTTCATTAAGACCCTTAAAGAGCTTTAGAATCAATGAACTCTTCCCGTACCGCCGATGGGAATGCAGGAGTACATTTTGGGAACTTTGAATATATTGTTTCAGCTCTTCCTGCTCTCTTTTCCGGTTGCAGAAAGCAGGATCGTCAACAATCCCCGAGAATCTGAAAGGATTATCCATAACGGCTCCTTATCCGATTACGCTGAACACGACTCGTAAGTTACGTAATATTATTACGTTAATAACGTAATGTCAACAACATCCATCACTGCACGGATGGCTTGGTCTATTCTCAATGGCCTTGAAATTGCGCCTTTCGAACCGGAATTCTCAACAAAGGCCAAACGGAAATTTGACCCCATTCCTATTGATTTATTTAAGGACGTACCGCCCTCCGTCTTGAATTGCAGCTCCATTCAAACACAGATTGAAAAAAGAATATTTGGAGGTTATTATATCGGCACAATTCAGATCGACTGCCCTCTAACCTCGAAACAGAACAAGGAGGTATCGCCATGAAGAAAGGAAGATTATTGTTTATCGGTTTCGTTCTATTTTGGGTGTTGGCAGCTGCCGGAACAACAGATGCTGCTAAGGACTGGCCGGATGTGGAAAAGACCATCACGGTCATCGTTCCATACAGCGCCGGCGGCGGGACCGACCTGGTGTTTCGACCGCTTGCTGAGGAGATGAAAAAACACACGGATGCCAATGTTCTCGTGAGCAACATCGGCGGCGCCGGGAGCTCCAAAGGGACAAACGAAATGTTGAACCTGCCGGCCGACGGCTATACGCTGCTTGCAAGCGGCACCCACACGGTGGCGGCAACCCTGCAGGGATTGACCGAAGGATATGAAAGGCTGGAGGGAATCACCGGACTCAACTGGGATCCCTTCATTATTGCCGTGCTTAAGGAGAAACCCTGGAAGTCGATGAAAGATCTTATTGCCGACGCCCAAAAAAGGCCCGGAAAGATCAGTCTCGGAAATGCCGGCATGGGAGGAGCGACGGGGGTTGCCTCGGTCGGGCTCAGCCTGGCATTCGGCAAGGTTTTCAATGTGACCCCCTTTCAGGGGGGAAAAGATCTTCGGGTAAATGTACTCGGGGGACACTGTGATGTCGGCATTTTTTCCCAATCGGAAATCCTTGCCAATTGGGACAAACTGCATCCGCTCGTAATCCTTTACAGTAAGCGAAGTGCGCTGCCGGATCTCCGGTCGGTTCCCACGCTCAAGGAAGCCGGTTATGAGAACCTGAAGGTGCCTGGAGGATCGTTCCGCTCTATTTCCGTAAAGAAAGAAACGCCTGAACCCATCAAGAAGAAGTTGGCCGATATTGTTCGAAAAGCCTATCAGTCAGGGCTCTATCAGAATTTCATGAAGGAAAAAGGGTTGCTGCCCGCTTACTCGGAACTCGGCGCATTGGATGCCTATTTCCAGGAACTGGTGAATGCCTATATCCCCATAATGAAAGAAGCCGGTCTCTTGAAAAAATAGAGGACAGGCGACGATTTAACATCCGGGCGATGGACGCTGCATGAAGCTGAGATCAAAAAGCCTGATACCCCTTATCTTCGTGTTGGTGGCGATTCTCTATTTGTCATTCGGATTTTCCCTTGAGCAGCGGCGGATGATCGGAGACGAAAGAGGATGGGATCCGGGATCGCGAGCCATGCCGATCGGAACCGGTTTCCTCATGCTCGGCGTCTCCATTTATCTCTTTTTAAAGGAGTCCGCAGCCCTCGATGGGGAGGAAAGAACGGCTGATATCGCTTCCGTCAAACTCGTTTCCCTGACCATCGCCCTGTCCGCCCTCTATATCCTTTCTTTCAGATACATCGGATTCGTGCTCGCAACCTATTTTCTGCTGGTGACTCTGGTCTATTTTAACGACTCGGGAGACATTGCCTGGAAGTTAATCCCCCGGTTTATGACCGGTGCGGGTTTCGGATGCGGTTTTATCCTTCTGCTCTACTCCCTCGGTCGCACCATCACCCGCTATCTGGTACTCACGGGAAAGCGGTCAAAGCTCGAATTGTTGTCAAACCGGCTCTTTACAACCGGGATAACTTTTATCGTCTTGGCCGTGCTTTTTCTCATCAGCCTTGGCGTTGCCAAAAAGTATCTCAAAAGCAAGGAGTCGAACCGGATGATGAAGGCTGTATGTGTGGCTACAGCAACAACAGAGCTTCTGTATCTCGTATTTAAACAGATATTTTGGGTGAGTCTGGCCAAAGGAATCATTAACTGGTAAGTGGAGGAGAAACGCCTTGGAGGCCTTTATTGTCGGATTTTTTCAAATATTCAATGTCGAAACCATTCTGTGGATCGCCCTTGGAGAGATACTCGGCATCGTTCTCGGCGCCCTCCCCGGGTTGACGGCCACCATGGGGGTAGCGCTGATGCTGCCCATCAGCTTTCAGCTGTCGGACGCAACCGGAATGGCGCTGCTATTAGGTGTCTATTGCGGGGCGGTGTCCGGCGCCTCCATTCCGGCAATCCTGCTCGGTATCCCGGGCAATCCCAATGCCATCGCAACGGTGTACGACGGTCACGCCATGACACAAAAAGGATTGGCCGGGCAGGCTTTAGGGGGTGCGGTGATCGCCTCGTTTATCGGCGGAATCGGAAGCCTTGTTTTACTCATGCTCTTTTCCCCGTTGATTGCCCGTTTTACCTTGCTCTTCGGTCCTGCCGAGAAGGCCACCCTTGCCCTGGTCGGTCTAACCATCATCGCATCCGTTTCTTCCGACAATCTGGCCAAAGGGGTACTGATGGGAACCTTGGGTCTTATGCTGTCCTTGTTGGGAACCGATCCTTTTACCGATGCTCTGCGGATCCCGTTTCCGCAGCTTCTTGCAAAGACACCCCTTGCCAGCGGTATCAACCTGATTCCGGCCCTCATCGGTCTTTTCGGTATTTCACAAGCCCTCATCGAACTGGAGAGAATCCGGCAGGGACGTCTCGCACCGCCGCAGATTAAAATCGAGAACATCTTTCCGTCCTTTCGGAAAATTGCCGGGATGTGGCGTATAATCCTGGAGTCCACCGGAATCGGCGCACTGATCGGGGCCATCCCCGGAACCGGTGCCTCCATCGCGGTGTTTCTGAGCTATGAGCGGGCCAAAAAGATCACCGGATCCTTCCGGAGCCGGCTGGAGCCGGTCGGGTCCGGATGTCTCGAAGGCGTTTTTGCGCCCGAAGTTGCCAACAATGCGGTAACGGGCGGAGCGCTGATCCCGGCGCTGTCTCTGGGAATTCCGGGTGATGCGGCCACAGCCGTTCTTCTCGGGGCCCTTTTGATTAAAGGGGTGGTTCCGGGGCACCAGCTATTCAGCCAAAACATGCCCCTCGTCTACGCGATTTTCATAGCCCTCTTTATTTCCAATGTATTTATGTTGAGCTTTCAACTTTTGGGTGTAAGAATATTTCCGAAGGTCCTGGCGGTTCCACCGGCTGTGCTGGTTCCAATCATACTGATTCTCTCCTTGATCGGGTCTTATGCCATCCAGGGGCAAGCGATCCTGTCCGCAACCTTTGACATGGGCGTCGCCCTGGGGCTGGGGGTATTGGGATTTTTTCTCAAAAAACGCGGTTACCCCATCGCCCCCATCGTCCTGGGATTGATCCTTGGCGGAATGCTGGAGGAAAATTTTAGACGGGCCGTGAAACTGGCCGGTGGCAATTACGGCGTGTTTTTTACCAAACCCATATCGCTCATTTTTATTATCTTCGCCCTCTTGTCCGTTATGATGCCCCTTTTGAGAAAATCAAGACGCTCATGAAAGTGATATTTTACGGAACCGCCGGAGCCGTGCAGACGATAGATGATGCCAACGTATCCTTTTGTGTTATCGAAGAGAAGGGATCGATTCTTGTGGACGCTTCGGGAAATCCGGCTCAATATCTGTTAAAAACCGGTATTTCAGCCGCTGCCCTCGATGCCCTGGTGCTGACCCACGCCCACCCGGATCACCTCTATGGCTTGCCGTCTTTGATACACAATCTATGGCTCATGAAAAGAAGCAAGCCGCTTACGATC
>Ga0180009_10000811_pt1 | contig 40259 bp, 39 predicted proteins | sample OS_PC_MetaG_FD_123537 | JGI IMG/M metagenome (GOLD analysis project Ga0180009, IMG submission 123537) | Groundwater microbial communities from the Aspo Hard Rock Laboratory (HRL) deep subsurface site, Sweden - OS_PC_MetaG | ecosystem: Environmental > Aquatic > Deep subsurface > Groundwater...
GCACCAGCACCGTCACATAACCGCCGCCGACAAACTGGCGACCGATCAAGCGCACTTCTGCTGCCTTGGTCATCGCGTCCGCCGCTTCGATCGCGGGGACCAGGCCACGCGTCTCGATCATGCCCAGTGCAATACCCGTCAGTCCTGAAGCCATTTTGTTTCTCCTAAATTAAGTCGTGTCTGTTTCAAAGGTCTTTAAGCGGCTTCAGCGGTTGGGAGAATGTTCTCCACTTCGCTGTGCACGCGGGCGATGATGTGGGCGGCAACCAGGCCGTCACCCACACGCTCGCACGCATCGGCTCCAGCACGAACCGCTGCGTTGACCGCACCGGTTTCACCGCGCACCAGCACCGTCACATAACCGCCGCCGACAAACTGGCGACCGATCAAGCGCACTTCCGCTGCCTTGGTCATCGCGTCCGCCGCTTCGATAGCGGGGACCAGACCACGTGTTTCAATCATGCCCAAAGCAATACCTGTCATTACACTCGCCATGATGCTTCTCCATAAAAAACAAACAGTTAATAAACTTTTATTGCCGCCTTCACGGAGCGTTTACTCCGCTTTCCACTGATCGATGATCCCGCAGATCGTCAGATCGGTTAGAACCTTGTAATCGCCGGCGGCATATCGGGCCGCCGAGCCGCCGACAGTGAAAACCCATTTCCCTGGCGGCACGCCGACGGGGTCAACTGCCACCGACAACTTTCCTTTTTCGTCTGCCAGCACGCGCAGGGATGCGCAGTTCAGGCCGTTAATTCGGCGTGTCGCCACCAGATCGGACACCACACGCATGATTTCCATGTCAGGACTCCTGCCAGTGATCGATGATCCCGATGATGGTGAGGTCGCTTGGAAAATCCTTGCTGCCTGCAGCCTCGCGGGCGGCGGAGCTGCCGACACAGATCACCCAGTCGCCGGGGATGCAGCCGACTGCATCCACCGCGACACTGGGGGTGCCGCCGCTCTTCTCCTTGACCACCAGCAAGGGGCGGTGCCCCATTTCCCGAACCCGATTTGTCGAAACCAGCGTCTTTTCCACTTGCATGATCTTCATCGCTTCACCTCAATGCCCGTGTCTGTCCATGTCGTTGTCTGCCACTGTTTCCAGCTCGCTGCCTGGCTTCTTGGCCTGCACGGTCATGCCGCAAACCAGCCAGCCCGCCCGCATCAAATCCGGATAACGCGCCTCGATCGCGGCCTTGACACGGCGGCAGCGTGTCACCGTGCGCTCCCTCGATCCCGGCACCTGGCCGTCGTAGCGGTAGTGGATCGCTACGGGTACCGGCAAACCGCGTGCCACGTTCAAACGGGTAAAAATCTTGATTCCTACATCCAAGTCTGCTGCGCCTTCTTCCACCGTATGCATGTGCCCGATGTAAGCCAGATTGCGCAGATGCACCTTGTCGAATCCGTCACCGATGCTGATGAAGCGTTCGGCATGACCAATGTCGGCATAACGGCCCTGGTGGTGCGTGCAGACATAGTCGATCTGCGACAGGTTGTGCGTGAGCAAGCGCTCAATCAGACGACGCATGCCCGTCTCCGGCGTGCCGCGCCCATGCCGCTGGGCGGCCTCTTCAACGGTGGCACCCAGGCGCCACCGCGCCTCGGACTGGGCACACTCAGCTGTCGCCTGATACAGCGCCATGTTGTCGACATAGCAGTCCAGACTCATGTCCCCCAACGCATCGGGTACGTGCACCCGGATTGCATCGTTGTCGGTGTCCACCCCAATCAGCAGCGTGGCAACCGACGCGCCACAACAAAAACCGTTTTCAATTGCGGTGCTGAACGCGTCCAGCCGATCGAGTGCAGCCTGGGCCGCTTCGCGGTCATCACTGCCGTGGGCAGCACACCCCTCATGGAACGGGTCCGAACTGCTGAAGTGATACACCGCGATCTTGAGATAACGCGTGCCGGAATCCGGCAATGTGGGCAGTCCTTCGCGAAAGCGGTGCAACTCGGTCTCGGCCCACTGCTTCACGTTCAATTCCACGTCGAACAGGGTTCCCGCGTAAGACTTGTGCCGGGGCACCGCCTGCTGCGGCAGGCGCAGGATGTACTGCAGCAGGCCCTTGAGGCGGCCATCTGCACAGGCGCTCACGTCCACTTCATGGAAGCCGCATTCGATGAAGAAACGCGTCATCGCCTCCACCTCGGCATCGCTGTCGTAGGTCTGCGTGCACGCTTCCCGCGCCAGCTCAAGGAAAGTACGCAGCACGCTGGTGCCATACAACCGGCGCATGTCGAGCGTGGTTACCCAGGCATCCGCCAGCACTGCAGCGGGCAGCTCAAACCCCAGACGCTCGCGAGCAATCTGCTGCGCTTGTGTCTCGAAATCGGTTTCATGTTGCAACGCCGAAATCCGCTTGAGCGTCGGCACGATGTCATCGAAACGTTCCTGCACCATGCGCTCGTAATTCGCCAGCCTCTCGTTGCCGGCCTGGTCGACCAGCGGATGGGCATGTGCTGCGCACAGAGCGCTCACGCACCCGCCGCGGCCGTCGTCAACCATGCCGGGCACGCAGAAACTCACGCGCTGCGGCCAGCTTGGCATCGCCATCCCCACCGGCGCGACGGGGCTGACTTTGCGCATGCGCTTCTGGCGATCACGGGTATCCATTGCCGTATTCCCTTGCTGAGTGCGGGTTAACCGCGTGCGCCACCGGACAGCGTCACCGCCGAACCAGTCGTGCTGTTACCGCTGCTGCCGGTCACCCGGCCGGGGGCCAGCGCCGGATGCTCCATTTCACGATTGACCCTGGCATTCATGACGCTACCGCGCGACTCACCGCGCTGAGTCGGGTTACGACTCGCTGCAGAGCGCCCTTCGGTACCCGTCACGCGACCGCTACGGTCCCATGCATCACCTGTGACGCTGCGCTCGCGGCCTTCACCTGTAATGCGATCCGGCGCCGGCTCGGCAGCAGCTACAACGACAGGTGCAGCGGGTTCGGCACCATCGCGATAACGGAATTCGGGCGTACCGGAAACCAGGCCGGCAGCCCGGGCCAGCGAACCGGTGATGCGGCCGGTGCCACCAAAGGCACTGCCGGTGATGCGCCGGGTTTCACTGTCCTGAGCCGAGCGCGCCGGCGATACCACCGAGAAATCACCCGGCTGACGGTTGCCTGGCGCATCCATCGCATTGCCTGAGACGCCGGGGCTTTGCGTCATGTCCTCCGGGCCACGGGCGCGGTAGTGCGTTGCCATCGGCAGGCGACCGCAGACAGTCGCCTGCTGAACGTCACCCATGTAAGGCGACCCGCTCACGGTCTGACACTCGCCCCGCGCGTTGCCGGTCAGCTTGGCATCCGGTCCCGGCTGGATACCGGTCAACTCGGCGTTGCGGCCAAGACGCGTACGGTTGGCCGCTTCGGCGACCACGCGGGTTGCGCAAAAATCAGCGTACTGATCGGCACCGATATAAGCCGTTCCCGTGACCGGCTTGCAGGCACCATATTCGTCACCCGTCACGCTGGCCGAACGGCCAACCAGCGTACCGGACACATCCTGGCCCTTCAGCGTGCGCGACACGCCGACCTTGGCCGGCGACTGGTAGGGCTCTGCACGGCAGAAAGAAGAAAACTCCTCGGCGCTCAGGTAGTCAGAACCAGTCACACGCTTGCAGGCACCCTGCTCAGCGCCGGAGATTTTCGATGAACGACCCAGTTGGGTGCCGCTCACCGCTCCGCCAGCGCTCGTGTGACTGGTCTCCACCTTTTTTGGCGCAGCTCCCGACCTGCTGCGCGAGGGGGAGGGATCAATATAAGCACTGCCACTAATGGCGCGGTTCGAACCGTGCTCGCCGCCAGTCACACCATTTTCGCGAGCGAGATCGCTGCCGCTGATCGCATTTTTCATGGCCGTCATGCCGAAGCCGGCCTTTTCCGGACGCGGCTCGGGCGACGTGCCGCAGAAGGCGCCTGCCTGTTCGGCGGCTATATATTCGGTACCGGTCACGCGCTTGCAGGTGCCGGTTTCGTCGCCGGTAACTTTTTCGCTACGCCCCACTTCGGTACCGGTCACGCGTCCGCCCCGGCTGGTGGTGCTGGCCCCCACCTTGGATGGCGACGCTGCGGGTTTCGAATTGCAGAACTGGCTGAATTGTTCAGTGCCGATGTATTCGGTTCCGGTGATCGCACGGCAACTTCCGGATTCATTGCCCGTCACGCTGGCAGTGCGCTCGACCTGGTTGCCGCTCACCGGCGTACCCGCCAGCGTCGTGCCGAACTCAACCTTGGGCGGCTCCGGCTTCACCCGGCCACAGGGACGGCAAGGCGGTGCGTCGCCACGCCCACGCAAAGACTGGTCGATGCGGCGTTGCTGGGCAGCCGAGATCGGCTCCATGACCAGCTTCGGGCTTGCATATTCAACCGTGGTGCTGGAAGACACACCAGGCTGGCACCCACACGCGGGCTTCACGGCACTGGCCGCAGCCACGGGCGGCGTCGCAGCCGGCACAGAAACCGGACTTGCCGAAGTATTGCCTTTTTGCGCCGCAAGACGTGCTTGTGTCGCGCTGGTGCTTGCCGCGGCTTTGCCGCCGGCCAAACCCGCTTTCCCATAGAGGGAAAGCGCCCGACGGCGAGCCATCGCCGCCTCACTGCTGGTCATACGTTCTGTCTGGGTATCTGGCGTCGCTTGGCTCATGAATGCTTTCCTTATGCGTCAACGGTTCGTTGTTGGATCGAGGTCCCGGGCGTCCACACCTCCTGCCCTTGGGATGAAATATACGGCTGTTGCTACATGAATAAAAACGAATAGTTTTCAATGTCACCATTTACCCAAGTAAATGATTTGACGCACCTCACTCGTCAAATTTCTCGCGCCGCATCACCTGCGTGTCGGACACGAAGGCGACCAGGCGATGGCCGCGCTTCATCGGCTTGTCCACTTCGGCCAGCACTGCGCCAAGCCTGGACTCGCTGACGCTGGGCCGCGTCGCCATCCTCAGCGTCGAAGGCTTCCCGATCATGAAGGAGTGGTACATGGTCCACCGCAGCGGCAAGCGCCTGTCGCCGATTGCACAGGCATTCCACGAATTCGTACTGAACGAGGCGGAGCGCATCATGAAGCTGCCGCAGCCGAAGCCGGTGACGCGCTCGCGCCGGCGGGTGACCCGGTCATAGCGGGGGTACGGCAGCAAGGTGCTCAGCTCTTGAACTTCACCAGCCGGCTGACCTGGATGTCGGAGATGAACACTACGCCCGTGTGGCTGTTGAAGAAGGGTGAAAAGCCCTCGAGGATCGGCTCGACCAGTTCGCCGGGGACGGCCACGATGATCATGATCAACACTGCATCCTCGTTGAACATGAGGTGGCCTTCATGGAAGCCATGCCGGCCCTTGCCCGAGAGATTGTCGACGATGGTGTAGCCGGTCACGCCGGCGCGGTCGAGCAGGTCAGTGGCGAATTCCTGGTGCGCACCCTCGAGGATGATCTCGATCTTCTTCACGGGGCTGAGGTTGAGGTGATTCATAACACGAGTTCCTTTTCTTCAACGGCGCCGTCGGCAGGGAGCAGCGGACGCTGCTGCCAGGCCCCGTCCTCGAATACATGAGCGGCATGGGTTTCGGGATCCACGACGGCCATCCGCAGCCAGCCGTTGTGCACGAGATTCCTGACCTTCACCACGCCGTCAAGCGCCGAGCGCACGTGCGCGAACGGCGCCTCGATCACCGTGAGCAGGCGGAGCGGTTCGTGGTAGGGCACGCCGTCCTTGAGCACGGTCTGCGCCGGTAGCCCGGTGCGCAGGTCGGAGAGGTTGCCGGTCATGACGCCGAAGCGGCCGGCGATGTTGTGATAGACCTTGCTGCCGCTGCCGTAATGGGCGTTGTCCACCGCTGAAAAGTAGTGCTCCATATTGATCCACTGTCCCACCACGAGCGGGCCGGCGAGGATGTTCTCCAGCAACCGCCCCCTGGGATCGCAGCGGTAGTCGTAAGAGTGCAGGAACACGCGCCCCTCGAGATCGAGCTGGCCGGTGACGTGGCGGCGGCCGATGACGAAGGCCGCGTTGCGCGCCAGGCCCCATTCCGGGCGCACCTGCGACCAGTCGATGGCGTTTCGCCGCGCCAGTCGATAGGCGCGGGCCGGGTCGCCGCCCCGGCCCGCAGCGGCGGCCTCGCTCTCAAGCGTGACCATGCGTTCGGCCGCGCACAGGCGCGAGGCCGCCTGCAACCCGTTGATCAGGCGTTCGGTGTAGACGAGGTGGCCCGGCGGCAACAGGTCAAGGTCGTGCAAGCAAAGCTCGTCGGTGGTGGTGTTGTGGAAGGCCGGGACGAACCAGGTGTCGTCGGGGATCGCAACACCCTGCTCGCGCAGGCGCGCGCGCACCGCTGTCTTGTTGGCGATCTGCGCCAGCACCCGGGCGTTGGTGATGCCGTGATTGCCGCCGCAGGCGCCGCAGTCGAGCGCGGATTCGTAGGGGTTGTTCTCGGAGGTGCTGCCGTGGCCGGCCAGTAGCACGAAGCGCGAGAAGCGATCGACGAGGCCGATCGAGCGCAGCGCCTGGCCGAGAAAATGCACCTGCTCATCGAGCGTGAAACCGATGCGCCCCAAGCGTTCGAGCTGGATCTGCGCGTAGCCGCGGTTGACGCGGTAGACCTTCTGCAGGCGCTCGATGAAACGCGCTTCGGCTTCGGCGTCCAGCCTCAGCGCACGCGCCAAGCCGGTGGCCCCCGCGTGGTTGCCGAGCGCCACCTCGCGCAGTTCGCGAACCATCTCGTCGGTGATTGCTTCGCGCTGGATGCCAAGCTCGCGCCCCACCGCCTTGACGATCAGGGCACGTTGCAGCGAGCGGATGATGGATTCGGCCTGCTCGCGCGACAGCTTGTCGAGCAGCAGACGGCTGTCCGGCTTGTCCGGGTGCAGCCGCTGGCGCCAGCGGGCATAGGCGAGCGGCGCGAGACTCTTGCCAAACATGTCGAGACCGAACAGGAGGCCGATCGCCTCCACCGTAATAAAGGGAGACAGCACCGAGGCCTTCAGTTCGTGGAACACCTGCTCCAGCGTCGAGACGAAGGCCTCGTCGGCTGCGCTGCGCGCGATCGCGAGTTCCAGCACCACGTTCTTCGGGCTCGCCACCACCGGGCAGAGATGGGTCTCGCTGCCTTTCTCCAGGCCGATGAAGCTGACCGGCACGCCGAAGAAGCCGGCGATGCCGAAGGTCTGGTAGTCGCCAACCTTCTCCAGATGGCGCCGGATGCGTTCCGAGCGCACGTCGATGCAGAACATCACCTGCGCGAAAGGCCGCCTCTCGCTCGGCGCCGGCCAGGCCAGGTCGAGACCCCGCAGCAACCCGCTCATGTAGTGCGCCTCCAGCGCGCGCAGCCACATGCCCCCTTCCTCCCGCTCGAAGCGGGTGAGCATGGCGGTCAGATGGGCGACGTCGTCGGGCGCCAGACGGGGCAGGGCGTCGTCCATACCGGCGCAGGCCGCGAGTCCGCGCAGCGCGGCGGCGCGCCGCCGCGCCTCACACTCGCGCTTGCGCGCGAGGTACTGCGGCAGCAGGCGGGCGATTCGCGCCGGACGCCGTGCGGCGATGGTGTCCTCGACCGCATGCGCCATCTCCGGCAGGACGTGGCCGCCGTGGAACTCGCGCCGTAGATACACTTCCGCCGGATGCGACTCGACGAAGCGCGCGAGATCCGCAAGGTTCGCCGGCGAGCCCTTGCGCTCGGCGTGCTCGCGCAGCAGCGCCAGGCCCAGCACGAGGCGGATCGCGAGATAGTCGACCAGGTCGGCGGGATAGTGGCGGGCCCAATGATAGTGTTTGGCCCCCGCGCGCCAGCGGATGAAGCCGGCCCAGCCGTGCAGCCGCGTCAGCTCGCAGGTGAAATGGCTCATCCAGTCGTCCTCGGGCACGCCCAGTTCGTCCATGACGTAGCTGATGATGCCCTCCGGGGTGTCGTCGACGGCGAGGATGCGCTTGATGTGCAGGCCGCGGATGAACAGGCGCAGGTTGCGCCGCGCCACTGCGCTCCAGGCCGCGAACAGGCCCTTTTCGCGGCCCGGCATCTGCCACACCGACTGCCCCTCGTCGAAGAAATCGAGGCAGCTCTTGATCACCAGCTCGTCGAGCGTCGCGCCGATCTCGGTGCCGAACAACATGTCGACGATGGCATAGAGCGGCCGGCCTGGCGGCATGTCGGCGCCGACCTGCGCCACCAGCGCCGCGCCTCCGATCTCGTGGGGCGGCAGTGCCTGCCCGGCCAGTACGGCGTGGATATCGCCCGCATGGGCGAGTGTGGGCGGCGCCCCGATCGGCGTCTCGATCCGGGTCAGAAGCGTCATCAGCAGCCGTTCCAGATCGAGCCCGGCAATGGCCGGCTGCCCGGCGAGGAAGTGCGCCACCTGGTCCGCCAGCACGGCGCGGTCCACCTTGCCCTCAGCCAGCTGGCGCTGCTGGAGTACGCGCGGCAAATAGCCGCGCGCACGGAACAGCCGCTCACCCGCCGCCACCGCCTGGTCGAACGCCAGGTGTTCCAGCCCGTAGAGCGGGTTGTGGTGGATAAAGGTGCGCATCGGCCAGAAGAAGGGGATCGGCTCCCCTGCCACGTGGACGATGGCGCGGATCTTGAGACGCCGCCCGAGCGCCAGATTCATAGGCCGCCTCCTGTCAGATAGAGTCCGGCAATCACGAAAACGCCCAGCAAGCCGGTGTAGGCCAGGCTCGAAATGCGCCCGATGTCGCCGGAGGACACGGCGCGCTCGGCACCGAAGATGAAGCCCTGCAGCAGCTTCGTCGCGGCCCAGCCCCAGATCATCCAGATTGCCAGCACGCCCACCGCGCCGCTCAAGTCGAGCTTCTGCAGCAAATTCAGGAGCGCGAAGAAGCCCGGGAAGGGAGGCGTGGCGACGGCCGCCAGCACGGTCAGCGTCAGCGCGCCGGATAGACGCGGCTGGCTGCCGATGAGGCCGCCCTGCAGGCCCGCGTAGGCGGCGCCAAAGCGGCGCGCCAGCGGATGCGCAAGCAGGGCCACCAAGGCCGCTGGCAGGCTGAACCAGAATGCGAACGCATGCAGTTCCGCGCGATCGGCGCCGCCGGCGGCGAGTGCCCAGGTCAGCGCGAGCGCGGAGGTGGCGAGAACGCCGGCCCACTGTCCCATGTCGCGCACGGTGAGCAGGCGCAGGGCGTAGAACCCGGCCGTGAGCAACGCCCACGGCACGACGTAGGGCGGCACCGCGTGCGATGCAAGCGTCAGCAGCGCCACGCCGAGCTGCGGCCACACGAGCAGCAGCACGCAGTGTGCGACCGGCTTGCGCAGCTGCGCAAGGGCGCCATTGAACACGATGCTCAACGGGAACAGGGGCAGGAACAGCGCGGCGATCAGCAACAGCGTCATGTCACACCCACCGCAGCCAGACGTTGAGACGGCGCGACAGCCCCAGCACGGCCTGCGTCAACCAGGTATAGACGTCGGCGACGTAGAACTCGCGCGAGAGCAGCGAATAGAGGGCCAGCCGCAGCGGCGAGGCCTCGCCGCTGCGCAAGCCGCCATTGGCCGTGGCGTAGTAGGTGGCCGCCCAGCCGCCGACGACTGCGAGCGAGAGAATGGCCGCAAGCACCTCGAAGGTCCCGAGCGGAATGCTGGCCGCCGCGTAGAGGCGGTCGCTGAACGCGCGGTCTGGATAAAGGAAAAGGTCGAACGCGTGGCCGATCCAGGTATAGCCGGCGACGACGATGACGAGCGACAGGATGATCATCGCCATCAGCCGCCACGGGCTGCCGGCGCGCAGGCGGTAGGTGACGAACAGCAACTGTGCGCCGGTGACCCAGCCGAAGAACAGCAGGATGATCGCCCCCTGGCGCCCGACGAAATCGTCGTCGACCAGCCAGTGCGACAGACCGAGGATGACGAAGGGCACCACCACGGTAAGCGCCGCCGCGACGACCCAGGGCAGGCGGTAGGCAACCGGCTTGCGCTCGACCACGAAGGTGTACACGTCGTCGTGCGGCACGCCGTCGTGCTTGCGCGCGTTATTGATCACGCTGCCGGCGCCGAGGAACAGCGTGCCCTTGAACAGGCCATGCGCGATCAGGTGGTAGATCGCCAGCGAGAATGCGCCGACGCCGGCCTCGACGAACATGAAGCCCATCTGGCCCATGGTCGAATAGCCGAGCGACTTCTTGATGTCGTTCTGCATCAGCATCAACACCGAACCGAGTATGGCCGTGACCAGCCCGACCACGAACACCAGGTGCAGCACTTCGCCGGCATGCACGAACACCGGGGCGAAGCGATTGATGATGAATCCGCCGGCGTTGACGATGCCAGCATGCATCAGCGCCGACACCGGCGTCGGCCCTTCCATGGTGTAGGGCAGCCAGATGTGCAGGGGGAACTGCGCCGAGCGCGCAAATGCGGCGAGCGCGACCAGGAATGCGGTCACCGTCGTCAGAGGCAGGCCGACGACGTGATGTGCGCCAGGATCGGCCCCGATCAGCTCGAATAATGCCGGCAGCGACGTCGTCCCGTAGGCCTGGTAGAGCAGGACCGCAGCGAGGATCAGCGGCAGGTCGCCGAGGCGATAGGTGAAGAACGTCCAGAAGGCATAGCGCTGTGCAGCGGGCCGCGCGGCGTCGTGGCCGAGCAGGAAGTAGAGCAGCACCCCGATCAGATGCCACGCGACCAGCAGGGTGACGAGATCGCCGGCGGCCACCATCAGGAGGATCGCCGCGGCCATCAGGTCGAGCAGGATGTAGAAGCGCGCATAGCCGGGCTCCTCGGCCATGTAACGCACGGCGTAGACGTGCACCACCAGGCTTATGCCGGCGACCATCGCTGCCATCAGGCTGGCCAGCGGATCGAGGTAGAGGCTGCCCCAGCCCCGGCCGAGCGACATCCAGTGCGGCTGCCCCTCGACCAGATAGAAGGCGAGCGAGGCCGCGGCGAGCAGGAAGGTGAGCACCGCGAAACCGACGCTCAGGCGCGCGACCCCGCGCCGCGACCGAACGCCAAGCAGCGCGATCAACAGGGCTGACAGCAAGGGCATGGCCGGAAGTAGTATCGTCAGCTTGTCCACCGCGTCAGTGCCTCCCTAGTCAAGAATCAGCTTCAAAATGGCGCACCCGACTGCGCCCGGTCGCACCGTCACGCGATCTCCGCAATAGACCGATGAATCCAACCGCATTACGTTCGGATCGGCCCTATCCCGGGTTCACCAGCCCGAAAACCGCGGACGCTCAACAGCAAGCGCGATCTGCTGTCTTTCCTGCCAGACCGTCTGTGTGGTTTGCAAAGCCGAACGCAGCATCCCCGGCAGCGCTTTGGGCGCGGCGCAGCTGATGCCAACGTGCAACATTGCTGAACCAGAATTCGATATCCAATCCCGAGCCAGCCCCAACGCATGCTGTCGAACCGATGGTGTCGATGGCAGGACTGTAAATAAGTCGGAGATTGAACTAAAGTGAATTGTTTAGATTAAATCCATATACAGGAGTAAATGATTGAAGCTACGTAACGTCACCTTGAACCAGATGCGTATTTTTCACAGCCTCGGTCGAAACCTGAGCTTCACCCGCGCCGCAGAAGAGTTGTTTCTTTCCCAGTCGGCAGTGTCGATTCAGGTCAAACGCCTGGGTGAAAGCGTGGGCATGCCCCTGGTTGAACAAGTGGGCAAGCGCATTTTCCTGACAGAGGCCGGCAAGGAGCTGTTCGAGGCCTGCCGTGACGTGCTTGATCGTTTGCACGTGCTGGGTGAGGACATGACAGGGCTCGAAGAAGGAATAAGGGGACCACTCAACCTCGCTGTTATCACCACAGCGAAATACTTCATGCCCCACCTGCTCGGTGTTTTTCTGCGCGAGCACCCGGCAGTGGAGCCACGCCTGACGGTCACCAATCAAACGCGGATTTTCGAAAGGCTGGAGGGCAACATGGATGACCTGGTCATCATGGGAACCCTGCCCGAAAATCTCGACCTCGAGGCTGCGTATTTTCTGGACAATCCTCTGGTTGTGGTGGCCCCACCCGACCACCCGCTGGTGGGCGTCAAGAACATCCCGTTGGAGCGACTTGTACAGGAGCGCTTTCTGTCGCGCGAGCCGGGTTCCGGCACACGCATGGCGCGCACCCGCCTGTTTGCCGAGCACGGGTTGGCCATTCGGACTTACATGGAGCTGGGAAGCAGCGAGGCGATCAAGCAGGCCGTCATGGCGGGGCTGGGCATCTCGGTGCTCTCCCTGCACAACCTGCGGCTCGAATTGAAAACCGGCCTCATCGCCGTGCTGGACGTCGAGCACTTCCCGTTGCACCGGCAGTGGTATGCCGTGCACCTGAAGGGCAAGAAGCTGTCAGCGACGACGCGGATGTTCCTGGATTTTTTGCTTAAGGACGGTGCCCGACTCTGCGAAGAGATCCAGCCCTATTTGACGGCCTTGTCTCCACCCGCCAAAAAGCCGGGCCAAAGGAAAAGAGACATAAGGTGAGCCTTAAATCCTCATCCATCAACCGGTAAACCGGCTCGATTGAAGATCCAGTGGCTTGATTTAACTGGATTTCCGCCTTCGCGGAACACGCCGCGACCTGGCGAGCGCCGTGGCGCATGTTTTGATCACTTGCGCAAACTCGGGAGAATTATTCGTCTTCGCCCAGTTCGGGATCCCAGCCCTTGTCCCGTGCAGTGGCCACCGCCCTGGAATAGATCTCGGTGTGGCGTTGCTGGAGTTCGGGCGGCAGGCGGCTGGGCAGGTTGGAATACTTGTCCCATTCGACGCTTATTTTGTCCATCAGCAGTTGCATCCGGCCCAGGTCCCAGCCGGTGCAATCTTCGGTTTCGGGGATGAAGCCAAACACCCAGCCGTCCAGCACGATACGACCGAGCTGGGTGATGCCGTGATGGTCCTGGTGAAATCCAATATACGTATTCATGTGCGCATTTTACCGGGTGAGCCCTGCATACAGCAGCGGTAATTTTTCCGGCAGGCGCTGTACATGGTCGACCACCATGAAATTGTTCTGGCCGAAGATGCGCGAGACATAGTTATCCGCGCGCGGGTCAAGACTCATGCAATAGGTGACCACGCCGAGTTTGGCGACCTCTTCCACGGCTTTTTTGGTATCGGCGCGCAGGTATTGCGGGTCGCGCACGTCCACGTCAGCGGGTTCGCCATCGGTGATGACGATGAGCAGGCGCTTCGCCGAGCGCTGCAGGTGGAGGTGGTGGCCGGCGTGGCGGATCGCCGCGCCCATGCGGGTGGAAAGCTGCCCCGTCATGCCCGCGAGTTTGGCTTTGGGCGCGTCATCCCACTGCTGGTCGAAATCCTTGAAGCGGTAATACTCGACATCGTGTCGGCCATCGGAACAGAAGCCGTGGATGGCGAACGGGTCGCCGACCTTGTCGATCGCGTCGGCCAGCAGCACGCAGGCTTGCTGGGTGAGTTCGCGCACCGAGTATTCCTGCCCCTGCACGGTTTCGTTGGTCGACTCCGACAAATCCAGCAGCACCAGAATCGAAAAGTCGCGCGTCTTGCGCACACTGCGCATCATGATGCGCGGATCGGGCTGATTGCCCAGACGAATGTCGATGAAGCTGGCAATTGCCGCGTTGATGTCGATCTCGTCGCCGTCTTCGAGCTTGCGAATGCGCTGCACGCCCTGCGGCTGCATCGCGTCGAGCAGGAATTTCATGCGGTGAATTTCGCGTTTGTATTGCGTCGTGATGTCTTCGATGATCTGCAAGTCACCCGATTTCGCGCGTTTTTCCTGCACCGTCGCCCAGGCCGGGCGCTCCAGCTGGATCTGGTAATCCCACTCGGAATAGTGGAAAGGGTCGGACAACGGCTCCTTGCCTTCCAGCTCGTTCCAACTCTTGCCCATGTCCTCGTAGGGGAACAGCTCGGTCGGCAGCACCCAGATTTCCTGCGCATCGTCGCCCGCGCCTTCGACCTCGACTTCATTGGCCATTTCCATCACGTTCACGTATTTGCGCACTTGCTTGACGGAGTCATAGCCCGCACCGGCGGCCTTGTTGAAATCAAATTCTTCGAATTCCCAGAAGTAGCGGTTGTCGTCGCGGTAGATCGCGGTCAGCAGGTCAGTACGCGGACTGAACGGAATGCGCTTCTGCGCAAAGCTGTGCGCCAGTTGCACGCCGATTTCCCACGAGGTGTGATTGTCGTCGAGCTTTTCATGTGCCGCGGCAAACAGCGCCCGGCCTTCCGCAATCCACGGGTCGTTGTCCACGTAACTGTCATCCAGCAACGCGCGCGCCAGGCGATTGAGGTAATCACCCATGCTGGCATTCATCTCGGGCGTGGCGGTGTGCAGCTTGCACCACAACTGTTTCATTCCGGGGAAGCGGCGGATCGTCAGCGCCTCGACGCGGGCATCTTCGATGACGGAGATCACCGCCATCTGCATCGGATTGAGCGCTTCGGCGGAAATCGGCTGGCGGGTTTCGACCATGTGCGCTGCGCAGTGCGCCGCGGTGGCGCGGTAAAGCTCCAGACCCGAAACGGGTTCCTGGCCTTCAAGCGTGAAGTCGTCCAGCGCATCCGGCAGATGCAGCAGATAGTCTTCGATATAGGGCTTGTAGCCCTCGCGTGACTCGAAGTCGCCGGCAGTCGGGCGCATGAAAAAGTCACGTGCCCACAACGCCCGCAGATACATGTTGATGCGGCGCTGCACATCGACCAGCAAGGTGCCTTTGCGCTCCTTCTGCAGCATCGCGATGGAGTCTTTCGACTCCAGACTGAAGTAGCGAATCTGCTCTTCGTAATTGGTGCGGTGTGCGTGCGCACCCCACAGCGCCCAGCGCCGCAAACCACCCAGCGTCAATTGCTGAAACAGCACTTCGAGCTTGTCCAGCATCGGCCGCACGCCGCGCGGCGCCTGCGCAATCAAGTTGTTGATGAATTGCAGGTAGTTGATGAACAACGCGGCGTCGCCCAGCCGGTTGGCCGCGGTCGGCGCAGTGGCCAGCAGCAGTTCGATCACCGAACCCGAGGTTCTGGATGCGAGCGAAAGCGCGGCAGTGAGGAGGTCGCCGATCACGTCCTCGCCGACTTCCTTGGCTACCTGTGGCGCATCCACAATCCAGGCCTCGATCAGCGTATCGCCCTTGCCGAGTCCACGAATGGCGGCCGCGCCTTTGACATAGGTATCCAGCCCGCGCGGCGAAAACACCTTGGTGGCGTCGTGCCAGTTGGCCTTGAGCGCCTCCTGGCTGTGCGGCGACAGGTCTTCCAGTAATTCGGTGTAGTCAGCGAGATTGATCGACATGATGTTCCTTAGGATTCAGCGGTCAGGGGCCGGGATTCAGGGGCAGAGGCAGGGGGCAGGGCCGGTGCGGCCCCTTGACCGCATGGATCCAGGGCGCGGACTATGCCCGCACGTTCCCTGCCCCCTGAATCCTGACCCCAGCCCTCCCCCCTCGCATTAGAAGAACGTACTTACCGCAGCATCCAGTGCATCGCGCATATCCGGGTCATCCGTGATCGGGCGCACCAATGCCACCCGGCACGCCGCCAGGGGTTCTACGCCCTTGGCGATCAGCGAGCCTGCGTAAATCAGCATGCGGGTGGACAAGCCTTCATCCAGCCCGTGGCCTTTGAGGTTGCGGCTGCGCTCGGCAATCGACACCAGCTTGCCTGCGACTTCAATGGATACACCCGATTCATGCGCAACAATTTCAGATTCAATCGTATGGTCGGGATAAGTGAAATCAAGGCCGCCAAAACGCTGCTTGGTGGATTGTTTCAAGTCCTTCATCAGAGACTGATAGCCAGGATTGTAGGAAATCACAATCTGGAAATCGGGGTGGGCATGGAGCAGCTCACCTTTCTTTTCCAGCGGCAGCACACGGCGGTTGTCGGTTAGCGGGTGGATCACCACGGTGGTGTCCTGCCGTGCTTCGACGATCTCGTCGAGATAAACGATCGCACCGTGGCGCGCACCGATGGCGAGCGGCCCGTCTTGCCATTCGGTACCAGAAGCCGAGAGCAGGAAACGACCGACCAGGTCACTGGCGGTCATGTCTTCGTTACACGCAACAGTAATCAGCGGCTTGTTCAGCTTGTGTGCGATGTATTCGACAAAGCGGGTTTTGCCGCAGCCGGTCGGACCTTTCAGCATCATCGGCATGCGCACCGAGTAGGCGGCTTCAAACAACTCGACCTCGTCGGCGACTGGACGGTAATAGGGTTCCTTGGTGATGCGGTACTGGTCAACGATATTGCTCATGAAAGGCTCCTTGGTAAGAACACATATTTTCCCCGCAAGGGGGATGCCGAACCATAAGCGCTCAAGCGCCAACGGCTTTGCAAGTCCACGAATAGCGCGCAACCTGCCCTCGCGCCATTCGTCGACAAACAAAAAGCCCCCGCGCCCAGCGGACGACGGGGGCTGATACGGTCACCCGTCGCGACTTAAACAGTCTTGCCGCGGAAAATCACCATGGCCGCACCTTGCGACTGGTTGAAGTTGTTGTAGCCCACCAGGCGGACGTGATTGTTGGGGTTGGCCTTGTGACAGGCTTCAGCTTCAGCAATCACCACATCCACATCGGTTTCGCCAAACATCGGCAGCTTCCACATGTACCAGTACGAATCCATCAGGTACTCGGGTTCGGTGTGCTCGATAGCGGGGTTCCAGCCTTTTTTAACCAGATACTCAACCTGCTTGCGGATACCGGCTGCATCCATCGGGGGCAAATAGGAGAAGGTCTCGAATTTGCGGCTGGCGGGATCAGACACGCGGCTTTTGTAATCCATTACTTCAGACATTTTGTTTCCTTTCAAATTTGAGGGGTCGGGGGTCGGGATTCAGGGGGCAGGAGTTGTGCGGCTGCGCCGCGCATTTTCCTGAATCCTGATCCCTGAATCCTGAATCCTGTTTACTTGTGAGCGACGTCCAGCTTGTCGACGGTGTCGAACTCGAACTTGATCTCTTTCCACGTTTCCATGGCGATCTTCAGTTCGGGGCTGTGTGCGGCGGCAGCGGTCAGGATTTCCTTGCCTTCTTTTTCGATGGCACGACCCTGGTTACGGGCTTCCACACAGGCTTCCAGCGCGACGCGGTTGGCGGCGGCGCCAGCAGCGTTGCCCCAGGGGTGGCCGAGCGTACCGCCACCGAACTGCAGAACGGAGTCGTCACCGAAGATGGCGACCAGTGCGGGCATGTGCCACACGTGGATACCACCGGAAGCAACCGGGATCACGCCGGGCATCGAGCCCCAGTCCTGATCGAAGAACAGGCCGCGTGCACGGTCTTCAGGAATGAAGCTGTCGCGCATGGTGTCGATCCAGCCCAGGGTGGCTTCGCGGTCGCCTTCCAGCTTGCCGACGACGGTGCCGGAGTGCAGGTGGTCACCACCCGACAAACGCAGCACCTTGGTCAGTACGCGGAAGTGAATACCGTGGTGGGGGTTACGGTCGAGCACGGCGTGCATGGCGCGGTGGATGTGCAGCAGCATGCCGTTGTCGCGACACCAGTTGGCCAGACCCGTGTTGGCAGTCAGGCCGCCGGTTAGGTAGTCGTGCATGATGATCGGTGCGCCGATTTCCTTGGCGTACTCAGCGCGCTTGTACATTTCTTCCGGAGTCGGAGCCGTCACGTTCAGGTAGTGACCTTTACGCTCACCGGTTTCACGTTCGGCCTTCATGGTCGCTTCGTGCACGAACTGGAAACGGTCACGCCAACGCATGAACGGCTGGCTGTTGACGTTTTCGTCGTCTTTGGTGAAGTCGAGACCGCCACGCAGACATTCGTACACGGCACGGCCGTAGTTCTTGGCCGACAGACCGAGCTTCGGCTTGATGGTGCAGCCCAGCATCGGACGGCCATATTTGTTCATGCGGTCACGCTCGACCTGGATACCAGCGGGCGGGCCGCCACAGGTTTTGACGTAGGCGATCGGGAAGCGGATGTCTTCCAGACGCAGGGCGCGCAGGGCCTTGAAGCCGAACACGTTGCCGACCAGCGAGGTCAGCACGTTAACTACGGAACCTTCTTCGAACAGGTCGATCGGGTAAGCCACGAATGCGTAGAAGCAGGTGTCGTCGCCGGGCACGTCTTCGATGCGGTAGGCGCGGCCTTTGTAGTAGTCAAGGTCGGTCAGCAGGTCGGTCCACACCGTGGTCCAGGTACCGGTCGACGATTCAGCGGCCACCGCAGCGGCGACTTCTTCACGCGGCACACCGGCTTGCGGGGTGATCTTGAAGCAGGCCAGCAGGTCGGTATCCAGCGGGGTGTAATCCGGGGTCCAATAGGTATGGCGGTACTCTTTCACGCCAGCGTTATAGGTTTTAACAGCCATGATTCCTCCTGATAAAGGTCGGGTTTCCGTGTAATGCCACAGCGGCTCAACACGATGGGACGCATCTTGCAGTAGACGAACCATCAATAACAGTCGATATTTTCTATTTATGAGATAGACTTTTATCTATGTAAATCCGATTCGACACAGCCAAATGCGCCGCCACACCACCTTCCGTCAACTAGAGATTTTCGAGTCCATCGCACGCCTGGGCAGCTTTACCCGCGCCTCCGAAGAGCTGTTTCTCACCCAGCCCACCGTCTCCATGCAGATGAAGAAGCTGGCGGATAACATCGGCGTCCCGCTGATCGAACAGATCGGCAAAAAGATCCATCTCACGCCGGACGGCCAGCAGTTGGCGCTGGCCACCCGTGACATTTTCAACATTCTGAGTCACTACACCATGTCGGTGGCCGAACGGCAGGGCTTGAAGCAGGGGCAATTGCGCCTGATGGCGATCACCACCGCGTCCTATTTCGCGCCGCGCCTGCTCGGTGAATTCGCCAAGCTGCACCCCGGCATCGACGTCAGCCTGCGCGTCACCAACAAGGAACAGGTGCTGGCCAGCATCGCCGACAACCTCGACGACCTGTATTTCCTCGGCCAGCCGCCCGAAGACATCGACGTCGTCGCCACCCCCATCATGGACAATCCCATCATCGTGCTTGCCGCCCCGGACCACCCGCTGGCGAACAAGAAAAAGATCCCGCTCGAACGCATCGCGCTGGAGCCGTGGCTGATGCGGGAAAAAGGCTCCGGCACCCGCAACGCCATCGAGCGCATCTTCAGCGGACACGGCCTCAACATCCACCCGCGACTGGAACTGGGCAGCAACGAAGCGATCAAGCAGGCCATCCTCGCCGGCCTCGGCATCTCCGCCCTCTCCCGCCACGCCCTCACGCTCAATCAGCCCGACCAGTTCGCCGTGCTGGATGTGGTGGGCTTTCCGATCCTGCGCCACTGGTACGCCGTGTATCCGGCCGGGCGGCAGCTGTCGGTGGTGGCGCGGGCGTTTCTGGATTATTTGCTGGGGCGGGGGGATGCCGCGCCCGCAAAAGCTGGTAAGAAGGAATAGTGAATTGGAGCGAATAAAGCGCCTAATCGCTTCAAAAAAAGGGGGGTGCCTTGTCCCGACGGACAAGGGTGGCGGTGCAGTGGAATGGCGTCAGACCTGCCATTTATTGCGGTAGAAACGTGGAGCGGAAACTACTATTACGTTGGGCGGATGGCCGTGAGAGATTACCCATGCTGCAAGGTCAGTCGTCGTGGCATTGCTCGGCCCAATTCAATAATCTGGAGAGACAACTGTGAAATTCACCCCCAAAATTGCGGCCCTGGCCCTGGCCTTGGCCTTTGCCATTCCCGCCTCGTTCGTGGCGCATGCGGAGGAATTCGCGCCCTATGGAACCGCCAAGGTCGACATGCACGCGATGCCGGTCACGGACGTGGTGTTCGACGTGAGTTACGAAGACCCGCAGCAGTTGAACATTCTTTACAACTTCGTCCGGAACACGCAAAAAATCACCAAGGGCAAGGTGGTGGTGGTGACGCACGGCCCCGAGCTGCGTGCCTTCGCCAAGGAGAACTATTCGAAATACCAAGGCGCCATCGACAAGATGGCGGAGCTGGCAAAGGACGGCGTCGAATTTAAAATGTGCAACAACGCGATGAAGGCTGCTGGGTTCAGCACCGAGGACATGCACGGGTTCATCACGGTCGTGCCGGCAGGCTTCCCAGAACTGGCCTACTGGCAGGGCAAGGGCTACAAGTACATCAATCCCATCCCGCTGTCGGTGAAGGACGTCCGTTACCTCGATCAGCCGCAACTGAAGAAGTGACACTGCGCCAGACGGACGAGAACGAAGACTCGTCGGGGCCGTGAGCACGACCGGCTGCACCGGCCGCCACCTCCGTGGTCGGCCGCCAAATCCCTTCCGGCCGCACGCTATGCATCTGCGCGCCGTGCCGTCATCACGCCGGTTAGTCCCGCGCCCCGGTCTCGCGTTCCTGAATAAATGGTGAGTGAATAAAAACAAAGTCAGACACGATATTGAAGTCAATTAATCGTGTCTGGCCCTATTTCGCGGCCCGTTGTGTGGCATACGGCCGTCTGGCTGAGAGCTGCCACGACGGTCGAGGAGACGCCTAAAATGAATGGTCCATTCCTCCAGCTTTGGCGGACACTCAAACGGGATCAGGTCAATGTCAAAATCACTTAAAGCCATTACCCTGACCATCGGCGCACTCATCGGACTGCTTGTCCTCGCCGCGATTTCCCTGTTTCTTTTCCTGGATGTCAACGCCTTCAAGCCTCGGCTTGAAGCGGCGGCCTCGGACATCATGGGGATGGAAGTCAAGGTCGGCGGGCGCTTGGGAATCGGCTACTTTCCAGGCTTGCTCGTTACGGTGGAAGACGTGCGGATCCGCAACAGGGGGACGGACGTTGCCACCGCAAAGGAGGCCAGGATTGGGGTCGATTTCCTCCCGCTGCTCCACAAGGAAGTCCGGATCAACAGGATCGCGCTTGAGCACCCGAGCCTATCCATCGAGAAGGGGCGTGATGGCAAATTCAACTTCGAGAAATCGGAAGAGGTCCGGAGACCATCACCCAGCCTGGACCTGGCAAAGGTCTCTTTTTCCGACGGGACGCTCCGCTACGCGGACAGGCGAACCGGATGGGGATTCGACGCCGGTGATTGCAGCCTGGATGTGAGCCGCCTGCAGCTTTCGGGCAGGGACCGCCCGGGCGTCATGAAAAACCTTTCCTTAGCGGCGGAACTCGTCTGCGGGAAGCTACGAACCAAGGACTACGCCGCATCCGACTTGAAGGTTTCGGTTGCCGGGCAGCGCGGGGTCTTCGATCTCAAGCCGCTCACGATGCGTGTCTACGCCGGGCAAGGTTCGGGGAGCATACGAGCGGACTTTACGGGCGCTGCTCCGCTTTACCACGTCCGCTATTCCCTTTCACAGTTCCGCATCGAGGAATTCCTCAAGCACCTGTCGCCGCAGAAGTCCGCAGAAGGGTCGATGAATTTCTCCGCGAACCTGACGATGCGGGGAGAGACCGTGAACAAGCTGAGGCAGACCTCGGCGGGGCAGATCTCGCTGCGTGGCAAGAACCTCATCCTCAATGGCCGCGATCTCGATCAGGCGTTCGCCCGGTTTGAGTCCAGCCAGACCTTCAACCTCGTGGACGTGGGCGCCTTCTTCTTTGCCGGGCCTGTCGGCCTGGCGGTCACCAAGGGATACAACTTTGCGAGCATCCTGCAAGGCTCGGATGGTGGCCGCAGCGAGATACGGACCATCGTCTCAGACTGGAAAGTCGAGCGTGGCGTTGCACTGTCGCAGGACGTGGCCATGGCGACGAACGAGAACCGGGTCGCCCTCCAGGGCGGGCTCGATTTCGTCAACGAGCGGTTCGATGACGTCACCGTCGCGTTGATCGACGCCAAGGGCTGCATCAAGGCGCAGCAAAAAATCCACGGCCCTTTCAGGAAACCGGTGGTGGAGCAGCAGAGTACCCTCACGTCGCTCACCGGGCCTGTGGTCAGGTTGCTCGAGAAGGTGGGGAGACTCTTTCCGGGTGGCGAGTGCGAAGTGTTTTACGCCGGTTCGGTCGCGTCGCCGAAATAAGCGGTTTGCAACGGAATCAAAGGACCGGGCTCAGAACGCTGCCGGCGCTGGAACCTTGGTTGATGCGGGAAAAAAGGGCTCGGGCACGCGCATCGCGATCAAGCGGCGCTTCGCTGAGCACGGCATCACCCCCCGCCCGCACCTGGAACTGGGCAGCAACGAAGCCATCAAGCAGGCCATCCTCGCCGGGCTCGGCATCTGTCGGTGGTGGCGCGGGCGTTTCTTGATTATTTGCTGGGGCGGGGGATGCGGCACCGGCAAAGGAGGGCAAGAAGAAATAGTGAATTGGAGCGAAGGCGCCTAATCGCTTCAAAAAAACAGGGATGCTTTGTCCCGACGACAAGGGTGGGCGGTGCAGTGCAGCTCGGCACACGCCAGGCCATAAATTGAGGGTTAAGATCAAGCAGGTTTCCTGGGGCGGTTGCGCGGACGGGAGCAATGGGGCGCGGTATGGTTTATATGAGCCGGAATCGCGAACAATGTTCAACCCATTGATATTGTTGATATTCTTATTTAAGTTGAAAACGTCAAAATGAAAAACAGGTTGAATCGTGCCCTTGCCTTGTTGATGGCAAGCCTAGAGCCTCCCCGGCACGAACTTAATGAGGTCGACTGGAAGGCCGCTCTTTCCCCTGACAAGAAGCGCTTGTCGGAACATTTGTCCGCTCTGTCCAACTATCCCGGCGGCGGGTTTTTAGTCTATGGAGTAGACAACTCCGGCAATCCCGTTGGTATTGAGGACGCTGAAATCGAAGTGGCGATCAATCAATTGGCGAATCTCGGACGAAGTGCCGTGGAGCCGCCATTAGCCCTAGATCACGCGGTGGAAAATTTCAGAGATGTCCGCTTGCTCTTTATCCATGTGCCCGAATCAAGTGTTAAGCCGGTGCACTTACGAGGCAAAGGATTGGAGCATGCATTCATTCGCTCCGGCGGCACAACGCGGCAGGCATCTCGACAGGAAATTGGCATGCTCATGTTGCATAGCAGAACGCCAAGGTGGGAAGAACTGCGGGCTTCTATTTTGCTCGATGAAGACACGATGGTGGCAAAGCTTTCTGTCGGCCCAATCCTTGACATGTTGGGGCGGCCAGCACCTTCTTCTCAGGATGATATGTTGTCCTGGATGGTGGCGGAGGGTTTTATTACCCGTGAGCCTGCGAACGGTGGCTACGTTACGAACCTTGGCGCCATCGCTGCGGCTCGAAAGCTGAGTGATTTTCCTGATATCAGTCGCAAGGCTGTCAGGGTGGTCGTTTACAACGGCACAAACGAAGCTGATATGAAGCTTGAGCAGGAAGGCACGAAAGGCTACGCCATCAGCTTTCAAGGGCTGCTTCAATTTGTGATGTCACAGTTGCCACAAAGTGAAATCATTGAGCAGGCATTACGCGTAAAACGCACTGTCTATCCCGAGAGGGCGTTGCGTGAAATCATTGCAAATGCCCTAATCCATCAAGATTTCTCAGTCACTGGGACGGGACCGTTAGTTGAAATATTTGATGACAGGATTGAAATATCAAACCCTGGCGGATTACTTCCCTCGAAACAACTCAATCGATTGATAGGTACGCAGCCGGAATCGCGCAATGAACAATTGGCTCGTGCATTTCGTCGTTTCAGAATTTGCGAGGAACAAGGATCTGGGCTGTTGAAAGCAGGCTTAGATGTAGAACTGTATGGACTTCCGCCGATTAAGTTTGAGACTGGTGCGAACTACTTTAAGGTCACATTGCTCTCACCGAGAACATTTGCACAAATGTCCCCAAGTGAACGAATGGAGGCCTGCTATCAACACGCCGTTCTTAAACATCTGTCTGGTAGCACGATGACAAACAAGTCATTACGTGAGCGTCTCAAGATGCCCGAAAAACAACGTTCGATGGTTTCTGCACTAATACAAGATGCCCTTGACAGTATGCTCATCAAGCCAGCAGACCCGGAAAATAAATCTAAGAAATTTTCCGAGTATGTGCCGACGTGGGCATAAGTCATTTTTGATGACCACGCGTTCGTTTGGCTATAAACAAACGGCCTGGCCATTTCACAAATCCCGCACCCACGCCCAAATACGTGAAGCTCATCCTGGCATGCATGCCCTGCCTTGTCGTGATCACGGGGCTGGTGTTGCTTGCCGGGCATCTGTTCTAGGCTAGGCTGAAGGCTGCCGGAACAGGAGAAGCAAGATGAAACAGAACATGGGTGGGGTGGACAAAGTCATTCGCCTCGTCGTGGTCGCGATCATCGCGGCCCTGTATTTCACCGGCCAGATCACCGGGACGGCAGCGATCATTCTGGGCATCATCGCGGTGGCATTTCTGGTGACCAGCCTCATCGGCTGGTGTCCGACCTACGTGCCGTTCGGCATTTCCACGAAGAAGGCGGATAAAACGCTGCGATAGAAACGAATAAATGGGGTCGGACGCATATCGTGTCCGACTCCATTTTCTGGCCAGCGTCATCGTCGACATTTGGGTGCCCGACGCTGCACGATGGTGACGTCCAGGCGGCCTCACCTCACGCAGGCCCCCCGGCCTGGCGACGCCGTTTCCTCGACTATAAAGAAACCATCTAGCCATTTCATGGCGTGACACGAAGACCATGCCCAAGTACGTGAAGCTTATCCTGGCGTGCATGCCGCGCCTGCCGTGATCACGGAGGCTGGCGGACACCATGAAACTATCCACTGATGCCGAGTTGGCATTACTCCAACACGAGGCATTCAGTTATTTTTTGCACGAAACCAGTCCGGTCAACGGATTGGTGATCGATAAAACCGAGCCTGACTGGCCCGCGAGTATCGCAGCAACCGGTCTGGCTCTGGCGGCGTACCCGGTGGGTGTGGAGCGCGGATTGGTGTCACGTGCGGTTGCTGTGGAACGCACGCTCCGGACGCTGCGTTTCTTCTGGAATAGCCCGCAAGGTCCCGAACCCGATGCGACCGGCCACCACGGGTTTTACTACCACTTTCTTGACATGCAGAGCGGGCGGCGTGCCTGGCAGTGTGAACTGTCGACTGTGGACAGCGGTTTTCTGCTGGCAGGCGCGCTGACGGCGGGCGCCTATTTTGACGGGAAGGCGGCTGACGAGCAGGAAATCCGAACGCTTGCCGATTCGCTTTACCGGCGCGCCGACTGGCAATGGGCGCTGAACAATGGCGATACCCTCACCCACGGCTGGAAACACGATTAGGTGCGGCTCAATAGTCAGGTTGCCAACAGCGGCAAGCGCCTTGGCTTGCCGTTCACAAATACACAACGTTCACGTTACGCGAACACAAACACAACTTGAACAACCGACTTTCCGCACTAATCAACACGACGATGCGCATCGGCCATACTGATACGAAACGAATGGAGACCGCCATGCTGACCCGCTATCTGCCTTTTCTGTTTGCGCTGCTTTCGGCATTTTCCCTGCACGCCGCAGAACCCGCGCCGGCTGCAAAAACGGGCGCCTACTACGGCGCAAAATCGACCGAATATCCCGCCTGGTTCAAGGACAGTTTCCTGCATCTGCGGGAAGACATCGACGAGGCCCGCAAGAGCGGCAAGCGCGTGATCCTGATGTTCACCCAGGACGGGTGTCCGTATTGCTCGGCGCTGGTCGAACGCAATCTGTCGCAGCGCGAGATCGAGTCCACGATGCGGGAAAAATTCGATGTCGTCGTGATCAACATCTGGGGCGACAAGGAACTCGTCGGGCTGGACGGCAAGACCCTCACCGAGAAGAACTACAGCGCGGCGCAGAAGATCCAGTTCACGCCCAGCCTGGTGTTCTTCGACGAGTCCGGCAAGACCCTGCTGCGGCTCAACGGCTATGTGCCGCCGGCGCGCCTGCAAGCCGCGCTCGACTGGGTGGGCGGACGCCATGAAAACAAGCTGGCGTTCCGCGATTTTGTCGCCGCGCGAGAAGCTCCGAAGCAGGCCTCGGGCGAGATGATCAAACAGGATTTCTTCCTGCAGAACGCCACCGACCTGCGCCGCCGCGGCCAGCAACCGAAGCCGCTCGCCGTGTTCTTCGAGCAGAAGGACTGCCCGGACTGCGAGGTGCTGCACCGGCGCGTGCTGGCCGACCCGGAAACCCGCGCCGCGATTGCAAAATTCGACAGCGTGCAGTTCGACATGTGGTCGCGCGTCCTGATCACCACGCCGGAAGGAAAACGCATGCCAGTGCGCGACTGGGTCCGCCAGCTCGGCGTCAACTTCGCCCCCGGCATCGTGTTGTTCGACGCCGGCGGCAAGGAGGTCATCCGCTGGGAATCGTCGTTCCGCGTGTTCCACACCCTCGGCATGTTCGACTACGTCGAATCGAAGGCCTATCGCACGGAACCCAGCTTTCAGCGTTTTCTCGCCGCCAAGACCGAGCACATCCGCGAGACCGGGCGGGACGTGAACATCTGGCGCTACGCCGATGAACCGGTTGCCGCGCCCGCCCGGTAAAGCGGAATCAAGGGACCCGGCTCAATGATTTTTGCTGCCCCCGTTTGTACCGGCTATTGATCGCGTGATTCGTACTCGATGCCGCCGAGGTATTGGTACATCCAGTTGTAGAGCGCACAACCCACCACGGTCATGATGTAACCCATCAGCAGATAGGCGATGGGGAGAAACAGAAAAAACAAAGGTGAGGGCTGATCGACCGCATTGCCCGCGGCATCGACGCCCGGCGGAATGAACGAAACCAGGATCGCCATCGGGATCACGAAAACTAGTGAACCGAGTGCGGTGAGCACTCCGAATACTTTGGCGTTCTGGTGCGGTGACAGGCGTGCAATTTGCGTCTTCATTCTTTCCCCCTTGATGGATGGTTTTCGTCAGTATGTTCAGCCCGCCGGCCCCGTTGTTTCGTCATTCGATCCAGGACGGAAAGCGGGTAAATTATGCCCTGATTCGAGTCCTCAACTTTAGAAAGAAACCGGGTGCGGACTTCACCCGGTGACCGCTTCCCAACACTGACCCAGGAACCCATCCACCATGTCTCCTCTCACCCTCATCATCGGCAACAAGAACTACTCGTCCTGGTCGATGCGGCCCTGGCTGCTGCTGCGTCAGGCAGGCATTCCTTTCGAGGCGGTGCGCATCCCGCTGTACGTGCCGGGCTCGGAAATCGATCTGGCGAAATGGTCGCCTTCGGGCAAGGTGCCGGCGCTGCACGATGGCGAGATCCGGGTGTGGGATTCGCTGGCGATTTGCGAATATCTCGCCGAGCGTTTTCCGGAGCAGGGGTTGTGGCCGGCCGATGCGGCGGCGCGGGCGGTGGCGCGCTCGGTGAGCGCGGAGATGCATGCGGGATTCGGCGCGCTGCGCGAGCACATGTCGATGAACATTCGCGCCCGCTATCCGGGCCAGGGGCGCACGCCGGAGTGTCTGGCGGATATCGAACGCATTCTGGCGATCTGGACGGATTGCCGCGCGCGCTTTGGCGGCAACGGCGATTTTCTGTTCGGCCGCTTTGGCATTGCCGATGCGATGTATGCGCCGGTGGTGCTGCGCTTTGAGACTTATGGCGTGGCGCTGGAAGGTGCGGCGCGCGACTATGCCGATGCGGTACTGGCGCTGCCCGCGCTGCAGGCCTGGGTGACGGATGCGGTGGCGGAAACCGAGCGCATTGAAAAATTTGAACGCGGCGAGGCGTTCGAACGCGACGTGTAAGCCGTGTCTGGCTTTACGCGCTGACATATAGGTCAGACACGATTTATTGCCCATGACACGCGTTTCCTCGGCTATACACAAACCATCGGGCCATTTCAAACCTCACACGTCATGCCCAACTACGTGAAGCTCATCCTGGCATGCATGCTGTGCCTTGCCGTAATCGCCGGGCTGGTCTTGCTTGTCCGCCACTTTTTCTAGGCTACGCTGAAGGCTCCAGCGGTTGCCGAAAGGGGGCAACAAAATGAAGCAGAACATGGGTGTGGCGGACAAGACCATCCGCCTCGTCGTGGTCGCGGTCATCGCGGCCCTCTATTTCACCGGTCAGCTCACCGGGATTGCAGCGATCATTCTGGGCGTCATCGCAGTGGCTTTCTTGCTGACGAGCCTTATCGGCTGGTGTCCGACCTACGTGCCGTTCGGCATTTCCACCAAGAACGCGGATAAACCGCTGCGCTAGAAACGCCGAGCGCTTGGCATGGTGCTGCAGATGCCGCAGCGCATTCCCGTTTCACCGGGGCATTTGCATCACCATGAGTGGATTCAACCATCCATTCGGCGCCTTCGATTTGTTCGCCAGGGCGCCTTTCTTCTCTGCCCTCACTATTGCCGCGAACGTTTCAAACTTGCTTCGGAAAAAGTGGCCAGACTCGATTGTTTTTGTATTCAAATGGAGAGGGCATCGAGCTTTGAACAACTCGAGAAATGCACATGAATGCAAACGTCCGCATGCCAACCTGGTTCATCCCGCACGGCGGCGGTCCCTGCTTCTTCATGGCGTGGAATCCGCCAAACGCCTGGGACCGCCTGGCCGATTTCCTCCGGGGGCGGGCGGCCTCATTGCCCTGCAGCCGCGCGCCATCGTAATGGTTTCGGCCCACTGGCTGGAGCCGGCCTTCAACGTCACCAGCGGTGCGCACCCGCAACTGATCTACGACTACACCGGCTTTCTGCCGCACACCTACGAGCTCAAGTATCCCGCGCCGGGGGCGCCGCAACTGGCCGCACGCATCGCCGTGTTGCTGGGCCAGGCGCAGATGCCCGTTCAGCAGAATCCCGGCCGGGGCTTCGACCACGGCATGAGCCCGGGGATTGCCCCAGGAAAGCGAAGTGCTCGCCCAGGCACTATGATGAAAACTTCAGCCATGTGTTGTGGAGGGCTCATGAAACATTCATTCTGCAGCAGGCGCGCGCCTGTACCCGCACCGGTTCGACAATCATGGCAGCCCCAGACGTAGTCGATCTGGCGCAAGCCACGGATGCCGTGAGCACCCTTCTCGATGGCATGAACCTTTCCGCTCACCTGTATGCCGTCGAACCCAGAGAGGGAATGTGGGCGGTCATCGTGGAATGCGCCACCGGGTCGGGCTGGCAGCGCGTAGAACTGCAGGCAGGCCCCGAACTGCTGGCTGCGATCAACGGCGACGCCGAGGCCCTGACGACGCTGCACACCCAATGGCGGGCGCATCTGGCCGACTGCCAGTACGACTGACGCCGCCCGATGCGGTTGCTCAGGCTGCGATTGGCAACGAATAAGACGTTGGGATGGCGCCAGTGATACCTTCAGCTAGCCGGCAGGATTCCTGTCTTTTAATTCAAGGTAAAGCCGCATGAACATTTCAAACTATGCCGATCTGCTCGCAGCCGCCAGGCAGCAACCCGAACCGCAACGGCTGCTTTTCGTTTTCACCCGGCCCGAGCTGCCTGACGGCTATACCGAAGCCCAGAATCAGAGTTTTCAAGCCGGGACGGGGGGCGTATTGACGCCCCAAATGTGTGTCGACAAAGCCCTGGATGAGCTGGGTGATTTTTCCGCTCTCGTCGACGAATCACGCCAGATGGGACCGGATTGGAAAATCGTGTTTGTCGCCAGCCTGCCAGGGCGTGCGGGCGTCATGCCGAGCACCGATGAGGCGCAGGAGCCCTTAAAAACGATGATCCATTCGATACAAAACGGCGCGATCTCCAAATATCTGGCATTCGATCAGGACGGCGATCTGGTCCGGGTTTCCTGAAAAACCTAATGTGATGAAACTGAAACATGACGCCCCCAACGGCTTGAAATCCTTTCGATTGTTTGTGCTGATGTTTTTGTTCATTGTGTCGTTCGCGTTGCTGACCTATGGCTTGCGTATTGAACTGTTTGCCGGGGTGGTGTGGATAGGCGAGACGATAAGGGAAGCACCTGTTTTGGGCGCCATCGTCTTCTTTTTTGCATCGGCCTTTTCGGTCCTGTTTCTCTTCCTCTCCAGCGTGCTGCTCATTCCTTCGGCTATTCTGGCCTGGGGAAAGTGGCTGACCTTTCTGCTTCTCGCGGCGGGCTGGTTGTGTGGATGGATGGCGACGTATGCCATCGGCCGATTTTTTCGGGATCGTACATTTGTCGAAAACAGGCTGAACGAACAACACCTCAAAAACACTTTTTTCCTATCGAAAAAGCTGCCTTTTTCGCTCGTGCTGATCGTTATCAGCTCGCTTCCAGCCGAGATCGTCGGCTATGCCTTGGGGACGGTGCGCTATCCGTTTTGGTCATTCTTGCTGGCTTTGGCACTGGTGGAAATTCCGTTTGCTTTTCTGCTCGTATTTATCGGCGAGACGTTCTTTATTGAAAATGTCGGCTTGCTCATCGGTCTCATGGTTCTGCTGCTCGGCATCTTCATCTGGGAAGTTAAAAACGCCCGTCGCCTGAAAGCTGCCATGACGACCTGAACGACACAGAACGGTCGATTCCTGCAGCGCCACCGTGTCCGCGCATGGCCGAGACGAGCCGCCAGTGCGGACAGGAACGGACATCGCACGACCCTGTCATTGTTGTGTGCCAGAACCCTGCTGACACGCAACCGGGCCGCGCTGGTCGGCATCGTGGTCGGCCCCCGTACCGCGAAGCGATCAGCGCGCGGCTGTCCAGCATCCGCGATTTCCTGCTGCTGTTCTTCTTCATCGACCTCGGTTCCAAGCTCGATTTTTCCACCCTTGGCGACGAAATCGGCACCTCCGTCGTGCTGTCGCTGTTCGTGCTGATCGGCAACCCGCTGATCGTGATGGCGATCATGGGCACCATAGGCTATCGCAAGCGCACCAGCTTCTCGCCGGGCTGACGGTGGCGCAGATTTCCGAGTTCTCGATCGTCTTCGTCGCCATGGGCATCAGCCTCGGCCACGTGGGCAACAGTGCGCTCGGACTCACCACGCTGGTGGGGCCGCCCGCCACGCGCTCGAACGCGCCGCGCTGATGGCCCAGGCGCATCCTGATGCCCGCCTCACCTTCGCGCATATCATCAGCGCATCGGCACTCGACACGCTGCGCCGCATCCTGCCCGGCGACGCCGCGGCATGGGAAGCGCAGTTGCTCGCACAAGCAGAAACGGATCTGAACGCATTGGCAACGAATCTGGCAGCGCGCCATGGCTGCAGCATCGACACGGTGCTGGCGCAGGGATCGGCACTTGCCACGCTGTCCGAACTCGTCGAGACGCGGCAAATCGACCTGCTGGTGATGGGCGTGCGCGGTTCGCATTTCGTGCGCGAACTGTTGCTCGGCTCCACCACCGAACGCATGCTGTGCAAGTCGCACCGTCCGCTGCTGGCGGTCAAGCAGCGCCCGCAAACCCCCTATCGGCGCATGCTCGCGCCGGTCGATTTTTCCGCGCACGCCGCCGCCGCGGTCAACGCCGCCCACGCCTGGCTGCCCGACGCCGACATCGTGCTGCTGCATGCGTTCGAGGTGGAACTGGAAAGCACCTTCCGGCTCGCCGGCATGGAGGATGACCGGATCCATGCCTTCCGGATCCAGGCACGCAACGCCGCGCAGGAAGCGATGAACGCGTTCATCGACAGCTTGCAGGTCCCCGCCCACCGGCTCACCCGCGAGTTTGTGCACGGCCCTGCCACGCAGCACATACTTGAGCACGAGCAGGCGATGGACGCCGATTTGATCGTGATGGGCAAGCACGGCCAGTCGGTGATGGAGGAACTGCTGCTCGGCAGCATTACCAAACATGTGCTGACGCATTCAAGCAGCGATGTGTTTATCGCAGGCCAACCCTGAATGCCTGCCGGGCCGGCCAAGCAGTGGGCCGGGTCCAGAAATGCGGGAGGCGATTGAGCACACGTGCCTATAATGAGAAATCCTTAAACAGCACTGGAGTTCTCCCATGAAGAAAACAATTGTTTCTCTCAGCGCCATTGCATTCGGCCTCAGCGGTCTTTCCGGCTGCGCCAACATGACCGAAACACAAAAAACCACAGGCACAGGCGCCGGCGTCGGCGCAGTGGCCGGAGCGCTCATTGGCGCCGCGACAGCTGGCGGCCACACGGGCAAAAGCGCCGCGACCGGCGCGGCGATCGGCGCTGCAGTCGGTGCAGGCGGAGGCTATCTGTGGTCGAAGCACATGGAAAAACAAAAAGCCGAGATGGAGCAGGCCACCCAGGGAACCGGCGTGAGCGTGAGCCAGACCGCCGACAACCAACTCAAGCTGGACATCCCGAGCGACGTTTCCTTTGACACCAACCGCTATGAAATCAAATCGAACCTGCGTCCGATCCTTGACCGCTTCGCCACCACCCTGAATCAAAATCCGGTGACGACGGTCAGCATCATCGGCCACACCGACAGCACCGGTTCGGATGCGATCAACAATCCGCTTTCGGTCAATCGCGCCGCCTCGACACGCAGTTACCTCGTTGACCGCGGGGTCGCGTCAAACCGCATCGCCATCGATGGCCGCGGTTCGCGCGAGCCGATCACTGACAACAACACGGCAGGCGGCCGTGCGATGAACCGCCGCGTCGAGATTTTCGTGGCAGAACCTGCACGCTGACACGCGCGTGTTCGGGCAATCCGGCTTGCTCGACGCCGGACTGCCCGACTGCAGCACCGCTTTGCCTGTCAATGAGGGATTGTTCCGCCGGGCGGTCTTTGTCCCGTAAGCGAACCAAGCACTTCATTTGATAGCAGACAGCCTGGCGTCGATCCACCGACCCGGCATCCGCATTCCCTGCATCCAAGCTGGCGACGCACGCCGTTCGCCAGACCCCTCTTCGCCACGCCCAGCGCATCCACGGCCCGACGCCGCACACCCATCACCCTGCTTGCGCCCTGAATAAAGCTGTGTGCGACAACGCACAGACGCTATCAGGCGTTCGCCCTATATTGCACTCGGACAGTTGCGGCTGGTTTACCGGACCGCACCCGACATTCAATTACCAGGGACATAACCATGATGAAAAATACTTCCAGATTCCAGTTGCCGCAGCTGTCACGCAGTGGCGTTGCTTGCGCCGTGCTGGCGGGCAGCGTGATGCTGATGGCGGGCTGTGCCGGCACGCCGCCGACAGAGCAGATTGCCATTACGAAAGCCGCGGTTGCCCATGCCAGCAATGCGGGCACCACCCAGTTTGCCCCCGTCGAGCTGCAATCCGCCAAGGACAAGCTGGCGCGTGCCGAACAGGCGATGGAGAAAGAAGACTATGCGCTAGCCAGCCAGCTCGCGGACGAAGCCCTGGCGGATGCCCGCCTGGCCGAGGCCAAAAGCGAATCCGCTCAAGCGCAAAAAGCCGCCAAAGACTCGCAGGATGCGAGCCGCGTATTGCGCGAAGAAATCAACCGTAAAGCCCAATAAGCCTGAAAGCGCACACCATGAAAAAAAATCATTTATTCGCCCTGACCTTGATCAGCGTGTCCGTCCTGGCCGGCTGCAGCACGATGCCGCAAAGCACGACGCTGGATAACGCCCGCACCGATTACAACCATGCGCAGGCCAACCCGCAGGTTGTCAAACTGGCTCCGCTGCAGCTCAAGGAAGCCGGCGAGGCGCTTGACCGCGCCAATGCCGCCCAGGTTTCGCGTGAAGACGCCAAGGTAGTGGACAGCCTGGCTTACGTGGCCCAGCAGAAAATCGCGCTGACGCAAGAAACCGCGCAACGTAAAAGTGCCGAATTGGCGGTCAGCAACGCCACGGCGGAACGCAACAAGCTGCAGCTTCAGGCACGCACCGCCGAAGCCGATCAAGCCCATCAGCAGGCGGCGATGGCCGAACTGACTGCCGAGCAGAAAACGGCCGAGGCCAATCTGGCCCGTCAGCAGGCAGCCGACGCGCAAGCCGGCGCTGCGCAGGATCAGGCCAGCCTGGCCGCCATGCAGGCCCAGATGGATGAGCTGAATGCCAAGAAAACGCCACGCGGCATGGTAATCACCCTGGGTGACGTGCTGTTTGACACCAACCGGGCCCAGCTCAAATCGGGCGGCGAACGCAATGTGCAAAAACTCGCCGAGTTTCTCAAGCGCTATCCGCAGCGCACGGTGCTGATCGAAGGCTTCACTGACAGCGTGGGGAGCAACAGCAGCAACCAGGTGCTATCCGAACAGCGCGCCCAGGCAGTCAGCAAGGCCCTGACCGATATGGGCGTAAGCCGCGATCGCGTCAGCACCAAAGGCTATGGCGAAGCGTATGCCGTCGCCGGCAACGACACGGCATCCGGCCGTCAACTGAACCGTCGGGTGGAAATCATGCTGTCCGATGAACGCGGCGTAATCGCGCCACGCTGAGTAGCGCCTGGGCATGCCCAGGCGAAGGCAGCACGAATGGGGCCACCCATCAGCCAACCCGAGTCAGACACGAATCCCTTCTTGCCCGCCGTTTTAATGGCGGGCTTTTTTATTATGCGGCCTCGCGCTGATCCTCTGCCGGCCACATGGCGATAGCCGATCCGGTCAAACCATTGAGCCTGGACGGCAGGTGTTTCAACCATGCCACGCCCCATGTCATGAGACCTGTTGAATGGGTGCACAATCCCGTTCGCATTCAGCGCGTTTCAACGTGTTGTCATTTGCCCTGCCCGCCCCAATATGACAAAAACTTCCACCCCCCCTTTATTCATGCAACCAGTCAAAAACACCTTGATGGCCCGACTCGCCGCCGCGCGCGCACGACTGTTGGGCACTCCGCTTCAAGCCGATACCAGCAGCTCGGCGTTTGCCGGCTTCAAGCGGGTGCTCCACAAGGGCGTGCTGATCTTCGCCCTGATCATCACGGTGCTGTTCGCCCTGATTTTCTACCAGTACCAGCGCTCGGAAGAGGCCGTTCGTTCGGTGGAGCACACGCGACAGGTCATCGCGTACATCGACTCGCTGCGCACCTACCTGCTCAATCTCGATACGGCGGTTCGCAAATACGCCGAATCGCACGATCCCGACTATCTGGATCCCAGCCTGATCTGTCGCCGATCGCAGTGCCCCAGTGCCGGGCAGCTGATCGTCCTGATTGGAACCGACAGCGCCCAGGCCGCCCGCCTGGCTCCACTGCCGGAACTGCAGTCGGCACTGGAGGCGGGATTCGACGCGCTGCAGCAACGCGCACAGGAAAATGGCAATGCCACGCCTCCGGAACGGGAACTGGGGGGCTTCGACAAATCCGCCATCGAGCAGATCCACCGCATTCTGATCGAGGCCGGACGGGAAGAACTGAACCAGCTGGAAACGCGCGAAACAGCACGCATCCACCTGCAGAGCCTGTCATCGGCCCTGCTGGGAATCGCCGGACTGTGGACCGGACTGGCGCTATTCGGCCTGTACCGGGAAACCATTCGCCTGATCGGGGCCGGGATCGATGCCGAACAGACGATCCGCCAACTCAGCCTGCACGACCCGCTGACGGGTCTGGCCAACCGGCGGTTCCTGCACCAGAACGAAAAGCGTCTGATCGCGGGCGCAAGGCGTTCAGGCAAACAGATGGCCATCCTGGCCATCGACCTGGACGACTTCAAGGCGGTCAACGACCAGTATGGGCATGCGGCAGGGGACACGGTGATCGTGAGGTCGGCAGAACGGATGCAGCAGTTGCTGCGCGAATCGGACGTGATCGCGCGGTTTGGCGGCGACGAATTCGTCATCGTGCTGGGTCAGGTCGACCATGCGGCGGCGGCGTGCGAAGTCGCAAGCCGGGTGGTGGAGTGTTTGTGCCAGCCCATTCCGCTGGAAGGCGGGAGCGTCGCACGCATTGGCGCCTCGGTGGGGATAGCCACCTGCGACGCCGGCAAGGAAACCCTGGACGATCTGTTGAAGCGGGCCGACACGGCACTGTACGCAGCGAAACGCGAAGGCAAGAACACCTTCCGCGAGGCTGACGCTCCCGGCGTGTAAACCGCGCTGGCCATGGGACGCCGAGACCACTATCACGTCTATGTGATCGAACTGTCGAAAGACGTTCTATACGAAGGCCGGTTCAGAAAAGCCAACCCCGGGTACGTCACCGGCAAGCCCTGCATTTACGTCGGCATGACGGGACTGGATCCCGATGTGCGCTTCGACAAACACAAGGCCGGTATCCAGTCCAACCGCTTCGTCAAGCAATTCGGCCTGCGCTTGTTGCCTGAGCTGTACGAACTGTACAACCCGATGTCGTATGACCACGCGCGCAGCCTGGAAGTGGAACTGGCGATTGATTTCCGCGAAGCCGGGTACGGCGTTTGGCAGGCGTAGGACGAACGCCATCGCTGTCTGCTGCCAGGAACGTGGCGCGGGACTTTCGCCGAGTGCCACAGCAGCATTCGATGGGCAACTGCGATCCCCTTCAATCCGGCGGTAGCAAAAATCAAAATGTGAACCAGAATTGGTGAACAGAGGCGCTCACTTCCTGCTGGAAAGCACTGTCAGCCTGCTTTCCCGGCCGTGGCGCGCTTCTGCCAAACATGGGAGCCATCACATGAACAGAATAATTGGACTGACCTTATTGCTGGCTATCGAAGGCGTCTGTCCGCTCATGGCCGGGGCGGCAGAATCGGAAAAGACCGGGACGCTGAGACTCGCTCTGGAAAATGACATGTTTCAGGGAAGCGACGGTCACTACACAAATGGGGTCAGGGTGGTATGGGTGCCGGGTCCGGAGACCCCCGCCCCCGAATGGGCTACCCAGCTGGCCCGCCTCGTGCCGTGGTTTCCGCAGCAAGGCGTGATCCATCATGGCTATGCCTTCGGCCAGAGCATGTTCGTGCCGAGCGATATCACCGTCGCCAACCCGCCCCTGGATGAACGTCCGTATGCCGGCTGGCTGTATGGTTCGATCGGCCTCGGTGTGGAGTCGAGCCAACAGCTCGACCAGTTCGGGGTCACGGTGGGCGTGGTCGGGCCGGCCTCGCTGGCCGAGCAAAGCCAGAAATTCATCCACGATGTAGTGGGTTCCGATGAACCCAAAGGCTGGGACACCCAGCTCGGCGATGAGCCGGGCGTCATCCTGACCTACCAGCGCAGCTGGCGGGAATTTGCGACTACGACTTTCCTGGGCAACCCGCTGGATTTCACCCCCCACGCAGGGGCCGCATTGGGCAACATATACACCTACGCCAATGCAGGCGTCACGCTGCGCTATGGCCCACACCTGCCCAGCGACTACGGGCCGCCGCGCATCCAGCCCGGCCTGCCGGGCTCGGCGGACTTCGCGCCGGAGTCCGATTTCGACTGGTACCTGTTTGCCGGCTTCGAGGGGCGGGTGGTTGCGCACAACCTCTTTCTCGACGGCAACACCGTCCGCGACAGTCGCAGCGTGGACAAAAAAGCCCTGGTCGGCGACCTGCTGTTCGGGTTTGTCTTCGACTGGTCCGACCTACGCTTCAGCTACACCCACGTGCTTCGCTCGCGCGAGTTCGAAACACAGGAAAACAACGACGGTTTTGGCGCTTTAATCGTGTCGTTCAAATTTTAAGCCGTGGAGGGCGTCATGGCATGCATGGGGGTCCTCCGACTGGCCGGCGGATGCCACCCCCCAAAACCTGGCTTACTTGGTGAGCGCCATGAACAGTTGCGGCAAGCGTTCCGGCAAGCGCTCAATGTGGTCAATGACGGTGAACTGGCGGCCGAAGATGTCGCCGACGTATTCGTCGGCCTTGGGATCAAGGCTGATGCAGTAGGAAAAGATACCCTGCTGGTCGAGTTCCTTCACTGCCTGACGCGTGTCTTCGATCAGCAGGCGTTCGTCGTGGGTGTCGACGTCGGACGGACGGCCGTCGGTGAGAACAAGCATGAGTTTCTTGTCGGCGGTGCGCGCGCCGAGGTAATGCGCGGCGTGACGCATCGCGGCGCCCATGCGGGTGGAATAGGCCGCCTGCATCGCGGCCAGCCGCGCCTTCACCTCATCGTTGAAGGATTCGCCGTAGCCCTTGATGTGCAGGTAGCGCACGTCGTGACGGGTGTTGGAATGGAAGCCGGCGATGGCGAACGAATCGCCGAGTTTCTCGATCGCCCAGGCCAACAGCGAGACGGCTTCCTGGCTCAGTTCGAGGATGGTCTGGTCGCTGCCCGCCGCCTTTTCATTGAGCGATTCCGATAGATCCAGCAGCAGCATCACGGCGATGTCGCGGCCGTCGGTGCGGTGGCTCATGTTGATGCGCGGGTCGGGATTCGCGCCGCCCTTGAAGTCGATCAGCGAACGGATGGCGACGTCGAGGTCGAGCTCGCTGCCTTCCTCCTGGTAGCGGATACGCACCTTGTCCTGCGGCTTCAGCAGGTCGAGCATTTTCTTCAGCTGCTTGGCCAGCGCGCTGTGCTTGGCGAGCAGGCGGTCGATGTCGGCCGGATTGCCGCTGGCGTGCAGCGCTTCGTACACGCTGGCCCAGTCGGGGCGGTAGGTCTGGCTGTTGTAGTCCCACTCGGGGTAATGGCGCGGCGGCAGGCCCTTGATTTCCGCATCCGGCGCGGCCTTGCGGTCTTCGTCGAAGGCTTCTTCCTCGTCGCCCGCCTCGATGAATTGCCACATGTGGCGGTTGTCGTCGCGGTAATCCACCACCGTGTTGTCGAAGTGCACCTTGGCGAACTGGTCGCTCTGGCGACGGGTTTTGGCGACGTAGGACAGCGCCAGCGCGGCGATCTCCTTTGTACTCGACTCCCCCTGTGCCATCACGGCGTGGAAGCGCGCGACGAAGGTGTTGAGGTCGGCGTCAGCGTAGCCGTGAGCAGGATCGAGCAGCGCGCGCGACAGCATCGCCATGCGGTGGCGCAGACAGGACGTGGTCTGCGGATCGCAGGCAGCTTCCAGCGGTTGCGGATGCAGCGCGAGAAACAGGCGGCGCAGGCCGGGGTAGACGCGGATCAGCAGGGTCTCGACGCGGCAGTCCTCGAAGAACTCCACCGCCATGCGCTGGAACGGGCTCCAGTTGTCAGCGATCTGCGGCCGGGTCCAGCGCCGGTGGCCTACCATGTGCGCCAGCGTGGCGTGGTAGCGGTCGAGGCCGCTGACCCCGTGTGCATCGTCCTGCACATCCGGCACGCGCATGCCGAGCTTGTCGTAATACGGAACCGGTTTGCGCAGTTCGTCGAAGGCGGTCGAATACGGCACCAGCTGTTCTGCGTCGTTCCACAGGCCGCGCAAGTACAGATCGAGCTTGCGTTCCACGTCCATGAACAGGGTGCCGTGGCGTTCGCGCTGCAGCACGGCGCGGCTGTCGGCGGACTGCACGCAGAAGTAATCCTTCTGCCGTTCCGGATGGGTGCGGTAGTTGCGGATGCCGTATTCCACCCATTTTTTCAAACCGGCCAGCGTCAGCTGATTCAGCAAATTGGGCGCCTGGGCGAGAAACTCCGGCAGGCCGGGGCTGGGGAAAGTAGTGTGGTGGCCATGGATGGAACCGGTGGTGCGCTCCATGAAATCCAGCGTGATATCCAGATAGCGCTGCATCGGTTCCTGCGCATGCAGGCGGCGCGCAACCGCTGCCAGCGTTTGCAGAAAAGGCGTGATGGCATTGCCATTGGGCGATTTCTGCATGCGCTGGACCAGCGCCATCACCGCAGGCAGGGCCGACTCACCCACTGCCTTCGCAGTGGACGGCCACTCTTCGAGGAACGCCAGCATCGGCTCGACGCCGCGCCCGAGCTTGCCGATGACGCGCGCAGCTTCGAGATAGGCGTCGATGCCCTCGCGCGTCAGCACCGCCAGCGCCTCGGCCATGACATCCTCGAACACCGCGTCGACCTGCGGAAAGCGGGTGTCGACCTGCTTCCAGTAAGCAGCCATCAGGGGATGCTGGTATTCGGTTTCCGTGGTCACGTTTGAACCTCAGGCAAACGTGGCGTCGATCGCGTGGTCGAGCGTGTCGCGGATGTCGGCGTCGTCGGTGATCGGCCGCACCAGCGCCATGCGGCAGGCGTCGCGCGGGTCGACGCCGTCCTTGATCAGCGTCGCTGCGTACACCAGCAGACGCGTCGAGATGCCTTCGTCCAGACCGTGGCCCTTGAGGCCGCGCGCGACGGCGCCGATTTTCACCAGCTTGGCGGCCATGGCGGCGTCGGCACCGGTTTCCTTGGCTACGATTTCCGTTTCCAGCGCAGCGTCCGGATAGTCGAAATCGAAGCCGGTGAAGCGCTGCTTGGTCGACTGCTTCAGATCCTTCATCAGCGTCTGGTAGCCCGGATTGTAGGAAATCACCAGCTGGAAATCGGGGTGCGCGTGGATTAGCTCGCCCTTCTTGTCCAGCGGCAGGGTGCGGCGGTGGTCGGTCAGCGGGTGGATCACCACGGTGGTGTCCTGGCGCGCTTCGACGATTTCATCGAGATAGCAGATCGCGCCGATGCGCGCGGCGGTGGTCAGCGGGCCGTCGAGCCAGCGGGTGCCGTTGGCTTCCAGCAGGTAGCGACCCACGAGATCGGACGCGGTCATGTCCTCGTTACAGGCCACGGTGATCAGCGGCTTGCCGAGCTTCCACGCCATGTATTCGATGAA
>Ga0180009_10000812_pt1 | contig 40248 bp, 27 predicted proteins | sample OS_PC_MetaG_FD_123537 | JGI IMG/M metagenome (GOLD analysis project Ga0180009, IMG submission 123537) | Groundwater microbial communities from the Aspo Hard Rock Laboratory (HRL) deep subsurface site, Sweden - OS_PC_MetaG | ecosystem: Environmental > Aquatic > Deep subsurface > Groundwater...
AGGCTCCGACAAAGGGAAGGATGAACAATGCGGCGATGTTATCCAGGGTCATGATAAAGCCGGTGAAGCTGGCGCTCAGCCCGTAACCCGTGACCCCCGCAGTGGTGCTGAAATCGGAACGCCCGGCCTGCAAAAAAACCGGTACATAGGCATTATAGATTCCCCAGAGGACGGATACGCCCATAAACCCGAATCCAAGCAACAACACGCGCCAGTAGCTGAACTTCATAGCAGTCTCCATCATCGGAATGTGTAACTATTCACCACTTTTCTATTACCATCCCAGCGGGGACCAGTATGTCATTGAACTCATTCTCGACAGGTGAGAAGCGAGGCTCACAGCTTCGATCATGCCTGTCTCCGAGGGCGGTCGTTGACATTGCCATTCTGGCAATGCTTAACCACTCACAATCCGTTCAATCACATACTGGTCCCCGCTCTGATGACTGAATATAAGCTGAATAGTTACCGGAATGTTTGGTTGCAACCATTTCTTCCGATACCTACAACAAATGGAATATTCCCTACAAGTCAAAACTGGCATTCCCTGAACATCACAATCCTGGGGAGGGGGGGCCAGCCCAATCAAGATCAAGGGCGGCTTTCCGCCCATGGCGACAAAGCCCCTGATGCCGTGGCAGCCGGCGAGGGTTTGCTCTAGCGCGAGACGGCAACCGTCGGACCGAGCGGCAGACTGAAATTGAAGGTCGCCCCTCCCTCAGGGTTGTTCTCCGCCCAGATTCTTCCCCCGTGGGCCTCGATAATCTGCCGGCTGATGGAGAGGCCCAACCCGGTGCCCCCCGCGTTCGATCGGGTACGACTGCTCTGGATGAACTTGTTAAAGATGGTTTCCAGTTCATCTTCCGGAACGCCAACGCCTTCGTCCCGGATGGCGACCTGCAGGGCGGGTGTTACTTTTTTGTCGGTCTGCCGTCTGCCCAGGGGGAGTTTTTCAGTGCCAAAGGCAATGTTGATCGATCGCCCGCTCGGTGTGAATTTAATCGCATTGGATAACAGGTTGTGAAATACCTGCCCGATTTTCGATGCATCACATAGCACCATCGTTGGAAAAGACGGAGTTTCCATCCTGAGGAGAATTGATTTTTCCTGAGCCGCATCTGAAAATTCCTGGATCTGTTTTCCGACCATCAGAGCCAGGTCTGTTTCTGTCATCTGGTAATTCATCAGCCCCGATTCCAGTTTCGGCATATCGAGCAGATCGTTCAGGAGAGACAACAGCCGTCCACCTGAGATTCTGATCTGGTTAAAATAGTGCAGCAGTTTATCCTGGCTGATCTGGTTGATTCTCTCAGCACCGTATTTTGAGAAGCTGAGAATGTGGTGCATGGGCGTCCGCAGTTCATGGGAGATATTGGCCAGGAACTGGTTTTTCAACTGGTTGGCCCGTTCTGCCTCCTCTTTGGCTTTTTTATAGTCGGCAGTCCGTTCTTCGACCTCCTGTTCCAGCTGATCATAGGTCTCCTGCAGCGCTTCTTCCGCCCGTTTTCGTTCTGTAATATCCGCCAGAAAAACCAGCACGGCAGGCAGGCCGTTCCAGGAAATGGAAACCGATTTGATATCGACCCAGCGGATCTTGCCCTCTTTGGTAATTATCCGATGGGAATAGGTCCCTGACACCGGGTCTCCCTTCAACCGCTGCATCCGTTTTGAGGTTACCAGTTCCCTGTCGTCGGGGTGGATCGTCTCCTCGGAGGGCAACCGGCCGAGTTCCTGTGCAGTATATCCAAAGAGCCGGACTGTTTCGGGATTAAAGTAGCGGAACATGTGATCCTGAATGACGCAGATCGCTTCGATGGCATTCTGGACCACGTTGCGATACTTCTCCTCGCTCTCGCGCAGGGCCTCTTCTGCCTGCTTGCGCTGCAGCAGAGACCACATCTCCTGCATCAGCAATGTCAACTGGTGTACATCGGTCTGTTCGTAGTCGTTCTCTTTGTTTCCCACACCGGCCACGGCCACAATCCTGTCACCATCGAAAACCGGTATATTCATGTGGCGAATGATGCGCACGTGCCCTTCCGGGGTGCCCTTCTTCAGAGGATTCGCTGCCAGGAAATCGTTGGTGATGATGGGTTTTCTCTGCCGAATCGCTTCACCCCAGAGTCCGGTGGAACCGACCGGGTAGAGGACGGGCTTTTCCACGATACAACAATCCGCCATGGCGGCTTTCGACCAGCTGTGCATGGTCAGATCGGTCTCCGCGTCGTTCATGAACGCCAGATATCCGATCTCACTGCCGGTCTCCCGGACCGCTTCTTCCAGTACAAAAGTAATGATCTCTGCAGCAGGACGGGAAGCCATTTTCCCAAGGTTGACCAGTGCCCCAAGCCGTGATTCATTCAGGCGAAGCTGATTCTCCATCTGCTTGCGGACCTGATCCGTCTTGAAGACATACAGGGCCATCTCGATGGTCACCATCAAATCTTTTTCCTGAATGGGCTTTAAGACATACCCGAAGGGGATGGTCATTTTCGCTCGATCCAGTCTTTCCTCATCCAGGTACGCGGTTGAAAAAACAACCGGGATGTTGAACCGCGAGCGGATAATGTCCGCAGTTTCAATGCCATCCATGCTGCCCTTGATCCGGATATCCATGAGAACAATATCCGGTTTGTCAGCCTCGGCCTTCTCGATTGCCTGCTCTCCGGAATTGACAATCGAGGTGACTTCATGTCCCAGATTCCTGAGTCGGCTTGCGATCTCCATCGCGATAATGGACTCATCTTCAACAATCAATATTCTGGCTTTTTCCATGGATATACGTCGTCCATCTGCATTTCAGGGTGTGACTTTTGTTTTCTTCCACCGATCTCAAAACCGGTCCTGTCATCCGATAACACCCGTCCAGCCACTCCCAACCGCCGTTATCGGAGCAATACCGTCTGCTCAGTATAACCCTGAAATCTTTTTTTCACAAATCCAATCGGAAAGGGGTGCACCAAAAACATGTGGGGTTGTGATCATAACCGCTTCAAGAGGTTATTTATTCAGAAAAACGCATGCATCCATCCTTGGAACTCCTGGAATCCATCCCTGACTTCCAAGGTTTTCTGAACAAACAACCTCTTTCCGCTTACAGGTACCCACACATATTGGGTGCACCCCGGAAAGATGATGCGTTTTTGACACTATCTGAAAAACGGTCTTTACCAGCCGAACGTTTGTTTTTTTTGCAACTATTTTACTCAGGTTTCGCGACAGACGCCGGTACCTGTATATAATTGAACTCATTCTCGGCGGTCTCCTGCCCGCCTCCGAGGGCGGTCGTTAACAACGCGTTTAACCACTCCCAATCCGTTCAATCACACACAGGTACCTGCTTCTTACGCAGAAATGTGGTGAATCGTCACGCGAGTTATTTGTTTTTTTCTGTGCAGGTTAATCCAGGCAAGTCTGGAGGTACTCTGACATTCTACAGACGACTGTGGTGAGGTCACCATGCGACATAGGTACCGCTGCATGGCAACGATGCGGAATCTTTGAGGTCAAATATCATAGAGGTAATGACACGACTGGCAGCCGGCGGGTGGCTCTGGCATGGCCTTCCTTGCTGCAGCAAGGGCTTCATTGAGTTTGATCAGGGATGGTTCGAAGGATTGACGCCCAAGAACAGCGTTGTAAACCCGTGACCGTCGTTCAAAGTTTTCCCTGACCAACCGGCAGCTGTCTGTATTCCAGATTGCCATCAGGTCCTGTTCCGGGAGACGTCCGTATTGAACCATCGGTATATCGACCTCTTTTCCCAGAAAGGAGCTGGAACCGCCCATGGCCAGGTTGATACAGGGGGAAACCCAGCCGTCATGACCCACAAAAAGAGAGCTCCTGGGGTCCTGGGCACAAACCGGCAATTCATCCGGAACAAAAGAAAAGGCATTGGTCTCGATTCGTTTCTTTCTGGCCAGGTGACGGGCCCTGCCCAGAATCTTCTGGAACCTGCGGATTTCCCTGGTTTCTTTTGATGCAAAAAGACCGTAGTCGCGACCGTGTTCACCTCTGATCACATCGCACTGTTTAAAATTAATCTGATCCACCCCCAATTCTGCAGCCAGCATGACGATTTTTTCAAGCTGGTCAATATTATGTGGCAGCAGCACGAAATTAATCAGTATCCGTGGCTTTTTTCCGGTTCGCAGAGCGGCGACAGCAGCAATATTCCGGCACAGGGCCTCAAAATCGGACCCTTTTCTGATCTGTTCGTAAACATCAGCCGTGGCTCCATCAACGGAAAAGCCGATCCAGTCCACACCTGAATCAATAAATTCAAGACTTCGCTCATGACTGAGAATAATGCCGTTGGTTAAAAAACCGGTGCGACAGCCTGCCTGACTGGCATCCCGAATCCAGGCGGCCAGTTTCGGATGGAGCAGCGGTTCTCCTCCACCCGTAAAATCGACCGAGGCTGTTTCCGGAAGATGAGGCCGAAGCGCCTGCCAGACCTCCTCAGACATGTCACCCGTCATGAGGTGCCGCTTCCTCTCTTCTTTCCAGGGACACATGATACAATTGAGGTTACAGGCGATGGACGTCTCGATCTGCCATAGCTGCCAGCGTCTCTCGTCCGGTGGTTTTTGTCCCTGCCGGTGAGATATGGCGTAATCTCGAAGCCGGGAAAGGCGCCGATCAGAAAGACTCGGCCATATGGTCCCGGTCAGTGCGATCCATTTGGAGTGCAGATCCAGCCAGAAGTCCCCTTCTTTTCCGGACACAGCCGCTACTATTTTTCCGGCTATCTGATCCGGATCAGCACAATTACTGCCACAGGCATACACCCCGCTGCGTTCACTTTCTCGCAAGGCATTGGTGTTAAACGATGTCGCAATGGGTCCGGGGTAGAAGTTAAAAACACGAATACCCGCAGGTGCCACTTCCAGGCGCAATGTTCGGGCCATTGTCGAAAAAGCGGCTTTACTGGCGCCATAGATACCCGTCGTCGGTGTGGGAATAAACCCGGCACAAGAGAGTATATTGATGACCATGCCGGCACCCCTCCGTCTCATTGACGGCATGAGTGCCCTGGCCAACGCGATGGGAGAGAAGGTGTTGATTTCGTATATCTCGCGCATCCGATCTTCAACAACCTCTTCCATCAGGGCATGATAGCCGATCCCGGCATTGTTTATCAGGACATCAATATGGCCCAGTTCTGTAAGCGCAGTTTCTGCCAGTTTCCCGGCTTCTCCGGGCACCGATAAATCGGCAGGCACCGCGATAATACGGTTATGCCCGGCATACCTCGATTGCAATCGTTCCGTTATTTCGGGTGAACGATCGGAAATCACCAGCTGAGCCCCCAATTCGATGAGTATTCTGATGAAGGCTGAGCCAAGCCCCCCTCCGGCACCGGTCACCAGGATATGCTTATTTTCAAATGTGAATGTTTTCATCCCTGCAGCGTCACCCTCAAGGTGCTCAATTCAACCCCACAAACCGCCTGCCCAGATCCAAGTTGACCTGGTTTGATCCCTCTGCCCTCCTGGCATCACTATACGTCGAAGCCACTGTTTCTGTCCAATTAAAGACACGACAGGGTGCACCAAAATCATGTGGGCAATTTCGAATTTCGTTTCAACAAAGAAGAGCTGTGTCTCTCCCGTCATGCCCACGGAGGTGGGCATCCAGGTGTATTTCACCGTTTGCACATATGGACACCCGCCTGCGCGGATGTGACGGACTACCCACATGATTTTTGTGCACCCACACGACAGGTCCGGGATGGTATGGCGGGAACCCATTTCGAAAACGAACCCGGAGAAGCGAATCGCCGGCTATGCCGGGGCATCAAAAATCACCTTTTCTGTAAAGATCGTCACCACTTCATCCCGCCGGTTCTGTCCAGTCTCATCAACCATTGTGGCAAGCGGTCCCGACATATTTTCCACCATTAAAGTCTAACCCTGTGCAATGATTCACCCCCTGTTTCTGAGCAGACGCCGAGACCGGTGTGTGATTGAATTCGTTCGAGACTCGCGCCGAAGAACGTCGAGGATGAGCTCAAGGTTAGGATTACTTACTTGGCTCCGTGTACTATTCATTTACCACCCGAATCGCTGTTTGATCAATACAAACATGAAACAATAACCCAGTCGCAGCCTGGAAGGGTTGCGAAAATGAGACCCGCCAGATATGGGTTGAAAATTTATTTTAGTAACGCTAACCTAAATCCGGAACAAAACCCTGACACCAGCAGGCACGATCAACCATCACCCCAATTCCTGACTACACCAGATACCCTATGGCAATGAGGTAACGAATAACGGCGACAGGCATATCCCGATCAGCCGGGCACTCGACTGTCAAATACGCCCTGTCACCGACTGGTCCAGGGTATCGGCTGAGAACCAGGACCTGATCCGAAATCCAGCTGCAGTTGCAACTGAATCCCGGCTTTGTGCTGTCAGCCAGACACATCGGACATACATGACGGATCGACTGATTTGTTTTACTTTTTCCAGAGGAATACTAACCATCCTGAACAGGGGACCATGATATGAGCAGTAAATCAAAAATAATTTCCAAAAGTCAGATCAACTTTACCAAAGACCACGAACTGGTTCGCAAGTCGGTGGCTGATTTTGTTAAAAAAGAGATCAACCCGTACGTGGACGAATGGGAAGAAGCCCGGATGACCCCGCTGAAATCACTGTTCAGAAAAATGGGAAAACTGGGATTTCTTGGTATTCGGTACGACCCAAAATATGGTGGTCAGGGACTGGATTACTGGTATGAAACTGTTTTCCTGGAGGAGCTCGGGCATATCAAGGCCCCGGGTCTCTATATTGCCATATCCGTGCAGACCAACATGGCCACACCGGCGATTGACGAATTCGGCAGCGAGTATCTGAAGGAAAAATACCTCAAGGGCGCCATCACCGGGGAGATGGTCGGTGCGATCGCGGTTACGGAACCCGCAGCCGGTTCAGATGTGGCCGCACTCCAGAGTACGGCTAAAAAAGAGGGGGATCACTACATCCTGAATGGCTCCAAGATGTTTATCACCAACGGCGTTCAGGCTGATTTTTACACCCTCCTGGCCAGGACCAGCGACGACCCGGGATACCACGCCTTCAGTCTTTTTGTCGTTCCCTCAGACCTGCCTGGAATCACTGTGGGTCGCAAACTGAATAAAATCGGTGTCTGGTGCAGCGACACGGCGGAACTGTTTTTCGATAATGTCAGAATACCGGTTGAAAATCTGATCGGAAAGGAAGGGGAGGGATTCATCTACCAGATGAACCAGTTCCAGCACGAACGGTTTTCCCTGTTACCGCCTACCTATATTGCTGCCCGGGATATTCTCCAGATGACGGTGAACTATCTGAAAGAACGGGTGGTCTTCGGCAAACCGCTGATTCGGAAACAGGCCCTGCAGCATCAACTCGTAGACTGGCTGACAGAGACCGAATGCCTGCAGCAGCTTACCTACCAGATCGTCCGTCTCAAAATGGCCGGGCTGGACGCTGTCAAGGAGATTTCCATGGCCAAACTATTTGCCGGACAGATGTTCAACCGCATGGTGGCTGGTTGCCTGCGCATGCACGGCGGCATGGGATTTATGGATGAAATGCTGATTTCCCGCTATTACCGGGATTCCATCGGGCTGTCCATCGGCGGCGGGGCCGATGAGGTGATGCGGGATGTGATCGCCAAACTGGAAGGGTTCTAGGATTGCAGCAACCGGCACGATGCGGGATTGTCTGTGAAATTCCCTATTTTTCTTGTTTTGCACGTCATTTAGTGATAGGTGCAAACCATAGTTTCATGGGATTGCTTTCTCAAGCCACCCGACACTCGTCGGCGCGGGCACAACCATAGATGAGAAACAGACGATTCTTTTTCACACCAACCCACGATCAGGAGACATTATGACATCATATGGCGAAAAGCCCTGGCTTAACTGGTATGACGCGCATGTGACCGAAGAGATACCGATCCCCGAAACAACCTATCTTGAGTTTCTGAAAAAAGGATTGCAGGCCGATCCAGACAGAACGGCTTTCTATTTTCTTGGCAGTGCCTGCTCTTTCGGCCAGCTGGATATGCTTTCCGACCGGTTTGCCCGGTTTCTGACCGACAAAGGGTGCAGCAAGGGCGATGTGGTCGGCATCAGTCTGCCCAATATCCCGCAGTACCTGATCGCACTGGTGGGCAGCATGAAGGTGGGGTGCGTGATGTCCGGAGTGTCCCCCCTGTTGACGCCCAGAGAGATCATTCATCAGCTGAACGACTCAAAGGCCAGGGTCTTTCTCACGCTGGATGCCCTGTTTCAAGCCCACCTGGTGGGAATTGCCGATCAGATCCCGGCACTGAAACAGGTTATTGTCACCAATGTCGCGGATTTTCTGCCGGTCATCAAACAGTTCCTGGGAAAACTCCTCAAGAAGATCCCTACCGGTAAAATCGTTCCGTTACCGGGTAAAGAGGTGATCTCATACAAGGAACTGATGGCCGTTTTTCCAGCGGACTGCCCCGGGGTTGCCCTTTCCCCCGAAGATACCTGTCTGCTGCAATATACCGGGGGTACTACCGGACCTTCCAAGGGAACGGTGCTGACCCACCAGAACCTGTTGTTCAACCAGATTCAGATTACCCAATGGATCGACCGTGACCTCGATCCCAAGGTAGATATCCTGGATGTCAGACGGGGGCAGGACATTATGTGCTCCGGGTTTCCCTTATTCCACATGGCCGGACTCGGTCTGGGGCTGCTCAGCATGTCCCTGGGAAATACCCAGATCCTGGTGCCTGATCCCAGGAACACTGACCGGATCTGTGCAGACATGGAAAAGTACAGACCCACCCAACTGGTCAATGTACCCACCCTTTATCAGATGCTGATGGATAATCCTGCGTTTACCACCATCAACCTCTCCGCCATAAAATACTGTCTATCCGGCGCGGCACCCTTCGATGTTGATTCCATGCGCAGGCTTGAATCGTTTGTGGGTGAGGGAAAAGTGGTCGAACTGTACGGGATGACCGAAACCAGTCCGGTCATTACCATGAACCCGGTTTATGGCAAAAACAAGATTGGATCGGTGGGTCTTCCGGTTCAGAGTACCAAAGTCAAGATCGTCAGTGTGGAGGACGGGATGACCGAGGTTCCGGTGGGTGAACCGGGTGAACTGATCGTCAGCGGCCCGCAGGTGATGAAAGAGTATCATGGGAATCCCGAAGCCACCCGCAACACCAAAAAAGAGATCGATGGCGATGTCTACCTGTATACAGGGGATGTGGCAAAGATGGACGAAGACGGATTCATCTACATCGTTGACCGGACCAAGGACATGCTGCTGGTCGGCGGTTTTAATGTCTATTCCAAGCAGGTGGAGGAAACGCTCTATGAGATTCCCGAAATCGACCTCTGTGCTGTCATCGGGGAACCCAACCCGGAAAGACCCGGCAGCGAAATCGTCAAAGCGGTGATCCAGTTGACCGCAGCGGCCAAAGGCCAGGATGAAGATGCTCTCAGGGAGAGGATCACGGCCTATTGCAGGGAAAATATGTCCCCCTATAAGGTGCCAAAAGTGATCGCATTTGTCGACCAGATCCCGCTGACCGCAGTCGGCAAGGTGGACAAGAAAGTGCTGCGAAAATAGAAACCGGTCACGGGTTGGAAGACCCGGTATCAGGCTTGTGAATGCCCGGATCCCTTTTCTATATTTTCCCCGTCAGAGGGATGGCGCTTTCGCCGGTTTTGTGTTACTCAGGATGGACAGGGCAGCTGACATCTGCGCCATACCAGATTCCCTGTCCACTGTTGTTTCAGGAAACTTCCCTGACCCGGTGGTCATCAGGAAGGATGGGGATCGGAATGGACATCAAAACGGAGGAAGGGCATGAAAAACCAGGAGAGCACTTTTGAGGGGATCAATCAAACCACGATATTCTACCAGACCTGGACCCCGGACGACCCGAAAGGGCTGGTGATGATCATTCATGGATATGGCGAGCATTCCGGGCGCTACATGAATGTGGTGAACACCCTGGTCCCTGAAGGATACACGATATGGGCCCTGGATCACCGGGGGCACGGCAGATCCGCCGGCAGACGATGTCATGTCAATCGGTTCAGCGATTACCTGGAGGACGTGGCGATCTTCGAGAAAATCGCCAGAGACACCCATCCCGAATTACCGGTTCATATTGTCGGCCATTCCATGGGATCGCTGATTGCCAATCACTATGTCGCCAGTCGTACAAAGCAGAATTATCGATCCCTGACCCTTTCAGGCACCGGAGCCGCTACCGGACCGGCCATCAAGGGAGTCACCAAGCTGATATCAAGCCTTTTGTCGGTTGTTTTCCCCACGTTGTCCATTCCGTCAGGACTGGATCCCAACTTCATCAGTTACGACAAGAAGGTGGTTGAGGCATACATCAACGACCCCCTGGTGGAGAACAAAATTACCACCCGTCTGGGTCATGAACTAATGGCATCCCTGCCGGGGATGATACCGTCCGCCGCCAGGCTGAAAACCCCCACGATGATGCAGATCGGTTCAGAAGACGAGTCATTTCATCCGGACAGCTGGGACTCGCTGTTTGAGGCAATTGCCGTTGAGGACAAGGTATTCAGGAAATATGAAGGCTGCCGGCACGAAGTCTATAACGAGATCAAAAAGGATCTGCCGTTGAATGATCTGAAGGACTGGATCAACCGACACAACTGAGCCGCCTGACCATTCCCTGCAATGAATCGCAAATCCCTGGTCCTGGCTGTTCTCACCATACTCATCTGGAGCACCCTGGCGTTCCTGGGCACCGGTTTAACCCATGTGCCGCCGATCCTGATCGTTGGCATCTCTCTCTTGATCAGCGGACTGGTCGGCCTGATCCGCATCCGCTCATGGTGGGTATCACTGCCGGTTTTTATGGTGGGCGTTTATGGCATCTTCGGATACCATTTCCTGCTTTTCTCTGCCTTTCAGAACGCGCCGGCCGTTGAAGCCAACCTGATCAATTACCTCTGGCCCCTGTTTATCGTTGTTTTTTCCCCGTTCTTCTTCAAGGGCTACCGGTTGCGAAGGCATCATATCATCGGGGCATTGACGGGCATGACGGGTGCCGGACTGATCGTCACCGGAGGCCGTTTGACACTGGATCCGGTCAACAGCTGGGGATACCTGCTGGCACTGGCGGCAGCTTTTGTCTGGTCCACTTACTCCCTGGCCAGCAAGAAGCTGCCCCCCTATCCCACCGGGGCAGTGGGTGGATTCTGCCTGGCTTCGGGGATCCTCTCCCTGGCCGTCTATTTTTTCCAGACCCGCACACTGGCAAGTGTGGCGACTCTGTCACCCGGGGACTGGCTCTATCTTTGTCTGCTGGGCATCGGCCCCATGGGCGGCGCCTTCTTTTTGTGGGATGCGGCCATGAAAAACGGGGACCCGAGAATCATCGGCTCCCTGGCCTACCTGACCCCGCTGTTTTCCACCCTGGTCCTGGTTTTCGGCAGCCACCAGCCGTTGACCCGCACCTCCCTGGCTGCCATGCTGCTGATTATCACAGGTGCCGTGATCGGCTCCCTCGACGTGTTTCGCAGGAAATACAGACAGGAGTGCCGGTATCCGGCAGAACCGCCATCAGGTCTTCCATGATGAGTTGCCCCTCTGATCAACCATTCTGCAATTAACCCAGGTCGGCAATGGCCTTTTTCAGGGCTCGAATGTGGTCCGGGGTCGTACCGCAGCACCCACCGACAATATTCACCCCGGCCTCGACCAGGGCCGGAATGTAGCCTGCCATCTCCTCCGGGGATTCCGGATAGACCTCTTTGCCATCCACCAGCACGGGTAACCCGGCGTTGGCATGCACCAGGATGGGCGTATCCGGGGCTGCTGCCCTCAATTCCCGGACAATATCGACCATGCGTTTCATCCCGTTCCCGCAATTGGTACCGATAATATCCGCCCCGGCTGCGATGACCGCCTGGGCGAACTGGGTGGGGGACACCCCCATCATGGTGCGATACTCCCCCTTTTTGGTCAGCTCAAACGTAAACGTGGAGATTATTTCACAGCCGGTGTTTTCCCGGGCTGCCCTGATGGCCTGGGTTGCCTCGCCCAGATCGAACATGGTTTCGATACAGATCGCATCCGCGCCCCCTTTTTCCAGGGCCATGGCCTGCTCCTGAAAGGCCTGGTAGAGCGCCTCCTCTGTTGTTTCCTTCATGATCAGCATTTTGCCGGTGGGCCCGATGGAAGCGATCACCCATCTCTCTTCTCCAGCAGCCTGCCTGGAGATTCTGGCTGCCGCTTCGTTGACTTCGGCCACCCTGTCGCCGAATCCGTATTGCCCCAGCTTGAAGAGGGACCCCCCAAAACTGTTGGATTGCACCATATCCGCCCCGGCATCGATATAGCTGCTGGCAATCTCAAGGACGGCTTTGCTGTTTGTGACACTCCACATTTCCGGACATTCCGCGGCCTGCAGACCCTTCTGATGGAGAAACGTTCCCCAGGCACCATCCGATACCAGGATGCGGCCGCTTTTGACCACATCCACTATTTTTCCTCTGCTCATGATTCACCTTTGGACATTTAAAACCGCATGGCACGGGTAAATTCATTGGTGAATTCACCGTGGTTTGATAATTCCAGGTATTCGTTTTTCCGCGCTATCTCCTGCGCTTCCCCTCTTTTGGAGAGCGACAGCAACGCCATTTTGGCCCCGATCCCGGCAGCGTTTCCGACCTGCCGGAAACAGCACCGAGGAAGCAGGGGAAACATACCAATGGCAATGGCGCTGTTGACATCAATAAAACTGCCAAAAGCCCCGGCAATGATCACCTGCTCCAACCTGTCAGCAGAGAGTCCCGCCTCCAGCAGCAGCAGTTCAATACCGGCACGGATAGCCCCTTTGGCCAGCTGAATTTCACTGACATCTTTCCGTGTCAGCACGATATCCCGACCATGTTTCGTTTCCACACCGGCCACCAGCACCACTTCAAGTCCCCGTTCGCCTTCCCTGACCAGGGGATGGCCGGCCTCAAACGCGCCCCGCGGATTCATCACGCCGGCAAGCTTGAACTGGGCGATGGCATCCAGAATCCCGGACCCGCAGATCCCCACCGGCTTTTCATCGTTGATGGTCTGCACCACGATTCTGTTGTTGACGATCCGCACCCGTTCAATGGCGCCCTCTGCCGCCCGCATGCCATCTTTGATGTGGGCCCCTTCAAAGGCGGGACCGGATGCTGTGGAACAGGAGAGGGTACGACCCCCGGTTGTCAGGGTGACCTCTGTATTGGTGCCGATGTCGAGGTAGATGCAGTTCCCGGTATCGCTGCTGATGTCTGTAGCCAGCAGCATGGATACATGATCCCCACCGACAAAACCGGCTATCAGCGGCAGCAGATGGACCACAGCCCCGTCAGAAACCGACAGCCCGATCTCATTGGCCTTGACATCCATTGCAGCAGAGGCGGCTGCTATATATGGCGCCATACCCAGTTGCCTGACCGGCAACCCCAGAAACAGGTGATGCATGGCGGTATTCCCAACGACAACCACTTCAGCGATCTGCAGGGGCGTCACCCCCCCAGCATCGGCATGATTGCCATTCCCCATGGATGCCTGCCGGCAGAGGTCCAGCGCCAGCTGATTGAGAGCGTCCACCACCGCTTTCTGCAGTTGACGATCCCCCGCAGGCTGCTTCATGACAAAGGCGATGCGGGCCATAATATCTTCGCCGTGACCGATCTGCGGGTTCATGATTCCCTGCATGGCCAGTGTTTGACCGGATTTCAGATCCACCAGATAACCGGCGATCTTTGTCGTCCCGATATCAATGGCCAGTCCCAGCAGGGGGCTGTCCGGCGCAGATACACTCACGATCTCTTCGCCCCGCAGTCCCATCTGGACCTGCCAGTCGTTTTCCCGCAGAATGCCGGGAAGCTGCCGGACCATACCCAGTGGATATCCCCGCGGTTTGACCTTCCCTGCTGTGACCAGGGCATCGCTCAGCCGTTCCCAGTCAGAACGCTGATCGGTCTGTGTCGCTTCCTTCAATTGAACCGTGTGGGCGGTGACCGGCGGATCCAGCTCAAATGGCAGCTCTTCGCCTTCCACCTGGGTCCGCTGGGGTGCCGTCAGCGACTCCGGTGGAATATCGACCCGCAGGCTGCCCCGGATCCGTGTTTGACAGGCCAGCCGCAGTCCCTGAGCCAGTTCCTCTACGGACAGGATGTCTCTTTCCATGGAATTGGGCGGACTCACTGCAGCATCGGATGACAGACGCACCCTGCAGGACCCGCAGCCGGTCTCCCCGCCACAGACGGCTGATAGTCCAACCCCGGCTGCCCTGGATGCCTCAAGCACAGTTACCCCGGCTTCCACGGATATGTTACGACCAACAGGTTGAAAGTCTACGGCAATAGTCATGGATAAAAATGATTGCGTGTTTCTCGATCCGGTTCCATTCCAGCTGACGGTCTTGAAATCGCTTTTCACTTTCCGGAGATGGCGTCATGCACTGCATTATTTGACGGTTTCATCTTCCAGAGGAATCACTTGACAGGTCCAAGCAGTGGCAGAAGGGAATCCCCGGGCGCGCTGCGCCCCTTGTCTGAATTGCAGGGGCGAAATCCCGATCATAAAAAAACCCCCGGCCAGTGTCAAGCAGTGTTTTTCCGAATTCAAACAGTCTGTCTCCCCTCTTCAACCCGGGGGCGTAACTTTTTAAACCGGCAGGGATGATCCAACAAGCGGTGGACGCCTTGACATCAACATGTCACACTGAAGACTCGGACCGGGTTGAACCGCAGAACACATCCCAAAAACAGCGGAGTCAACTTTCAGGCAACCTGTCTGATTCAGACAACCACCTCAATGGTCCCATTTGAATTATCCTAAGGAAGAACCCATGTTGCCATATGCGGTTATTGGTGCAGGTCCCATGGGCTTGTGCACTGCCAGGAGGTTGAAACAGGTCGACATCCCTTTCATCGGATTCGAAACCAATTCCGATGTCGGCGGACTCTGGGACATAGACAGTCCCACCAGCACCATGTACCAGTCCGCCCACCTGATCTCCTCCAGAACAATGACGGAGTTTACCGAATTTCCCATGCCTCCCGGGACCCCCGCCTATCCCGGGCACGCCCTGATGAAACACTATTTTCAGGCCTATGCCACCCAATTTGAGCTCTATCCGAGTTACCGTTTCAGAACCAGCGTCATTGAAGCCAAACCGGTGCAGGATCACTGGCAGCTGCTGGTGGAAGATCAGCAGGGACAGCACATGGTCAGCGTCGCAGGTGTCCTGATTGCCAATGGAACCCTCCATAAACCCAAACGGATCCGGCTCCCCGGGGACTATACGGGAACCCGGCTGCACAGTGCCGCATACAAAACCGCCGACATCTTTGATGGTCAACGGGTACTGATTATCGGATGCGGGAACAGTGGCTGCGATATCGCCGTGGATGCGGTACATCATGCTCGATCGGTCGATATCGTCGTGCGCCGGGGGTATTACTTCCTGCCCAAGTTTGTCATGGGAAAGCCGATCGATACCATCGGCGGCAAAATCAAACTCCCCAACCGACTCAAACAGGCTGTTGATGGCGCAATCATCCGGATGCTGGTCGGAAAACCAAGCGATTATGGTCTGCCCGATCCCGACTACAGGCTGTATGAATCCCACCCGGTCGTCAATTCCCTGGTGCTTCATCACCTCGGTCACGGAGATATCACCCCCAGGCCGGGCATCGCCTCCATAGCAGAAAAGACCGTGGTTTTTGAAGACCAGTCCCAGTCGGAATACGACCTGATTCTGGAGGCCACCGGGTATGAATTGGACTACCATTTCATCGATCAATCCCTTCTCAACTGGCAAGGAGCGGCACCCATGCTCTATTTGAACGTGTTTCACCCGGAACGGGACGATCTTTTCCTGATGGGGATGGTGGAAGCGGCGGGTCTGGGCTGGCAGGGCAGGGATGATCAGGCCCGGCTGGTTGCGCTGTATCTGAAACAGCTGACGGAACAAAAAGCATCGGCTTTCCAGTTCCGGAAAATCAAGCAACAACAGGTGGCCAGGCGCTGTGACGGGGGCATGACCTATCTGAACCTGGATCGGATGGCCTACTATGTTCACAAGGGGGAATACCTCTCGCTGATCCATCAACACATCCAGGCGCTTGAGGATCACTGAAACGGTCATACCCGGGACATGCAGCCCCAGATCGGGTATTGCATGTCTTGTGCAGGCCCACATGTCCGGTATGACACAACGAAGGACAGGAAACGGTCTGCGGTGCAGACCCATCCAATCAACCATAAAATTTGAAGGAGATTCAACAATTGATGGATACCCCGAAAAGATCCGATATCATGCAGGGGATCACGGTCAGGATCGTACTGAAGAAAGACCAGAAAACCGGCAAACTGACCGAAGGTGTGGTCAGGGATATCCTGACCCGTTCTCCGTCCCATCCCCATGGTATCAAAGTCAGATTGACCAGCGGCGATATCGGTCGGGTCAAAGCAATCGGTTAGGAACTCTTCCCCTACCCACCCCGGCTCTTAAATCCTTGACAGGGCTGCTGTTTTGTCCTAGTTATCGTATCTGGCAGACCCTCTTTTTTTCCAACCGGGACTCACGGTCAAAAGCGCCCCGCGATACCAAAGACGGGCCGGGCTTTTCCTGGAAAAGGGATGGCTTCAGCGGACCTTTCTTTTGAAAAAAGAGTCGGGCAAACGCCATCCATTATCTGTGGGGATCGTTTTTTGAATTTATTCCGGTCTCAGCCGTTTTTGAGACCTGTATTTAATTCCCGAATCGAAGAGGTGACCCATGAAAATTACCAGCATTGAACTGTACCATGTGTCCATTCCCCTCAAGGAAACCTTCTGGCCGACCTGGATCCCCGGTTATCCGCAGACCCTGAACCAGTTTACCCTGATTAAAATAGGGACAGACGAGGGGATTGAGGGATATTCTGCCGGTATCGCCATGGGGCGGGAGAGGGCCGGCCTGGGGGATCTCCTGGGAGGCTACCTGATCGGTGCGGATCCCACGGACATCGACCGAATCCAGAGCCTGCTGAAGCAGGCCGGATTTTTGGGCTGGCGGAATTTCTGGATTGAGCCGGCCTGCTGGGACATTATCGGCAAAAAGGCAAACAAGCCGGTTTATGAGGTTCTGGGTGGGGATGCCCGTTCGATTCCGGTCTACCTCTCCACCGGGGAGATGCATGCGCCGGAAAAGCGGGTGGAGGAATTGCTGGCAATGAAAGAGAGGGGGTTTAAAACAGCCAAACTCCGGGTAAAAAACATTTCCCTGGCAGATGATATCCGCCAGATTGAAGTTGTCCGCAAGGGGGTTGGCGATGAGATGGTACTGGGGGTGGATGCCAACCAGGGCTGGCTGGTCTCTATTGTGGACCGGATCCCGGCCTGGGACCTGAAAAGGGCCAAGGAGTTTGCCGCCGCCTGTCACGACAACCGGATCGATTGGCTCGAGGAACCCCTCGATTCCAGGGACTATGACGGTAATGCGGCCCTGAAGAAATTCTCGAAAGTCAAGATTTCCGGTGCCGAATTGAATTATGGCTGGGATGAGATCAAGATCATGTTTGAAAAGGACTGTTTCGATATCTATCAGCCGGATGCGGTTTTTGCCGGCGGCATCGCCCAGGTCATGCAGGTGATCGAGATGTGCAAGACAAAGAAGCGGTTATATTCCCCCCACACCTGGACCAACGGGATCGGTTTCCATATCAACTGGAATCTGGTCCTGGCCGATAAAGACAACACCAAGCCGGTCGAATATCCTCTGGAGGAGCCGTCATGGATTCCCGAGTTCAGGGAGGGCATTATCGACCCTATCCTGCCGGACGGTAAAGGCCTGCTGCATCCATTCAGAAAACCGGGACTTGGTTTTGAAATCAATCAAAAACTGCTGAAGAAATATGGGAAACGGTTTTTCAAACTGACGGAATTCGGTCTGAAGATCAAGGTGATCCGGGAAAAAGGCCTTAAACAAGCCCTGGCGCTGAAAAAGAGGAAGGGATAGAGAGGAGAAGAGAATGACAGCCCGACCTACCTATACTGCTGATGTCATCGTCGTCGGTTCCGGACCGGGGGGTGCAACCGCTGCGCGGGCGCTTTCCCGGGCCGGGAAAAAGGTGCTGATCCTGGAGCGGGGCAGGGATTACAGGGACACAGTTTATTATGGCACCTACCTGGGGGCCTTGATCTATACTGAAAAGATGAGTTTCCTGTACACGCAGGAAGGCCTGAACATCATTGCACCCATCATGCTTGGCGGTGCAACCAGCATGTATTGCGGATGTGCAGCGCCACCGCCCGCCTGGTTGAAGGACCGCTATGGTGTCAATATCGACCGGGAGGTGGCAGAGACGATCACGGAGCTGAATATCCAGCCACTGCCCGAGGCGCTGAGAGGCGAAGCCTCCACCCGTATCGCTCAGGCGGCGGGGGCCCTGGGATATGACTGGTACCCCCAGCCAAAATTTATGGACCCCCGGCGGAGTGTCGCCCTGAATAAAAAATTCAAGTGTCATGCAACCACCATGCTCGGCTGCCGCTGCGGGGCCAAATGGAACGCCGCCGAATGGGTCGATGAGGCTGTGCAGAACGGTGCCGAACTGAAGACATCGGCCCGTGTCAGTCGGGTTCTGATTGAGGACGGCCAGGCAGTCGGCGTTGAAGGTCACATCCGTGGCAGAAAATTTACAGCCCGGGCAGAAACTGTGATTCTGGCTGCCGGGGGACTCGGGTCGCCGCGTATTCTACAGAATTCCGGCTTGAAGGATGCCGGTGTCGGCATGGCCATGGACACCACCGTCATGGTTTACGGTTTCTCCAGTCAGAACGGTACCGGTAACGAACCCCCCATGACCTGGTCCTGGGAAAATGATGACGTCGGCTACATGCTCAGCACACTGACCGACCCATTTCTGCTGTATCCCATGATCGCCATCAGGAAGGGTATCGGACCGGCTCTCCGCTGGGCGCAGTGGCATAAAATGATGGGTGTCATGATCAAACTGAAGGATGATATTTCCGGCAACCTGTATCCGGACGGCAGGATCAGTAAAGGCCTGACTGCTACAGACCGGGAAAAGCAGAATCATGCCTACGACCTCTGTCAGAAAATACTGGTTGAGGCGGGAGCCAGGCGATCATCGATTTTCATGTCTCCCCTGCGGGGTACCCATCCGAGTGGCACCGTTCGTATCGGAGAGATGCTGGATACCAATCTGCAAAGCGAAACCAGGGGGCTTTATGTCTGTGATGCGGGCGTATTTCCCGAGTCACTGGATCGACCGACAGTCCTCTCCATTATCGGTCTGGGAAAACGACTGGCCGCCCATCTAGTCGGTAAAAGATGACCGGGAGAGCTGAAAAATGGATTTGATGGTTCTTCTGGAAACACTATCTGTGCCAAGACCCGGTCACAGCCCGGCCCTCAAACAAACTGCCGCCATGATCAGGGAACTGCTCACCGCATGGAATATTCCCTTCACGGAACAGGTGTTTTCGCTGCGATATCATCAGAACTTCCTGATGGGATTGTCCATTCTGATACTGTCCAGCCTTTTTGCCCTTTTCATCCTGCGACGCAAGCCATTGCCGGCCTTCATCGCCGTGGCGGCCATTGTCCTGATGCTGGTCCTGGAGGTGGAATTCTCGGTACCGACTGTCTCAGCGCTGATCCAGAAACCGACTGAGAATATCATTATCACCCATACCGTGCCCGATGCAGCACGGGAACTTATTTTCACTGCCCACTACGATTCCAAGACCGACTTCTGGGACCATATCCAGCGCAGCTACATCCAGAAACGCTTTCCATTTTTCCTGGTGCTCTGTCTTTTGCTCTGCTTGTGGGCTTTTCTGGCGAATCGCATGGCGTTTTTACGACTGATGCCGTTTCGTCTGGGGGCCTGGCTGCTGACCGCCAGTTATGTGATTTATGCCGGTTTTGCGTTTTCCTGGCTGGGGGGGTATATGTTGATGGACGAGCATTCCCAGAGTTTCGGAACGATAGACGATGGGGCATCGGTTCTTGTGCTGCTGGCCATGGCCAAAGACATCCGTGAAGGCCGGGTCGATACAGGCGACAGCAATATCACGATCCTTCTGACCAGCGGTGAAGAAACGGGTCTCCACGGGGCACGCTGGTATGTAAAACAGCGATATGACAACGGCCGGATTGCGCCCCTCCGACCGACCGCACTAATCAGCCTCGAACTGATCGGGCAGAACGGAAATCTGTACTACGCAACCAGCACCTCCAGCGGTCTCTTCCGGTCCTACAAATCAGATCCGGTCCTGGCGGAACGGCTGAACAAGGTCTGGAAGGGTATGACCGGCAACCCAATGACCGTGATCAGCGGGGGTATCAACGATGCATTTCCCTTTCTGGCGGCGGGCATACCATCCCTCACCATCGGGCACGATGGAAACCCCGGTAGCGGTTATGGCGGTTTTCACTCGATCCAGGACAATATGGCGCGGGCCAACCCCGCCAATATCGCCCTGGGAATCAAGGTACTGGAGAAATTCATCGAGTCCTATCCTCCTCAACCCGCTGACAGGTCATCGGGAAGCGGGTAACCGGGAGAAGGGTCACTGATTGATCTCAGTTTCCCGATTAAAATCGGATGTTTCATCCTTTTCGACCCTGCAGGGATCGTCTATGATCGAATCCGCTGTCGATTCCTCCTTGAACGGGGCATTCAGCTCAAAACCCAGATATGGCGATATGAGAACCGGGATGGATCAGAACAGTGCAGAACCTGTCATTTTCAGATGGTTTCCCGAATTCCGGGGCCGCATCCCATGGGTCGACCTGGGACTACAACCCACACCCATCGAACCGTTGCCGGGCTTTGGGCATGGCAATCTCTGGATCAAGCGGGACGACCGTTCCTCCTCTATTTACGGTGGCAACAAAATCAGGAAACTGGAGTTTTCCCTGGGAGAGGCCCTGCAGCAGGGAAAAAAACGCGTTGTCACCTTTGGCGCCATCGGCACCAACCACGGTTTGGCAACGGCGATCTTCTGCGACATCCTGGGGCTGGATTGCACCATCCTGCTGTTCGATCAACCGGTCACCCTGAATGTCAAAAACAACCTGTGGCACCTGTGCAGCACTCATGCAGACATCGTTTACAAGCAATCGCTGTTCAGGACAGTCCTGGATTACTTTGTCAAACAGCGGGTACGGTTCCTGTCCACCTACTTTCTGGCGCCGGGTGGGTCCAATACGGTGGGAACCATCGGCTATGTCAATGCGGCCCTGGAATTGAAAGAACAGGTGGACTGCGGTCTGATGCCGGAACCGGCCTGCATTTTTTGTCCCGTGGGATCCAGCGGGACCATGGCGGGACTCCTGCTTGGATGCCAACTGGCGGGGTTGGAAACAACAGTGGTGGGGGTCAGGGTCTCCCTGTCCCATTTCGGTCCCTTTGCCGTGTGCACTGCCGGTGCCATCCGCAAACTGGCGCAACAAACCTACCGGTACCTGAAGGACCGATCCCCGAATCTGCCGGAAGTGTCGATACCGGCCCCTGTCCTGCTGGATGAGTACCTGGGGGCCGGCTATGGCCATCCGACCCTCGCAGGTGGTGATGCCCATGAACAGATGAAAACCCGAAAAGGGATTTCCCTTGATCCCTGCTATACGTCCAAAGCCTTTGCCGCCGCGCTGGACCACTGCAGAAAAGACCAGGATCAGCGACGGTCCATTCTCTTCTGGAACACTTACAATTCTGTGGAACTGCCCCAGCCAGTGGCAGCGTCAGACCAAATCGGAATCTCACCAGAACTTCGGGCATTTCTGAATCGCTCAGAAACCGTGGGGTATCCTGAACATGACCCGAAACCCAGGAAACGGCGCAGCGCCGACCCCATGAAACAGCTATGAGCAATAACCTGCACAAATGGTTCGACAATAATGAGAGGGGCACGCTGCGGAAATCGCGATGGAAAACAGTCCTGATGCTCCTGGTCCCGGTTGGAGTGTTGATCGTGATTGTCCTTTATCTGACCCCCTATTTCAGAAACCCATGGCCCCTGTTTCGGCATCCGGTATCAACCATGACCTCATTCTCGGGTCCCGACCGTTGGCAGACGTCTGGAGGAGATTCAGCCCACACCCGCCATTCTCCCGGAAACACTGCGATCTCTGGGTCTGTGCGCTGGTCGCTGGCCCTGGCGGGAAGCCTCCCTTCATCCCCGGTGACTGCTGATGGCATCGTGTATGTGGGGGATGTTGGCAGGGTCATCGCCCTGAAAGGGGAAGATGGTTCGGTGATATGGGTCTACCCAACCACCGGTCCGGTGGAAACCACCCCCGCGCTGGCTGACGAATTGATTTTCTTCGGGTTGCTGGATGGCCGGATCATTGCACTCGACAGGCTCAACGGAGAGGTTCAATGGCAATACCAGACCGGAAACTTTATTGACAACTCCCCGGTGGTCGAAAAAGGGGTTCTTTATATCGGATCGGCCGATGGAAACCTGTATGCCCTGGACGCACTCAATGGAAAAGTCATCTGGAAAACAGCGATCGGAAGCAGTGTCCGTTATTCACCCAGTGTGCGCCATGACACCCTTTATGCAGCCAACAACGACAACCAGTTGTTTGGCCTGGATGCCAGAACCGGCGCACAGCGACTTCTTTTCCTTGTCAGCAGCCTGCTTAATGATGCCCCCGTCATCACCGGTGATCTTGTGCATTTTGTCCCTGCAGACGGAAAACTCTACACCTTGAGCCACCATGCCCGAACTTACCCGGGAAGTCTTTTCATTAAAAGACTCTGGGCGCAACTGTGGGTCATGGGCATCCCCATACCCCGTCCCACGGCCCAGGCAGGATCCATGGGACGTATCGTCTCTCCCCATCAACCCGGCCGTTTTATTTCGTCCCCTGCCGTTACCCCGGAACGGTTATTCATCGGGGATCATCTGGGCTGGTGTTACGCCCTGGATGCCACACGACGAACGGTTCTCTGGGAGTTCAATGCCGAATCCGCCATCACCACCGCGCCCATCACCGTTGGGGACCAGGTTTATTTCGGATCTCAGGGCGGATTTCTCTACTCTCTGCAACAGGCAGACGGGCATCTGCTCCACAAGATTTACCTGGGAGCACCACTCACCGCCAACCTTGCATATTCAGGAGGAACGATGTTCGCCCGCACCATGGATGGAAGACTGCACGCCATCGATTAAACATGGGCTAAACGGCGCTTCCGGAGTGCAGGGGGTTGTCTTCGGAAGGGATTATACCGGCAGGCGGGGACCGAATGGTTCCAGGACCTCAACCAGATCCTTTTTCTTGAAGGGTTTTGTCAGGAACTCATCCATGCCTGCCGCCAGAAACCGTTCCCGGTCGCCTTTCATGGCATTTGCTGTCAGGGCTATGATGGGAATCCTGGCTGGAAGGTCTCCCGGCCCGGGTTTCTGCCTGGCTTCGATCTCCCTGATCCTGCGGGTCGCTTCCAGGCCGTCCAGGTTCGGCATGTTACCATCCATGAGAATCAGGTCGAAAGATTCATGCAGAAACATATCCAGGGCCTCCTGTCCGTCGTCTGCTACTGAAACATCATGTCCCAGTTTCTGGAGCATCTTCATGGCCACTTTTTGATTCATGGGATTGTCTTCAGCCAGCAGAATATTGAGTTTTACTGTCGGCGTGACTGTTTCCGGTTTCTGATCCTGCAATGTGAAGCGAGTTATCAGGTCAGGCGGAGCGTCCCCGTCTCCCGGATCAATCGCACCAATCACCGTTCTCAGACAATCGAAAAGCAGGGATTTTTTCAGAGGGCGTATCAGAAAGGCCGAGAAACCGGCATTTTTCAGTCTTACGGCGTCTCCCCGCTGCCCGATCGTCGTCACCATCACCAGGGCGGTTCTTGAGAGTCTGGGGTTTTGTTTAATCCGATTGCCCAGTTCTTCACCGCTGGCGTCAATCATCAGCATGCTGATGATGGCGATACGGAATGGTTTTTCCTGTGCCACTGCCTGAGCCAGTTTGTCCAGGGCGTCAGGGCTGCTTTCAGCCGTCTCGAAATCGCAACCCCAGGAGTTCAGGTGTTCAGCCAGCACTTTCCGGCTTGTCAGATTATCGTCGACAATTAGAATCCGTTCCTTTTGAATGTTTTGAGGGATTTCTTCAAGGTCAGCCCCGCTCGTTATCCTTTTTTCAAAACAGGCGGAGAAGCGGAATGTCGACCCTTTTCCCATTTCGCTTTCAACACTGATTTTACCACCCATCAGTTCGGTCAGCTGCTTGGATATTTTTAATCCCAGCCCCGTTCCCCCATATTTTCGCGTCGTCGATGTGTCAACCTGGGAAAACGATTTGAACAACCGCTCAATCTTCTCTGCAGGAATACCAATGCCGGTATCAATGATCTCAAACAACAACTCAACCTTATTCTCGCTCTCACTGACCAGATCGACATGAATCGCAACCTCGCCTCTTTCCACAAATTTTACAGCGTTGCCGGTGAGATTTGTCAGCACCTGCCTTAATCTGGCAGGATCTCCCTTGAGCAGTGTCGGAACTTCCTTTCGGATGAGACAATCATAATCGATCCCCTTTTCATAGGCCTTTAAAGCCATCACATCGTTCAGTTCCTCGAGCGTCACCCGCAGATTAAAATCGATCGATTCCAGATCCAGTTTCCCGGCTTCAATCTTTGAGAAGTCGAGAATATCGTTGATCAGTACCAGCAGAGATTCGGCACTGCTGCGAACGGAATCCGCATAGTCGGTCTGTTCCATGTTCAGATCCGTCTCCAGCAGCATTTCAATCATCCCCAGGACTCCATTCATGGGGGTGCGAATCTCATGACTCATGTTGGCCAGGAACTCGCTTTTAGCCTTGTTGGCCGCTTCTGCCTCCTGATATGCCTGGGTCAGAATGGTGTTGGTTTCCGTCAGTTCGGCGCCCGCCGATTCCGCCATGAATTTGAGATCGGTCAACTCCGATTTCAGAGCCTCAATTTCGGTAATGTCCCGCCAATAAGCAATCAAAAACGCATCACCCTGTCGTGTCGATTCGTCGATCACAACAACATGTGCCTCCAACAGCCGGATTCCCTGGTCTGACTTGACCTTGAACTGACCATCCGGGCTTTGGATATTCTGCTCTGCCTCTGTTACCATCCGGTCCCACCGTTCACTGGCTTTTTTATCAAAAAAACCGGTGAACCAATCCGCCAGGATCGTCCCTTCCAGATCATTGTTATTTTTATTAAATAATGATGAAAAGGCGCTATTTACCCGGATGATCGTTTGGCTTTTATCTAAAACGGTGACCCCGCATTTCAGATGGTCAATCAGTATTTCCAGCATGTTGCCAAATAATGGATAGGAATAGGTTGGGAAACCATTTACAGGCGTCTGGATGCAGCGTGAGGGTTGGATGTGCGCTTCCCCATCAATGGAACACCTGTTTCCAAGGTTTCAGTTTTTAAACTCTGACCCTATCACAAGGATAGGGTTCCTGTGAATAAAAATGATCAGTCTGCTATTCAACCGTTTTTCCCCGAGACTCAAGGTCGGTGTTGCGACGAAGCCCCACAACAAACTGATATCGATCACCCGGTCCGGCCGAAGATTAATCAGTGGACATAAAACAGACAATTTCTGCTTGACCCTGACTAAACAGTCTCCTATTCTCTTTCCATCCACTCCATCGGTCGATTGGAAAGAAATCCTTTCCTGAAAAGTGTCGGGCAACGTTTTGAAGATCGTCAGAATGATCTGGTCTGAAAGCCGATAGGCATGTCAATCAAAAAGTGACAAGGAAACCATGCGAGACGAAGACAAGACAAAGGACCAGCTGATCAGAGAATTAAACGAACTCCGTCGACAGCTCACCACCACCAGCGATGAACCTGTGGAACCGGTTGAAAAATCGGAAGTGGATAAACTGTTTCAGACGGATGATATTACAGAATTAACACCAGAACACCTGGAAAAAACAAATCAGTTTATTTACAGGGAAAATCAGGAAGTGGTTCAATATCTGAAAGAGTCCCGTCTTTTTTCCCATCTGCCGGAACCGCTGTTGCAGCAACTGAATCCCCTCTCCGACCTGGTGGACTATCCCAAAGGGGCAATCATCCTGAAAGAGGGTGAGAAAAACTCGAAAATCTTTTTCCTGATCGAGGGTTCCGTCGGGGTCTATGCCGGAAATGAATTCATTTTAAATCTGCAGCGATCAGGGGACATTTTCGGTGAGATGAGCAGCATCAGTGGAAAAACATGCTCCGCCACCGTGAGAGCACTTTCCCCTATCAAGATATTCAGTATTAAAGCCAGAGATATCGGCAAGTATACCGATATTGACACCGATACGCTCCAGCATACGTTTTATCGCCTGTTTTCCATGATATTGACCGAAAAACTGTCCGTCACCACCAGCAAAGCGCAGCAATACGAAATCACGCATAAGAAAATGCTGAAGGAGATTGAGGAACGCAAACAGGCAGAAATCGAACTGGTTCAGTATCGCGACTCCCTGCAGCAAATGGTCGAAGAACGGACCTCCGACCTGATGCGAACAAACGAGCAGTTGCAAACGGAAGTTGCCGAACGAAAAAGGGCTGACGAAAAAAGGCGAAAACTGGAGGAGCAACTTCGGCAGTCACAGAAAATGGAAGCCATTGGGACCCTGGCAGGTGGCATTGCCCATGACTTCAATAATATTCTCAGTACATTGCTGGGATTCACCCAATTAGCCCTGGAAGAACAGCCCGAAAACAGTCCGGCCATTGAGTACCTTCAAGAGGTCCAGAAAGGCGGGGAACGGGCGGTGGAACTGGTATCCCAACTTCTGACCTTCAGTCGCAGCGGAGAACAGAAACTGAAACCGATGCGGTTTTCCCTGCTCATCGGGGACGCCCTGAAAATGATGCGGGCAACCCTGCCATCCCACATTGAAATCCGCCAGAATCTGATCCGTTTTGATGATTTTATCATGGCAAACGCTGTACAGATCCATCAGGTGATCATCAACCTCTGTTCCAACGCCAATCATGCGATGGCAGATGCGGGCGGAGTGCTGGAAGTCAAGCTGGAACCAGCGAAGTACCAGGAAAATGTCTATCCATTTTCGGAACTGGATAAAGATAAGGATTACCTGAAACTGACCATCAGTGATAATGGCCATGGGATGACTCCGGAAATCAGGGCGCGGATATTTGAACCTTTTTTCACCACCAAAGGCATCGGTGAAGGCAGTGGACTCGGATTATCCGTTGTGCATGGAATTCTTCAAAACCACAATGGCAAAATCATGGTTGAAAGTGAACCCCGGGAGGGAACCGCCTTTCATGTCTTTCTGCCAAAGGCAAAACCATATCATGCCCGTAGGACCGAACCAGATGCCCCCGCAAAACAGGGAAAGGAACATATCCTGATCGTGGAAGATGAGGAACCACTGGCCAAATTCTACCAGATTGCCCTGCAAAACCTGGGCTATCAGGTTTCCGTCAGACTTAACGGTGAAGAAGCCCTGGATTTGTTTCAAGCCAATCCCGACCAGTTCGACCTGATATTTACAGATCAGGCCATGCCCAAAATGACCGGCGCTCAGTTGAGTCAGAAAATTCTCAGCATCCGGCCGGACATTCCCATCATACTGGCAACCGGCTACAGCAGTGTTATTTCCGAAGCAAAAGCAGCCAAAATGGGAATCCACAGTTTCACCATGAAACCTGTCAAACTGGCCAACCTGACCGCCACCATCCGCCAGATATTCAAGCAGTAAGATCCCGGAGGTTTGAGAAAAAGGTCACTGTTTCTTCTTCTGCGACATGTTCCGGATCACCTCCAGACCGTTCGGGTCTATCGGGGTTTTGTGAATCTGCATGTTATGTGAGTGTCCAAGCTGCTGCAGGGACATGGCAGACTGCAACGCTGTCCAGAACCCCTGTGCATCCAGCGCCTGATTCACCGACTGTTTCGCCAGTCGCAAACCCATGGCCGGACGTTGGGCGATCCTGATGGCCATATCCAGGGTGAAATCTGCCAGGGCAGCCAGCTGGACCACATGATTAACCATGCCCAGCTGATACGCTTCTGCTGCGGTGAGTGCCTCGCCTGTAAACAGCATCTCCTTGGCTTTGCGGGCTCCCACTTCCCAGGGGTGTGCAAAGTATTCAACCCCGTTCACACCAAATGCGACCACCGGGTCCGAAAAAGTAGCCTCTTCGCTGGCAATGATCAGATCACAGATCCAGGCGAGCATCAAGCCGCCTGCAATGGTCTTTCCCTGGACCTGGGCCATGGTTGGCTTGGGCAGGTTTCGCCAGCGCCAGCACATACCGAAATAGATCTCCTGTTCAACAGACATGCGGCCTTCCGCTCCCGGCTGATCAAAGCCCCCCCAGTTGTTCACCGGTTTAAAGTCCTTGATATCAGACGGGTCCCCCAGATCATGCCCTGAGGAGAAATGCTTGCCGGCAGCAGCCAGAATGATGACCCTGACCGTCTCATCAAAAGCAGCCCGGTCAAAGGCTGCATTGAGCTCATAGATCATTCGTATATCCTGGGCGTTCGCCCGTTCCGGACGGTTCAGGACGATACGGGCCACGCCAGCGGCCGGGATCTCATAACGGATTGTTTCGAATACACCAGATTCAGACATTCTGTTTCTCGTTTTGATGGGGATTGAGATCTCCGCTAAAGTGGCTGAAACCAGTGTTTAAACCGGTCATCATTCACCCTGACCAGTTGTTCGACAAATGCAATCAGTTTTTTGCTCACCGGCCCCGGCGCCTGCAGCGTCCGGTCTTCAAAGCGGTTGATCGAGTGGATTTTAACACCGGTGTGAGCGGTAAACATCTCGTCGGCCGTGAGCAGCTCCTCGGGAGCGATGATTGTTTCCAGGCAGGGGATGCCCAGGACCGGTGCCGCCTCAAGAATGGATTTCCGGGAGATACTGTTGAGCACCCTGCCCAACGGCGGTGTCTTGAGGATACCGTCCTTCACGATAAAGACGGACTCCGTGGATCCTTCCGCCAGAAAACCGTCCGTGCCTTTCATGATGCCGATGTCAAATCCGCGGTTGTTGGCGTCCTTGCGCGTCAGGTAACTGTTCAGGTAGTTCGAACAGGCCTTGGCGCCCACCGGCACGGTTTCCGGGTGAATTTTACGCCATTTGGAGAAGCAGGCAGATATCGGTTTATCCATTTGATCCAGCTTCAGGTTCTCGCTTTCCGGGATCGCAAAAATAGCCAGATCCAGCTTACTGTTCAGCACCAGGTGGATCACCGCCTCTTCACTCCAGTAGGCCATCATCTTGATCAGCCCCCGCCCGATATGATTTGCCCTGGCTGTCTCTTTCACAGCAGCCATCATCTCTGCCGTGGAATAGGCCAGTTCCATCTCCAGAAGTCGGGCGCTGTTTTCCAACCGTTTGAGATGCTCGTCCATACGGAAAGCAAAAATTCCCGTGGCCCCCTGGTGAACACCAAACACTTCAAAAATAGCAGACCCACGGGAAAACCCGTGGGACAAAAGCGGCACGGTAGCCTGTTCCCAGGGAATCAAGGTCCCGTTCACCCATACCTTTCCTTTCTCTGTCATAGTGGTTCGCCTTTTCGATGAGTTCCCCTTTTCCGGGGCTGAACTGTCTGATTTTAAAAATTTATTCTATAATGGAGCATCTCCTCACCAATCCACGGTAGTTCCCAATCCTTTTTCCAGGGCCCTGCTGTAGATGAACCGGGCTGCCGCCAGGTCTTCAACCGGCAGGCCCAGGGATTCAAACAGGGTTATCTCAGTTTCTGCTTGTCTCCCTTCAATCTCCCCGAGTAACAGACCGCCGATTTCTCCGATGATATGCGTGTCGAATACAGCTCCCTCATTTCTGGGAATGAGAAAATCACCCGCTTCGTGCAACGTGGAGCTCCGGTGATCAACATACAGACGGGACCGGACCACGGTATCCGTATCGATCTCCCGGGCTGTCGGGGTGCATGAGCCCACGGCATTGACATGGGCACCCTCCCGGACCCACTGGCCGAAAAGAATCGGTTCCGGGGCCGGGGTCAGGGTACAGATGATATCGGCACCATCAACGGCTGCCCGGGCCGTTTCCATGACCTCCACCGTCAGACCCTGTTTATCCTGTGCTACTGCGGCAAATTGCCGGGCATGATCCAGGGGCTGGCTCCAGACCCGGATCCGTCGAATATCCCGCACCTGCGCCAGGGCCTCCAGATGCATCCGGGCCTGGGTCCCGGAACCCAGAATCGCCAGGTCTCCCGCATCCCTTCGAGCCAGCAGATCGGTGGCCACAGCCGAAACGGCAGCCGTGCGAATCGCCGTGATTGAACTGCCGTCGATCAGGGCCAGTGGCCGGCCATTGTCCGTTTCAAAGAGCATCACCCCCCCCTGGTGGGAATCATAGACGGTATCAAAGTTCCCGGGGAACACACTGACGACTTTTAACCCCATCACTTTTGCCCCGATGTCAAAGGCAGGCATCATGCCCAGCAGCCCTTTTTTATCCGGCAGCCACATGGCCGTGCGCAACAGCATGCTGGCACTGCCCCGGGACAGGTTTTTCAGCGCCTCTCTCATGAGATCGATGCACTCTCCCATGGTCATCAGCTCCCGAACCAGAGCATCATTGATAATTGTAATCGCCATACCGGTACTCATTTATTGGGTTGAATCCTTCCAGACGCGGATGCACTACAGAAAATCCAGCAGTCCCGGCATCAGCCCGGTAAGGCAGATTGCCGGTACCGTCGATTATCCTGGCTTCTTTGGCCAACAGATCATATTTTTCGAAAATGAGCGTGCCGGACACGTGGACAACCCGGCATATGGAGCCAACCGGGATATCCCGGCGTAAATGGAAACGTCGTACTATGTTGATGTGATCACTATCATAAGTGGTCCCCGTCTTACCAGTAATTTTTGATACGATCGCCCTGACGCCCGAATGCTGGCAGAACGGGTCCGGGACCTTTCGGCATGAAGATTCCACCAGCAATCAACCCATCAAAGGCCACCTTTGGTCTCAAAAAAAAAGAATCAGAACCATTCCAGGAGAGAGCGGGTGATACTTTCCAGAAGGAATCGATGACTCTTGTTCATACTGACCCGCATGCCCCCGTCGGACGGACCGGAAGAAGGGAAAGCGTCCGGGAATCCGGCCACAATCCAGACAGACCTGCCAGCACGGTGCAGCCATATCTGAGTCGAAACATAGAAAAGTCCTTTGACACTCGAAAACGCTTCCTTTATGATTAAATCAATATGAAGAGACGCTCAGACAATAAACTGCAGGGAAAAGAGGGATATGGTCCGCATGGGGTTTGGTGGTTAGGTGGTGCAGTGCTGCAGCGCAGGAAAGAAACGTCTCCGTTGACGTTGGAACCCCCTTTTTTCAGCACCAAAGACAGACAAGTGGCAGAAATATTGCAGCCTTAGATACATCAACAAACTGTAATTGCGTTGGAGAGCAGGGAAAATGGTCATTCCGGACAGGTTTCGGGTTCTGTGACCCCTGCAGGCAAAATAACCGATCACTCATCAATGGAGAACAAAATGGATCAAAAACAACTGGTCAAGCAAGTCATCGATTTCAATAAAGCCACCCTGGATAATGCATTTAATGCGATGAGCCTCTTGCAGGAACAGGCCGAACGCCTTGGACAAAGTACTCTGGAGCAGGCAACCTGGCTGCCGGAGGAAGGTAAAAAAGTCATTAACGACTTTACGGCAGCTTATAAAAAGGGCCGAGACGATTTCAAAAAAGGGGTCGACGAAGCCTTCAAAAAAGTTGAAGCGTACTTCAAGTCCGAATAAATCGATCATTACCCGGCAACCGTCTCACCACTTGATCTATGGATAAAAAACTGGAAGCCTTGATGGAGCAATCGCTGGAGCAATCCAGTTCGCTATTCAAACAGATGGAACAGTTGATTGGCCGCTTTAGCCTTTCCGGGTCCGGACTGCCCGGGTCCCCTCCGGCTCGCAAGACCGCTGGTGAGGACCCGGGAAACCATTTTTTCAGGGACATCATGCAGCTCAATCAGCTGACGTTGTCGAGCCTGGATATGCTGAGAAAATGGGAGACATTATTCGAGAGCATGAAACTGTTCACCGGCGGCTTTCCCGGGTGGCCCCCTGTAAAACCAGGTGACGAAGATCGGAAACTGGAAGAAGCGTTGAAGGCACTCAAAACCAGGCTGGATGAGCAGGAAGCCTTGATTCGGGAACTGCAGTCGCAGTTGAAATCGGAATCCGCCAAAGAACCAGACGGGGATAAAGCGACCCGTGTACTGACTGATTTTTTTTCCGAACAGAGTCAACAATTCCAAAGACTTTTCAAAGAGAATCTCCCCAAGCAGTAAGATCCTTCATCACACCCGCCAGTATCTACTTCATGAACTGCAGTCCCCAGCTGAACAACGGATCGGTCCGGTCCCAGGCCATGGTTGGTTTAGACTGTGACACCGGTTCAGTCCCTTTGGAGCCGGTGTCCCTGCTACCATCGCCACAGTATTGACCCGGGGATGGCTATGGATCATATTTTTCTGGAGAGACCTGTCATCAAAACCAGGATTTGTGAATCCACATATCCTGCTCCAGGTTTTTCTTATCCTCCTGCAGCATCAAGAGCATGGACGCATTCTGAATGGCCAGACCGCCCTGCTCCGCCAGCGCATTGACCAGATCGATCGTCTCTTCCGGAAAATGCTGGGGTTCCGCGCTAAACAACCGGATAATACCCACGACATCGTCCCTGGTTTTGATAGGAACGAACATCGCCGAACCAATCCCCTCTTTTTTCAATTCATTCTTGTAACGGACGCGCTTATCAGTCACGGCGTTTTCGATAACAATAGTTTCGCCCTTGAGCGTCTGGTTCAGGTTTGACTGGATGGACCCTTTATTCTTGTACAGGAACTCATCGCTCAATCCGTAGCCGGCCACGATCGGCATTTCCCCGGTCTGCTTGTTCAGCAGACGGATACTGACCCCTTTCATATTCAAAGCGTTGGCCAGGGCCACGGTCAGGTTATTCAGAATCTCTTTGATATCCAGACTGGCATTGATATTGGCGGACAACTCCCGAAAAATCCGAGTGTTTCCACGGATCCGTTCGATCAGAGTTGATCTCTGGATAGCCAGTCCTCCCTGCTCCGCCAGCGCATTCAGAAAATCGATATCATACTGTGAAAATGACCGGCGGGTTGCCGTGTACAGGGTCAGCACGCCAATGGTTTCCTGATTGACGGTAACCGGCACCACCAGGATTGATGCGATTCCCTCTTTCTTCTTGGCTTCCCGATTCTCTACCCGGGGGTCCTTGTCGATGTCGGAAATGGCAATGTATCCATCTTTGACCAGATCTCCCTCTGTTTGTCGCGCACGAACGGGATTGGCATGGAGATAGCTTTTGGAGAGACCGATCTGTGCCTTTTCCACAAACACATCCTTTTCCCGGTCTGCTAAAAAGAGACAGGCGGCCTTTCCATCCATCGATTCGACAGCGCTTTCAACGATCAGATGGAGAATCTCTTCAAGATGAAGGGTACTCCCAAGGGCTTTACTGATGGTAGCGAATGTCTTGAAATAGTCTATTTGCTTTGCCAAGGTCTTCTCCTGTTTATCGATTCACTTTTTTTGGGGTTGCCAAACGGGATTTTTTTCCTGGAGTGCCTTTTTTAGGTCTCGCAGCAGGGCTCTTTCCCGTTTTGGGGGTCTGTTTACGGGTCTCTTTTGGGTGAGCTGTTTTATTCGCCGAGTCAGGTTCAGTCTGTCGTTCGAGCAGCCAGGCAGCGATCTTGGGTGCAAACAGTTGCTGACACTTGGAACTGACATAGATTCCGATATGACCGGTATCCAGGCAGATGTCCTCGGTGTCCCGGCTGCCCACTGCTTTTGTCAGCTTTTCACAGGCTTCAGGCGGCACCAGATGATCGTATTTGCCATAGAAATTCAGCACCGGCATGGTTATTTTTCGCAGGTCCACCCGGCGGCCACCCAGCTCCATTTTATTCTGTATCAACAGGTTTTTCTGGTAACAATCGGTAATAAACTGGCGGAGTGTCTCGCCCGGCACATCCGGGCTGTCAAAAATCCATTTCTCCATCCGGATAAAATTCTCCACGAACTCCTTGTTGTCCATATGCTCCATAAAGCCGACATACTTGTCGATCATGAGTCTGGCCGGGTTCAACAGCAGAAACGCAAAATTCATAACATCGCCGGAGAGGTTTCCGACGGAATCGACCAGGGTGTCCGCATCAATATGCTTCATCCAGACATGAAGCAGTCCCTGCTCCGTATCGAAATTGGTCGGGGTCACTGTCGTGACCAGGGTATTGATTTTTTCAGGATGCATGGCACTGTACATGACGCTGAAAGCCCCCCCCATGCAAATTCCCATCAGGTTGACACTGGGAATATGATGCCTGTGACGGATAAAATCAACCACGTTGTCCATATAACCGTTCACGTGGTCATCAATCGTCTGATAGCGGTCCATACGGGTTGGATACCCCCAGTCGACCATGTACAGCTCGATCCCTTCAGCGAGAAGCTTCTGCACGACACTTCTGCCCGGCTGAAGATCCAGCATCGTCTCCCTGTTAATCAGAGCATAGACGATCAGCAACGGTTTTTTCGATCTAATGGGACCAGCGGGTTTATAGTATTTCAACTGCACCCTGTCTTCCTGGTAGACCACCTCGTAAGGCGTCGGTGCAATTTCCGTCTCCAGGGGTTCCAGCAGGACATTTGAAGCCCGGTCAAGCAGGGACTGGGCTTTTTGGGAGTCTTCAGCCAGTCTTGACAGGATATGATCGATAGATATTGTCGGTTTGGTTGCCATAATTGTGTTCTGAATGTCATGACCCTGCACGGTGCAGCAGTCGTGGTTACCCATTGCAGGGGGAACTGCGTCTGGGAACGGAGTTCAGCTAAGTTTTCGCTTCGGTGGTTTGGGGCTGGCTGTTTTTTTCAAGTTCCCGGACGCGCTTTCGCAGTCGGTAAAGTTCCTTGTAAAGTTCATCCATCTCTTTTCGACCGGGAAATGGTAAGCTGGATGCCATGTCCTGCAGGATTTCGTCCTTGATCGTTGAGAAATCGGTCATGGCAACCAGGACTTTACCCTGTACCTTCAGATATTCCGGTGATCTTAACTGTCTGGCATAATTGTTCTCCAGGATCCCGATCCATTTCTGATAGATCTCTTTGGTGTTGCCGGTCAATCCTCCCTCCGGCTGCTCAGCCAATTGGTCCTGGAGTGTTTTCATGGATTCTTCGATGGGTTTGAACAGGATAAAAATAAACTCCCCCAGGGCTGTCTGCAGGAGCTGGTGTTTATCCACCACCTGGTTCATTTTCTCCTGATAAAACCGTGTCAATCCCAGTTGCGGAATGTTCAGGTATTTTCGGATCTCTGTTTCATACAGCTGTTTCCAGTCGTCAAAAAAACTATCATCAAAACTGTCTGGATTAAACAACCCATGATGGTCTGCTGCCCGATCCAGCCTTTCCCGGGCCCGCTCCTGAAACCGTGAAACGCCTTCAACACTGGCCTGAGCGAGTTTAAGCAGCACATTGGGCAGCTCCCCGATACCCGCCAGTTGCGCATTCAGATTGTCCTGACTGCTGATGGCTGAAGAGACCATCCGCCAGGTCTTCAGAATCGAATCAAGCGAATCCTGTGACCGACTGGGCCGCTGATTGCTGCCGGCTGTCTTGCTCATTTCGCCCCAGGTGTCTGTTGTCATCTTCATCCAGGTCGATACCAGCGTATTCATGTCAAAATTGAGGGGATTTTCAGCCATAATCAATTATCCTGTCGCTTTGGACGTTTTGGGTGAAGGCGGCTGTTTCGGAGCCTGTTTCGGTTGTACGGGCTTTTGACCGATCCTGCCGGCGCTGATGTTTTTCAGAATTCCGGGCCAGTAATTTTTGATAATATCGGAGCCCATAAATACACCAATGTGACCGGCAGGCACCAGAATCTCGTCAATGGCTTTGGAACTGACATGGTTTTTCATGGCCATGACCTGGGGCGGTGGTGTAATGTCATCGTTGAGCCCGCCGATCAGGATCAGGGGCTGGGTAATCGTCTTCAGGTCAACCATACGATCCAGTATTTCCAGTTTCCCTTTGATCAGCCGGTTTTCCTGAAAGAGCCGATGGACGATCTGAAGATACATCAACCCGGGAACCGTCTGATATCTCTTGTACCAGGCCTGAAACTTGGTATGCCGCTGCACATATTCAGTATCATCACCATGATTGAACAGGTTGAGATCGTCACCCAGAAACCGATCGACCGGATTCATCAGCATGAATCCCTGAACAATGAATGCCCCGGTCATATTCCCCCCGCCCAACGCCACCATTTCCTCATAGAATCCCATGGGCAGGCCCTTGGCCATTTCGGTGATCTTGGCATCCCCTGCATGGAAGTCGATGGGTCCGGCAGCCACGGTCAATGACTTCACCTTCTCCGGGAAAAGAGCGGTGTAGATGGCCGCCTGCCAGCCACCCTGACAAAATCCGATGATATTGACAGGTTCGCCGATCTTGTCGAGGGATGCATCCATGGAGAGAATCGCATCGTCAATGGAATAACCTGTGTCTTCGAAGGTCGCCGGCAGTTTGTCCAGCACAAAAACATTGCCATCATAATTGTCCCGGGCAGATTCCACCAGGCTCTGTCCAGGACCGTAATCAACGATGGTTGAATCGTGCCCGGCCTCCGGCGGTATAATGATCAGCGGACTTCCTTTTTTGTCGGCTATGAACTGTCTTAACGCGGTTTTATATTCCTCAAGAATCACCTGGTTCGGAGAATACCACTGTGCGGTCTCCGGGGGCTCACCTTTGGCCTGAAGATACGCCCGTGTTTTTTCCATCCAGGGGTGCCACCGGTCAAGATAGGTTGCGCTGACCATCTTTTCGGCCAATTGAAAAGTGGCACGATTCAGGTCGGCCATACTCATCATCATACTGTCCAAATTCATTTCCATTAAAGTTCCTTAATTTTTGCAGACCGGGGGTCTGCCTTTTAGAATGCGATCTTGTCGAGGGAAACCATCTTTGTTTCCCAATGTCACGTCAATCATTTGATGCTACAAGATATGTGCCAGTCTCTTGAATTTTCACCAGATTCGGCAGGAGACGGCTGTGGCCCCTATTATAACGGCCATTGCCCAGATTGACAAGGTGTTTCAAAGGGTCATCACTGGATTTGGAAACAGGGACAAATATTCATCCCTGCGTGAAGCTCGCTCGTTTCATTTCAATCTGTTCCTGACTGATAATCTCCGCAACTTACGCCCCCTTTTCAGACGCTGGAAAAGCGTTGCCGCCCCGGGGAATAGACTGGAAAGGGAAAGCTGTCCTGCAAAGAACAGATCCCCGATTTCAGTCTGCAGCGCAGTGGTCCAGGACATCCGCGCGGATTCTTGCTCAGAGACGCGCAGGGTGCAGTTAAAACTGCATCTATTCATCCGTTCAAACTGGTTTCCTGGATGCTGTGTGCGACAGGGTTGCCTGAAGAGCCTTTTTTACAACTTTTCCTGGGGTGCACCAAATATGTGTGGGTACCTGTAAGCGGAAAGAGGTTGTTTGTTCAGAAAACCTTGGAAGCCAGGGATGGAATCCAGGAGTTCCAAGGATCGGTTCCAGGAGTTCCAAGGATCGGTTCCAGGAGTTCCAAGGATCGGTTCCAGGAGTTCCAAGGATGGATTCATGCGTTTTTATGAATAAATAACCTCTTGAAGCGGTTATGATCATAACCCCACATGTTTTTGGTGCAGCCATTTTCCTGCATAAAGTTGCACAGATCCGTAAAACAGTGTACCAATTATCAAACAACATCAATAAGACGTTGATTGTCCTGTGGTTAAACATAGAGTTGGTTAACAAGCGTATCTGTCACTATGGAATCTGTCCGATACCGAATTATTCTGCTGATCGGGATCATCCTGTTATCGGGTGTTATGAGCGCAGCCCTCTGTTCCTCGGAGCGGAGACCCTCTTCAAACCAACCCCCGAGCATCAGCAGGGGACACCTGGACTTAAGCGATTGGGATTTTAAACAGGCAGGTATTGTCCCGTTGACCGGGGAGTGGCGGTTTTACTGGAAGCAACTGCTCTCTCCACAGGAAGCAGAAACAATGTCCGCACAGGGGGACCCCAACTGGATCCGTCTGCCCGGGGACTGGAACCATGCAACGTTGAACGGCAGCCACCCGCCGGCGATGGGCTACGCAACCTGCACCCTCGTTATCGATTTCCCTGAAAAAGACACCGTCATCGGGATCCGCATCAGGGATATCCATACCGCCTACCGGCTTTACATCAATGAAAAACGGGTGGCGGATGTCGGTGTCGTTTCCAGCGACCCCGCACAATACACCCCGGGGTTTGCCAACAGAACAGTCTATTTCTCGCCCGACAGCAACCCGATCCGGCTCACCCTCCAGATTGCCAATTTCAGTCTGCCGTCAGGGGGGCCGGTGGTTGCTATTGAACTGGGAGATGCTGAAACGATTGCAGAAAGGGGTCGCTGCCGGGGGTATCTCGATCTTTTTGTGTTTGGACTCCTGGTCATTTTAGCGCTTTACCATCTGATGCTGTATCGCCGGCGAGGGGAGGACCCGTCGACCCTGCTTTTCGCCGTTTTCTGCCTGATCATCGCCATACGGACGGTCCTGACCGGGGAGCGGATCGGGTTTAATCTCCTCTTCAACTGGTCGATCGCATATAAACTGGATATGCTGAGCCTTTATCTGTCCATGCCGGCCCTGGCCATGTTTCTCAGATCCAGCTTTCCCGATCAGCTCTCGATCTGGTGGGTCCGGTCGATACAGGGGCTGGCACTTGTCAATACGGTGATAGTCCTCGTCACACCGGTTATTATCTATTCCCACCTGTTCATTCCCAATCAGATCGGCCTCCTCATCTTCACCGGCTACCTGATCTATGCAATGGGCACAGGATACCGCAGGGGCACTGAAGGGTCCATCCTGACGGCAGCAGGGCTGTTGGTCATTTTGCTGACCCTGACCAACGATACGCTGCTGGCCAATGGCATCATCCATACGCAGTACCTGAGCCATTTCGGGATGTTTGCCCTGATCCTGACCCAGTCCTACCTGCTTTCTGTCCGGTTCGCCAAGGCATATACAGCGGTAGCCGCGTACGGGACCCAATTGAAAAATGAGATGGAGACCCGTCTTGAAACGGAAACCCAGCTAATAGAGAGTGAACACCGATTCAGGGACCTGGCTGATTTTCTGCCCATTGCCATTGGAGAGTATGATTTTAACCTGAATTTTCTCTATGCCAATTTCAAGGCCCTGCAGATGTTTGGCTACACCCGGGCAGACCTGGAGGCGGGTGTCAATGCCAACGATATGATTCCGGAAGAGTACCGGAGTGCCATTATCGAACGGGTGTCCGCTCTGAGAATGGGGGAAGTGCCAAAACCGCTGGAATTGAACCTGCTGCGAAAGGACGGCCGGAAGATCTGGGGTGAAATCTACCCCTCCCTGATATACGAAGGAGACACCTGGGTCGGTATCAGGACCTGCTTTGTGGACCTGACGGAGAGAAAAGAAACGGAAAAGAAGCTGCGTCAGGCCCGCCACGAGCTGGAACTAAAAGTGGCCCAACGGACTGCCGAGATCAGCAGGGCCAAAGAGGCGGCCGAGGCGGCGAACCTGATGAAGAGTGAGTTTCTGGCCAACATTTCCCACGAGTTGAGAAACCCCATGCATCAGATTCTGAGCTATTCCAGATATGGTATCGAAAAGATCGACCGACCCAGAGAAAAACTGCTGCACTACTTCACCCAGACCCGAACCGCAGCCAGGCGGCTGATGTTCCTGCTCAATGACCTTCTGGATCTTTCCAAGATGGAGTCCGGAAAAATGGATTTCAGAACCGAGCAGTGCCGGATTAAAGAAGCCATTGAGGAGGTCGTCACTGAATTCGGCCAGTTATTGCAGGATAAGAACATCCAGTTGGACATGGCGTTTGACGGGGAAGACATGACCGCTTGCTGTGATCCCTTCAAGATGGGGCAGGTCCTGAGAAACCTGCTGGCAAATGCGATTGAATTTTCACCGCACGACAAAAAAATAGAAATCATCGTTGAAAAAACAGTCTGCCGGATAGATGACCTTGATCAACCCGGGATAGAGATCGCGGTGAAGGATCAGGGGGTAGGTATCCCGGCTGA